>Ga0210009_1000642_pt1 | contig 36662 bp, 29 predicted proteins | sample CryGeyCG2114_065_FD_185457 | JGI IMG/M metagenome (GOLD analysis project Ga0210009, IMG submission 185457) | Groundwater microbial communities from aquifer - Crystal Geyser CG12_big_fil_rev_8/21/14_0.65 (SPAdes) (version 2) | ecosystem: Environmental > Aquatic > Deep subsurface > Groundwater ...
TCAAGATTGCGCGAGCGTTTTTAAAAACTAATTTAGCCGGTTTGGATTTTAACGTGCCTTTTACCATTTCTCCATGTCTGAGTAAAGATTCTTTTGCCCAAAGTATTTCGTTTTCTGTTTCGGAAAGATTTTCAAGACTTGATAAGAGAGCCTTTGCTAATTTAGAGCGCGAAATTACATTTAATTTTAGGGCTTCTTTTTCTATATGCTGAACAGTCATATTCTTTCTCCTTTTGCTGCAAAAATAGCAAAAATAATTAGATGATTCTACACGGCAATAAGTTATCCACCAATGAATTGGTGACCTGATTTCCAAATCACTTTGCTGGTCACCTCAATTTGTTTTTTTCTATACCAGAGCATGACTTTCTCTAACCTATAAATACTCCATACAAAAAATTCCAAGACCGTGCTATCGCCAGTTGTTTCAATTAATAAAGGTTTTACAAGTCCTTTCAGACTGTCTGGAAGATGAACAATGGTAGTATCAGAATTATTTCTGTACCATACTTCATTATCGGTTGAAACAATTCGATAGCTGGAATACGATAATCTTCCCAAAGTAATCGCTAATTCATAAAGTTGTTGTGTTTGTAATATCTCTTCATCTAAAAGCCGCCTGTTAATAAATTCAACGAGAGAATCACATCCATATTTATCCTTGCACCAAGAAGTATAGACTAAGTTAAATGTATCTCTGTATGAAGCTATTAAATAATATGGGCGAGGATCCCTTCTGGTACTATGAAAAAGAAGAAATTTAGTATTCCTTAGTGGTGAATCAATTACATGATTAAACACGTAGAAATTTAATCCTTCCTTTAATGGAAATTTTTTTGTTTGCCAAGAAACTGTGTCGAGGTAAAATGGATAATGATGAGCATCATTTGAATAGAGGAATCTTCTACTACCTTCAATTATCGAAGTATCTATCTGTGCTTCCGTAAACGAAGTAAAAAGAAAAATAAGTAAAAGATAAAATTTCATTTACCGGGCTCCCATTTTGTATTTGCTTTCAACCACCAACTTATATTTCTTTCGTATAAATGTCAAACTCGCTAAAAAGTTGGGACGCTGATTTGTTAAGATAAAATAAGATTTACTATAGTGTTGACATTTGAATTTTGTTTTTTATGTCAATATATTTTGGGTGCTTTGGTGCAATTCCATAATCCATCAAAACTCAACCATCAACAATGCAGGTACCGCGCTATAATCTTAAAACATCCTAACCAATCTGCGTCCAATTGTCTTAATCAGGTATTTCTTTTACTAAAAAATAAATTTCCTTTTTCTCCTTGCTCAACAAAAATATTATCACCACCTGCAAAATTTCCGAGTAACAATTCCTGCGATAGGGGATTGATCAAATAGCGTTGGATTATTCTTTTAAGCGGACGCGCGCCGTAAGCAACATCATAACCGAGTTCCGCAAGCCAATCTTTTGCATCATCGCTCAGTTTCAGATTAATATTTTTATCATGCAGCATCTTCTGAACTTTTTCAATTTGAATATCAACAATTTTGCGAAGCTCTTTTTTTGTTAACGGTCTAAAAAGAATGATGTCGTCAATCCGGTTTAGAAATTCGGGACGAATAGTCTTCTTCAATAAATCACTTAGAAGAATACGCAGTTTATCCATTATCTGTTGAATGTTTTCTTCGTTTATTTGTTCCATGCGCTCGTGAATAATATGCGAGCCGAGATTGGACGTCATAATAATAATTGTGTTTTTAAAATTTACCGTTCTTCCCTGGTTATCTGTTAGTCGTCCTTCATCTAAGACTTGAAGTAAAATATTAAAAACATCGGAATGCGCTTTTTCAATTTCATCCAGCAGTACAACAGAATATGGTTTGCGCCGCACCGCTTCGGTTAACTGCCCGCCTTCTTCGTACCCAATGTATCCCGGGGGCGCACCGATCAAGCGCGAAACGGAAAACTTCTCCATGTATTCGCTCATATCAATGCGGATCAGTGCATGTTCGTCATCAAAAAGAAATTCTGCGAGTGCGCGGGCAAGTTCTGTTTTTCCCACACCCGTTGTTCCCATAAAAATAAATGAACCGATCGGGCGGTTTGCGTCCTGTAATCCTGCACGTGAACGGCGTATTGCGTTTGCCACTGCGACAACCGCATCTTCCTGCCCTACAATTCTTTTATGCAATTCTTCTTCCAGACGGATGAGTTTACTTCGTTCACCTTCCAACATTTTATTTAAAGGAATGCCCGTCCATTTTGCCACAACTTCGGCGATATCTTCTGCATCAACTTCCTCCTTCAACATTTTTTTATCTTTTTGAATTTGCGAAAACAGAAGTGTTTCTTCTTTTAATTTTTTTTCAAGCGAAGAAATTTTTCCGTAACGGATTTCAGCGACTTTGCCTAAGTCACCTTCTCGTTCGTATTTTTCGGCATCTGTTTTTGCCTGTTCAATATCACTTTTAAGAGAACGGATAGATTGAATTTTTTCTTTCTCTAAACCCCAATGAAGTTTAAGTTGATTTTTCTCTTCGATGAAATTGCCAACTTCGGTTTTAATTTCTTCCAATCTTTTTTCGGAAGCATCATCTTTTTCCCGCTTCAATGCTTCGCGTTCAATTTCGAGCTGCTTAATTTTTCTTTCAAGTGAGTCAAGTTCTTCCGGCATCGAATCAATTTCGATACGAAGTTTTGACGCAGCTTCATCAATAAGATCAATCGCTTTGTCGGGAAGAAAGCGGTCTGAAATGTATCGCGCAGAAAGTTGAACAGCCGCTACAATAGCTCCATCAGTTATTCGTACTCCGTGATGGACTTCATATCGTTCTTTTAATCCGCGAAGAATGGAGACGGCATCCTCTTCGTTCGGTTCATTAACTAAAACAGGTTGAAATCTTCTTTCAAGGGCGGCATCTTTTTCAATATGTTTTTTATATTCGTCCAGCGTTGTAGCGCCAACACAGTGAAGTTCGCCGCGGGCAAGTGCCGGCTTCAAAATATTTGCCGCATCCATTGAGCCTTGGACAGAACCTGCGCCAACAAGGGTATGAAGCTCATCAATAAAAAGAATAATTTCTCCGTCTGCATCCTGGACTTCTTTTAATACGGCTTTCATTCGTTCTTCAAATTGTCCACGAAATTGTGTCCCGGCGATAAGCGCACTCATATCAAGCGCGACAATTCTCTTTGATTTTAAATTTTCCGGTACATCACCTGAAATAATTCGATGAGCAATTCCTTCAGCTATTGCGGTTTTGCCTACACCCGGTTCGCCGATTAAAACAGGATTGTTTTTCGTTCTTCGAGAAAGAACTTGCAACACTCTTCGTATTTCTTCATCACGCCCGATAACCGGGTCAAGTTTTCCGCTTCGGGCAAGTTCATTTAGATCTCTTCCGAATTTTTTTAATGATTGATAAGTATCTTCCGCATTCTGATTGGTCACGCGCTGAGTGCCGCGAACATCTTTTAAAGCTAATAAAACAATGCTGGCGGTTACTCCGTTATCGCGAAGCAATTGTCCGGCTTTTCCGGAATCTTTGGCAAGCGCAAGAAGCAGATGTTCGGTTGAAATAAATTCATCTTTCAAGTTCTTCGCTTCTTCGGTTGATTGGTCAAAAAGTTTTGCAAGATGGTTCGACATTTGATGATCCCCGATACCTGCCGAAGCCCCCGAAACTTTTGGAAGTCGTTCAAGAAGTTCACTGACTTTAATTTTTATTCTATCGGAATTCCCCCCGGCTTTTTGAATGATGGTGTCGGCGATGCTTCCTTTTTCTTCTACTAATGCGGCAAGGATGTGTTCCGGTTCAAGAATTTGGTTGCTGAAACTTTGCGCAATTTCAATTCCATTTTGAATTACTTCCTGCGCCTTTACGGTAAATTTGTTAAAGTTAAAAGCCATATCTGTCTCGATTCTTTTTTATAATAATATTCAAAACTCTACTATTAAAAATATCATTGTTTAAATAGAAAATAAATTCAATTAAATTGGACAAACAAAAAAGTACTTCGTTTCTGAAACTCATAGCAAAGCACGTTGTTAATCCATTCTCGTTTCCGTATTTTTGCTCACCATGATTTTACTAAACCAGGATGACACCATTGTTGCAGTAGCCACACCCGCCGGTGTCGGAGCTATTTCTATTGTTCGCATTAGCGGAAAGAAATCTTTTATTGCGATTGATGCTATTTTTTTAGGTAAAATAAAAATTGATGAAGCAAAATCGCATACGATTCATTACGGAAAAATAATTGATGAGAATAAAAACCTAATTGATGATGTTTTAGTTTCGGTTTTTCGTAACCCACATTCATACACAGGTGAAGACAGTGTTGAGATAAGCACCCACGGGAATCAATTTATCACAAAAAAAATTATTGAGGCGTTACTGCAGCATGATATCCGTATCGCAGAGCCCGGTGAATTTACAAAACGCGCATTCTTAAACGGTAAACTTGATCTTGCACAAGCAGAAGCTGTGGTAGAAGTGATTAATGCGAGAACTGACGCATCACTTCGCGGTGCAAGAAATCAGCTTGACGGAATCCTCTCAAAAAAAATTCACGAGCTGCGAACTCAATTGATAAATACTTCATCACTTGTAGAACTGGAACTGGATTTTACTGAAGAAGATGTTGAGTTTGTTGCCAAAGACAAACTTCTTTTGATGATTGAATTCGTTATTGCGGAAATAGAAAAACTTCTTGACACTTACTCGTTTGGTCGGGTGATCCGAGATGGTGTAAACGTTGCTTTGGTCGGTATTCCTAATGTAGGTAAATCGTCCCTGCTAAATTATCTGTTAAAAGAAGCGCGCGCTATCGTAAGCGAGATTCCCGGAACAACGCGTGATGTTATTCGTGAAGAAGTTTCAATCAACGGGGTTTTGTTCCGACTTTTTGATACTGCCGGAATTCGTCCAACGATGAATGAAATAGAGAGAGAAGGGGTTTCGCGCAGTAGGGAAGCGGTTAAGAACGCTGATGTTGTTCTCTTTGTTAACGATGTTCAACAGAAGATTTCCATCGAATTACGTGAAGAACTTCTTCAACTAACCGCCGCTGAAAAAATTATTACAATCCTTAATAAAGTGGATTTGGAAATCTTGGCAGAAAAAGAAGCCGATGTTTATATTTCCACATTGACAGGTTATGGCATTAATAATCTATTTGTTAAACTCCAAGAAAAAATTTTTGGGGGAAACGCTTATACTGAACACTCCGCTATTGTTTCTAATGTTCGTCACTATGAAAATCTGAAAAAAGCAAAAACAAGCTTGCTGAACGCAATTAATGCTATTAAGCATAATTTGAGCGGCGAATATATTTCTGTTGATTTGCGAAACGCAGAAAATTCGCTTGGAGAAATAATAGGTGAAATAACCTCTGACGACATTTTAAACAATATATTTAGCCGATTTTGCATTGGCAAATAAAAAAGTTTCACATGGAACGGTATGGAGTTAATATTTCATCCTTATAAAATAAGAAGTCTTGCGCTGATTGATTCCGAAAAAATTTATGAGTATCTGCAAGATTTTGAGATTGTAAAATTTTTAGCAACAGTTCCATCTCCTTACTTGTTAGAAAATGCCCTTTCCTTTATTCTTTTTGCAAATGCAAAGGAAAAAGAGAAAACAGAATTTCACTATGCGGTTGCAAATGTTGATGATGATAAAATGCTTGGATTAATTGGTGTAAAAGAAATAAATTTTCAAACAGGAACTTGTGAGATCGGTTATTGGTTGGGGAGGGAAAACCACAACAAAGGAATTATTACTCAAGCGATAAATAAAATATCGAGTTATTGTTTTGATGAACTAGATTTATGTCTTATCAAAGCAGGAGTTTTTGAATCAAACAAAGCCTCCATAAAAGCGCTTGAAAAAGCCGGATTTCATAATGCGGGATTCTCCGAAAAACTCTATTGTAACACAATATTAAAAGAAAAGATGTATGAATTTCATTTAGTGAAAGAAAATTTTGTTCCACGTGAAACCGGAAAACAGTCCACCACATAATGGGCGGAGAATCGAGTAAAATTGAATAAAAATTATGATATTGTTGTCGTTGGTGCCGGTCATGCAGGGATTGAAGCTGCGTGTGCTTCAGCAAAAATGGGTTTGCAGGTTGCATTGGTTACGATGGAGAAAAATGCAATTGGAAGAATGTCCTGTAATCCAGCAGTTGGTGGAACGGCAAAAGGGCATTTGGTGAGAGAAATTGATGCCCTTGGTGGAGTAATGGGAATTATTGCCGATCAAAGCGGAATTCAATTTAGAATGTTAAATCGCTCAAAAGGCCCTGCTGTCTGGTCACCGAGAAGTCAGAATGATAGAAAACTGTATACTGAAATGGCAATAAAGGTTGTAGATTCTTATAAAAATATTACTGTTGTTGAAGGCTCAATCGTTGAAATTTTAGTTGAAAATAAAAAAGTTTCAGCTGTTATTACTTCAGAAAACGAACTGATTTATTGTAATGCTGTCATTATTTGTTCCGGTACGTTCCTAAACGGCTTAATGCACACTGGATTAATAGCTGTCTCCGGAGGGAGATTTGGAGAAATGCCGTCAACGGGATTAACCGAGTGCTTGGTTCGGCTCGGTTTCGAATCTGGCAGACTAAAAACGGGAACGCCTCCGAGGTTAAACAAAAACTCAATCAACTGGGCTATTCTAGAAGTGCAGCCGGGAGATGAAAATCCTCAGCCATTTTCCTTTAGGACAGATACTTCAGAATTTCCTTATTTAACGCAAGTAAATTGCCACATAACTTATACAGACGCCTCTGTTCACAGTATTCTCGAAAAAGGATTTAATGAATCACCAATGTTTACAGGATTAATAAAGGGAATTGGTCCGCGATACTGTCCTTCAATTGAGGATAAAATTGTACGATTTAAGGATAAAGAAAGGCATCATCTTTTTCTCGAACCGGAGGGGCTGGATTCAGATCTAATTTATTTAAATGGATTTTCAACATCGCTGCCCGCAGAAGTTCAGTTAAAGGCTCTTCATAAAATTAAAGGACTGGAAGAAGTTGAAATGATACGACCTGGATATGCAGTTGAGTATGATTTTTTTCCTCCCCATCAAGTAGATTTAACTCTTGAAACAAAATTAATTGCTGGACTTTATTTTGCAGGCCAAATTAACGGAACTTCGGGATATGAAGAAGCAGCTGCGCAAGGGTTGGTTGCAGGAATTAACGCAGCTGCAAAGATTTTACAGATGGAAGAATTTGTTTTAAAAAGAAGTGAGGCTTATATCGGCGTAATGATCGATGATTTGGTAAATAAATCTACAGAAGAACCTTACAGAATGTTTACTTCACGAGCAGAACATCGCTTACTTCTAAGACAGGATAACGCAGATCTTAGATTATCTTATTACGGTAATAAATATCAATTAATTTCGAATGAACTCTTTGGACAGATAAAAGCGAAAAAGAAAAAAATAGAAGAGGGAAGAGGATTATTGGAAACCATAAAAATTCCATCAAATGAAATAAATCACTTGCTTGTGAAAATTGGAGAAAGTGAAACAGAAGCTTCTGAAGTTATTGCCAAACTTGTTAAACGACCGGAGTTAAAATTAAAAGAAATACTTCAACTAAAATCGGAGAACGATTTTGTGCTTTCCGAAATAAAAAACAACAATTACCTCATTGAACAATTGGAGATTGAATTAAAGTATGAAGGGTACATCAAGAGGCAGGAAGAAGTGGTAAAAAAAGTAGAAAAATTTGAAACGCTGAATATTCCTTTGAACTTCAACTATTTAATCTTAAATAGTTTGTCAACCGAAGGAAGAGAAAAACTCTTCAAAGTAAAACCCCGTTCAATTGGTCAAGCGTCAAGAATATCGGGAGTTACGGCTTCAGATATTTCAATTTTATTGGTATATTTGCGCAAATAATTTCAAACAATTTGGATCTAGTATGGCGACAGGTAATACTCGAGAAAAATATTTTCAGCAAATAACATCTTTTTATTGGGAAAACGGATATAATCCAGATTCAACACAAATGGAACGATTAGCTTATTTTGCCAAGTTAGTTGTTGAAAAGAATGAATTTGTTAATCTTGTTTCAAGAAAAGATGTAGATGCAATTGTTGAAAATCATATTTTTATTTCATCTTACATAGCAAAATATATTCCCGAGAAATGTACGAGGTTTCTTGATATTGGAACCGGCGGAGGTTTTCCCGGAATCCCCCTCGCAATTATGCGGCCAGATTTGCAGGGAATTCTAATTGATTCAACCAGAAAAAAAGTTGAAGCGGTTGAGGAATTTATTGATAAATTAATGCTTAATAATATTAAAGTAGAAACCAGCCGGGCTGAAGATCCAGAATTTATCGCTAAGTACAAAAACGGTTTTGATTTAATTGTAAGTCGCGCGACCAAACCTTTAATTATTCTGCTTCGCTATGCGCTTCCGTTAATAAAAGATAAAGGACATTTGTTTGTTCTTAAAGGAGGAGACTTGACAGAAGAATTTCAAAAAGCAGAAACGAAATATAAACCCCGCATTAAAAAATCAACCATTTATGACCTTCACTACAAACCCACCAACCTAAGAAATGTGAAAGGGAAAAAGCTTGTCCATTTGGAAATTGAAAAGTAATGACTTCTCCCATTGACACGCAAAAACTTTTCCAAGAAATAGCTTCGTTAGCAACTGAACAACGGAACCCCCACTCTATGGAGATAGATGCTTGTTCAACATTAGAAATATTAAAAATTATTAACGATGAAGACAAACTAGTTCCATTAGCCGTAGAACAGGAACTTCCTTATATTGAAAGAGCTGTTGATTTAATAGTAAAAGCTTTTAAAAATGGTGGGAGGTTACTTTATTTTGGAGCCGGAACAAGCGGAAGATTGGGCGTTGTTGATGCCTCGGAATGTCCCCCGACCTATGGAACTTTGCCGGAAATGGTACAAGGTTTTATCGCTGGCGGAAAAGAGGCAATGTTTGTTTCTCAAGAGGGAGCTGAAGACCATGAAGAAAACGGCGCCGCTGATATATTGAAAGCTAATGTGACCGCGAAAGATGTTGTGTGTGGAATTGCAGCCAGCAAACGTACTCCATATGTTCTTGGAGCGGTTAAAAAAGCTAAAGAACTCGGCGCCGCGACTCTTTATGTAACATGCAATCCGCGAAGTAAGTTTGACATTAAAGAAGTTGATGTAGCAATTTGTCCATACGTAGGACCCGAAGTTGTAATGGGATCAACTAGAATGAAAAGCGGCACAGCGCAAAAATTAGTTTTAAATATGCTAACAACCAGCGCTATGATCCGAATGGGGAAAGTATACGAAAATATGATGATAGATCTTCAGATGACCAACAAGAAATTAGTTGAACGTGCAAAAAGAATCGTAATGACAATAACCGGAGTTGATTACGATACTGCAACCTCTTTTTTAGTCAAAGCCGAATGGCATGTTAAATCAGCATTAGTTATGATCAAAGCTAGCGTCTCCCTTGAAGAAGCTCACAAAAGATTAGCAGTTGCTGACGGATTTGTCCGCAAAGCAGTTGAAAAAAAATCCTAATATTTCCCTCCAAAGCTCTCCGAACCCCGCAAAATAATTGTTGACTTTAATAAAAGGATTAGTTATGTTTTCAGCGTTTGAAATATTCCAAATGTAAAAAACACAATTAATCTTATCTGAAAAGAGAATTGTTATGAAAAAAGTAGTCATCACTCACGCAAAACGTACAGCGGTAGGGACATTAAACGGAAGTTTAAGCGGCTTTACCGCGCCGCAACTGGGCAGTTTTGTTATTAAAGTATTATTATCTGAATCAGGAATTGATAAAAAACTTATTGATGAAGTAATTATGGGAAACGTCTTAACCGCCGGTTTGGGTCAAGCCCCGGCGCGTCAAGCCGCTATTTATGCGGGACTTTCTGATAAAACCGAATGCTTAACAATAAATAAAATGTGCGGCAGCGGCTTAAAAGCCGTTATGCTTGCACAACAAGCAATTGCATGTGGTGACGCTGAAATTATTATTGCCGGCGGACAGGAGAGCATGACAAACGCTCCCTATCTTTTAAAACAAGGAAGAAACGGATATCGCTTAGGAAATTCAACAATATACGATTCCATTTTGATTGACGGTTTGGTTGACGTGTATAACAATATTCATATGGGAAACTGCGCTGAATCCTGCGCGAAAGATTTTCATTTTACTCGCGAAGAGCTTGATGCTTTTGCAGTTCAATCCTATAAGAAAGCATTGGCGGCAATTGAAGAAGGAAAATTCACCGATGAGATTGTTGATGTCATTTTGAAATCAAAAACCGGAGAAATAATTTTTAATAAAGATGAAGAACCGGGCAAAGTGAACTTTGATAAAATATCCTCGCTTAGGCCTGTATTTGATAAAAACGGCGTGGTTACTGCGGCAAACGCATCAAGCTTAAATGATGGTGCTGCGGCATTACTCATTATGTCGGAAGAAAAAGCAAAAGAACTTGGACTTACTCCATTGGTTGAAATTGTGGCACAAAGTTCCGCCGCAAAAGCACCGATCGAATTTACCACTGCTCCAGCCGATGCAATTCAAAAAGTCTTAACAAAAGCAAAACTTACAAAAGATCAAATTGATCTTTTTGAAATTAATGAAGCGTTTGCAGTTGTTTCGTTAGCCGTAAATAAAATTCTCGGTTTACCAAACGAAAAAATAAATGTAAATGGCGGAGCTACTGCAATCGGGCATCCAATCGGTGCAAGCGGTGCAAGAATTTTAACAACACTGCTTTATGAAATGAAAAGAAGAAAATCAGAATATGGATTAGCCACACTTTGTATTGGCGGCGGAGAAGCTTCTGCATTAATCGTAAAAAGAAATAGCTAATTTATATGACTGACGAAGAACGCGTACGTAAAGAAATGATTCAACGATTCGGAGATGCCTATAAAGCTTTCGGATTAAATAAACTGATGGGACACATCGTGGCGCTTCTTATTTATTCGCCAGAGCCTCTTTCACTTGACGAAATAACAAAACAACTCGGAAGAAGCAAAGGTCCTATAAGTCAAATTGTAAGAAGACTTCGAGATAAAAAATTAATTCGCAAAACGTGGTCGCCGGAAAATAATAGAAAAGATTATTACGAAGTGGAACCGGAAATCTTCGAAAACGCCTTCCGCAACAACCTGGAACTCATAAAGAACAACACACGCATTGCAAAATTTCTTAATGAAAAGGTTAAAGAAATTAAGAAAAAAAATGTTGAAATCATCCAGCAGAGAATTACCGAGATGGGACAATTTTATATTTTTATGGAAAAACATTACCGGAACTTTTTAGCGGAATGGATTGTAGAGCGGCAAAAGATTGTTTCAAAAAACAAAGTTAGAAAAAGCAAATAATTTTTTGGTGTAAACTTTTGAAATTTTTCAAATATTAAAAACTTAATGGGATAGAGATAATGAAACGACTTCAGAATAAAATTGCGATAATTACCGGTGGCGCGCAAGGAATAGGAAAAGCTACCGCCGTAAAATTTTCGGAAGAGGGCGCATCTGTCATTATCTGGGATGTTAATGAAGAGAAAGGAATCGCATTAGTGAATGAATTAAAAGCGAAAAACGTAAAGGCGCATTTCATAAAAGTTGATGTAACAAAAATTGATTCAACCGAAAAAGCTGCAAAAGAAACTGTTGAACTTTTCTCGACAATAGATATACTTATCAATAACGCGGGAATTACCCGCGATGCATCACTTGCAAAGATGACTGTAGAACAATGGCAGCAAGTTATTGATGTGAATCTTACTGGAGTTTTTAACTGTACCAAAGCCGTTATTCCATTTATGATTGAAAAAAAATATGGAAAAATTGTCAACGCCGCCTCTGTTGTCGGATTGTATGGAAATTTTGGACAAACAAATTACGTAGCCACAAAATCCGGAATTATTGGAATGACGAAAGTCTGGGCACGCGAGCTTGGCAGAAAAGGCATTAACGTAAATGCTGTTGCCCCGGGATTTATTGCAACTGAAATGATGAAAACCATTCCTGAAAATATTTTAAAATCACTTGAAGAAAAAACACCGCTTGGCAGACTCGGTTTGCCAGAAGATATTGCCAACGCCTATCTTTTCTTGTCAAGTGAAGAAGCAAATTTTATTAATGGAATTACTTTAAGTGTAGATGGCGGTTTAATCGTCTAATCCAGCAGAAAAAAAATTATGAGAAATTCTGTAATTGTTGGTTCAGGTTCGTATGCGCCGGAAAGAATAATCCCTAATTCATTTTTTAATGAACTATTAGGCGAAGACGTTGACACCTGGCTAAGAGAGAACTTGACAATACGCGAAAGAAGATGGTGTGAAGAAAATCAATCAACGGCTGATCTTGCGGTTAATGCAGCGTTGAAAACATTGGAATCTGCAAAAATATCTGCAGATCAACTTGATCTTTTAATTGTTGCAACAGATACACCTGAATACATTTCTCCTTCCACGGCATCCGTTGTTCAATATAGAATCGGGGCAAAAAAAGCAGGAACGTTTGATATCAACACCGCTTGCGCAGGCTTTGTTACTGCTCTGGATACAGCCGGCAAGTTTATTCAAGCCGACAAAAAATATAATTACGTTTTGGTTATCGGCGCTTATGCGATGAGTAAATATTTGGACTTAACAGACAAAAAAACTGTAACACTTTTTGCTGATGGCGCCGGAGCTGTAGTTTTAAAATCAGAAACAAATTCCGAAAGAGGATTCTTAACGGGTTCACTTTTTACCGATGGACAATACAGCGATTGGATGGGTATTTATGCCGGTGGAACGCATACACCGGTAACGCACAAAGTTGTTGATGACAAAGATCATTTATTAAAATTTGTGAAAAAATTTCCGAAAGAAATTAACCCAACTATCTGGACAAGAATGATTAAAGAATCTTGTGAAAAAATTAATATTCTTTCTTCACAATTAGATCATTATTTCTTTACGCAAATTAATATCAACACGATTTGGGAAACTCTTGACAATCTCGGAGTTGAAAAAACAAAAGCGCATACAATAATGGATAAATATGGTTATACCGGTTCCGCCTGTATTCCAATGGCGTTTGATGATGCAGTACAAAAAGGAAAAGTGCAAAAGGGAGATTTGCTTTGTTTTATGGGTTCGGGCGGTGGATTAGCTTTTGCAAATGCTATTTATAAATATTGAGAAATTGAATTATGGCGACTCAAAGTAAAATCGAAACGAAATCTTCAATACCAGTCTACGCTTGGTATGCGTTGTTTCTTTTAACATTCATCTATGTCATGAATTTCGTTGACCGTGTTTTGATTTACATTTTATTTACTCCGATAAAAAAAGAATTACAATTCAGCGATCTGGAACTTGCGTTACTTGGGGCAACATCATTTGTGATTTTTTATACCGCACTCGGAATTCCATTTGGAAGAATGGCTGATAAAGTATCGAGAAAAAAATTGATAGCATTTGGTTTAACGGTGTGGAGTATTTTTTCAGGTTTAACCGGTTTTGCAACCGGATTCTGGACAATTTTCTCTTGTAGAATGTTAGTTGGAATTGGAGAAGCTTCATTAGGTCCAGCAGCGTTATCATTGCTTAGCGATTACTTTCCATCAAAAATGAGAGCAACTGTACAGGCGATTTTTTCTTCCGGGATTGCAATTGGAACCGGTGTTGCTTTTTTCTTTGGCGGGTGGATCAGTGATGCGCTTAGCTGGCGATACGCATTTTACTTTTTAGGGTTCCCGGGATTAATATTTGTTGTTTTGATTTTGTTTTTAAAAGAACCTCAGAGAGGGATTAGCGATGCACCAAAAGAACATCAGAAAAAAAATTGGAAACTGCTTTTTCAAAATGTTCCGCTTCGATACATTTTAGTTGGGTATGCTTTTTTTGCAGTTTCAGCAAACAGCGTTTCAATTTGGATTCCGACATTTTTAGTAAGAACTCAGAAAATGGCAATTTCCGAAATCGGTTTGTTGATTGGCATCGGAACAATAATTGGCGGACTTCCGGGAACAATTCTCGGCGGCTGGTTTGCCGATAAATTCAAAGCAAAGCGAATCGGCGGAAGATTACAGTTCACAAGCATCATAGCGTTTTTATGTATTCCCGTTTGGCTGGTTCTCTTAAACACTTCAATACTTTCTTTGCAGATAATTTGTATCACTATTCTTCTCGCTCTAACATTATCATGGCTTGGTCCGGCAGCCGCAGATGTGAATGACATTGCGGGACCTTACTTACGAGGCTTGGCTGTTGGATTATATTTCTTTACCGTAAATGTAATCGGATATGGAATCGCTCCACCAATCTTCGGAAAAATAAATGATCTTTTGAAAGTTTCAGCTAATCCTGAAATAATGAGAGTAACATTATTATTGGCTCCGCTTGCTGCACTTACAGCCGGGATAATCCTTTATAAAGCGAGTAAAAGTCTGGAGCAAAAAATATGATGCAAACAGATTGGCTTGCAAAATGGGCGTACTATACACCCAATAAATTTTTTCTGCGTGAATATAACAGAAATTTGGAATGGACGTTTCTACAGTTTAATCAACGGACAAATGCGTTGGCGAATTATCTCACGAAGGAAATTGGAATAAAAGAAGGAGAAAAAATTGCTGTTTTTTCAAAAAATCGCGCGGAATATGTCTTGTTATTTTTAGCGTGTATTAAATGCGGAGCGATTTTAGTTCCGCTGAATTTCCGCTTAACTCCGCGTGAACTTGATATATTAATAAAAGATGCAGATCCGAATATCTTTTATTATGAAGATGAATATTCCGAAAAGATCAAAGAACTACAAACGCTAAAAAATATTTCCGTTCAAAAAAAGATTGAAACCATAACTCCGTTTTTAACAGATGAAGTAACTGAAAAAGATTTTTCTCCCGCGAGAAGTTTTACAAACGATAACTTGGTGATGATCCTTTACACTGCAGGCACAACGGGACTTCCGAAAGGTGTGATGATAAATCATCAAATGCTCTTCTGGAATGCGATCAATACTGGCTTGCGGCTTGATTTAAACTCGCAAGATCACACCCAGAGTTATGCACCGTTTTTTCATACCGGCGGATGGAATGTATTATTTACTCCGTTTTTACTTCACGGCGGTTCACATACGCTGCTACAAAATTTTGATGCAGAATTAATTTTAAAATTGATGGAAAAGGAACGCACAACAATTCTTTTCGGCGTTCCTACAATGCTGCAAATGATGAGTGACCTGGAATATTTTAAGAGAGTTGATTTATCATCTGTTCGTTATGCAATTGTCGGCGGTGCTCCAATGCCGATTCCTTTAATAAATACCTGGCACGAAAAAGGAGTTTATATTAGGCAGGGTTACGGTTTAACGGAAGTTGGTCCGAACTGCTTCTCACTTCATCAAGACGATGCAATCAGAAAAAAAGGTTCAATCGGTTTTCCGAACTTTTATGTTGAACCTAAAATTGTTGCAGAAAGTGGAAGCGAATGTGGAAACAATGAAGTTGGAGAGTTATGGATGAAATCTCCAGTTGTTACTCCCGGTTATTGGAGAAAAGAAAAAGAAACATTGGAAGCAATCACCGACGGATTTTTCCACACCGGTGATCTGGTAATGCGAGACGACGATGGCTACTATTTTGTGGTTGATCGAAAAAAAAACATGTACATCAGCGGTGGAGAAAATGTTTATCCCGCAGAAATAGAAAAAATTCTTTACACAAATGATCATATAAAAGAAGCGGCGGTGATAGGCGTTCCCGATGAGAAATGGGGCGAGGTTGGCAAAGCGTTTATCGTTTTAAATAGTAAAAATTCTCTAGATGAAAATGCTGTGCTTGATTATTGCAAAGGAAATTTGGCAAAGTATAAAATTCCAAAATATGTTCAATTTCTCGATACTCTTCCGAAAACAGATGCCGGGAAAATTGACAAAAAGAAATTGTTGAAAATTCATCAACAAATAATAACATCATAATATCAATAAAAGGAGTTCATATGAAAAAGTCTCTCTTGCTCTTGTTCTTTTCGGTTGCTGTTCTTTTCACATCTTGTAAAAAAGATGACACGACAACTGCCCCAACAACACCAACAGATCCAATCGTTGGCGTTTGGGTTACAGAAGGCGCTAATGTTGCTTACGGATTAAAACTTGCTCCGTTCAAAGTGAAAAAAATTGTTGCTACGTTTAACGAAAACAAATCCTATACCGTTGTTCAAACAGACAGTTCAAACGTAACCACTACGTTCACCGGGACGTACACCAATACGGAATCAACCTATAGCGATACGTTATCAACTTCGTTTACAAAAAGTGCAAAACTTTACACGATAGTTGCTAATCAAGCCACTCCGACAACAGTAACCGCAACCGGTGTCTACGCAATAAGCGGAACAAATATGTCCTATGAAGTTATTCAAACTTCACCAGCATTAACGGGAGTTTCAGCTCCGACGGTTGCAGGTGGTTTGGGCAGCACTACTATTGGCGGTGTTAAATACGCCATCTATGTTCAAAAGTACGTTAAACAATAATTAACTTTTTTCTTAATCATAATCTTTCTCTTAATCATTCCTTCGGCGGATTAAGATTAGGATTATGATTAAGATTTTTTAGGAGACAGAAAATGAAATTTAAACTGCTTCTCATTTTTTTGTGCATTTTCTTTGCGGTTCCAAATAGTAACGGACAGGATGCACAAGTAAAAAAAATTCCTGATGCCAAACCGTCGGAATTTAAATTTATCGGTTATTGGTTTAGCCGCGGAACAGCCTCCAACATCGCACCGACAAACGAACTACTAAGAGGACAAATCATCGGAAGATTGTTTGGACCGAACACAACAAACACAAGTGCAAAAACCGCTTCGTATTTTGAACAGCGTTTTGTTCCGATGTTTATTTATACTCCGCAAATTCTTGATGGAGTAGCAACATTTCGGAGTTTGTTTAAAATTGATATGACCTGGGGAGATGCGGCTTACGGTGTCGGTGGAAATAACGGCGGCGGTATAAATGCAGGTCAAGTAAACTTGCAAACGCTTCTCGCAAACGTTGATTTAAAACCGAAGGATGCAGGTTGGAATGTTGTAATCGGTTTGCAAAGAATGTTCGATAATGTTCGTGACCCGAATCAAACTGCGGTAAGCACCTATCAAAACAGCTCATACAAACTTTCGTTTTGGGGAACACAGGGAGTGGGTATTAGCGTTTTTGGAAATATAAATGAAACGACTCAAGCGCGCTTCGGCTATTTTCAATTGTATGAAAATATAATTCAAGAAAATGATGATGTGGTGTTGTGGATGTTGGATGTGGAGTCTCGCGTTCATCCTTTAGTTGAAGTTGGAGCTGATGCATGGTTTGTTTGGGATAGAGGAAAAAACTCCGGCGGAATTTCTGTACTTGGACAAGGCTTAAACAGCGGGCTTGCGCAATATAATGGCGCGGTTCGTCTTAGTTTTCCATCTCAAAAATATGAAGCGAATATTTTGTGGCTCGGAACTCACGCGGCTTACAATCGGGAATTTCTTGCCGGAAGATGGTGGGCTGACGCTTATGTAATTGCAAATCTTGGAACAGTAGATACAATCAGCGACAATTCAACAGCGAAAAAATACGCCGATATTTTCGGGGTTGCAACAAATGCTTCGGTTGCATACAAGTATGGACAAACCGCAAATGATAAAATTTCTGTTGAAGCGCTTTACACAACCGGAGATGAAAACGGAGCGAGCGATAAAAAAATTAATTCTGTTATTACGGGAAATGTTTGGGGCTCGCCTACAGGCATTTACAGTTCGCATAAAGCATTATTGCTTTTCCCCGATCCGCAAGTTGTGAACAGATATTATTCCGCCGTGCATGATATTTCAAATATGGGTATGGGTGTTACAGCCGGATTTTTATCTTTTTCAAAAGATATAATTCCGAATAAATTCAGCGGCAAACTTGGTTTTGCAACTGCAATTTCAAACGTTACTCCGGGCGGCGGTTCTTCTTATATCGGTTCAGAGGTGAACGTGGAATTTAAATACAACATCAAAGTTTTTCTTACGCTTGGATTGAGCGCCGGGTATCTACAATTAGGCGATTTTTATAAATCTCCCTCTGTTAAATATACCAGCAATTCCGAGAAACCGAAAGATCCGTTTGTAATTTTTACTTCACTTAGCTGGCTAATGTTTTAGGAGAAACTCATGAATAAAATATTTGGATTTATACTTATGGCAGCTTTTTTGTTTAGCGGATGTTCGGGATTTCTTTATACAAAAATGTCTCCTTTAGAGTTTGCTGATTTCGATTATGGATTTCCGACAAAAAAAGTTTTATCAAATCCTTCCATCTCCTTTATTGATGAAGGAAAAGGAAAACAAACCATTGTTCTTGTTCACGGACTTGCAAGCAACGCCGGTTTCTGGCGATACAATATTTCCGAACTTGCCAAACAATATCGCGTCATCGCAGTTGATTTGCCAGGTTACGGAAAATCGCAAAAAGATTATTACTTGTACAACATGAGTTTCTTCGCCGATCAAATTAAACGCTTAGTTGATGAATTAAAGATTGACAAGTTTATTTATGTCGGGCACTCAATGGGTGGGCAAGTTGGAATTAATTTCGCATTGCGTTTTCCGGAGCGGTTGGAAAAATTGGTTTTGGCATCTCCCGCAGGTTTTGAAGAATTTGAACAAGGCGAAGGCGATTGGCTCCGCAGTGTTATGACCGTTTCCGGAGTGAAAAAAACAACCGAAGAAGGAATTAGAAGAAATCTTTCTATGAACTTTTATACCTGGTCAGACAAATGGGAATGGATGGTTGAAGAACGCGTCCGCATGGCAAAAGCAAAAGAGTTCGATGATTTTTCTTATGCGGTTGTTCGCAGTGTAAACGGTATGCTTGATGAACCTACGTGGGATAAGCTCGATAAAATTTCCGTTCCCACGTTAGTAATTTATGGAAAGTATGACGGCTTAATTCCAAATCCATATTTGAATCCAGGCACAACCGCCGATGTTTTTAAATCCGGCGCAAAGACAATTCCGAATTGCACCTTACATCAAATAGATAATTGCGGACACATGCTGCAAATTGAAAAACCGGAAGAAGTCAACGAAACGGTTTTGGATTTTCTTGAAAAATAACTTTAACACAGCGGCATCCTTCAATTAAGTTTGCCGCTTTATTTCTTCCCAAATTTTTATTCAACGTCTCTGATTTAAATTGATTAATTTTACAGAGGAAAGATTTACAAATATCTTTCTCTTAAAAACTGTGATCAATAAAAACAGAAAGGTTTATAATGAAAACAACAAAAGAAAATCTGCAGGAAGCTTTTGCCGGCGAAAGTCAGGCAAATCAAAAGTACCGTGCATTTGCAAAAAAAGCTGAACGGGATGGATTTCCGAACATCGCAAAATTATTCAGCACTACTGCCGAAGCAGAAAGAATTCACGCTGAAGGACATTTAAATTCTTTAGATGGGATTGGTTCTACTGCTGAAAATTTAAAAGCGGCAATTGCCGGTGAGACGTATGAATTTACAGAAATGTATCCGCCGATGTTAGCTCAGGCAGAAGCTGAAAATCATAAAGCAAAAAGAATGTTTGGGTATGCGGTGAAAGCCGAGCAAGTACACGCCAAGCTTTATAAAATGGCTCTGGAAGCTGCTGCCCAAGGAAAAGATTTGGAAGTGACAGATTTTTACTTGTGCCCGGTTTGCGGTTATATTGAATTTGGAAAGCCGACAGAAAACTGCCCGGTATGCGGAACGCTTGCTTCTAAATTTGTAAAATTTTAAAATCAGATAAATGGATTAATGAAATTGGCGCGAATGTTTGTAGAGTAGAAAAACACCTCACAGTATGAATGATTGGAAATGAATGGATGAATGAATTTCATTCAAGCATACAACAATTCATCCATTGATCTTAAGGATAATTAGGTTCTGGCTTACGAAGTCATCCATTAGTTTTTCTACCGCTTACCCGGAGACCAATCTCCCTTCCTTTATACGAAGTACTCTTGAAGTTAATTGGTTCAAAACATTTTCTTGATGAGAAATGCAGATGAGCGTAATTCCTTTTTCCGAATTAATTTTTTTGAGCAGCAATAATAACTTTAATTGAGATTCAACATCCTGCGCGGAGAACGGTTCATCTAAGATCAATATTTCCGGTTCAACAGCCAGAAGTCTTGCTAATGCCACGCGCTGCCTTTGTCCGCCGCTTAACTGCAGGCAAAACTTCTCAAGTAAATTGGCGTGAATATTAACGTCGGAAAGCAAGCCGCTCAAACGCTCTTTAAAAGGAAGAAAATTTTTATTCTTCCGCTGTAACGCTTCAACAAGAATATCTTTCACTCTTCTAAACGGATTAATAATCTCTTCGGAGTTCTGAAACAAAAGTTGGATTTGGTTAGCTGCTCGATTTTCTGATTTCGAAAAGTTCTTTATTATCTCACCCCGTGTCGGTTGATGAATTCCGATCAACAATTTTGCAAGCGCAGTTTTACCGCCGCCCGATGGACCAGCAATGCCGAGCAGTTCACCTTTCTCAACTTCAAAAGAAATATTTTCTAATATTTTTATTTCGTCTCTCTTTTCTATAAAAGAATTTTTCCAAACGGAATAAGAAACATTTTTAACTATTGCTAACGGCATTACTATTCAACTGCTTAGAGGCTTTGAGAAAATTTTTAATTGATTGAGATTCTTCATTGAAAAAACTTTTGTACGACACAAATTGTGAAAGTTTACTATTCTCTAAATAGGCAATGTAATCGGTCATATTTTCGGCGAATGATAAATCTTGCGTAATAATCAGCAGAACGGAGTTCTCCATTAGAGCAAAATTATTCAGTCGCTTTTTGACCAGTAAAATTGTTTCACTGTCAATTCCGGAAGTCGGTTCATCAAGTAGAAGAAATTTTGGTTTCTTAAGCAAAGCCAGGACGATAGCTATTCTTTGCGCCATTCCCCCGCTTACTTCAAACGGAAACAGGTTAAATAATTTTGTTGGTTCCGGAAGATTAAAAAAATCAAATTCTTTTTTAATTTCATTTTCATCGAAAGAATATAATCCAAAGTAAGAACCGATTTTTTTTAGCGGGTCAAAAGAATTAACCGGATCCTGGAACACATATTGAATTTTTGCTTTGCGGAATTCCGCCAACCGGTTTTGTGGAAGTGACAACAAGTTCACTTCTTCAAATTGAACTTCCCCTTTAATCGAAAAAACATTTTCATCTAAAAGCTTCGTAAGCGATTTTAATAACGTTGACTTCCCTTCCCCGTTTTTACCAAGGATAGTATAAATATTGTGCTCTGCCAGAGTAAAGGCAATATCCCGCAAAAGAAATTTCTTTCCGATTTGGTCTACAAAAGCAATGGACTCAATATTTATTCGTATCATTATACAGCATAATTTTGTTTATTAATTTACAAAATAATAAATTGGTAAAAATAGTTTCAGTAAATTTGCGAGAAATAAATGACAGTTCCCCGGAAGAATATTTCCCTGTTTTTATCAATTCTTTTTTCACTTTTCATCGGCTGCAAAAACAATTCAACCACTAGCAGCTCGCAAGTTGTAATAGCAATTCCTTCGGATGTTGAGCGAATTAATCCCCTGTTTTCTTATAGTATCAATGAAGCCAACATAAACGAACTTTTGTTTTTATCGCTCGTTAAACATACGTGGAATCGCCAAGCCGGTGAATTAAAAACCGAGCCGATGTTTGCAACCTCATGGGAATGGAACCTTGACTCAAGCGCAATAATGCTTCAGCTCCGCGACGATGTGCAGTGGTCAGACGGCGTGCCTCTCTCGATAAACGATGTTATCTTTTCGTTCGATGTATACTCCGACCCTGTTGTTGAAAGTTATTTATACGGTTCGTTCAAATGTTTTTATACCGATAAAGAGGAACACATTATTTCCTCGAAGACTTTTGAAAAATTATCTGAAACAAAATTAAAGATTAATTTTAAACCAGGTTCGACACCTACCTTATTTAACCTCGACTTCCCAATTGTACCGAAGCACATTTTTGATAAAATGCCACGAACCGAAATTGCAACAGCAGAAGAAAGTTTTGCCCCGGTAACCAGCGGTCCATTCACTCTTGAAAAATGGGAAAAGAACCAAGCGGTTATTATTAAAGAAAATCCAACATCTTTTTTGCACAAAGATGGAAACATTAAACGAATTATTTTTAAAGTGATCCCGGATTATAACGCCAGGCTGGCTCAATTAAAAAATGGCGAAATTGATCTGGCGGAATATTTAAAACCTGAGGATGTGAGTCAATTAAAAAACTCCGGCTCCTTCGTTGTAACTTCTCTTAAAGGAAGGGAATATGATTACCTCGGCTGGAATAATCTTGATCCAATTCTTTATAAAAAGAGTGGAAAAATTGTGCCGAACAAATTATTCGGCTCTGTAAAAACCAGGCAGGCGCTTTCAATGGCGATTAACAGAAACGAGGTCCTGAGTCAGTATTTACGAGGTTATGGAGCAGTTGCAAACAGCCCCATATCCCCAATTTTCAAAAATGCAGTAGATGATAAACTGCCGCCGTATTCGTTCGATTTGGCGAAGGCAAGAACGCTTCTTGAGGAAGAAGGCTGGAGCGATAAAGATCAAAACGGGATTCTCGAAAAAGAGGGAATTGAATTTAAATTTACCTTAACCATTTCCTCAAACAATCCGCGTAGAATTTTTGCTGCAACGGTTTTTAAGAATAACTTTAGGCAGCTTGGCATTGATATGAAGATTGATCAGGTTGAACTTGGGATGTTAATTGACCGGATAAACAATAAAAGCGTGGACGCATGGATGGCAAGCTGGATAATTCCTATTCCGTTAGATTTAAAATTTTCGTGGTATTCAAACCTAATAACCACTCCTATGAACTTCCCATCATACCAAAACAAAGAGCTGGATGCGCTGCTGGACAACCTTGAAACAAAAATTACCGGGCAGCAAAAAAATGATAGTTATAAAAAGGTAGAAGCTATTCTGTACCGGGATCAACCTGTAACTTTTCTTTATTGGATTGATAACGTTGTTGCTTACAACAAGAAACTAAAAAACATTGAGGTTACTCCTCTCGGCACAGTTCATCATTGCTGGCTCTGGCAGTAAACGATTGATGCCATGAAGCGTTCTTTATCGATTCTTCCTCTTGCAAAAAGAATAACGACCTCTGCTTTTGTGCTGTTTTTAACGGTCAGTTTTCTTTTTGTTTTGGTGAGAATTGCCCCCGGCGATCCAAGCCAAAAATTCATTTCTCCTAAATTGAGCCCCAAATTAGTTGAAAAAGTTAAAACCTCATTCCAGCTGGATAAACAAATTCACGTGCAGTATCTAAGTTTTGTAAAGAATGCCGCCACCGGAAACCTTGGAGTTTCGTATGCCTTTCATCGTCCTGTGGTTGAAGTGATTTTCGATGTTCTTCCCTTTACTATCCTTTTCGCTGTGTCAGCGTTTGCCCTGCAATTGATTGCCGGATTATTGCTTGCCGTTTTTGCTTTTCACCACAATCAAAAAATTTGGGATAAGTTGCTTTCTCGCGGAAGCATGTTTTTGTATGCCGTACCTTCATTTGTTAGCGGATTACTCTTCATTTATGTTTTTTCTGTTCAGTTGAAAATATTTCCTTCGTCTGGGATTAAAACTGTTGGGACGCTTGAGTCAAGTTTTTTTCTTCTTCTTGTGGATTATACAAAGCATCTCTTTCTCCCGGTGCTTGTTTTGTCATTAACCGGTCTTCCGGTTTATTTTAAATATTTTAGAGAAAATTTTGAAGAGAACCAGAAAAAACTTTTCACTCTTTATCTTCGGGCAAACGGAGTTTCTGAAAGGAAAATTCTTTTGAGTCATCTTATTCCCAACTCATTAAACTCAATTATTGCTTATGCCGGTGTTGACTTAGGAATTCTTTTCAGCGGTGCACTGATTACCGAAGTGATTTTTAGTCTGCCCGGAATGGGACGATTAACGATCAACGCTATCCTTGGGCATGATTATCCATTGATTGTCGGGTGTACATTAACCGCCGGAATATTAATTATTTTCACAAGCCTGCTTGCGGATCTCATTCGCTTGAATATTGATAAACGGCTAATTAAGGGGTTATTAAATTGAAAGGAATCCGTTTTTCTGTTTTTCATTTTTTCTTTTTTTTATTACTCACAACGATTGCCTTTCGTTTGCCTTTATTGGGAAACACCGCGATGCTGTTAGCTTCATATTTAGGACTTCTCTTCTCCGATTATCGAACCGCACTCGACCAATTCTCTTTAAATATGGCAGACTATTTTTGCTCTCTCTTCTTGATCATAGCGATTCCGGTTTTTCTTTACTTTAAAAGAAAAAAGCTGCCGACGCTAAAAACTTTTTCATTCTTGCACTACTCAGTAACGGTGATTTTTTACATCTTTCTTTTTGCACCGGTAATAACAAATGATAATTTTGATTTTCAAAAAGATATTTCGGTTACAAGACTTTTGCCTCCATTCAGTTCGATCCATGCTCTGCACTTAAAGAGCGATACAAAAAAGCCGGGGCGATTAAATGATTTTCTCTCGTTAAAAAGAAATGTAGTAAAAAATTCATTTGATGATAAAATAGTTTTTTACGATAGTCTCCGACAAAACAAAAGCAATGTAGTCTGTTTTCAAAACGGGTTGTTAATCAGCTTACCCCTCTCATCAATTGATCTGCTGAATGGGAAGCCCAAGATCTCAATGAGGCATTTTGTTCTCGGAAGCGATGAATTCGGAAGGGATATTTTCAACAGAATAATTTATGGAACAAGAATTTCACTGTTAATAGGATTCTGTGCAGTCATTCTCTCCTTAATTATCGGCGTTGTACTCGGATTTCTAGCGGGTTTTTCAGGTGGGGTAACGGATGTTTTGCTTAGCCGTTTAACGGACCTGTTCTTATCCTTTCCAATAATATTTTTTATCATTCTTATTCTTGCGTTTTTTGGAAATTCGTTTATCTCTGTAATTGTAGTACTTGGATTCTCCGGCTGGATGAGTTTGTTTCGTATCGTTAAAGGAGAGATTCTCTCGCTGAAAACGAAAGATTATTTTATTACCGCGCAGCAGCTTGGTCTCTCCGGCACGAAACTTCTCTTAAGGGAAGCCTTGCCGGTTATTGCGGTTCCGGTTATTGTAAACACGGTTTTTCAATTTGGAAATGTTGTTCTCTCCGAATCGGCGCTCAGCTTTTTAGGTTTGGGAATTGGTAATGACTTTCCGTCGTGGGGAGCTATGATAAACTCCGGGCAGGAATATCTTGCACAAGCCTGGTGGATGATATTTTTTCCCGGTTTCGCTATTGTTTTAACGCTCATTACGGTAAATGATCTAGGTAGAAAATTGGCGCACCAATTTAATCCCCGGATGCACGCTTGATTAACGGCAGGTTCAACCTCATCAAATTACTTGGTGAAGGGCGAAGCAAGGTATTTCTCTGTGAAGACAGGTTTTTTCCGTCGCAAAAGTATGCAGTTAAAGTTCTTTCATCGCACACAAATAAAGAAGAAGAAGAAACTTTTTATCATGAATACACTCTTCTGAAAATTTTTTCTCATCCCAACATTATCAAAGCTTACGAATCAGGAACAATTCTCGAAGTGGGTGCAGATGATAAAGCGTTGGGTATTGCCAGAGGAAACCGCTTTTTTATTCTTGAATATTTTGACGGGCAAAGTCTGCTTGATGTTGATTTCAACGCTCACCCAACATTGCTCTCCAAAGTAATCGGGCAGATCGGTTCGTTTCTGAGTTATCTTCACCTGGCGAAGTATCTTTACTTAGATTTAAAATTTGAAAACATACTTTGTATTCAAAGTAAAAACGATATTATTATAAAAATTGTTGATTTTGGTTTAACACAAAGAGCAGATGCGCTTTTACAAAATATTCAACGCGGAACAGCTTACTACATTGCCCCGGAAATTTTACAAAACAAAAACATTGATCACCGCGTTGACCTCTATGCTCTTGGAATTCTTCTCTATCGCATTGTTTACGGTAAATTTCCTTTTACAGCAGTTGATGAATTAAAAATTTATCAATCGCATTTAGAAGAAGAATTTGTTTTTATAGACTCCAAATACTTTTCATCACCGGTGATCAAGTGTATCGTTAAGCTTCTTAAAAAAAATCGTGAGGAGCGGACGCAATCCGCTTTACAGCTATTTTATGATTTAGATCTTCCTCTTGAAAATCATTATCTTGATTTTGTCTCATCAACGCAATTCATCGGAAGACAAAGTGAGTCTGCTGTTCTTGCCGCATACATTGAAAACAAAGAGCGAAACGACATTCTTTTTCTACAGGGAATGCAAAACAGTGGAAAAAGTTCTTTGGCGGAAAAACTATCCCGCGATTATCAAAACAGCGTTCTTATCAGCCGGGTACCCTCAGAAAGTCCCGGGGTCATTCTTCAGTATATAGCATCCAGAATTGTTTTTAGCTCGTTTATGCAGAATGAAGAATCTGGAAAAGCTCTTGAAGCCCTGCAAATGTTTAAAAAAGAGAGAGATTTAAACATTGAAACGTTTACCGCCGCCTTCGCCGAAATCTGCAAAGTGAAGAATTTTATACTGATCATTGATGATTTTAATTTACTGGATGACGTTGTTAAAGAAGTTCTTTACCATATTTTTCCAGCGCTGCAAGTAACAGGCTGTAAAATTGTTTTATTCGAAGACCAGGCGGTTTCTTCTTCTGTTGAAGCGGTTCCAAATAAGACAGAACACCAATTAAGTCCCCTTTTACCTGGAGATATTCCTCTCTTTCTAAAAGAAAATTATGCAGGGTATTTTCCACAAAAACAATTAGCATCGCTATTAGAAAAATTTGCAGACTTATTTCCAGGAAATATATTACTTTTTTTGAATGAATTGGTCGCCAACAAAATCTTAATCTTCTCCCATGAAGGTATTTCTGTTGATGAGAAAATATCGGGGAAATTATCCAGCGTTTCACAAGGCGCGCTTTTTAAAAAAAGAATTGCCCATCTATCTAAGAAAGAAAAAGCCGTCCTGGCACTGCTTTCCGCTGTTGATGTTGAGTTAAACCTTGAACAGACAAAAACGATTCTAAAAAACTTTACTGATGATACAGAAGCAATTCTTTCGTGTCTGCAGAAAAAAAATCTACTTCGAATGCCAACCCCAAACTCATTCAACCACTTAATTTATTCCGGGTTAAAGTTTTTTATTTACTCCGGTATAGCCGATAAAGTTGGTCATCACAAAAAAATTGCTTCAATTGTTCATGCGATTCCCGGTTTTTTCCCGAATGAAGTTTCCCGGCATTATGAGTTGGGAGAAGAATTTGACGAAGCCTACCTTTGCCTTAAAACTGAAATAAATCGGGCTTCCGAACTGTCTGCTTTTCTTTATCTAACAAAAATATTTTCGCGTTTGATAAAACTTCCTTTATCGGAAAAATACGCAATAGAAGTGCGGAAGGTTTTTTTGCAAATACTTCAAAAAACCGGCGATAGCGGACTTGCGCTTCACATTCTTGAGGAATTGGAACTCGATTTTCATGTTAAGTCCGACCATAAATTGATGACACTCAAAGGAGTTTTTCTTATCGCTTCCGGCGCAGTTGAAGCCGGAAAAAAAATTCTGATAAGGCAAGTTGAAATGATTACGAACAAACACAACAGGATCGAAATACTTCTTGAAATTGCGAACGCTAATCTTAATACTAATCTGTACGATGAAACCAAAATCGTTTTGGATCAACTCCTCAAATACGAGGGTCTGACATGCGAGCAAAAAGGAAAAGTTTTTAATATCAACGGTTTATTGGAACTGTATAAGAACAACAATGCCGAAAAAGCTTTTTCGTTTTTCAGTTTAGCGCTTAACGAATTCACAAAATCAGATCTCAAACAGCGCATTGCAAGGGTTCAAGTTAATCTTGGAAATATTTGCAGTATGAAAGGCGATAATGCCCGCGCGGAACAATATTGGAACAGTTCCCTTTCCATTAATAATTCGATTGGGGATTTGGAACAGGAAGCCTTGCTCTTAATGAACTATGGAATTTATCTTTTCGATACAGCGAATTATGAAAAAGCAAATGAGTTATATAAAAACGCGAAAAACATTTTCCAAACCATTGGCAAGAAAAACGGCTTAGGATTAACGCTGTTAAATTCCGGGGAAACTCACTTAATCATCTGCGAATACTCCACTGCGATTGAAGAATTTCTTAGGGCAGCAAACATCTTTCATTCAACCGAAAACAAAGAAGAAGAAGCTTCGGCATACTTCTTTCTCGCAAAAACCTTTATTGTGATCGGTAATATTGTTGAAGCCAAACATTATGCAGATCGGTATGAAAAATTGATCACGGAAGGAAAATTGGGGGAAAAACATCTGTTGCAGCTAACATTTATTAATGCGCTTTATAACTACTATTTAAACTTTTCGAGGAAAGAAACCGACGGCGTTGAACTGCGTTCTCTCTGCAATGCGCTACTCGAAACCGACAACAGATATGATTCTGTATTAGCGTCAATGATCTATGTTGATCATTGTATTGATGAAGAGAAATATAAAGACGGGTTTAGTTTTTTAATGAATAAAAAATATGCCGGGCTTTCTACCGGAAACAAAATATATGATGCTGTTCGGTCGCATCTGTTAGGAAAATTAGAAATACATCACCGCTTTGGTGAAAAGCCGTTCATTGATTATTTCAATGATGCGTATGAGAGTTTAAAAGAAGAGAGTATCACCGAATTTACCAGGATTGTTCTAAGCATGCTCGGAAAAATTTATTTTGAAAGAAATCTTTTTTCTAAAGCGGAAGAATTTTTTAACTTAACAGAAGGTTTAATCGTCTTTTTTTCCAAAAACATTTCTGATGATTCTCTGAGAGAAAGTTATCTTTCTAAGAAAGAGCGAAGAGAAGATTTACAATTTATTATGAATTCTTTACCTCTTAAACTATGAACGAACAAAACGTGACCATTCATTTATTTTCTGAAAAAAAAGACAGATCAAAAATAGCCTCAGAATTTATAGGCTGTTCGGTTGTCTATCATAACTTTTCGGCAAGCTCCCCGGGCGAACTTAACGGGGCAAAGAATAGTATCGTTGTTTTCTACTTGACATCGCTTAGTTCCAGTGTGTTCAACAAAATTAAGGACGCACAAAAGAACGCTCAACATTCATTTATTTATCTTGTAGAAAATAGAGACCCGGTTATAGCAAGTACCCTGGCAAAGTTTGGAGGTAGTGAGATTTATATCCTCCCGGACGAATTATTTAAATTTAATGCTTTGTTAAAAGAAAAAGTCGAAAATCTTCACGGAGAAACAGACGACAGTACATTTTTTAATTTTAACGAAAGTGACCCGGTTTTCCGCTCACTTTTGGGGAATTCTAAAGAAGCCGACGAACTTATTGCGGCGGCAAAAACAGCCGCAGAGAATGCATCGGTTAATGTTTTGATACTCGGCGAGACCGGTACCGGCAAAGGAATGCTTGCAAATGCAATCCACAATTACAGCAACAAAAAAATATCTCCATTTGTGGAAGTCACTTGTTCAGCCATTCCCGAACATCTTCTTGAATCAGAACTTTTCGGGCACGAGAAAGGGGCGTTTACCGATGCGAAATCGAGAAAACTCGGATTGTTTGAGTTGGCTGATAACGGAACAATTTTTTTAGATGAAATAGGCGAACTGACTTTAAACCTGCAAGTGAAACTTTTACGCGTACTTGAGAAAAAGATTATTAGAAGAGTGGGAGGAACGCAAGATATTCCCGTAAAGGCAAGGATAATTTCAGCTACGCATAGAGATCTAAAACAAATGATTGAGCAAAATCTTTTTCGTACAGATCTTTTTTATCGCTTAAATGTGATAACCATTGAGTTAGCTTCACTGCGGGATAGGCGTGACTTCATCCTTTCCCTTGTTGATTTATTTTTAAAAGAATTCAGCGAGTGTTATCACAAGACCGTCAACAAGGTTGATGAAGACGTGCTGAAATTTTTAATTTCTTACGATTGGCCCGGGAACATTAGAGAGTTGCGCAACGCATTTGAGCGGGCAGTACTTCTCTGCGATTCAGGCGTTTTAACTTCCAAACATTTTGACCATATTATAAATCGGCAACTAGGGGAAATGACACATCGGGAAAAAAGCTTTCCTTCTTCACCGGCTGACAAAAAATCAGTTAATATTTGCTTAGAGTTCTCCTATGCGTCAACAAATATACAGCAGTTAACTGTTCTCTATGCACACGAAGTATTAAAAAGAGTTAACGGAAATAAAGCGATGACGGCTAGAATTTTAGGAATTTCGCGCCCCAAACTTAACCGGTTGCTGACCGGTGAGTTGATCGAATAAAAGCGTAAGCCCCAACCCGGATAAACCCTGTAAAAAGCGGGGTAAACCGGAAATCAAAAAAAAAACACCAAATAATTTTAGCGCATTTCTAAAAACATCATTTTGTAAATCCACTGGCTAACTTCGGAAAAAGTTTGTTTATCCAGAAGGTTATTCTCTGTTGTTTTTATTTTTTAGTTTTTTGTTCTCTTGCTTTCTCGTTTTTGTTGATTATCTAAATCATTATCGTTCAACAGATCATCCTTCTGTTTATGCAGAAGCATATCCGGGTTGAATTACTCTGATCGCATAGTTCCGGTTATAAGAACAATTTTTACAAAACTCATCGAGAATTTCTCCCTTTTCAAGTTTCGTAGAAGTAAAATAGCGTTTCTTTTTTTCTTGTAAGTATTCTCTTTTTGCTTTTCCGCTCATAGGTAACCTCAATTATTTGGGTTACCTAAATTATGGCGCAATGCGAGACAACTATCCCGGCTGCCATCCCCTTTTTTAAAACCAATTTTTAGCTTAAATTTCTCCTACAAAATTCTCAAACAAAAAAATCTGGATATTCATGGCAGTTTTAGTTACCGGCGGCGCAGGTTACATCGGCTCTCACGTTGTTCGGTTGTTGATCAAAAAAGGATTGGATGTAATCGTTCTCGATAACCTTTCACGCGGACACAAAGCATCGCTTCCGCAAAATATTATTTTTGAGGAAGTTGACTTATTAGACAGCGATAAATTGTCTGCGGCAATTCAAAAACATAAAATTGAATCGGTAATCCACTTTGCAGCATTTGCTTACGTCGGTGAATCGGTTGAAAATCCCGAAATGTATTACCGCAATAATGTTTTGGGCAGCTTTAATTTGATAAACGCACTAAAAGAAAAAGGGGTGAAAATTTTTGTGTTCTCGTCAACTTGCTCTCTGTACGGTAATCCGCTGACGATTCCAATTTCTGAAGAAGAAACAACAAAGCCTATTAATCCCTACGCAAAAACAAAATTGATGATTGAACAAATTCTTGCCGATTACGATTTCGCTTATGGTATGAAGTACGTTGCACTTAGATATTTCAACGCCGCAGGAGCCTCAACTAAGGGAGAGATTGGTGAAAGTCATTTCCCCGAACCACATTTAATTCCCTTAGTTTTGTTTACGGCTCTTGGTAAACGGGAAAGCATATCTGTTTACGGCGATGATTATCCAACCGATGACGGAACTTGTATCCGCGATTATATTCATGTTGAAGATTTAGCCGATGCACATGTAAAAGCTTTGGAATATTTAAATAACGGAAATTCATCACAAATTATTAATTTGGGAACGGGAGATGGAAATTCTGTTAAAGAAGTGATCTCCGTTGCCGAAGAAGTCACCGGCAAAAAAATTAAATCGGTAATTGCGCCGCGCCGCGCCGGCGATCCCGCTGTGTTGGTTGCAGATAATAAAAAAGCGAAAGAAGTTCTTGGATGGAATCCGAAATTTAATTTAAAAGATATTATACAAACAGCGTGGCAGTGGCATCAGAACCCCAGGTATTAATCATCTTACTCATTAGATGATGAGTGATAAAATATTTTGATTGTTGAATGGGTCGAGAGTTTGGTTGAGTGTTTGCATGATTGAATCTTTAAAAATTGAAACATTCATCCATTCAATCATTCACTCATGCATTAAAGTTTTTTCAGATTAGTATTATAACCAAATAAAGGAAACAAGTTAAATGAAGGGAATAATTCTCGCAGGCGGTTCCGGTTCGCGGATGTATCCGATCTCGCAAGTTTATAGCAAACAGCTTACGTTAATTTATGATAAACCGCTCATCTATTATCCGCTTTCGGTGTTAATGCTTGGCGGAATAAAAGAGATTTTAATTATCTCAAACGAAGAAACGATTCCTTATTATCAAAAATTATTTAAAGACGGTTCGAATCTTGGACTTTCAATCGAGTATGTTGTGCAATCGGCTCCAAATGGAATTGCAGAAGCGTTTATTCTCGGCGATAAATTTATCGGAAATGATTCCGTTACCTTAATTCTCGGCGATAACATTTTTTACGGCAATCTCGATTTCTTTTATAAAGGAATAAAAAATAATTCAGGCGCTACGGTATTCGGGTACCGCGTAAATGATCCCGAGCGCTATGGAGTTGTTGAATTCGATAAAGACGGAAAAGCTCTTTCCATTGAAGAGAAACCACAAAACCCTAAATCAAAATTTGCTGTTCCCGGATTATATATTTATAACAATGAAGTTGTAGATATTTCTAAGAATTTAAAACCTTCTTCACGTGGTGAGTTGGAAATTACTGATGTGAATACTACTTATTTAACTAAAGGCAAACTGCGCGTTGAGAAAATCGGTCGCGGTCTGGCTTGGCTCGATACCGGAACACCGGAATCTTTATTGCAAGCATCAAACTTTTTCGGCACCATTGAAGACCGGCAAGGTTTAAAAGTCGCATGTATAGAAGAAATTGCTTACTACATGCATTTTATTTCAAAAGAACAATTTAAAGAAGTAATTCAACTAATGCCAAAATGCCAGTACAAAAATTATCTTGAAAATATTCTCGCGGATGCCGAATGAAAGTAATTGACAAACAATTAAACGGACTGCTCCTGCTTCAGCTTGATGTGTTTGGCGATGAGCGCGGATATTTTTTTGAATCGTTCCACTTTTTGCGCTATGCCGGATTCGGGATTACTCAACCCTTTGTGCAAAATAATGTTTCCAAATCGGTGAAGAATACGCTTCGCGGCTTGCATTATCAAGTTGGAAACGCTGTTCAAGGAAAATTAGTGCAGGTGTTGTCGGGAAAAGTTCTCGATGTAGCGGTAGATATCCGTTTTGGTTCGCCATCGTATGGAAAATATTTTGCCGCAGAAATTTCTGAAGAAAACCATTATCAGTTATGGATACCTCCCGGTTTTGCACACGGTTTTTCGGTTCTCTCGGATGAAGCAATTTTCTCTTATAAATGCACGGCGATTTACAGCAAAAAAGATGAGCGGACAATTCTTTATAACGATGCCGATTTAAATATCAATTGGAAAATTTCCGAACCGTTACTTTCTCCAAAAGATTTACTTGGCAAAAAATTTTCTGAAATAGAAAAAGATTTCTTTTATAATAAGGAGGTTCTATGAGCCTAAAAGATTCGTCAATATTTTTTACCGATAAGGAACAACTCGAGAGTTATTCCCTTGCAAATCAATTTGCAGAACACCTTGAATTCATTTTGGTGAAGGATAAACTTTCCGCCACGCATGATGATATTTATTATTCAATTTCAATGTCTGTGCGCGATCGCCTCGTCCGTAAATGGCTTCGTACGATGCACAAGTATAATGTTGATGATGTGAAGCGGGTCTATTATTTATCTTTGGAATTTTTGATGGGAAGACTGCTCGGCAATGCTCTTATTAACATGGACTATTACGACGAGAGTTCCAATATTTTAAAAGAAGCCGGTTATCATTTAGAAGAATCGAGAGACCAGGAACACGATATGGCGTTAGGCAACGGCGGTTTAGGAAGACTTGCCGCTTGCTTTTTAGATTCTATGGCTACGCTTGAGCTTCCTGCTTTTGGATACGGCATCCGTTATGAATATGGGATTTTTGAACAAGATATCGAGAACGGATTTCAAGTTGAAAAACCGGACAACTGGTTGAGCTACGGAAATCCGTGGGAAATCCTTCGCCGTGAACTTTCCTACCGTATTCGTTTTTACGGCAGAGTTGAAATGCAAAAACAATCGGACGGACAAATGAAATTCGAATGGAAAGATACCGAAGACATTCTTGCCGTCGCCTATGATGTGCCGATCCCCGGTTTTCGAACGAACACTGTAAATAATTTGCGTTTGTGGCAGGCAAAAGCAACTCATGAGTTCAGTTTTAAGGAATTTAATTCCGGTAATTATGTGGCTTCTGTACAGAAAAAGAATGAATCGGAAAACATCTCCAAAGTTCTTTATCCGAACGATACTATGGTTAAGGGAAAATTCCTCCGCTTAAAACAACAATACTTTTTTAGTTCGGCGACTCTGCAGGATATTATCAGGAAGTATAAGTACAAACACGCGAACTTTGATGCATTCTCCGAAAAAACAGCTATTCAATTAAACGATACGCATCCTGTTATTGCCATCCCTGAGTTGATGAGGATCTTGATGGACGAAGAAGGATTAAGTTGGGATTACGCGTGGGATATTGCTATAGAAACTTTTGCCTACACAAACCATACAGTTGTTCCCGAAGCATTGGAAGAGTGGTCTGTTAAGATAATGGAATCACTTTTACCCAGGCATTTGCAAATCATCTATGAAATTAATGCCCGGTTTTTAAAATACGTTCAAGAACAATACACAACAGATGCTGAAATCATTGCACGGCTGTCTATCGTTCGTGAAGGAGAAGATAAAAAAATCCGGATGGCGAATCTTGCAATTGTTTGCTGCCACTCAATAAACGGCGTTGCCGCACTTCATACCAACATTCTCAGGAATAATATCTTCCCCCATTTTTTTGCACTTTATCCTGAAAAATTTAAAAACATAACAAATGGAATCACTCCCCGCCGCTGGCTGAAAATTGCCAATCCTTATCTATCCGAAGCAATATCAGAGCATATCGGAGACGGCTGGACGAAAGACCTCACTCAAATTAAAAAACTTGAGAACCTCATTGACGATAAACAGTTTATGGAAGTTTTCAGAGAAGCTAAATGGCTGAACAAGAAATTTTTAATTGAATATATCGAAACTCAACAGCAGGTTAAAATTAATCCCGACTCAATGTTTGATGTGCATGTAAAAAGATTTCACGAATATAAACGACAACTGTTAAATGTGCTGCACGTAATTACGATGTACAACAAAATTAAAGACAATCCCCGCGCATCACTCGTACCGCGGACGGTTATCTTTGCCGGAAAAGCGGCGCCCGCTTATTTTCAGGCAAAACTCATTATTAAATTGATCAACAACGTTGCCGGCATTATAAATAATGACCACACGATTGGTGACAAATTGAAAGTCGTCTTTCTTAAAAACTATTCTGTTTCGCTTGCGGAAAAAATCATTCCCGCAACGGACTTGTCAGAGCAGATTTCAACCGCCGGGCTGGAAGCTTCCGGAACGGGCAATATGAAGTTTGCGCTTAACGGAGCTTTAACGATCGGCACGATGGACGGAGCGAACGTTGAAATTCGTGAAGAAGTCGGCGACGATAATATTTTTATTTTCGGATTGCTCTCGGATGAAGTTAGAAAATTGAAATCAAATGGATATCATCCGCGAGATTATTACGAAAGCATTCCGGAGCTAAAGCGGGTGCTTGATATGATCCAGGACAATTATTTCAGCATTTTTGAGCCGGGGATATTCCAACCGCTTATTGATGAATTATTAAATGTGGATTATTATTTTCTGCTTGCAGATTATCAATCGTATGTAAAAACACAATCGAAGGTTAGCGCTCTTTATAAAAACAAAGACGAATGGTTCAAAAAGGCGCTGCTCAACGTTGCCCGCATGAGTAAGTTCTCCAGCGACCGCTCAATTCAAGAGTATGCCAAATTAATTTGGAATGTAAAACCGGTTAAGATTGATGAAGCATAAAGAGGACATTTATAGATTAATCGCAAGATGTAAAAAAGTTAGAAACAAGAAAAACTTATTACTTTTGACTTTTGACATTTGACTTTACCAGTGTACATTCTCGGAATATCAGCCTTTTACCATGATAGCGCCGCCTGTTTGCTTAAAGACGGTGAAATACTCTCTGCTGCGCAGGAAGAAAGATTCACCCGCAAAAAAGGGGATCATGCTTTCCCGACGCAATCAATAAATTATTGTTTGCACCAAGCCGGAATAACCGGAAAAGATTTATCGTACGTAGTTTTTTACGATAAACCTTTCCTAAAGTTTGAACGGCTGCTTGAAACTTATCTCAACTTCGCTCCGGTTGGAATAAAATCTTTTATCAAAGCGATGCCGCTATGGGTAAAAGAAAAACTCTGGATGAAGGAGTTCATTAAAAAAGAACTTGGTTTCGAAGGAACCATTCTTTTCCCGGAACACCACGAGTCGCACGCAGCTTCCGCCTTTTATCCATCACCGTTTCAAGATGCCGCATTTTTAACGATGGACGGCGTTGGCGAGTGGACAACTTCAAGTTTTGGCGCCGGCAGCGGAAACAAAATTCAAATTGATTCCGACATTCATTTTCCTCATTCAATTGGACTTCTCTATTCTGCTTTTACTTACTACA
>Ga0210009_1000654_pt1 | contig 36284 bp, 31 predicted proteins | sample CryGeyCG2114_065_FD_185457 | JGI IMG/M metagenome (GOLD analysis project Ga0210009, IMG submission 185457) | Groundwater microbial communities from aquifer - Crystal Geyser CG12_big_fil_rev_8/21/14_0.65 (SPAdes) (version 2) | ecosystem: Environmental > Aquatic > Deep subsurface > Groundwater ...
AAGCGGCCAGCCGGACGCTCGACTTCAGGACGCTGTGGTACCGGTCGGCACATGGACCTCCCTTTGTAGTGTAGACGGCCAGAAAACATGTCCTCTGAAGCACGCATCATGGAAGAGGTATGTCCAATGGCGACCGAAACGTCACTTTTGTGGCCAGTTGCGCCGCCGAAGACCCAAATCCGGGACCCGAATAGGCCACATGGCGAGAATTTGCCTGACCGAGGCGAACAATTACAACCAAATGTCATCCAACGTGACTCCGGCGAAAAGAATCGCTCAATTCAGGAAGAAGGTAACTCCTGAAGGTATCTGGTACGAATCACACCCACATCTCTTCAGACGAAGGCCTTACAATCATCAGGGACGCGACAATTAAATACTCCAAGTTTGAACACTCGCAGCCAACAGAATCACCAGTGGAACTTCCGAAGCCAGACGATCTTCTGGCTGACATGGCATCGTTAAAAAACTGGCGTGAGGAATACAGGAAGCGCTCCGCCTCAACGGTGGCAGGACATTAAGCCACAACAAAAAAGCCCCCAAGCTCGGCGCCTCCTCGATAATCACATGGAGGCACGTACTGCTGGGGGCGTAATAGTGTTGTAGGCAACCAGCCGGCGAGTCTGATATTTCTTGTAGACCGGCTGTGTGTTGATTCAGAGGTCTCCTAACTCCCGCGCCCCGGTAATCTCCGGCCCGCGCTCGCCCATGACGACGTCGGCGACGGCGACGACGGGGTCGTGTTCGAAGAAGAGGGACCAGCGGCCGGAAATGGCCTGGTCCAGGACGCGAGCTTTTTCTTCGATTGTGGTCATGGGCCAGAGGTCGTATCCCATGTTCCAGGCGGGAGAGAGGTGGGCGTGCGTCGGGAGGAGGTCGGCGACGTAGAGGAGCGATTGCTCGGCGTCGTGAATGCGGACAAGCTGCATGGCGCGCGTGTGGCCATCTACCGGAAAGAGCTCGACGCCGGGGAAAAGCTGGAGCCGTCCATCTATCAGATTCATCTGGCCGCTGGCGGCGAGTGGTTCGAGGTTTTCAGGCAGGAAGGAGGCTTTTTCGCGCACGTTCGATTTAAGGGCCCAGTCCCAGTGCTCGCGCTGCGAGTGGAAGGTGGCGCTTGGAAAGGCGATTTCAAGGCGGTCTCCGCGGCGGATAGTGCTTCCGCCGCAGTGGTCGAAGTGCAGGTGCGTGAGGATGACCTCGGTCACGTCCTCGCGGTGGAATCCGGCGGCAGCGAGCGATGCGTCGAGGTTCATCTTCTCGTCATCGACCGCGTAGATGGAGGCGAATTTCTCGTTGTATTTGTCGCCAATGCCGTTGTCAATGAGGACAAGGCGGCCATCGCCCTCGAGAAGCAGGCAGCGGGTGTGGAGCGGAATGCGGTTCAGTTCATCGGCAGCGATCTTTTTTTCCCAGAGCGGCTTGGGGACAATGCCGAACATGGCGCCGCCGTCCAGGCCGAACCGGCCGCATTCAATGGTGTGGAGGTTGTAGGGGCCAATTTTGGGCATGGTGTTCTGGGTCTGGAATTCCGTTCCTGCAACCCCTAATCTACGGGCCAGTTTCTACGTCTTTTGGGCCGCGTGCCCGCGCACATATCAAGATTCCATGCCAAGCGTCAACAACACCCACCGTATTTCCACGACCGATCTCGATACGCCGCCGCGGCTGCTCCTGGGGCCGGGGCCGTCGAATGCCCATCCGCGCGTGCTGCGGGCGCTGTCGAACCGGCAGGTGGGGCATCTGGACCCTGCGTTTCTGGCCATCATGGGCGAAGTGCAGGAACTGCTGCGCTACGCCTGGCAGACGGACAATCCGGTCACGGTGCCGGTTTCGGGGACGGGGAGCGCCGCCATGGAGGCGGCCGTTGCCAATACAGTCGAGCGCGGGGACAGCGTGGTAATCGGTGTGAATGGATACTTCGGGGAGCGGCTTGTTGACATGGCTACTCGGTACGGGGCCGAGGTGCACCGGCTGGACAGGGCCTGGGGGGAGGCGTTTTCGTTCGATGAGATTTCCGAGGCCGTCGAGCGGCACAAGCCGCGCGTCCTGCTGCTGGTCCACGCCGAGACATCGACGGGTGCGCGTCAACCCTTGGAGGGCGTGAGTGAACTGTGTCGTGAGCACGACTGTCTGCTGCTCATCGATACGGTAACAAGTCTCGGCGGCGTTCCGCTCTTTCTTGACGAATGGGGGGTGGATGTGGCTTATTCGGGCACGCAGAAATGCCTCAGCTGCCCGCCCGGCCTGGGACCGCTCACGCTCGGGCCGCGAGCCGTGGAGCGGCTCGCGGCCCGCAAAACAAAGGTGCCCAACTGGTATCTGGACATGTCGCTCGTTGGCCAGTACTGGGGCAAGGAGCGGACGTATCACCACACGGCCCCCATCAACATGAACTACGGATTGCGCGAGGCGCTGCGGTTGGTGGCCGAGGAAGGCCTTGAGGCGCGGTGGGAGCGGCACGCGCGGAACGCCCGCCTGCTCTGGGACGGACTTGGCGAAATGGGCCTTGCCTGCCATGTGGACGAAGCCATCCGCCTGCCATCGCTCACCACCATCCGCGTGCCGGACGGGGTCGACGCGGCCGCCGTATCTCGCGAACTCATGGCGCGCTACAATATTGAAATGGCTGGGGGGCTCGGCGAGCTGAAAGGAAAGGTCTGGCGCGTCGGGCTCATGGGCTTCAACAGCCGCGAGGAGAACGTGCGCCTTTTGCTTTCGGCGCTTGCCGAGGTGCTGTAGTGGGAGAGGTCCGCACACGAGGCGCCACGCCGGAGACGGCCGCAGCCGCCTGTCTAAGCGCGCTCGAGGCGCGGCTTCCCGGCCGCGTGCGCTCGGACGAGTACAACCGGATGCTCTACGCGACAGATGCGAGCATTTACCGCGTCATGCCGCATGGCGTTGTGATCCCCGAGCACCGGGACGATGTGCAGGCGGTCATGGAGTGCGCCGCCGAGCACAATGTGGCGGTGCTGCCGCGTACGGCTGGCAGCAGTCTGGCGGGGCAGGCGGTCAACCTAGCCATCGTGGTCGACTTCACGCGGCATCTGGACGCCATTCTCGACCTTGACGAGGAGCGGCGCGAGGTGACCGTCGAGCCGGGCGTGGTGCTCGATGGGCTCAACCGGTTTCTGCGGCCGCACGGCCTCATGTTTGGACCGGATCCTGCGAGTTCAAACCGTGCGGCCATGGGCGGCATTGTGGCAAACAACTCGACCGGCAGCCACAGCATTGCCTACGGGATGACAGCCGACCATGTCCGACGTATCGGCGCCGTACTGAGCGATGGGCAGCGTGCGGCCTTCGGGCCCCTCACCGCCGCCGAACTCGAGCAGAAAAAAACGCTCGATGGCCTTGAGGGCCGCATCTACCGCAACCTCTCGCATCTGGCACATGCGCACGTCGACACGGTTCGCACACACACGCCGCGCCACTGGCGCCGCTGCGGCGGCTACAATCTGGACCGGCTCACTGCCCCGGACCCGCCCGGCCTGGGCCAGCCGCCCACCGATTTCAATGTCGCGCAGCTTCTCTCCGGCTCCGAGGGCACGCTCGCCGTCTTCGAGGACGTCACGCTCGGGCTCGTTCCCGTCCCGAAGGTCACGGGCCTCGGCATTGTCCACTTCGACGACATGACGGTCGGCCTCGCTGCCGTCGAAGCCATCCTGGAAACCCGTCCGAGCGCCGTCGAACTGCTCGATGACCTCGGCATGTCCATGTGCCGCAAACAGCCCATGTGGCGCCGCAAGCTCGAAGGCTTCACCGAGGGGCGCCCGAACTGCATTCTGATTACGGAATTTACGGGAGATACGACGGACGAGGTCGCATCCCGCATAGATGCCCTTCGGGAGCATGTTGCCCGCCGGGGTGTCGGCGCGACGCACGTCGTGCCGGTCGTGAGCCAGAGCGGCCAGCAGGACGTCTGGGGTGTGCGCAAGATGGGCCTCGGCTTTTTGATGAGCGTGCGCGGCGATCACAAGCCCATTCCGTTCATTGAAGATGCGGCCGTCCCGGTTCGCCACCTGTCCGAATATGTGGCCGGAATAGATCGCTTCTGCAAGGGTCTCGGGTTCGAGGTGGCCTACTACGCGCATGCCAGCGCCGGATGCGTGCACATCCGTCCGCTCGTGAACACGAAGAGCGCCGAGGAAATAGCCAGAATGCCGGACATCATGCATTTTGCCATTGAGCAGCTGCGCGGGTTCGGGGGGGCGCTTTCGTCCGAGCACGGCGATGGCCGCGCGCGCAGCCCGTTCAACCGGGCGTTTTTCGGGCCGGAGCTCTACGGGCTCTACGAGGAGGTCAAGCGCACGTTCGATCCTGCGGGAATTTTGAACCCTGGGATGATCACGGGCGCGGCGCCGATGACCGAAAACCTGCGTTACGGCGCGGCCTACAAGGCCCGGCAGATCAAGACGCACCTCGACTGGTCGCCCGACGAAGGGCTCGATCAGGCCATAGAGATGTGCAACGGGGCGGGGGTGTGCCGAAAGACGGACACGGGGACCATGTGCCCGAGTTTCATGGCCACGCGCGAGGAGGAGCACTCGACGCGCGGCCGGGCGAATGCGCTCCGCGCGGTGCTCTCGGGGGCACTGCCGCCCGGCCGCGTGACCCATCGCCGCCTCTACGAAACGATGGATCTCTGCCTCGAGTGCAAGGCCTGCGCAGCCGAGTGCCCAAGCTCGGTCGACATGGCGACGCTCAAGGTCGAGTTCCTGGCGCAGCATTACGAACACCACCGCGTGCCGCTGCGCGCACGACTCTTCGCGGGCGCCGCCTCCCAGGCGCGGCGCTTCAGCGGCCCCCTTTCGGGTATCGTGAACCGGGCAAACCGCACGCGGTTCGTGCGCACAGTGATGGAACACGTGCTCGGTATCCACCGCGATCGTGATCTTCCGCCCTTCGCCCGGGTTCCGTTTGGCCATGCCGACCTCGAACTGCTTTCGGGCGTTCGCCCCCGCGTCGTGCTCTTCAACGATACGTTCAACACGTATCATTATCCGGAGGTGGCACGGGCTGCGGCGCGCGTCCTCGACGCCGCCGGCTTCGACATCATTCTGCCCGGCCACGGATGCTGCGGGCGACCGGCTATCTCGAAAGGCCTCGTCGAGGACGCGCGCCGCATGGCCAGCGAAACCCTCGACCGCCTGGCACCCCTCGCGCGAGAGGGGCTGACCATCGTGGGACTGGAACCCTCCTGCGTGCTCTCTTTCGGCGACGAATACCGCCGCCTGCTCCCGGGCGATCCCCGCGTCCCGCTCGTGGCCGAGCATACCGTGCTTTTTGACGATTTCATCGCCGATCTGATGGAGAAAGGCATTTTTCCGGCATTTCCGTCGGCCGCAATGCGCTCGTCCGACCCGCCAAGCGGCGATGGTGCGCCCGGCCCGGCTCCGGCTTCCGCCGCCCCTATTCGGCGCATACTGCTGCACGGCCACTGCCACCAGAAAGCCACCGTCGGTACGGCCGGTACGGCCAATGCGCTCCGCGGCATTCCCGGCTGCGACGTCCAGGAGGTCGATTCCGGCTGCTGTGGCATGGCCGGATCGTTCGGATTCGAGAAGGAGCACTACGACCTGTCCATGAAAATCGGCAGCCAGCGCCTTTTTCCGGCCGTGGAAGCCGCGTTTGCCAGTGCCGCGCCCACGGCCGCCGCGCCCACCGAAACCTGGGTCGTGGCTCCGGGTGTGAGCTGCCGCCAGCAGATCGCGGCTGGCACCGGCCGCCGCGCCCTGCATACGGCCGAGGTCCTGGCCGCCCAATTGAAGGAGCCATGAGTGATCACATGACGTCCGACGAATTCCGGCGCCACGGCCACGAGATGATTGAGTGGATAGCGCGCTACATGGAAGAGGTGGAGCGCTATCCCGTGCGCAGCCGCGCCGAACCGGGCGACATTTTCCGCGCGCTGCCTCCTGCGCCGCCCGATACCGGCGAGCCGTTCGAGGACGTGATGCGCGATGTGGAGCGCATCCTGATGCCCGGCATCACCCACTGGCAATCGCCGAATTTTTTCGCCTACTTTCCAGCCAATTCCTCAGGCTCCGGCATTCTCGGCGAGCTGCTCTCGGCCGGGCTCGGCGTGCAGGGCATGAGCTGGCTCACCAGCCCCGCCTGTACGGAACTCGAAATGCGTGTTCTGGACTGGTGCGTCGAGCTCCTGGATTTGCCGCGGGCCTTTCTGTCTGGCGCGGGCACCGGCTCTGGCGCGGGCACGCACGCCGGTGGAGGGGTCATCCAGGACAGCGCATCGAGCGCCACACTCTGCGCCATCCTGGCCGCGCGGGAGCGGGCGCTGGATGGGCTCGGTGGCGCGGATCAGAGCGGCCTCCCCAGGGGCGCCGCCGCGCGGAAACTCGTGGCCTACGCATCTACCGAAAGCCACTCGTCGGTGCTCAAAGGCATGCGCATTGCCGGTTTTGACGATACGCAGCTTCGCCAGATCGCGGTTGACGATACGTTTGCCATGCGCGCGGACAGGCTCGCAGAGGCCATCCAGGACGACACACGGGCAGGCCGGATTCCGTTTTTTGTCTGCGCAACGGTCGGAACGACCTCCTCCAACGCGATGGATCCGCTTGCAGCCATTAGCGAGGTCCTTCACCTTACCGCTCTCGCCAGGCAGGCCCCTGGCCACGCATCTGCTTGGCTTCATGTGGATGCGGCCATGAGTGGCACGGCCGCCGTTTGCCCGGAGTTTCGCGGCATGCACAATGGGCTCGAACACGCGGACAGCTACTGCTTCAATCCGCACAAATGGATGTTCACCAATTTCGACTGCGACTGCTTCTTTGTGCGCGATCGGGAGTGGCTCGTGCGCGCACTGGCAATCGAGCCCGAATACCTTCGCACCGGCGCATCGGGCGTTGTCAACTACCGCGACTGGCAAATTCCGCTCGGCCGCCGATTCCGAAGCCTGAAACTCTGGTTCGTCCTGCGCCACTACGGCGTTCGGGGCCTGCAGCGGCGCATTCGGGAGCACGTCGCGCTTGCCCAGGAGTTTGCTTCGTGGGTAGATGCGTCCGCCGAGTGGGAACTCCTCGCCCCGCATCCATTGAACCTCGTGTGCTTTGCCCACCGCGACGGAAACGAGCGGACGCGCGCCATCCTGGAAGCGGTCAATGCCAGCGGGGGCCTGTTCGCGACGCATACGGTGCTTGGTCCCGGCGCGGCTGGTTCCGCCGGCCGGTTCGCCATACGCCTCTGCGTTGGCCAGACGTACACGCAGAGGTCCCATGTGGAGGCCGCCTGGACCGCCTTTCGGCAGGCCGCAGATGCACCTGCTGAATCCTGAGCCAGTCCGGATTTCGCCGCCGCAAATGGGCGTGGACTATCGGACTACGGCCACGCTGGCAGTGACGGAGCGGCCACCTGCGGTCAGACGGACGAAATAAGGGCCGGCGGTGAGATGTGAAATGTCGAAAGCAAGCGATCCCGGCCTGGCGGAATCGGCTCGCTCGGCGGGTCAGGACCCAATCCGGGGGGCGCGACGTTTAGATGTCCGTTGAAAAACCATCGCACACCTGTACGCGCTGGTTCTTCAACGGACTTCTGGGGTAAAAAATTTGCCTTGACATGCAACTACATTCGACGGACGCGAAAATTTTTGTGGCGGGGCACCGGGGGCTGGTGGGCTCGGCGGTGGTGCGGGCGCTGAGGGCGGCCGGCTATGACAACCTGGTCACGCGCTCGCGCAGTGAGCTCGATTTGACACAGGGCGCGCATGTGGATGCGTTCTTCGAGGTGGAACGTCCGGATTTCGTGGTGTTGGCGGCGGCAAAAGTAGGGGGTATCCTGGCCAACGACGCCTACCCGGCAGATTTTCTGTACGACAACCTGCAGATCCAGTCGAACGTGATCCATGCGGCGTACAGGGCGGGAGTGAAGCGTCTTGTATTTCTGGGAAGCACGTGTATCTATCCCAAAATGGCGCCGCAGCCCCTCAAGGAGGAGTACCTGCTGACCGGACCGCTGGAGCCCACGAACGAGTGGTATGCCATTGCCAAAATCACGGGCGTGAAGTTGTGTCAGGCGCTGCGCCGACAGCACGGCGTGGACTTTGTGAGCCTGATGCCGACGAACCTGTACGGCCCGGGCGATAATTTCGACCTGGAAACGAGTCATGTGCTGCCGGCACTCATTCGCAAATTCCATGAGGCAAGGCCCGGCGGGAGAGATGTGACACTCTGGGGCACAGGCACGCCGCGCCGTGAATTCCTGTATGTCGATGACCTGGCCCGGGCCGTGGTCCATGTTCTGAAAACGCCCGAGAAAGAGCTTCACCAGGCGGCTCCCGACGGTCTCATGAACGTGGGATGCGGCGAAGACCTGCCTATTCGAGACCTTGCCGAAATGGTCCGTTATGCCGTGGGGGGAGGGGGAGAGATTGTGCTGGACCCGTCAAAGCCGGACGGAACGCCCCGGAAACTGGTCGATGTTCGGCGCCTTTTCTCGCTCGGGTGGCGCCCACAAGTCGATTTGCGCGAAGGAATTGAGCGCACCTATTCGTGGTACGTGGAGTCGCTGGCCCGTGCGTAATGCGGCCGCGCGTCAGCCCGTGATGTGGCGGTGCGCAGGACGGGCTCAGTGGATGATGTTGCGGGACTTCAAAAAGGTGATCACGGGGTGGACGAGCAACGGTCGAATACGGTAGGGCCGGTTTTCCTCGACCGTCGTGAAGGTAAAGGAGGTATCGTGCTCACCGGGCATCCACGGCTCGATGATGAGCGCGTTTCCGAGCGTTTCGAAAATCTGCGTGCTGGCGCGCTCGGGAAGGTTTGTTACGGCAGCGGCTTCGGTGGCTGTGAGCGCAAAATGCTCCAGAAGAGCCTTCAGCATGAGTGCGTGTTCAAGCGGCAGATCGTTCAGAAAGCGGAAACCCACAGGACTCAGGGGGGCGATCTGGACGCTGTCCCGGGCCTTTTCGGTGTTGACCGACCGGATCCAGTAGAACAGGGCCATCATGATGTCCCGCCCGACCTGGTCGAACAGGCGGTCGAACCAGTACTCGCGCAGGATGGCCTGCTCTTCGTCATGGGTTCGGGCCTGCCGCAGGCGCCGTCCGAGGAGTGTCGGAAGGCTGTCCGGTGGCGTAAAGGTGAGGGTGAGGCCGCTGCGCCGGTGCCGGCGGATAATGAGCTCCTCCATGTCCTCACGGTTGATGAAAGAGAGGGCATGGGATACGGCGAGGGTGCTGGCAACGGGCTCGGAGGTGCGGATGACCTCCCAGGCGAAGTCAGAGCAGGTAGCCACCCAGAAAATCCGTGCATCGGTCCGGGACATGAAAAAGAGCATGTCGGAGAGAAGGTGGGTTCCTGCGATGGTCCGCATCATGAGCAGCTCGAGGTGCTCGATCATGACGACACGGAAGCCGTTCGGCTCGTCCAGGATCTTTGAGGCAAGGGCACGGAGGGAGGTTTCGGCCGGACGCGGAAAGCCAAGCTGATTGTGCAGTGTCGTGAGCAGTTCTTCTTCCGTCTGGATGCGCTCGGGAAATTGGACGCGGGCCACGTCGTGGTCTTTGAAAACGGTTTTCTCGAGCGTGTTCATAAAAGACGATGCCCCGCTGCTGGGATGCGACGTAATAATCACGCTCTGCGTATGGCCGCGCTGCCGGCGCTCGAGTTGGGCGGCGACGGCGTCCACGTCGGACGTTCTGCCTACGTGCAGCTCGGCGTCCTGGAGCGGCGCGAAGGAGAACAGACGGCGGTATACGACGGGGACGCGTTCCAGCGTCTCCTCGATGGCGAGCAGGGCATCGGTGGTCTCCTGTTTCTGCTGGGCGGCGCCGGAGGTCGAGCCGAGGCGCGTACGCAGCCATGCGAGGAGACGCTGGAACTGGCGGCGCACGCGGGCCGTGCGCCTGAGGAAATAAACCACCACGAACCGCGCGCGCCGCCTCGTCGCCGCCCCCAGCCCCCGGAAGCGTTCATCGACGGCCGCCTGCAGATCGACAAGCACCATGTCCATCTGCCGGTTGGCGCGGGCGCGTTCATGCAGGCGGCCAAGAGCCTGCACCCAGGCGCGCTCCACAATCGAGACCGCCTCGGCATGGGCCTGCTCAATGGCCGGCCGGTGCCCTTCAATACCCTCGGCCGCGCGCAGGAATCCTTTCGTAGCCAGTTCACGCACGTCCTCGGCCGTTCCCTGGTCATCATCCTGCATGGCCTGGATGGCCTGATCCACATTGAACCGGATGCTCGTTACAAGCTCGCGATCCTTCGTGCGCACGTCATCAATGCACCGGATAAGCGGCTCGGCGGCAGGCTCGAGTGACGGGCCAAGCGTGTCTTCTACCGTCTCCAGAATCATGTCTCGGAGGCTTACCTCCCGCAGGTCGAACGACGTCGGAATACGTCGCTCATCATCGGGCAACAGGCTGTGCATGCGCACGGTAGACTGTTCTGAGGCAAGGGCTTCCATGGATGCAAGCGGCGCGTTGATCATGCTGCGCAGACGCTCGATTTCCTGGTACCTCTCGAAGCCGGAAAAAAGCTCACGATCGATGATGGCCAGGGCAGATTCGGCGATTTCTGTCAGGGCCTGCTCAGCCTCGTCGCTTTCCAGTGCCGAAAGCACGTCCTGCTCGACATCGGTGATGGCCCGGGCGGCGCGTTCGTGCCGCTCAATGAACGTACGGGTGACATGTTTGCGCACCTCAATGGTGGTCTGCTCTCGCGCAACGAGAATGTGCGATACGATGCCGTTGAGTGATTCCAGGAATTCCAGACGTTCCAGCAGCCCGTCGGTCCAGGACGTAAGCGCTTCACCTCGTCGCCGCAGCCCATCCCATGCCACGCTGTCGGCCGCGCTCCGGCGCGCCGGAGCGCGGCCGACCCTCGACGATCCATCCTGCGCAAGACGTCGGCGAATGGCATCGGAAAGCACCACGCGTACCGCATGAACGTCGCACCGTTCGGTTGCCGCCAGAATATCTCGCTGGGACGCCAGTATCCGGGATGCGGCCTCCCGCATGCGTGCCTGTGCCCGGGTATCCGGACTGTCATCAGAGCCCAGGTAAAGCGCCCGCTCCGCATCGAGCAGCGAATGCCAGAGCGCCGTCAGTTCCTTGACGGCCCGACTCATGCCAACCGCCACCTGCTCCAGGAGCGGGCTCGCGAGTGAAACCATTTCGTGGGGGGCATGGACAGCAGCAATGGTGTGCCCGACGAGCGACGGATGCGCCGTCACCAGGCGCGGGGTGGTCGAACGCAGCGCGCGCCGCAGCATGCGAACAGGCCAGGATGCACGGCCGGGCGGCTCTTTCCATTCCGCCTCGTCAGGGAGCGCACTTGCCGCCACGTGCAACTGCTCGAACACCTTGGCGGTCGCCCTGAGCTGCGTCTCAAGGGCTGCGGAATCGCGCAATTCCGACGCCAACGTCGGAATAATGCGCTCCCCCAGTGCTTTCCGGGAAGAGGGGATGTCGTGCCCGGTAATCAGCGTTTCGAGAGCACTGACCACGTTGCCAAATGCACGGGCAATGTGCGTCCCCGTAGCCTGTACGGCTTGGTCATGCCAGTCGGCAAGCGCGGAACGGAGGGCCTGTTCCAGATGGGCAATTGCTTCGTCGCGTGTCACAGCACGTTCTTCAGTCATTATCCGCCCTCCGTTGTGCTGCATGGACCGGCACCCACGCCCTCGCTCCATGCCCGGGCGTGATCAGGCCCGCCTCGCGGAATGCTCGGCGGGCCCGCTCCGTGATTTCACTCATGAGTAACATCTCATAGCGCGTATCGAGCACGTAGGCCTTGACTTTGATGTGCGTGATGAACGTCTCCTGGAATTCGTCGAGCACAATCACGACAATGGGTTTCTTCCGGTAGACATACTTGGAACTGGCCGCCGCTTCGTAGGCAATGCGTTTTGCCTTCTCCTCATCGATGAAGCCCGGTAGGTAAAGGTGCGTCACCACCTGCAGATCCAGCGCCCCGGCATTCGCATTGGCCACCTGCATATCGACAAGTTGCGCGTTCGGAACGGTCACCAGGTTGTCGTCGGGCGTCACAAGCCGCGTCGATCGCAGGCCAATGGAGGTTACCTCGCCGTACGTACCCCCAACGGAAATCTTGTCGCCGACCTGAAACGGTCGGTCCGAAATAATTACCAGTCCACCGAAAATATTCTTCAGCAGATCCTGCGCCGCAAAGCCCACGGCCACACCAATGGCCGCCGCGGCCGCAAACAGATTCTGGGCACTGATGTCAAAAACGTGCCGGAGTGCGATGTATATGAAGAGCACCCAGACCACAAGCCGCGCTATGGGCACGAGCCGCTTGAAAAACAGGCGGCGCTTGGGACTCGCCTCCGCAACGCGGTCCAGGATCCACGTAAGAGTGACGACAATTCCGTAACTCAGACCAAGCAGCACGAGCGCCCAGAAAATCCGGACGGAATAATCGCGGGCCGCACCCCGCGCTTCTCCCAGCACGGCTCCGCTCGTGGTTGCTGTCGTGTCTTCCTGCGTACTGGCCGTATGCGCCTCGATGGCGCGTGCCAATGCCGCTACAGCCGCCGCCAGGTCCGCTTCCGGAGAACGCACGGCGGCGGAATCGGCCTGGAGAGAATCGACCACCGCCACAGAGTCCACCGCCACAGAGTCCACCGCCACAGAGTCCACCGCCCCGACCGAATCGGCCGCCTCACCAGGTGCACCCCCGCGAGGCGTGGCACCACCACCGCATCCCCCGGAAAAGAGACACACAAAAAGCGCAGCCAGCGTTACGTGCTTACGGAAATAGGTGGCCATGGATGCGGCGTATCTGAACATGTGAGGAAGAACCCCTATAATACGCAGGCACGATCGAAAATTGAGAATCATGCTTCAGCCCCTTTCATTCAGCGCCTGGCAGGACGCCGCTGCCGCCCGCGACAGCCTGGCCCAGGACGGCCTCGCGCAGGACAGCCTGGCCCAGGACAGCCTCGCCGCCGCACTCGATACGCCCCAGGTCCTTGTCGATTCGTCCGACGCCATCGGCAATATGGGACGCGAAGTAGGCAGCACACTGTCGCTTCTCCTCTCCGGCGATGTGGCCGGAGCGTTCGATCGCGTGGGGGACCTGGGACAGTATGTGCTCATAAATCTCGTTCCGGACTTCGTGAGCGCACTGTTCGTGCTCGCGCTGATGTATCTCGTGTACAGGATTTTCCGCAAAGGCGCCTCGCAGGCACTCACGCACAGCGCGCACGTGGACCGTGGTCTCGAAAGCCTGCTGCTCAAGTCGCTTTCGGTGGTTGCCTGGACGTTCATTATGGTCATGGTGCTTGCCCAGTTCGGCGTCAACGTATCGGCCCTCTTGGCCGGCCTCTCCATCGCTGGTATTGCCGTTGGTTTTGCCGCCAAGGACAGCCTGGAAAACTTCATTTCGGGAATTACCATCATGATTGACCGGCCCTTCCGCGTGGGCGATCAGGTCATGGTCGATGGCACGTACGGCACGGTGCAGGAAATCACGCTGCGCTCGACGCGGCTTCTGACGCTCAACAACGAAATCATGGTCATGCCGAACGTTCTCATGATCAACCAGAAGCTCACCAACCACGCACTCATGGGCAATCTCCGTATTGAGGTCTTCTTCGGCATTGCCTACAAGGAAAGCCCCGAAGCCGCCCGCGCCGCTGTGCTTCCGCTTGTTCGGGGAGATGCGCGCGTGTCCGACGTGCCGGCATCTACGGTTGACGTGATCGGGCTCGGCAATTCAAGCGTCGACATGGTGCTGCGCTTCTATACGCGGCAGACCGATCAGGAAATTCCGCTCAAAGCCGAATACACCGAAAAGGTGTTCTACGCTCTGCGCGAAGCAGGGATTGAAATTCCCTTTCCCCACCTCCAACTCTTCATTGACGGTGCGAAGGGGCTGCGCGAGTTCTACGGGTCGAAAACGTGACCGGAGAAGAGGCGCTCCTTTTCGGCCTGTCCTGGGAACAGGCCGCGATTTTCGTGGTCGCGGGCGTGGCTACCGGGATCGTGAATACGCTGGCGGGCAGTGGCAGTCTCGTGACGCTCCCCATTTTCGTGTTCATCTGTGGCCTTCCGGCACCGGTAGCCAACGGCACGAACCGCATCGGCGTCCTTTTTCAGAGCGCAAGCGCACTCTGGATGTATCGGGGAACCGGCAAACTGCGGCTGGAGGGATCCCTGCGGCCCGTGCTTGCGGCGCTCGCCGGGGCGCTCGTTGGCAGTCAACTCGCAGCCGGGCTCAATGAGGCCACCATGAATCTGGTGCTCGCCAGCCTCATGCTCTTCATGCTCGTCGTGCTTCTGGCCAGGCCGAGTCGCTGGCTCCACGACCAGAGCGTATCGATTGCGCGCAGCCGTTCTCCACTCTCGGCGGCCGCCTTTTTCGCCATCGGCGTCTATGGCGGGTTCATCCAGGCGGGCGTCGGCATATTTCTGCTCGCAGCGCTCGTACTCATTGCGCGCCATACGCTCTCTAGTGGAAATGCCATCAAGCTGCTCGTCGTCGCCGCCTATTCCATTCCCACGCTCATCATTTTCTATGTGCATGACCAGGTGCACGTCGGATTCGGGCTCTCAATGGCTGTTTTTCAGAGCGTTGGCGCGTGGATTGGCGTGAAATACGTAGTCGGCATGCCGCGCGCCGACGTCTGGATACACCGGCTATTGATCGTGATGGTGGCGGCTGCCGCCGTCAAATTCCTGCTTGAGAGCATGTGAAACCGCTGTAAAAAACCGTTATTGCACGATCAACGGGTTGATATGCCGTTATTGCATTCTTACGTTACAGACCTGCAATAACATTCATACACAACTGTCAGTCACATGGTGCACACAAAAGACCTGCTCGATATTCGTCCATCCGATGAAGGAGATGCGCGGCACGTACGCTTTCCCGGCGAACTGTCCGAGTCGGTCTCCATGCTTGATTTCAAGAACGACCGGTTGAAGCTGTTCTCCGTAGGAGCAGGCAATATGGATACGCCCGAAGGCGAGGCGCTGATCAAATCGTTCGATGGCGATACGCCGTTCACGAAGCTCGTCGTGTACAGTCACAATGACAATGACGCCTGGAAAAAACTCGGATTCGCCTACGAAGGTGTCATCAAGGGGTATTTCCGTGATGGCGGTGCGGCGCATCTCTGGGCCCGCTATTCGGAGGATGCGCGCGGCGAGGAGGACGACACGTCGGATCTGGATGAGATTGTCACGCTCGCCAGTGCGAAGGAAGTGCAGGAGCCGAGCATCCCCCAGGAAATTTCGACGCGGCTTGCGACGGAGGCCGATGCCGAGCGCCTGGCCGCGCTGCTCAATCATACGTTTGACGAGTACCCGAAGGAGCTTACGGGCGAATCAATCCGGAAAATGATTCTCTCGCTCAGGGCCGTATACCGCGTGGCAACAACCGCCGATGGTAGCATTGTTGCCTGCGCCGCGGTCGAGCTGGATCTGGGCAACCGGAACGGGGAGGTGACCGAATGCGCAACGCATGAGGACTACCAGGGGCAGGGCCTGATGGCCTACCTGATCCGCGAACTTGAGCGTGACATCGGGAACCGGTTCGGAATCACGGACCTCTATTCCACGGCGCGGGCCCACGAGGTGGGTATGAACATGGTGCTTGCCAAGCTCGGCTACGAGTACACAGGGCGGCAAATCAACAACTGCCGCATGCCGCGCGGCTGGGAGTCCATGAATATCTGGTGCCGCTCAATGGCATGAGCCGTCGCGGCGCACTGCGCGCAGGCGCGTCATCCCCATTGCAGGGCCTCAGCCCCGTCCCCGCGTTTTGGTGCGCCCCTCGCGGGCATTTTTCTCGATGAAGGAAATGATTTTTTCGGCTACCGCGATGCCGGTGGTATTTTCTATGCCTTCCAATCCGGGGGAGGAGTTGACTTCGAGCACTTTCGGGCCCTCGTCTGACCGGAGCAGATCCACTCCCGATACGTTCAGCCCCATGATTTTGGCAGCACGCACGGCTGTGGCCCGTTCCTCGGGCGCTATTTTCACCTTGCTGGCGCTGCCGCCGCGGTGAAGGTTGGAGCGGAACTCGCCAGTTTTACCCTGGCGGATCATGCTGGCTACGACGCGATCGCCGACGACAATGCAGCGAATGTCGGCGCCACCGGATTCGGCTACGAAGTGCTGTACGAGAAATTTGCTCTTGAGGCTGCGAAAGGCCTCTATCGTGCTCTCGGCCGCTTTATGCGTCTCGGCCAGGATGACGCCTTTGCCCTGTGTGCTTTCGAGCAGCTTCAGGATGAGCGGGGCCCCGCCGACCACTTCAATGAGTTCATTGGTGGATTTGGTGGAGTGGGCGAATCCGGTGACCGGAATACCCACGCCTTTGCGGGCCAACAGCTGCAGGCTGCGCAGTTTGTCGCGTGATCGACTGATGGCCACGCTCTCGTTCACACTGTACACGCCCATCATTTCGAACTGGCGCACCACGGCGGTACCGTAGAAGGTGACACTCGCTCCAATGCGCGGTATTACGGCATCGAAATCATGGAGACTCTCACTCTTATAGTAGATGGCCGGTCTGCCCGGCGCCAGGCTCATGTAACAAAGCAGATGATCGATCACGCGGACCGAATGACCCCGGCTCTCTGCCGCTTCAACCAGCCGGCGTGTGGAGTAGAGCGTAGTGTCGCGGGACAGGATTCCAATGTTCACAGCAGAGCGTGCATTCAGAGTGGATTCGGAGTGTGTGAGGGGCGTCCCTGCAGCCACGAGGCAGCCGGATTTACCATGATCCTACCATCCATGGCTTCGCGGCCGAGCAGCATGCCAAACTTCATGTGGCGCCGACTGGTCAGGGACACATCAATGTCCCACGTATGGCCACCCAAAACAAGCCGGGAGCGAATAAAAAATCGTGTTTCTTCGAATCCTCCCGAATTCCGGACGCGCCGCTCATCGAGGACCCGTGCCGTGCATTCATGCCCTTCCCCGGCAATGAAGCGGACGCAGTACTGTCCGTCTTTCTCGAACGGATAGATATGATCGGCGTGGAGTGCCGAAGTCCTGGCGCCCGTGTCCACCTTGGCCCGGATGATGCCAATACCCAGATCGGGCAGGGCAACGCGTTCGCGCCAACCGACGGTGATCATATACCCGGATGGGGGCGGTGCTGAACGGTTCATGGGGCTTTTTTGTTGTACCTCGGGTGGGAATCGAACCCACACGTCCTTTCGGACATACGATTTTGAGTCGCATGCGTCTACCAATTCCGCCACCGAGGCATAGGGGGTGGAACCCAACAATTTACGAAACGGTGACTTGTTTCACACGGAAAGTGCCCAGTGCCCGATGAGTATGGCTTCGGCCGCGTCGTGTCTCAGAGAAGTAGGCCGTGGAAGGCCTGAATGGCGGATAATGGAGCGGGCGAGCTCGCCGGCGTGGCGCTTGGCATCGGTGCCGGATCGCTGCTGGCGGTCGTAGAGGAGCGCGCGCCGCCAGGTTTCGGCCTGGATCTGCGTGACGGCAATGCCGCGCCGCCCGGCTTCGTTGATCCATGGGGGCGCCAGGTCGCCTCCTCCTTCAATGACGAGCCGTGTCACTGGCGCCCCGTCACGCGACATTTCCGAAAGTAGCGACCAGGCCGCTTTCTTGAGGCGTGCCCGGCTGCCGTAGTTCTGCGAGCGGTACCAGAGAAGCGCGCCCTCGCCGGTGAAACAGGCGAGACCGGTACGCAGACCGAGATCCACAGCCAGCAGGTGTCCCATGGCCCGTTAGACGCCAAACTGGCGCAGGTGGTGGTCAAGGTGTTTGTACATGGCCCATCCGGCCTCCTCGCGCGTCATGCGCCCAAACAGCGGATGGTGGATTTCAGTCGTTTTGTCCAGTTTCCCGGTCATGGCCCGGATGGCGGACAGGAGTCTGGCGCGGGCATCGTCGAAATCGACATCCTGGTCCACGACATACTGGGGATGCGTCCGCACGCCGGTTGGATACGGCTTCATACTCGTCACGGCACGTTTGATGAAGCTGGCGAAGAGCCGAATGACGAACGGCGTGTGGCTGAGATCCTTGCCGTTGGCTACATCCTGGACCTCGGCGCAGTGCGCCAGCATCTGGGCAACTGACATGCGGCCCCATTTGGCTGGTGTCACAGCGCTGAGCGCTGCCAGGCGGGTTTCAATTTCCTCCTGGACGTCGGGATCGAGCAGGTTTTTCATTGTCTGGCGGGCTGTCAGCGGAATGGAATCAGAATGAGGTCTTCCTGGGGAGGCGCCAGCCACTCGGCGCCGGTATCCGTGATAACGACCATTTCCTCGACGCTGATGCTCTTCGTCGTGGAATCGGTGAGCGGCCAGGAGTGGAAACCATCGAACGCGAAGGTCATGCCCGCTTCGAGTGGTTGCGACGCGGAGCGACCCGAAAGGCCAGGCCACTGTCGTGGGCCCAGTATCCGACCGGATGCCCCGTTCCCCACATGACGGGCAGCGAACCGTTGGCCTCCATGACGCGGCGCTGGGCCGCATCCACGTCGGCTCCCGTAACGCCGGGTCGCATGGCCTCAAACGCAGCACGGCTGCCGGCCTTGGCCGCTTCCCATTTGGCAAGGGCGTCGGCGGGCGGTTCGGTTTCGCCGGGAGCCAGCACGTAGGCGAAGCGCTGGATATCGGTCACCCACATGCCGTGTACGCGGATACCGAAATCGGTCTGGATGAAATCGCCCGGCTCGATGGCACGTTCGGTTGGATGCGAATGGCCCCGGTCCTCACCGAAGTTCACCGCCGGATTCCGCTCGGGAGACCAGCCATCACCGACACCGGCGTCCGCCATGCGGGCCTCGAGAAAATCGGCAATGTCCCGGTCGGTCGTAACGCCGGGCACGGCCGCGGCATAGGCTTCGACCTCCCACCGGGCTGTCAGTTCAGCCGCCCGGCGCATGATGTCGACTTCGGCGGGCAGTTTTACCGACAGCCACGTCCTGATAAGGGGCTCGGCGCTGACCATGCGCCGCGACCACGCGGCAGGCAATGCACTCATCATCGATGCATACTGTGTGTGGGAGAGGCCATCGGCAATGGGGCTGCTGCCCGTGTTGATGGCAATCACGTCCGGTGCGAACCGCTCAAACTGGGATGCGACCGCACTCCACACGCTCGACCCGCGCTCAATGGGAATAACCTCGCTGAGTATGTTCTTCTCGGCAAGCGAGGTGGCCTCGCCGCGCGGCGAGGCCGCCACCGAGTAAATGCCATGGGTACCGGCCGCGCCGTCCGTCCGGAAAAACATGAACGCGGCCGTTCCGCCGGCATTTTCGCATCCCACATGGCGCGCAAGCGGGTCATTGTTGTTCTCGCGGCAAACCAGCAACCAGGCGTCCACCTCGTGACGGTCCATGGCCGCCGGCAGCAGGGTCCGTATGCGCTCGGAGCGGATCTCAGGCCAGGGATCGCCTGAAAAATCGTACCGGGCTTCGGACGGCTGGCTGCCTTCGGACGGCTGGCTGCCTTCGGAGCAGGCCGAGAGGAGCATGGCTGCAAGGAGTACAATCCAGAGCAGTTGACAGGTGCGGCAGGTATTCATGCGTTTCTTTGTTGACGGGGTCGGATGCGTGGGTGCGGGGCCCGTTCTTCAATACTCCTGCCCCGCAGGGTGAAGTTGGATTTCGTCGAGGACCATGCGGGGAGGCTGTTCGAGTGCATGCCGGATGACCCGGGCAACCTCGCGCGCATCCATGGACCACGCCGGATCGCGGTCTCCTTCCTCCGCGCCCGCGAAATATGTGTCAATGATGCCCGGGAGCAACAGTGTCACGCGCACGCCGTGAGGCCGGAGCTCCCGCAGATGCGATCCTGAAAAGCCGACCAGTCCATGCTTGGCGGCGACATACGGTGCCATGTCGGGGATGGCGCGTCGCCCGACATCGGATGCAACGTTTACGATGTGTCCCGATTTCTGGCCGATCATGATATCGGCGGCGGCACGCGCCGCATGGATGGCCCCTTTGAGGTTGACATCGAGTACGGTATCTATTTCATCGCGGCTCCACTCGGAAAGTGGCTTTATCCAGCTCAGGCCGGCATTGTTGATGAGCACGTCAAGTCGCCCGAAGGCGCGTACAGCCGACTGCATGACCTCTTCGATCGCTCCGGCGTCGCGAATATCGGCGGGCTGGACGCGTACGGGGTCCGGCCGGGACGCACCGGGCTGTGCCGGGTCGGGCTGTGCAGGATCGGGCTGCTCCCTGCGGCAGGCTGCCGCCACCTCCTCCAATTCCATTCCCGACCGCGCTGTGAGTACGAGCTGCATTCCGGCGCTCGCCAGTTCCAGGGCCACATGGCGCCCCAGCCCACGGCTCGCGCCCGTCACGACTGCCACGCGCCCGTTCATTCCCTGTACTCCGCCATGAAGCGTGTAATCGTGTCAATGCCGGCGCGGAAGCGGTCCAGTCCAAAATGTTCGTTCGGGGAGTGGATGGCATCCGTGTCGAGCCCGAACCCGAGGAGGACCGTCTCCAAGCCCAGAATGCGCTTGAATTCCGCCACGATCGGGATGGCGCCGCCCGTGCGGACGAAGTACGGCTTCTGGCCGTAGGTGGCTTCCATGGCCCGTGAGGCTGCCTGCATGGCGGGCCCCGTCGTATCTACCAGGGCCCCGTGTCCACCGTGCAGGTTGCGGAACGTGACGCGGACCGTGTCGGGGGCGTTCTTTTCAAAGTGGATGCGCAGCTTTTCTGTAATTTCGTCGGGCGTCTGCCCGGGTACAAGGCGGCACGAAATCTTGGCATGGGCGCGCGCCGGAAGCACGGTTTTGGCGCCCTTTCCCGTAAAACCACCCCAGATGCCATTGCAGTCGAGCGTCGGCCGGGCCGTCGTACCCTCAAGCGCCGTGTAGGGCTTTTCCGTGATGGAACCCTTGGCACCGGTTTCGCGCACCCACTCGTCGGCGTTGAACGGGAGCGAGGCCATGGTGCGGCGCTCCTCGTCTGTCAGGTCAATCACGTTGTCGTAGAACCCGTTGACCGTCACGCGGTGGTTCTCGTCGTGCAGGTCGGCGATCATGGCCGCCAGCGCGTTGATCGGGTTGTGGATGGCACCGCCGTAGACGCCCGAGTGCAGGTCCCGGTCGCAGGCTTCCACCATGACCTCGACGTAGGCCAGGCCGCGCAGGCCGTAGGTAATGGAGGGCACGCCGCTGCCGAAGAGCGCCGTGTCGGACACCATGACCACGTCGGCAGCCAGTTTGTCCCGGTGTTTTTCCAGGAAGGCGGCCAGATGCGCCGAGCCGATTTCCTCCTCGCCCTCGAAAATGTACTTCACGTTGAGCGGCATGCCACTCGTCTTCATCCAGGCCTCTGCCGCCTTGACGTGCATGAAGAGCTGTCCCTTGTCATCGCACGAACCGCGCGCGTAAAGCTGGCCGTTCTTGACGACGGGCTCGAACGGGGGAGAGGTCCACAGGTCCATCGGATCGGGCGGCTGCACATCGTAGTGTCCGTAGACAAGAAGCGTCGGGGCGCCCTCGATGCCGATTTTTTCAGCATACACGACCGGATGCCCCGGAGTGTCCATGACCGCGACGCCGTCCAGTCCGAGGTTGCGAAGGTGGTCGGCCAGCCATTCGGCGGCGCGCCGCACGTCGGCCGCGTGGGCCTCATCCGTACTGACACTGGGGATGCGGAGAAAGGTGCTCAGTTCATCGACAAAGGAGTCAAAATGCGATCCGGTATACTCGAGGGCTTTTTGCATGCGATATTGCGCGCGCGGCGGCGGTTTGAATTCAAATCAGGACAGATTGATCTCGGCAATGTAGCCAACACAAATGTAGCCATCAGAGCTCACTTTCGTCGCGCCAGCGCCGAAGCCGCCATGACGTGCCGGGAGCATTGCGCACAAGGGTGAAGTTGACATTGCCATCGGTTCGGAATACATCGCCTTCATCGAGCGTCACCGTCAGGTTGAACGAGCGCACAACGCGCACCTGGAGCTCGGGCACGAGGTCATCGAGGGCAAAAATCTGGTTCCACTGAAGGCGGATCAGGCTGGCGCTCTGGAAAAGGCGCCGCGTGCTTTCCAGATCCTGCGTAAACCCCCATTCGCGCTCGATCTGGTTGTCAAAATCCTGCCAGACGAACGTGAACGCCGAGTCGAGAAGTGGCTCGTACAGGCTCACGTCCCGCAGTTCGTATGCGTTCCGGAAATTGGTGAAAAAGCCCTCCACGGTCGCCGGATCGCCGAGCAGGTCCCCGAAGGCATCGCCTTCTTCGAGCGCCGGAGCGAACGGGTTGCAGGCCGCAAGGCCAAAACCGGTACCCAACAACAGGGACACGGTTGCTATGGTGAGCGTCCGGGGTACCCTCATTTCAGGAACTCGGCTTTGAGGTCGCTCCACGACGCGACGCTTCCAATTTCCCGGTCGGTCCACGCCGTGATTTCCCACAATCCATCTGCCCGCTGCTCGACAATCCATTGCAACCGGCCCTGCACATCGGTCGGGGCTTCGCTGCGCCGATGGTTCACAATCAGACGGTATGTGGCATCGAGTTCGAAGCGCGTGGGAGAAATGAGCGTGAAGGAGCGGTCGTTGAGCTGCAGGCTGTGACCCGTGCTCAATTCGGCGGCGGCCGCGAGCGCGGAAAAGTACTGTTCCTCCTGTGAACGGGACCAGGATGCGAACACGGGCTCACGGGCGGCCGCCGCCGCCGTCGGCTGGAACTCGAAATCCTCTCCGAACGAGCGACGGTAGTTCAGCGTGTTCATGTCGGCAACGGCTCCTGTCACGTTGTCTACGACCTGCTCGGGCGTGTCGGGCTGGATGAACGAACCCGACCCGGTGAGTGGTGGCTCCGGATCCCGGGTTGAAAACACGCTGCAGGCCGATACGAGGAGGGCCGTTGTCGCCAGCAAGGCTGCCGCCAGCCGGGCGGATGTCCGGCGAGACCATATTGACCGGAGGCCCGTCATACAGGCTTCCGCCTGGACATCAGGATGAGGCGGGGCGAATCGGGTGTCCAGGCGCCGCCAGCATAGTCACCGAACATATGTTCGCAGTGGAGTCCGACCTCACGGTAGAAAGACTCAAAATCCTCCCGGTTCAGGAGCTCGACGCTCTCGGTGACCACGTGCCGGTCGCCGTTCTGCCGTAGCGTTATGGTTTTTTCTATCCGGTTGCCCGTCACTCGGCGCTCCTGCAGGATATGCACCCCACCAACCGTTTTTTCGTCCGCCGGTACGAACTTTCGGCGCACGTGCTCCGCGTTCATGAAATCCTGCACCACGAAGCCGCCCGGTCGCACAGCGGTTACCATGGCGATGAGCGCCCGGATGTGCTCGGCGCGCTCATGGAAGTATCCGAAGGCCGTGAACAGATTGACGACCAGGTCGAATGCGTCCTCTGCAACCGGCTTGCGCATGTCTCCATGCAGGAACGTGATATCGAGTCCCTCGTCGGCGGCTTGCCTGCTCGCGGCATCGAGCGCCCGCTCGGCCAGATCCAGGCCCGTGACCTCGTATCCACGACGCGCAAACATGCGGGCATGGCGACCACGGCCGCATCCAACGTCCAATACCCGGCCTCCCGGCTTCACGTCGAGCGTGGATAGGATCAGGCTGACGAGCCGCTCGGCGTCCTCGTCGTCACGGTGGCCATAGACCAGTTCATGCTTCTCGTCGTTGAACCACTCTTCGTACCATGCCATGTCGTGCGCGTATCAGTTGGGGACAGAATAGGGAGCCAGCACGTCTTCGACACGGCGCTCGGCGCCGGTCAACGCACACACCCGGTGGATGACTTCGTCGAGCAGGCTGTCCGGGCAACTGGCGCCGGCCGTCAGCAGCACCGTGAGCGGACGGCGGGCTGGAAGCCAGTCAGTAGCTTCAACCAGCCCATGCGTTTCCATGTCCACGTGGCGAATGCGCCGCTCGTCAACGATGTCGTCCGCGCTTGTCACGAACCAGGTTGGCATGTGCTCCTCGCAGAGTTCGACGAGGTGGCTCGTATTGGATGAATTGGCGCCTCCCACGACAATGGCCATGTCGGCGCCGTCGTCGATGAGCGCGCGCGTGGCGTCCTGGTTTTCGTTCGTAGCATAGCAGAGCGTGTCCGACGTGTCTGCGAAATGCGTACCGATGGCATCGGGGCCATACCGGGCTACCATGGCCTGCCGCAGGAGCGCGGCAATTTCCGCCGTCTCGGTGGCCAGCATGGTGGTCTGGTTCACGACGCCAATGCGCTGCAGGTGCTTGTCCGGATCGAAGTCAATGCTCGTCCGGTTCTCGAACCGGGACCAGAAAAACGCGGCGTCCTCATCGCCCCGAAGTACGGCCGCCAGATCGCGGGCCTCGGCCAGGTCGCGCACCACAATGACATGCGTCTCGGCCCGCGCATGCGAAAACGTGGCCCGCGTCTCCTCGTGGTCCCGCTTGCCGTGCACGACGACTGTGTACTCCTGTCGACCGATCTGTGCGCTCCGCTTCCAGACCTTCTCAACGAACGGGCACGTCGTGTCGTACGCATCCACATCCATTCCGCGAGTGGCGAGCTCCTGTTCCACTTCAATCGATGCCCCGAACGCCGGAATGATCACGATATCTTCGGGCGTCAGCTCGTCAAACGGAATGAGCTGCTCGCCGGTCGTGGTCCTGAGGAAGCGGATACCGCGCTCCATCAGATCCGCGTTCACGTGCGGGTTATGGATCATTTCGCTGAGCAGGAAAATGCGTTTGTCCGGATGTTCGCGCAGCGCCCTGTAAGCAATCTCAATGGCGTTTTCCACGCCGTAGCAAAACCCGAAATGCCGCGCCAGCTTGAAGCGCACCGCCCCGAAGTCGAGCACCGACGGCGAAAGATCCTTCTTGCGCGGGTCGTGCAGCCGCCGGACCTGTTTTATGGTCGATACGACGGGACTGCGGTAGAATTCAGGGACGTCGAACGTACGGGCCATGGGGCGGCTTGGCGGGGCTGGGTGGCTTTCTCGTGAACAGGTGCGGACACATGCGCTCCGTGTACGCCCGGCTGGGGGCGAAGGTTTTGGGCGGCTATGGATGGCCTGGAGAACACAATGTATGGATCTGTATTCAATTTCATTCGTAAAGAACTCAAATCAGCACATTAAAGGTTGCCATCATGTCCAGAACAGTTACCTTGCGGCTCGATATGGATATCTACAATCGGTTCAAAGCACTGGCCGAGGAGGACAATCGTCCGCTGTCGAATTTCATAGAGACGGCCGCATTACGATACGTGGAAGAAAACACATTCGTGGACGAGTTCGAATTAACCGAGATCCTGGCCAATACCGATCTGAACAAGAGCATGAAACAGGGTATCAAGGACGCGACAGCAGGACGGGGCCGGTTTGTCTGAGTTTCTGGTATTTGAAACGGACGAATTTCTCGGACGATTGCAACGACTCCCCAGCAGGGACGCCGCGCTCGTTCGGCGGAAACTATCGGACTACGTATACCCCCAATTGAAGAAAGCGCCCTGCTTCGGAAAAAACATCAAAAAACTGCGGCGTTATGATCCCGATACCTGGCGCTACCGGATTGGCCGATTCCGACTCTTTTATTCAATGGATTCCGAGGATGGCGTCATCTACATGCTGACGATCGATCAGCGCAAGGATGCGTACCGATAAGACGGGATATAGATCAATGCGATACCTGCTTGGCATTCTTCTGTTCGGGGTTGCCGTTTCGGCCTGCGACTCCTCATCGTCCGAGGACCGGGACGTCCGCGGCTTCTGGGATGTGGAAAATCCGGACGTTCGCGGGCATCTTGAGATCACAGACGAAACCTTCTCTCTGGTCATTGTCCCACCCCAGCCCGATCTGGACTGTATTATTGTTGCATCTTCCGACATTCTGACTATCGGAGACGACACGGTGCATTACTATTCATTCGATGGGGATACGCTCGTGCTGGAGCTGGGCCCGTCGGGTGAGGTTGTTCGGTACGTCCGAAGCACAACGACATTGGGGAATCTGGAGCGTGAGTGTACCGCGGACGAATTGGCCGGAGGGAAGCTGAATTAAGGGGACAAACTTTTACCTTGCGCAAGGAATCATACCTCCTTATGATGGTAAAATATCAAGTGGAGGCCGATATGATCTGCAAATTCGTCCGGCGTACATGCCTTGTGTCCATGGTTTCAGCTACCGCATTGTTCGTTGGCTGTGACTCCTCATCCCCCCCCCCAGATGTCTCGTGACAGGGGGTCTGCGCGCGTAGAGCGTCAGGTTAATCCTGCGTTTTCTGTTGATCTGTCGCAGGCACACGACTTGGCTTTGTCGAAGCACGGGGATACGTCCGCGTCGGGATATCGCGTTCGCCCCCTCAAGTTTCCCGGAGGAGAGGCGGAAAACCTGGACAAAGATTTCCAAAACGTCGTCACGGCTATCTCAGCTTATGCCGTGGAACTGAAAGCTCAAGCCAAACCGGTGGATTCACCAGAGGATGGCTTTGCGTCTATCTCGAGGCTCAAATCAAGCGGATATGTGGTTGAAAAAGACCATGCCGAGTGGACTGTACTTCGTCGAGACAGGGGAGATCGTTCCATTGAGATTCAGGTTTCGAAGCAAGATAAACGCGTAGACCGCGTACGTCTTATAGAAAAAGGCGTAATCGTCAGCGAATTCGAGCCTGGACTGGCGTCTGATGAAAGTCCGCGGCTTGTAGTCCGCAGGTTCATCGATTCCGAGTCCGGCTATGCGGAGGTTGTTATGCCGTACGACCTGTCTATTCCAATTCCCGAACCCGGTCCGGAGTTACTCCAAGAGGAACCACGCTGCGAGGACCCAGACCCTTTCATGTGTGATGACGGTTCGGGCGGAGGGTATGGTGGAGGAGGCCCCAGTGGAGATGGATCCGGTTCGAAGGTAGCTTTCATCCATGGGCTCAATGGAGATGCGGCGAGTTGGTCGTTCGGTCTGGGGTGGCTCGAAGTCAAGACGAATATCGATGGCTCTATCGTCGCCTACGCTTCAACGGGTTCAATTTCTGGAATTGCGACCAGTGTAGCGACGGCCGTAGCCGATGCAGACGTAGCCATTGCCCACAGCATGGGAGGGCTTGTGACTCGTGAACTCATTCGGCAGAACCTCGATGGGGACCTGGAAGCACTTAATACGGTGGGGACGCCACACCTGGGAGCACCAGCCGCAGATAATGCGCATCTGATTCCGGGTCTCGTCGCGAATTTTGCGGGGCAAATATTGACACCGCTGGCAGCTACTGTATTTTACCTCTCCGGCATAGATCAGTCAGTAATTGATGACATTGCGTATACCGTGGACCTCATAACCAGTCGTCTGGGGACCGGGATGGGGTTGGCAATTTCCGGCGATCCTCCCGCAAACGATATGGTAACTACCAGTACGTTTCTTTCCACATTGAATGCTGATGTGAGTTCAACTATTCCTGATGATCCATCAAGTGCGTTCTTTATTTATGGTGATGAAGACCACAATACACACTGGAGGCTTGCTCAGTCGGCAGCGTTTCCAGGACAGGTTGAGAATGGCAACTGGGCAGGTTACATGAATGATGTCGCAGACATTTATGAACTGGCGTTCGTTGTGGGCGTGGTCGGGTTTCTGGATTTGGCCATTGGATGTATGGAAGGCGAATACGACATGGCTGTATGTGAGAATGCGATTGAATTCTTCAGTGTTGTGGCGTCGTTCTATATTGCTGAACAGCAAATAAGGGATGGTCAGCAGCAGGCATTCAGCCAATTGTTGCATAATGCTCCTCCAGGTGAAGAAGACGGTGTCGTACCGGTCTGGAGTCAGGCTCCGCAGTCGTTTTCCGCGGTAGTTCCTCCTCAGAACTATATTCAGGCACTTGGAGCGAACCATCTGGAGCAAAGAGTTCACCCGTCAGTCTTGGGTCGTATCAAAACCATCCTGGAGAATCATGATCCAGCCAACGCTGTTTTATAAATTACGGTTTGTGACACAACCGAGACCTATTGCAGGCATGGCTGTATGCCTGCTTGTTTTTGCTTCTTGTGATCTTTTCATTTCCAATGATGATTCTTCGTCACAAGACCTCATCTGGTCCCTTCACAAGCCACAATTAGACTTAAGCGGAACAAATGTGGTAGCTACTCAGAGTGGCGTTTTTGTGACTCTTGGTAACCGGTTGCAGAAAAGAGATCTGGAAACAGGAACTCGTATTTGGGAAACCCACATGACGGACGTATCGTTCATCAGCGGTACCATTTTGGTGTCTGGCGAGGTTGTATACCTGTATCAGATTGGTTTCGGGAGGTGGGTGCGAGCGTTTGATATCCGTGACGGCCGGCGTATCTGGGAATTTGTGCTCGACAATTCTCGGGGAGATACATTCACCGTGCCGGTACAGGATGATGACCATATTTACGTGCCACTTATAGACGAATTGGTCATTATAGACAAGGAGAATGGTAGTGGACAGCATATAGCATATCCCGTGGGTTTCGAAGCGGATATAGCGAGGCAGCCGCCAAAATACGTCGGGTTCGAATCCGGGAAATGGCTTTGCCTACCCGTAGGGTTTACAGCTTCTGAATCCGTACCGGATCGTGGAGCCGTGCACATGTTTGACCTTACGAGTCGTGAATTTCGCTGGACATACATCATTCCCGACACCGTGACGAACGAGACCACATTCTTCCAACGACCGAGCGGATGTGCAATTGCTCGGGATGTAGCCGTTATTACCTCGGCTGGCAGGTTGTCGGCTGTCAGCCTGAATGAGGGAAAACAGGTCTATAGCCGCGTCTTCGACATGCCGGGAGATCCCAATCGCGATGGTTTTCCGCCTTCCGGTATAGCCTACGATGGTACTTATGTTTTCGCAGGTTCAGCGCGAGCGAAGGTATACGCATTCGATCCAGAGACCGGGGAAACCCGATGGTCTACGTTGACGAAAGGTAGCTTCTGGACTGTAAATCCTGTTTTTGTGAATGACCGTGTGTATATAACGAATACTTCGTTTGGGCAACTATGGGGTCTCAATCGAACGAATGGGTCAATTGAATTGAACATGAAGGTACCGAATCCGGAAGATGACGGATTTGCAACAGATCCGTCTTTCTTTGAAGGCATTCTTGTCATTGGGGGATTTTTACAGATATTCGCCTATCGGTTGTGACACCAGTGTCCCAACAACGTGGGACTGTCCGACATCTACAACCGCCGGCTCACCCGCGGCAGGACTTCGCGCTTGAAGGCCGCGTAGCGGTCCTCCAGGATGGCGGCGCGGGCCTCGCGCATGAGCCAGAGATAGAAGGCCAGGTTCTGGACGGAAGCCATCTGCAGGCCCAGGATTTCGCCGGCAATGATCAGGTGCCGCAGGTACGCCTTCGTATAGTCGCGCGCGGCGGGAATGTCGAGTCCGGGATCGATCTCGGAGAAGTCCTGCTGCCACTTGCGGTTCTTGATGTTCATGACGCCATCGGTGGTGAACACCATGCCGTTGCGGCCGTTTCGGGTCGGCATGACGCAGTCGAACATGTCCACGCCGCGTTCCACATTCTCCAAAAGGTTGGCGGGCGTTCCGACCCCCATCAGGTAGCGGGGCTTGGCAGCGGGTAGAATGGCGTTCACGACCTCTACCATGGCGTACATGGACTCGGCAGGTTCGCCGACCGACAGGCCACCGATGGCATACCCCGGGAAGTCGAGTTCCATGAGCATGCGGGCCGAGTCCCGGCGCACGTCCTTGTGCACGACGCCTTGGACAATGCCAAAAAGAGCCTGATTGTGGCCGTAGAGTCCCGGGCCGCTACCGCCTTGGCCGCCGCCCTGCCCGGACATGCCGCCCGTCTCCTCGTAGCGCCGCCGGCAGCGCTCCGCCCAGCGCACCGTTAGTTCGCTCGAGGTGCGCGCATAGGCCAGATCGGCATCGCCGGGAGGGCACTCGTCGAGCACCATCATGATGTCCGAACCAATGGTGCGCTGCGTGTCGACCACATTCTCGGGCGTGAATTCGTGATAGCTGCCGTCAATATGGGACTGGAATGTGACGCCGTTTTCGTCGAGTTTCCGGCGCTCGGCGAGACTGAACACCTGGTATCCACCCGAATCGGTCAGGATGGGACCGCTCCAGTTCATGAAACGGTGCAGACCGCCTGCCTGCTGCATGACCTCCATGCCAGGCCGCAGGTAGAGGTGGTACGTGTTGCCGAGGATGATCTGCGCACCGATGTCGCCGGCGAGTTCGTGTGGCCAGACGCCTTTGACGCTCCCCACGGTACCCACCGGCATGAAAATGGGAGTCTCAATGATTCCGTGATCGGTTTCGAGGCGCCCGGCGCGGGCGCCGGACGGGTCCTCGTGCTCAAGTACGAATTTCACTGACCGTCTCCGTCCTGCTGACCGTCTCCGTCCTGCTGGCCGCCCGCGCCGGGCGCCGAACTGCTGTCTGGCTGCGCGCCGTTCATTCGGGCCTCCTGCTCCTCAAGCCGCATCTGCCACTCGAGCAGTTCCCGCTCGCGGCGACCAATCTCCTCCAGGCTTTCGGAAATGGCGCGCTCACGCATTTCAAACGGGGCCAGTTCCATGCTTCCGCGCTCCTCGAAGTACCGCTTGAAAAGCCAGTTGTGCTTGGCCGCTTCCATGAGCTCTGCGAACCGGAACGCTCCCAGCGATCCCCAGAGGGCAGCACCCTCGGCGGTCGACGAAACGCTGCGCAGATCACCCGCAATGGTGCGCAGCGTGTCTGTCGCGGCGAGCAGCTCGTTGTAAATACGCGGATCGTTCAGGAGAAGTGCCAGCGTTCCGTCGCCCGAATCGGCCTTGGCCAGTATGGACTGGATGCCTTCCGCAGCCGTTGCGGCCAGGTCGACCAGCAGGTCGGCATTCGCCTCGGCGGATGTGGCCAGGCTCCCCAGAATGCGGCGCGTCTCGCCCGTTGTCTGCACCATTTCGACGTAGAGCGTGGAATCATAGATAATGCGACCAAGCGTCCCCTCACCGAGCTGCACATCGCGCATGATTTCCTCGAACGATTGTGCGGCGCGCTCAAATCCCTGTACGGAAGCCAGGGCGCGGTCCGTAATCTCAAAAAGGTCAAACGGGTCCACGCCCGGCAGGATATCGTCATCCTCAATGGGTTCGGCGGGCACGTCCGGACTGACAAGAACAATGATCATCTGACCGACGAGCCCATCGCTCTTTATCTGCGCCTGCGTATTCTTCCGGATCAGTGACTTGGCACGCTCGGAAATGGACATGGTGACCGTAAGGGGACCACCGGGACGCTGGGGCAGGGCGACCGTTTCAACACGCCCCACATCCACGCCCTGGTACTGCACCGATGCGCCCGCCTGCAGGCCGGCCACGTTGTTGAACTGCGTTCTGACCTCGATGACGCGCGAGAACAGGAACGTTCGGCTGCCAATGGCAAAGAGCGCCAACACCAGCAGCAACGCGCCGCTGACAATCAGGATACCAAGTCGTACATATCGGTTCATGAGCCAGTCGTATCGGTCGATTCAAAGAAAGGTACGACAGCCGGATGATCCGACCGCTTTACGTCGTCGAGCGTTCCGCTGGCCACAATACACCCCTCGGAGAGGAAGTGCACACTGTCGGCAATGATTTCCGCGCAGAGCAGATCGTGCGTGATGGCGACCGACGTAAGACCACGCTCCTCGCGAAGACGCACAATCAGTTCGGATACCGAACGGACGGAAATCGGGTCGAGCCCGGTTGTGGGCTCGTCATACAGCATGATCGACGGCTCCAGCACGAGCGCGCGAGCGAGCGCAATCCGTTTGCGCTGGCCACCTGACAGCTCGGCCGGCTGGGCATGCAGTTTGTCGGCCAGATCGACCCAGGAAAGGAGCTCCTCGGTCCGGTCCCGCTGCTCGGCCGGCGTCAGATCCGTGTGGCGCTCCATGAAAAAGGCCATGTTTTCGGCCACATCCATGGAATCGAACAGTGCGCCGCTCTGGAAGAGGTATCCTATCGAGAGGCGCACCCGGTCGAGATCGTCGCCATCGAGCGTATCTACCCGCGTGTCTCCGATGAATACTTCTCCTTCGTCCGGCTTGAGAAGTCCCACGATGTGCTTGATGAGGACGCTTTTGCCGCTCCCCGACCCGCCCATCACGACGCCCGACGTGCCAGCCTCAACGCGCACCGACGCGCCCCGGAGCACATGGAGTGCTCCGAAGGACTTGTGGATGCGGCGCAGTTCGATGGATTCCATGGGATGCGATCGTCAGAGGCTGCCGAAGAGGACAAGGGAGATGCGGACGATGATGACATCCGCGATCAGAATGAGGAGAGATGACATGACGACGGCTTTCATGGCGGCGCGGCCGACCTCGCGCGTGCCGCCCCGGACACTATAGCCGAGGTAGCAGGACACCAGGCCCACGATCAGGCCAAAGATGGATGTTTTGCCGGTATCGATGAGGACGTCGCTGAACCGGAGCGATTCGAAGGCGGTCGAGAAGTAAATGCGGTAGTCCATACCTGACGCCAGGATCGATTCCAGGTAGCCACCCACCAGGGCGATGGCGTCCGTCCAGAGCGTCAGAATGGGAAACATGAAAAAGCAGGCGAGGACACGCGTGACGACGAGGTAATGATACGGCTTGAGGGCCGCGACCTCGAGCGCCTCGATCTGCTCGGTCACGCGCATGCTACCGATTTCAGCACCCATGCCGGCGCCCAGGCGGCCTGCGAGCACGAGCGAGGTGATGACAGGGCCTATTTCCTTGACAACCGACAGCGCCAGCATACTGGGCAGTACCGCTTCCGCGCCAAAGCGCATGAGTGTGCCGCGGCTCTGCATGGCGAGCACAATGCCGATGGCAAACCCTGTGACGCCTGTCAGCAGGAAGCTCTTCGATCCGACATCATCCATCTGGCGCAGCAGCTCGCGGCCCTCAAAGGGCCGCCGCCAGAAACGCAGGAAAAAGGTGACAATAAACTCGGAGCAGAGCCCGATCTCGGCGAATGCCCGCGTCAGCACGGATGGTCTGGCATCAGAAGGCATATTCCCACCGCAGGTTGACGCGCAATATGGTGCCGCGACTGAGCAGACTGATGAGCAGGTTGCGCACGATTTCGTATTCCATGGCGACCTGCGTATCCTGTTCGGCCGATGAGGGCGAGCGTTCGGCGCCCTCGGAGAGCGAAAAGGGCTGTGAAATGGACACGTACAGCTTGGGGGATACGTATTTTCCGGCAGTCAATGTCATGCCCTGGGTTCCGGACTGGGTAATTTCAATGACGTCCAAGCCCAGGTTCGAAGCGGCCAGGTTCTCCATCAGGTCCGTGACCGGACCCATGGCAAGTCCCGCGGCCGATTGCAGGTAATTATCGTTCTGACTGCCCACAATCTGGAAGCTTTCGCTGGCCGGACGTCCGGTGGCAATGTACGACACGATGTCGGCAAGCTCCATGGCCGGGTCGGACTCGAAGTCCACGGTGAGTTCCTCGGGTGTACCCGAGACCAGCAATCGGATGGTGACTTCCTGCCCGCCGCTGGAGCGTGAGGGGACCTCGTAGGAGGCCTCCATGTCCATGATCGGCGCATCCATGGGTCCGTTGAAGGTGAACGTACCCTTGTCGAGCCTGAAACGCCGGCCGAACTGCCGGATCTGGCTGCGGGCCGGGTTGACCGAGATGGTGCCGAAGACGCTCGGGTCCTGGTTGCGGTTCTTGCTCACGTCGAGCCGGCCTTCGAGCTGGATATCCATTTCGGGGTTGGATTTCGAGCGGAACCAGCTGTCTCGTTGCAGACGGATGGTCAAACCGTCAATGGCGAGCACCCGGTAGAAGTCGAACGCCGTCGTGTCGTCCGCGGCAATGCGCACTCCGAAGCGCTCCTGCAGTGTGAGTAGGTCATCTCCGGTCAGCGTCACGGGCTCGAAGGCATCGGACGTGGTGTTGTCGGTCAGGAAGAAGTCGGCGCTCACCACGCGGAGATCGCCTCCGAACCGGGGACGTTCGGTCGTTCCCTCGAGTCGCCCCTGTCCACTGATGACGGTCCGGTAGTCATTGTTGTCGACAGCCAGGAAACGATTGGCCTCGAAGTCGACGGCCAGCGTTCCCAGCTGCAGGTTTGTCAGGATCATGTGGCCGCGTCCGGTCACGTCGCCATCACCGCTCGTGGCGCGGGCACGTTCTACGATCAGGGAATCGGCGCGGAAGGCCAGGTCGGCCTCGACGTTCGAATAGCGCAGTCCCCGGCGCTTTCCGAGGTTGGGAAGCCCGATGCGGCCACTACTCAGGGTCATGGCACCCTGCCACACGGGACTGGAGGTTTGACCTGAAATGTCGACCGTCCCGCTCAGCGTACCGCGCAGGTCATCGATGAGGAGTGGATCCACGAAGACCCGTGTCCATCCGATGGGGTAGTTCCGGGCTTCGACCGTAAAGCGGATGTCTGTCTGCGCGGCATCACCAGCAGCCACGGCCTGGGCGCCGGAGTCGCCAAGTGGGAGCGTGCCTTCGGCCTGCAGCCGTCCGCCGCTGGCGTGGGAGAGCTCGCTGCGCAGCGTAACCAGGCCGTTTTCCATGCCTACGAGGATACTGAACGGTCCAATTTCCTGCCCATAGGCACTGACTGTGCCGTGGAGAGTGCCCTGCAGGCTGCTCTCGGCGAGGGAGACTTGGCCGGACAATTCTCCGTCGAGACCCGCGTACCCGAACAAATCGGCGCCGGCTCCAAGCGGAATGCGGTCGAGCACGAGCACATGCCTCGCCAGTTCCCCGGGACGCCGCGTGCTGATTGCCGAGAGGCGGCGATCCCCGCTCGCCATGACGAACCCGGACAGCATGGGATTGTCGCCGAGCGTGAGACGCGCAGGGGAGGCCAGGTCCCAGTGCGTTTCATCGAGTCGAATATTGGCGCTGTCAAGAAAGAGCACGGGCGGGTCGTCGTCAGGCTGCAGGGCTGCGGAGAAGGCGATGGTCCGTGTCGGGGTTATGGTAATGTCCGTTTCCGCCTGGAGGGCTTCCCCGTCCCACGAGATGCGGCTCTGTGCGCCCGAGAGCTGGGCGGTCAGGACCTGGATGACGTCCGATGTCAGTGTGAGTTCGGCAACCGAGGGGACGAGGGCCGGACCCGAACCCCACTCCGCCAGCAGGCGGCCATCCAGTCGGTTGAAGAATACCTGATCATTGCGCAGTCCGCGGAATTCCAGGTCGCCAACGGCCCGGCGACCCGACTGCGAGCCGGTCACCCGGATGTTGGCCTGTGCACCGGCCATCTGTACGCCCAGGGTCTTGAGCTGTGGAATGCGCAGCAGCGCAGACGGCCATTCCATGTCCACGCGCAGGTCGGACGCGCCGGGCTCCAGAAAGCCCCGTCCATCGATGCGCAGCCCCGGCCCGGCGAGATGCAGGGAGTCCAGGCGCAGGCTGCTTGGCGTGAGCACGAACTCGGCGGCGCCGTCGTCAATCACCAGTTCACCAAAGAAGCCTTTCAGGGAATGGGTCGATACGGCGATCTGCGTCCAGTCGCCATTCTCCAGGTAGAGGTTGGTCTCGAGGCGGCCGTCAAGGCCACTTTCCGCATCGATTCCGGCCAGGCGCGCAAAGGGGACGGAAAAGAGGGAGGCGTCGGCGTAGAGTTGGCCGCTGGCGTAGCCGAAGCTGGCCGACGCCGTGAATTCGGGCACTGCGGTGGAATCTGTGCCGGTTGTGCGTCCCACATCCAGTCGGCCCGCCATGCGCTCGGTGTCCATGTGAAGCTGGCCGGAGGCGCCGCCCAGCACCACGCCGTTGAGCGTGGATGTACTGTCCATTTCCAACTCACCCGTCCACCGACCTGCGCCGTCACGTTGCACGCTCATGCGGCCCGACAGGTCGGAGGTATGGCTGCTGTCCGGGAGCATCTGCCGGATATCCATGTGGGAGAACGAGATGTGCCCATCTGTGTTGCCACTGGACAGCTGTACAATCCGGGCTTCAAGCGCGGCGTCGTCCCGGGCTTGGCCGTCGCGTGGCGGTGCTTTCCAGCCTGCACTCACAAGAGCCCGTGTCGAGTCGGTTGTCGCGGAATAGTCGAGATCAGCGTGCTCAAGGTGCACACCATTCAGGATGGAGCCGGTCAGGTCCAGCTGAAGGCGGGCATGGGGAAAAAGGGTACCCGAGCCCCGCGCCTGGAACTGCGCCGTGTGGGGCGCGAGATCCACAATGCGGCCGAGGTCGAGGCTGTCCGCGGCAACGTCGTCCAGGTGCACGCTGGCCGCGTTTCGGGGAGATGCGGCCGTCCAGCGTCCGCCTACACGCAGAGCCGGATGGCTGGTCTTTTGGGCACGTTGGAGGGAATCCTGGCTGGTCTGGAAAAGTGTGGCGGAAAAGCCCACGCGCCCGGTGGTTCCTGTGGCGCGCGCATCGACGCTGTCGATGCGCGC
>Ga0210009_1000657_pt1 | contig 36270 bp, 30 predicted proteins | sample CryGeyCG2114_065_FD_185457 | JGI IMG/M metagenome (GOLD analysis project Ga0210009, IMG submission 185457) | Groundwater microbial communities from aquifer - Crystal Geyser CG12_big_fil_rev_8/21/14_0.65 (SPAdes) (version 2) | ecosystem: Environmental > Aquatic > Deep subsurface > Groundwater ...
GGCCGCGGAGGTGCGTTTCTCATTGGTGGTCTGCTTGTCCTCCTGTTTACCAAGATCGTGGCATCCGGCCTGACCTTCGGTGCCGGTGGCGTAGGGGGCGTTTTCGCACCGAGCCTTTTTACGGGCTGCGTTCTCGGATTTGTCTACGCGACCGCCGTGGGACTGCTCGATATGGCCCAACTGGATACGACCAATTTTGCCCTGGTCGGCATGGCGGGACTCATGGCGGGTGTACTCCATGCCCCACTCACTGCCATTTTTATGATTGCGGAGATCACGGGTGGATACGAACTGTTCCTGCCGCTCATGATCGTGTCTGCCATTTCATTTGCCACGTCCCGTCACCTGTTGCCATTCTCGATCTATACAAAAAAACTTGCGCAACGCGGCGAGCTGATTACGCATGACAAGGACAAGGCGGTGCTGTCGCAGCTCACCATCCGGGACATTGTGGAACGGGATTTCAGCCCGGTCCACGCTGATATGACCATGGGCACGTTGGTCAATGTCGTTTCAACCTCAAACCGCAACCTGTTTCCCGTGCTCGGAAAAGACGGCTGCCTGATCGGTGTTCTGACGCTCGATGACATCCGGCACGTCATGTTCGACCGTGCGCTCTACAATCTGATTCTGGTCGGAGAGCTGATGGATCCACCTCCGGCATCGGTAGACGTGAGCGAAAACATGTCGACCGTCGTGCAACGATTCCAGGAAACCGGATTGTGGAACATTCCTGTTGTTGAAGACGGCCGCTACATCGGATTCGTGAGCAAATCGAAGCTGTTTTCCATTTACAGGAGCAAACTGCTCGAATTCAGCTGAAGCGGGGCAGTCTGGTAAATGTAACTTCCATTGTTACATTTTTGACAGGCGATCGAGCGCATCTCGACTGACACGATACGTCGTCCACTCGTCCTGCGCCACTGCACCAATGGATTCGTAGAAATCAATGGCCGGCGTATTCCAGTTGAGCACAGCCCACTCCAAGCGGCCGCACCTGCGCTCCACAGCCAGATCCGCAAGCCGCGCGAGCAGCGCCTTCCCGTGCCCCTGTCCCCGCGCTTCCGGTATCACAAACAGATCTTCCAGCCAGATTCCCGGCCGCGCCAGGAACGTTGAGTAGGAATGAAAGAAAAGTGCGAAACCGACCGGGATCCGTTCCGGTGCACGGCCCGGCTCCCCTTCCCTGAATGCCAACAGCACCTCGGCCCCCGGCCGCTCGCCGAACAATGTCTCCTCAAGCAGCGCCTCTGTGGCCACGCACTCATGACGCAATTTTTCGTAATCGGCCAGCCCCTCGATGAACTCCAGAATCAATGGGACATCATCGCGCACCGCGAAACGGATGTGGGTGTTGTTTGTCACGGGATTTCGTAGGCCAAACGGCTCTTCTCCAGAGCCTTCATCAGGTCAGTGATGTCCCGACCCATGCTATCGGTGATCTGTTCACTCGTTTCTTCCAGCCCATGATACTCATGCCACTCATGGTCCAACTCCTCGTCGTATGTGTCAAAGTGTAACTGTGATACACGTGCAATCGATACGACAAAAAACTCCTGATCTATCAACACACTTTTCAGGCTGATCCGTAATTCTCTCAAATCATTATTTCCAGCATCTCTGTATAAATACTCGAATTCAATATTCATAACGGTACAATAACTTTGAGCGACCACCAGACACCGGTGAACGTGATTATCTACCCAGTCAAACGCGCCACACGCAACCAATCAGACGGCATTGGCGTTCGAAGGCGCCAGATGACATTCATAGGCTGTTCACCAGTGTGCTCAATATACGTGACAGGTCCCAAAAAGATGTACGGCGCTGTCGTGTTATGCTCCGTCTTTTTTCGCTCTCGGATGAACAACAACGGCAACACTCCCAGTTCCTCATGCTTCCAGTGGCGCCGGCCTTTCTTCGAATCTGGCTGAGTTCGGCTCTGTGACTGCCAATGGAAATTTTGCGCTGATAGCGCAAAATCCTCGTACATCGTTGAGGGAGAGTATTCTTTTTCCGACTTTCGCAGTGTCACGAACAACAGGTTCGCACCAGTGGCCGAATGATAGACAACACCTTCTCTGGGCTGATAAAGTTTTCCGCGACGGACATCCCCAAAGGCGGCCATGACATCGTCGCGACTGTACATGCAATGCAGGGCCAGAGGGATATCTGTTGGCAGTCCCTCCACAGGTAGAGGCACGTGTGTAATACGTTCAACCAGCAGAGAAAGTACTTCTATCAGTTCACCTACGAGAGCTGGATGGTACGCGAGATCCTTCAGGTTATTTGAAATTGACCCCGCTGCACTACCACCATACAGCGTTACGATCAACATGAGCACGCGACGCTGATCGGCCGTTGCGTATGCGTCCAGCGATGTTTTCGCCAGGTCATGACGTAACGATCGTAAAATACGAAGATACAAGTTCAAGCGTTGCGGGTCGTCTATGTACAACAACCGTTCAATGCTCCGTGCCAGCCTGTCTTCATTCGGACCTGCAGGAGGAATCTCGAACCCCGCCGCACGACGAAGGTCGCTGAAGGACCTTCCTGACTTATATACATCCTCGAGCGTGAGTCCCGATGCTTCCAGGAAGTTTGCGAGAGAGGTCGCCGACCCCATTCGCTGTAGCTCAGAAACCAACTGGCTCCTCCTCACACCGATCGCTTGGCGCACATTGTCCAATACAATTTCCCGACTTTCTCGATCCAGCTGCAGTGAACATCCCGACGGAAGCAGCGGAAAGCCAGATTCTACGTGGGATTGAACCTGTCGCCTCGAAGCACCCGTGAGCGCAGAGAATCTCAAATCGAATCGGAACTCACGCCGGGCGTTACCGATGAAATCCAACACTGTAAGGCACTCCTTGTCATCACACAATCGCAATCCACGGCCAAGCTGCTGCAAAAAAATGGTCGCACTCTCCGTTGGACGCAGAAACATGACGGTGTCGATTTCCGGGATATCTACCCCTTCATTGAACAAGTCGACAACGAAAATCACGCAAAGCTCTCCACGTCGCAATCGACCAACTGCAAGGTCACGTTCTTCGCGCGGCGATGTGCCGGTGAGCGCCATGGCCGGAATTCCGGCTTCGGTAAAACGTGCTGCCATGTAGCCAGCGTGTTCTACACCTACACAGAATCCAAGCGCCCGCATCTCGGTCGGGCGTACAACGTGGTCTCGGACGGCCTGGAGTATCATATTGACGCGCAGGTCATTCCCGGTAAATACGCCTTCCAGTTCCCGTTTGTCGTAGCGCCCTCGTTTCCATGTCACGGACGTAAGGTCAACGTTGTCATGAACGCCGAAATACTGGAACGGGGCCAGCAAGCTCCGGTCTGTGGCATCCCATAGACGCAACTCTGCAGCCATGTGTCCACCAAACCAGTTACTCACATTGACACCGTCCGACCTCTCGGGCGTGGCAGTCAGTCCAAGAAGTTCTTTCGGGTTGAGATGTTCGAGAAGTCGACTGTAGGTTGGGGCTTCTGCATGGTGAAACTCATCTACGATCACGACATCCCACGCCGTAGGGCTGATGTCCCCAAGATCAACACGCGAAAGAGATTGTACAGAAGCGAAAACATGGTGACCCTCCCGTGGCCGTTCGCCGTCAACAAGGAACTCACCGAAATTTGCATCCCGGAGCACATTCCGGAATACAGCCCGGCTTTGCTTCAAGATCTCTTTTCGGTGCGCGACGAACAATAACCTTGAGAGCGGACCACCCCGCACCAACCTCTGGTAATCCAGTGCTGCAATGATTGTTTTTCCAGTTCCTGTCGCTGCCACGACGAGGTTGCGGTGACGATTGTGGACGGTACGCGCCACATCCAATCGCTCCAGTATCTCTGACTGGAACGTATACGGTCTGATATCAAAAAAGCCCGTATGCTCTTCGTCAGGGGCGCGTTCACGCTGAACAGCTGCACGAAAGGTCTCTTTGTCGTCGGGTGTGGCAGCATACCGCTCGAACTCTTCGTCATTCCAATAGCTCTCGAACGTTGCTTCAAATTTGTGCACAATTCGTGGAGCGTCGACAGCGGAAACGCGAACATTCCACTCCAGTCCATGAACCTGCGCCGCAGCTGACAAATTTGATGAACCTATGTAAGCTGTCGTAAAACCCGTCTTTCTGTGGAACAGCCAGGCCTTCGCGTGCAATCGGGTACGTCTGGCATCATATGACACTCGTACTTCGGCACCATGCTCAACCAGAAAGTCCAGGGCCCGGCGCTCGGTGGCGCCCATATAGACCGTTGTTATGACACGAACGGGCGTGCCCCGCTCAAGAACTTGACGAAGTGCATTTTTGAGCACGCGTACTCCGGACCATTTGATGAACGAAAGCAGCATATCAACCCGATCTGCCGATATGATTTCGCGTTCGATTTCGCGTCCAATCCTGTATTCGCCCGTCGCATTTACCAGCAAGTCCGACTCCGACAGGGAAACTCCAGGACGTGGCGTTTCAGCCTGCTCCAAAAGCGGAGATTGAAGACTTATCTCCTTCAGAATTTTCGGTTGTACATGACGGCTTGTAGCCTCTACGCCGTCTACATGGTGTCCTATGAGCGAAATAACACGGTTAGCAAGGTCGAGTTGCCCCTCAGTGCCATCAACTTCCCGTACGCGGCGCAATGCCTTTTCCAGTTCTCCGTGCAGGTACCGAGCCAACACAACGTGCACCTCGGCCGCGTCCATCTTTTCCACGGCAATACGGAGTGTACGGGCCAGTTGCAAGAGCTCATCAAGCTCCCGTGTCATCACGGCATCATAAAGGCCCGTAGGGAGACTCGTCATCCTTTCTCGGTGTATTCCATGCAGGGTGATTACTATCCCTGTAATGGTACCCCGAAAATATTATGCACTCAATATTCCCTGCTCCACCTGACACACTTCTAAAAGGTTGATGTATAACCTCCGCTTCACCCCAATCCCTCGCCGAGCTCTTCCTCCACGACTTTCTGCAACGCAGATGTGCGCACAAGTTCAACACACGGGCGCATGTCATCCTGGAAGAGGTAATCGGCTTCGCGGTGGGGCACGACGCCGCGGACGAACTGGTGGGCAATTTCGACGCCGCGGCCGGGCCGCAGCGGTGCGCGGTAGTCGAGCGCCTGGGCGGCGGTGAGCAGCTCAATGGCAAGCACGTTCTCCACATTCTCGAGCACCTGCCAGAGCTTTACAGCGCCCACGCTCCCCATGGAAACGTGATCTTCCTGACCGAGACTCGTCGGGATGGAATCGACGCTCGCCGGGTGGCAGAGCACCTTGTTCTCAGAAACCAGCGCGGCTGAAGTGTACTGCGGAATCATGAATCCGGAATTGAGGCCGGTCTCGCGCATGAGCAGTCGGGGCAGGCCGTCGTGCCCCTCGAGCAGCAGATATGTACGCCGCTCGGAGATGGACGCCAGTTCGGCGAGCGCAATCGCGGCGTAGTCCAGCACGAGAGCCAGCGGCTGGCCGTGGAAATTGCCACCGGAGAGCACATCGGGCGGGGAATCAACCCCTCCGTCGGTGCCCTTCTGGCCCGCAAACACCAGTGGATTATCCGTCACCGAGTTGATTTCCGTCTCGACCACGTGGACCGCATGGGAAAGGGTATCGCGCGATGCGCCATGCACCTGCGGAATGCACCGCAGCGAATATGGATCCTGGACCTTCCCGCAGTGCCGGTGGCTTTCAAGAATTTCACTCTGCACGAGCAGCATCCGGATATTCCGTGCCACGGTGACCTGCCCGTCGTGGGGACGGATGGCGTGGATGCGGGCATCGAACGGCGTTGCGCTCCCCTGCAGGGCTTCGAGGCTCATGGCGCCAAGAATATCTGCCGTGCGGACCAAACGGCGGGCCCGGTCCAGAATGCACGCCGCATAGGCCCCCATGAACTGGGTACCGTTGATGAGCGCCAACCCGTCCTTGGCCTGCAGCTCAATCGGCCCGAGCCCCTCCTCGGCGAGCACCTCGGCCGCCGCACACTCGCGCCCGTCCGGCATCATGAACGTGCCATATCCGATCAGCGGAAGCGCCATGTGGGCAAGCGGCGCCAAATCCCCACTCGCTCCGACCGATCCCCTCGATGGCACGACGGGCACCAGGTCGCGCTCGGCAAACGTCAGCAGCCGCTCAAATGTCCGGGGAGATACGCCGGAAAAGCCCTGCCCCAGCGCCACGATCTTGAGATCGAGCATGAGGCGCGCCACGCTGCGCGGAATGGCCGCGCCCACGCCCACGGCATGACTGAGCAGCAGGTTGCGCTGCAGATCCGCAAGATGCTCGTCCGGCACGCGCGTCGAGGCCAGCTTTCCGAAGCCGGTGTTGACGCCGTACGTGGCGCCACCACCGGCAATGGCGTCCTCCAACAGGCGGCGCGAGCGGACCACCCGCGAGGCATCCGAGCGGAGGGCCGCGAGCGCCGCATGCAGGTCGTCATAAAGCGTGGCGATCCGGATAGGCGGGTGACTGGGCATATGCTCCTTCATATTCATCAAGGCTCCTGTCCCTCGCATCAGTGCGTCATGGCCCAAACAGTGCTGCCGGGACGACAGCTATACCATCTTTTCTCCTATACGCGTATTGACCTGTGTTGATCACGACTGCATCCAACATGTCATTTCCGGCTTTGGTTTTCAGCCATTTCAGATGGGCAACATCTGCATCCGTGATGGTGGATGCCAGCCTAACCTCCATACCGAGGAATCTACCGTCGGCCCGTTCGACAATAATGTCCACTTCGTGTCGTTCGCCCATAGTTCTCATGTGGTAGATTCTCGCCTCGGCAGCCTGGGCATAGACGCGTACCGATTGGACGACAAGACTTTCAAAAAGATGACCCAGCAGGTTACCATTCCTTGGAACATTGTGCACGGTCGGCGCTCCTTCCAGAAGGGCCCCTGCGTCTATACCAAGCAGTCTGGCCGCAAGTGCAGGGTCGGCGGGTTGATGCTTGGGAGGTCGTGTCAGTCGTGACAGATAATTCCGTGCCGGAATCCAGGCCGGCACACCATCACTCCCTGTTCTTCAAAATCGCGATCCACAATGCGGTCCAGGTAACCGCCGAGCTGAGCTGTTCGGACACGCCCCGACAGGGATCTGATACCGGGAAATCCGGACTCCAGAATCAGGTCCACATAGGCACCAAGATCAAGACCGGCGTGGCCCCTCACCTCGACCATCTCATGGCCCGTCAACATGGTTGCGAGCGACACCGGGAGTGCATGGTTCACACGCTCGGCTATAGACATCGGCCGCATGCGCACACGGACAATTCGCCCTGCTCCGGAGTGCAACGTCGCTGTCGTTCCTGCCGATCCCGCCAGAATAAACTGGCCGGGTGTCGGATTATCGTCAACAGCTCTGCGAACCACCTCCCAGACGGAAGGCACGCGTTGCCATTCGTCTACGAGCAGTGGCTTTGGCATGCTCCGGATCATCTGCGGATCGGCCGCTACGATGGAACGCTGGGATTCATTGTCAAGATTCAGAGTGTGCGCCACCCGGCGGCGTGCCGTTTCCGTCTTCCCAACAGCCTTTGGCCCGTCAAGCGAGATGGCAGCGATCCCTTCAAAAAGCTCATCTATTTCCGCATCCACAGTGCGTGGAACATACGATTCCATGGTTTTGACCTGACTGTACGCTACCGTTCATCCACTATCTACACTACCTCTCATCCACAACAACCGCGCTGACACACATGCGGTCTTCGTCCGGAAACTCCATGCATATTATGATGCATCAAAGACACACTTTCATTTATCATGCCACATGATCCAATGTCCGCCTCACGGAGCACACCCATGATACGTCGCACCATGGAAGATGCGCTTTTGAACCGTGCTCAGCTCTATCCTGTTGTGACCATTACCGGTCCCCGTCAAAGTGGAAAGTCCACGATCTGTCGCAGCGTGTTTCCCGATAAACCGTATGTGAATCTTGAGGCGCCCGATATCCGGATGTTTGCCCATGACGATCCACGGGGCTTTCTGGCTGCGTATCCTGACGGTGCCATCCTGGATGAAATCCAGCGTGCTCCTGATCTGGTATCCGTGAGGAGGCGCACCTTCATACCCATCCACTCCGGGGCGCACTCTTCGAGAATTGGGTCGTGTCGGAAGTTGTAAAGCTCCACGCGAACCGGGGAACGGGTTGCGACATATTGTTCTACAGGGACTCAAACGGCGTGGAAGTTGACCTCATACTGACAAGGGGCCAGACTCGACACATCCTGGAAGCCAAATCCGGTGTGACATTCCACGGAGACATGGACCAGACGCGCTCCCGTTACGACGTGGTATCCTGGACCCGAATGGGCGAATATATCGGCGCCGTATAGGAACGCGCCCTACTTCCGAAGAACCATGGGCAGGTCCACGCCGCGCTCGGCCGCGGTTTCGATGGCGGCGTCATAGCCGGCATCGGCGTGGCGCATGACGCCCGTCCCGGGATCGGCCGTGAGCACACGCTCCAGGCGGCGATCGGCCATGTCGGTGCCGTCTGCCACGCTCACCATGCCCGCGTGGATGGAATACCCGATGCCGACGCCTCCGCCGTGGTGCAGCGACACCCAGCTCGCGCCGCACGCCGTGTTCAGGAGCGCATTGAGCAGCGGCCAGTCCGCAATGGCATCCGAGCCGTCTTTCATGCCTTCCGTTTCCCGGTTGGGAGATGCGACGCTCCCGCTGTCCAGGTGGTCGCGCCCTATGACGAGCGGCGCCTGGACGCGGCCTGTCCTGACGAGCCAGTTGAACTTGCGTCCCATCTCGGCGCGTTCCCCGTACTCGAGCCAGCAGATACGCGCTGGAAGGCCCTGGAAGGCCACACGCTCCTGCGCCTTGTGGATCCAGCGGGCGAGGGCCTCTTTCTGCGGGAAGGTGTCGAGCACGGCCTGGTCGGTGGCGGCGATATCGGCAGGGTCTCCGGAGAGGGCCGCCCAGCGAAAGGGGCCCGAGCCCCGACAGAAAAGTGGCCGGATGAACTCGGGCACGAACCCGGGAATATCGAATGCCTCGGTCATGTCGCGGTGATCCGCGACCTGGCCACGGAGGTTGTTGCCGTAATCGAATGTGACGGCGCCTGCTTTCCGGAGCGCGAGCATGGCCCCCACGTGCTGCTGCATGCTGTCCAGGACGGCTTCCCGGTAGCCAGGGGCATCACGCTGCCGCAGCGCGGCCGCCGTATCTACCGTGTATCCCGACGGGATGTACCCCACGTCGAGATCATGGGCGCTCGTCTGATCGGTCAGCACATCGGGCCGGACGCCGCGGCGCACGAGTTCAGGCAGCACATCGGCGATGTTGCCCAGGAGGCCCACGGAAACGGCCTCTCCGTCACTGCGGGCGGCCAGGACGCGCTCGAGCGCGGCATCCAGATTGTCATACCGCTCGTCGCAGTAGCGGGTCTCCACTCGGCGATCAATGCGCGTGGGGTCTATTTCAACGACCAGGCAGGCCGCCCCGTTCATGGTGGCCGCGAGCGGCTGGGCGCCCCCCATGCCGCCGAGCCCGGCGGTCACGACAAGCCGCCCCTCGAGCGATCCGCCGAAGTACTTTTCGGCGCACGCGGCGAACGTTTCGTACGTCCCCTGCAGGATGCCCTGCGTGCCGATGTAGATCCACGACCCGGCGGTCATCTGCCCGTACATGGTGAGGCCGAGGGCATCGAGACGGCGGAATTCGTCCATCGTCGCCCAGCGCGGAACCAGGTGTGCGTTGGCAATGAGCACGCGTGGGGCTTCTTCGTGCGTGCGGAAGACACCGGCCGGCTGGCCGCTCTGGACGAGGAGGGTTTCATCATTTCCCAGCCGGCGCAGTGTGGCCACAATCCGGTGATAGGCTTCCCAGCTGCGGGCCGCTTTCCCCCCGCCCCCGTACACAATGAGCCGTTCCGGATGCTCGGCGACCTCCGGATCGAGGTTGTTCATGAGCATGCGGAGAGCGGCTTCCTGGTGCCACCCTCTGCAGGAAAGCGTAGTGCCGCGCGGCGCACGGATGGGGTTTTCTGGCAACTTTGACACGGTTTCCTCATCTTGTATCTGTTCGCGCCACATGTAGCGCTCCCCGAATATCGGGAACGCGCGGGCGTATTGCACCTCTTTCCGGTCATGACCATGGCGCGCTCCGCTGCAAGTATCCTTTTCCTGTTGCTCCTGCTGGCGACCTCGGCGGCCCGGGCCCAGGGCACGCTCACCGTCTGGACCGACAAAGACGCCTATTCCGAAGGCGAGATGATCACGGTGACCGTCCGGATTGACAACACTTCGGGTGATTATATGCATCTGCCGGCATCCACCACCTGTCAGACAGAGTTCCGACTGGAGACGAACGGCGAGACCACGTTGGATCTCAGGGGCCAGCCCTGTACAGCAGACGCCATCACCGTAGATTTTCCGCCCGGCTCGTGGCGCGAGTGGACCTGGATGCTCGACACGGTGGCTCTCGGCATTCCGGAGACCGACGGCGAGCATCAGGTGATCGGATTCTTCCCGGGTACAGAAATGGCCGATACAACGACGATCTCGGCCGAAGCGTTCATTGGCGGGCAGGCATCTGTCAAGGTCTTGAACGGCGTGTCGGACGCCGAACTGGCGCCTGTCATTGACTCGCTGAACGTGGAAGTGCTCGAGAGCCGCGAGCGCTCGGACGGCCGCACCGAGACCTGGCTCATCCGCGGCACATCGTTAAGTGAAGCCGTGGCGACCTACGCGGCCGATCCCCGCTTTGGTTTTTTCGAGCGTGACTTCATCCCGCTCAATTTCGTGAGCGTCGATACGGAGAATGCCTCTACACTCCCGCGCTCAGGCGGGGAGGGTGTCGCCGAACTGCGCATCTATCCAAACCCGTGTCACGCCAGGTGCACTCTCCTGTTGGACGGGGCTGGACCCGGGAAGCTCGATGTGGACATATACGATGCACTCGGCCGCCGGGTGCATACGCTGACGCTCGAGGGCGCCGCGTCCCTGCCGGACCTCGCCCCCGGTCTCTACTTCCTCGCCCTGCGCGACGGCGGCCATCCCACGGACGGGCATCGGCGCCATGGGCGGCCCGTCGTCGGACGCGTACTCGTTGGGCGCTGAGCAGACCACGTCATGCTGACGAGGTGCAGGATATGAAGCCGATCGCGCTTTCGGGTATTGCGGACAACCGGACCTTTACGGCCACTTCGCTGCTGCTTTCGAGGTCGGCGGCGGCCGGGGCGCTATTCAAACTGAGCCCGGAACCGCTCGAAGGCATCTTCCAGTGCAGCCAGGCGGGATTTCATGTCGGTGATTTCTTCGGAAAGTGACGACGTGGCGACGGGGCGCGAAGCCTCGGCAGCGGCCTGCTCCTCAAGTGCTTCCAGGTCTATTTCACCTCCCATGAGGTGCATGATCCGGGCCTCTTTTTTCCCGGGCTGCAGCGGGAGTTGAACGACAAGAGGATCTTCCCGATCGCGGAGGGCGCGGAGGACGTCGGCCGTCGCATCCAGCGAATCAAAATCTGCCATGCGGCCGCTCCTGGATTTGACTTCGCCTATGGTCTGAGGGCCGCGCAGCAAGAGAACGGCCAGTGCGGCGCGCTCCTCGCGGCCGAGGCCCAACTTCTCGGCGACAGCGTGCCGGAATTTCTCTGCCCGGGAGCCCGCCCCGCTGACGTGACCAATGAGCCGGTGTTTTTCGAGCTCCTCAATGGCGTATCGGACTTCCGATTCTTCGTAAGCAACGACCGGATCACGGTTTGATTTCTGGTTGCAGCCATTCGTGAGGCTGTTGAGCGTCATGGGGTAATACTCCGGCGTCGCGAGTTCTTTTTCTATCAGGACGCCGAGGACGCGGATGGCTTCGGGAGAGAGGTGTTCGGACATGGAATGGTATCGCGATTTGGCCTTGACTGCAACGCGCATAATTGCCACATTATACGTTATGCGTACTTACCGCCCCATAACTGGCCCCTTTACCTTCGTGATTGCGATTCTCGTGGTGGTGTCAGGCTGCGACAGCTCGGATCCGTCGTCGTCCGCGGGAGGCGATTCGTCCGGTGTGCCGGACGTACTGGAGACTGCATATCGCGGATTCTCGCTGTCTCCACGGGGGTTTCCGGAGGATTTCAGCCAGATCGGCGCGTTCTTCGATGAGGTCCAGGCGCTTGGCCGCGCGGGTGTACAGGCGAATATGCTCTGGCGGGATGATGTTATCGGGGGTACGGATGCCGGCGAGGTGCCGGAAGTAGCCCAGGTGGTAACGGCGCAGGATGAACTGCGAGACGTCACGCTCTCGATCGTGTTCGGTTGGCGCAGTGGCGAGGAGGTACGCCTTGCTGTGCCCGGCAATCCTGCCAACGATTGGTCGAACACGGAGGCCATTTCGCGTTTTGCCGACATGGCCGCGTCCTTTGCCCGCGACAACGAGGTGGAGTTCCTGTTCCTGGGAAATGAAACCGATTTCCATGCGGAGCAGAACCCACAGGACTACCAGCGTTGGACGGCGGCATACCGAACCATCCGGCAGGAAATCAAATTACGCAGCCCTGACACCCTCGTGGGCACGGTCTTCAATGCCGAGCACATGATGGGGACGGGGGCGTTTTCCGGGTGGACTACGCCGGTGTTCGATGCCTGGTCGCTGCACGACGCATCTACCATAGACGTTGTGGGCCTGACGGTCTATCCCTACCTGGGCACGCAGCGTCCGGACGATCTGTCTGCCGATTACCTGGCACCTCTGTTCGAGCTTTTTGGGCCCAAGCCGATCGTGGTTACCGAGACGGGGTGGCCCGCCGACGGCGGGGGCCTTCCAACGGCCTGGGAAACCGGTGAGCAGCAGCAGCTCGACTTTCTGCCCCGCCTGACGGCAATGCTCGCCGGGCAGGATGTACGCGCCGTGAACTGGCTGTTTCTGTATCCGCTCGCGGGGGTTGTGCCCGCCGAAATCCGGCGCACGTTCCAAAGCGTGAGTGCGCGGCGCGAAGACGGCGAAAAACGCCTCATGTACGACGCGTGGGCGGAATTTGCGGCGCAGCGGGAAGTGCAGCAGTAGCATTGTTCTCCATACCACGAGCCATCTACACCAGTCCCTCGCCTGTCAGATCCCCGAAGCAATGAGCAGTTCGATGTCGCGGTGGGCCATGCCGAACATGGTGGCGAGGCTTTTCTTGGTCAGGTGGCGGCGGTAGACGTACGCGCCGTTTCGCAGGCCCACATCCCCCCAGAGGGCTTCGTTGATGGAGCCGGCATCGCCGATCTTGATGATGTACGGGACAAGCACGTTGGTGAGCGCGTATGTGGCGGTCCTTGCCGCGTTTGAAGGCATGTTCGGTACGCTGTAGTGCACCACGCCGTGCTTGACGAATGTGGGGTCGCTGTGGGTGGTCGCAAAACTCGATTCAATGCATCCCCCCTGGTCAATGACGGCGTCAACGATGACGCTGCCCTCGCGCATGGCCGCGACCATGTCCTCGGTTACGACCATGGGGGCACGCGAGCCGGCGGTCATCATGGCGCCAATGACAACATCGGCCGTCGCCACCGCTTGGCGCACATACTGTTCTGTCGCCATGGCGGTCGTCACGCCCCGGCCCAGGTAGTGTTCGAGGGCGCGCAGCGCGCTGAGGTCGTTGTCGAGCACGAGCACATGGGCGCCGAAGCCGAGCGCGGTCCGGGCCGCCCATTCGCCGACGACGCCCGCGCCGAGAATGACTACGTTCGATGGCGGCACGCCAGAAATGCCGCCGAGCATGATACCCCGCCCGCCTTCGGAGCTCTCCAGGTACCGCGCGGCGATCTGGATGGACATGGTGCCCATGATTTCGTGCATCATGCGCACTATGGGCAGCGTCCCGTCCGTGTCACGGATGAACTCGAAACCAATACCCGTGATACCGAGCTCCATGAGGTGTTTCAGGTAGTCGGGCGAGGCTGCGCCCAAGTGCAGGGCGGAGATCAGGATCTGGCGCTTGCGCAGGAAGGTCACTTCTTCGTCGCACGGTGGGCCCACCTTGACAATCAAGTCGCTGCGCGCGTAGAGATCACCGGCACTTTCCACGAGTTCGGCTCCGGCATCTGCGTACTGGACGTCCGGAAAGTTTGCGCCAAGACCGGCGTGCTGTCCTACCAGGACACGGTGACCACCGGCGACGAGCGTGTGGACACCGGCGGGCGAGAGGGCCACGCGCCGCTCCTCGTTCGAGATCTCCCGGGGCACGCCGATGCAGAGGGCATTCTCGTGCGTCTGCACCTTTTTCGGCTGCTCGCGGGTAAGAATGCCGCCCTCCAGACCGAGTCCCTGCAAAGCCGGAATTTCCATGGATGTAGACGCGAAAAAATAGAGCAGACAGCGCCGGGTAATATAATGGACAGGGCGCTCATTTTTCCAGTCTGGAACGACAGGAACTGAAGCGGGAGAGCAGAATGGCACCGGCCGCCGCCACATTGAGCGACTCGACGGCGGAAGGGGATGGGCCTGCATCGTTGTCGCGAGAGGCCGGGCGCGAAATGGTGACTCGGCCGGTCGCGCGTGTGGCGGCGGCCGTGGACGGACCGTGGGCTTCGCTGCCGAGGACCAGGACGCTGCCGGGTCCGGGCGCCCAGGCGCGCGCGTCCTCTCCTTCCATGTCAGCGACCCACACGGCACGTCCCTGGTCCCGGAATGTCTGCAGGAGCAATTCAGGATGGCTGCTGCGGCAGAGCAGAACATCCCACACCCCTCCCATCGACGCGCGCAGCGTCTTCGGGTTGAAGAAATCGGCCGTGCCGAAGGGAGCGTCGTCTGCCGCGTGGACGGTACCCACGACGGCGCGCACACCGAACCATGCGGCCGTGCGGATGAGCGTACCGACATTTCCGGGGTCCTGGATACCATCAAGAACCAGCACCGGATCACTGGCCGCGAGCCGTGCGGGCAGGTCCGCCTCTTCCACGAGCGGCACGCTGACGACCGCCAGGATACCGGGCGGAGTGCTTACACGGGCAAGGCGCGAGAGCGTCTGCGCATCTATGCGTTCCGGCTCGGGTGCGCCAGCGCGACCGGTCCACTCCGCACCCGGTCCAAGCAGGATGTCGTGGACGCGCGCGCCGCCCTGCAGCGCCGACTCGAGCGAACGCGCGCCTTCAATGACGCACTGACCCAACTGGTCGCGGTACTTCTTCTGGCCGAGTGAGGCAATTTCCTTCAGGCGGCGGGCTGTAGGCATGGACAGGGTTTGTTTGTGCGGCTGGGTGGGGCGTGCCCGCTGGGATCATGCCGGGAATATACGTGTGCACAACATGCCGTCCTTGTGGAGGTGCGTCCAGGGGTGACGCTGTCCCCGACTGGATTCAAACGGATTTCCCAAAGTAGTGTCGCCCACGTGCAGTACCTTTGCCGCCGGATTCCCCGGACAGTGATCCATTCACACTCCCTTACCATCACCTGCCGTACTGGAAGCGCTGCCTGCGCTGCCGTGCCAGCCCAAACACCATGTCGTCAAAAGACGTTTACAAACGCTCCGTATACCGCGAACCCGCACCTGTCCTGGATCAGGATAACCCGTTCCAGGCCATGGTTGAGCGGTTTGATGTAGCCGCCAAGATCCTGGAACTGGATCCAGGCTTCTACGAGTACCTCGTTACGCCCGCCAAAATCCATATCGTCGGTATCCCGGTGGTCATGGACACCGGAAAAATCAAGATGTTCGAGGGCTACCGGGTCATCCACAGCGAAATCCTGGGCCCCTCGAAGGGCGGTATCCGGTATGCTCCGGACGTGAATCTGGAAGAAGTAAAGGCACTGGCCGCGTGGATGACGTGGAAATGTGCTGTCGTCAATGTGCCGTTCGGCGGTGCGAAGGGCGGCATTGTCTGCAACCCGCGCGAAATGAGCCCGGGTGAGCTTGAGCGCCTCACGCGGCGCTACACGGCCAACATGATGGATGTATTCGGCCCGGACCGTGACATTCCGGCCCCCGACATGAATACAAACGAGCAGATCATGGCGTGGATTCTGGATACGTACTCCATGCACGCGCGACGCACGGAGACCGCCGTCGTGACCGGCAAGCCCATTCTGCTCGGCGGATCGGCCGGACGCCGCGAGGCCACGGGCCGCGGCGTCATGACCGTTACGCTGGCCGCCATGGAACGCCTCGGACTGCTGGCCAGCGAGTCGACCGTTGCCGTGCAGGGTTTTGGCAACGTGGGGTCGGTGGCCGCTGACCTGCTCGCGAAACAGGGATGCCGGATTCTTGCCGTGAGCGACGTATCGGGCGGGTACTACAATGCCAACGGGCTCGACATCCAGGCCATGATCGCGTACTCCGCATCGCACGGATATTCGCTGGAAGGATACCCCGATGCAGAGCCGATTTCCAACGAAGAGCTGCTCTCGCTCGAGGTGGACGTGCTGGCACCCTGCGCGAAAGAGGATCAGATTACGCTCAAGAATGCCGACAAAATAAACGCGAAGATCATTTCGGAGGGTGCCAATGGCCCGACGACGCCCAAGGCCGACACCGTTCTTGCAGAGCGGGGGGTTCTGGTCATCCCCGACATCCTGGCCAACGCGGGCGGCGTGACCGTGTCGTATTTCGAGTGGGTGCAGGACCGGCAGGGGTACTTCTGGACCGAGGACCGTGTGAACCGTCGCCTGGACCGGATGATGCACGCGGCGTTCGATTCCGTGTTCGAGACGGCCCAGAAGCACGACGCGACGCTTCGGATTGGCGCGTATGTGCGGGGCATCAACAAGGTCGCCGGAGCCCTCAAGGTACGCGGCATTTACGCCTGACGCGGCGGATTGCACGCCGTACTGATTGATTGCCGCGCGTGGGATTCGGATCTTGCGGGCATCATGCGTCTCAGCCCACATACCAGGCTCATCCTTTGCTGCGTGCTGCTGATCGGCACAGGAGCGTCCGTGTCGTGGGCTCAGGCAGCCCCTGACACCCATCATGATGCGCTGCTGTCAACGCTCATCCAGTGCGTGAACGTCCCTGTCGAAGCCTGGGTGGAAGCCCGGGAGCGCGGAGACGGGGTCGGCATCGAGGCGGCGTCGTCACCCGAGTTGGCCATTGACTGGAGTGGTGCCCTTCCGTTCATGGAGGCGTCCGTGTCGGCGCACCTGCTGGACAGTGGCATTCCGCTCTCCAAGGGCACCGCGGGCGGTCAGCTCCGGATTGATGTGGATGAGGGGCGACTGGAGTATGTCCGTGCCCCCCGCCGGGCGGCCGAGCCGCTCGAGCGGCGCATCCGGATTGGTCTCCGGTACACGCTCACGGAACCGGGTGGAGGCATCGTGGCATCGGACAGCTGTGTCGAAACGCGGTCGGACCTGCACACGATACAGCATGCCCGGTCCCTGGCCGACCCCCGGTGGAATGTCACCGATCCGGTAATTCCCCAGACCGGGTTCTGGCATCGCTACCTGCAGCCGACGGTGCTGGTGGCCGCTACCGCCGTAGGTACCTACCTGTTCTTCAACCTGCGCAGTGACCGCGCGGACGGGAATTGACGTGTCTGCCTCGCAACGCCTTTTCCCGGGCCTCCTTGTCTGTCTCCTGGCCGCAGGCTGTGCCGTTCCCGTTCCCCCATCGGGCGGGCCGACCGATACCCAGCCGCCCCGACTGCGCGAAACCACGCCGCGCCAGGGGGCCACGCTCGTCACCGGACGCAGCGTGGAAATAGCGTTCTCCGAAGCCGTTGACAGGAGTTCGTTCGCACGCGCGTGGTCCATCACGCCCGACATGCCGGGCCCTGCAGACCTCTCCTGGGATGGATTCGACCGCGTACGCATATCATTTCCCGAACCATTCAGGGACGCCACTACCTACATTTTTACGATAGATACGGCGCTGCGCGACGTCCGGAACGTAGCGCTCAATACACCCATCTCGCTGGCGTTCGCCACGGGAGATGCGCTGGATGGCGGGCGCCTCTCTGGGCGCGTCCTCGATCCGACTACGGGCAACCCGGTCTCGGCAATGGATGTCCTGCTGCTTGATGGCGAGGCCGGGGTGGCGTACCCGCCCCGCGTCGAGGACGCTCTGTACCGGACACAGACCGGTCCGAATGGCAACTTCTCACTCGACTTCCTGGCCGTACGGCCCTACGCCGTCGTAGCGCACGGGGATCGAAACAGGAATGGGAAACTCGATTCAGGAGAGCGCTGGGCCGTTGCCTCAGAGCGGCAGAACATGCCCGACTCGGCTGGTGTCCTGCTGCCGCGGCCGCTCTGGCCCGTCCGGTTTGACACAACGGCGCCGCAGCTGGTCCGCATCCGAGCGGTGTCGAAGCGCGACCTGGAGCTTCGATTAAGCGAACCCGTCACCCGTGTCGACAGCGCCGACCTCGTACTCGTCGATTCGGTAGGCACGGAGCACACCGCCCCGGCGCCATTTCCTACGTCCGACCGCCTGACCTGGATGATGCGCACCCGTGAGCCGCTGGCACGGGGCCCCTGGCAGCTTCGGGGCAACGTGGCCCTTACTGACTCATCAGGCCTGTCTGTCGCGCCCGGCTCCTGGCCGTTCACCATGCGCGGCACCGAGCCCGACGCCCCGCCTGCCCGAATTGTCCGTGTCAGACCCGACTCCCTGCGCTCCACGGACGATGGATTCCGTCCACTCTGGCCCAGGGACAGCCTTGTCCTTGTCTGGAGCGCCCCTCCGGACGGGCTGTCCGGTGCGCCGCCGGACAGCCTTGTTGCCGTTCAGGACACAACCGGGCGGCGGCTCCCGGTGTCGGTCCGGTTTGTGTCCCCCATCCACCTGGCTGTATCCCCGCCCGCCCCGGCCAACGTCTTCCGCCTGCTGGCCGCCGATACGTCATTCACGTTCCGCATCATGGGGCCGGCGGACACGGGTGACATCATTGGCACGGTCCAGGCGCCGGCCCCCACCATCATCGAGCTCTACGCGGAAAATGACAGCCCGGGTGTCCCGCAGGACGGCGCTCCAATGCCCCTGGCCACGACTCGCGTACCGGAAGGCACGCAGACATTCCGCTTCGACAGGCTTCCGGGAGGATTGGAGTACAGGCTGCGGGCATTCGCGGACCTCGATGGCAATGGCCGCTGGACACCCTCCCGCGTGGAGCCGTGGATGGCCGCCGAGCCGCTCATCTTCGCCCGCGGCACAGATCCGGTGCGTGCGCGTTGGGAGTCGGTACGCGCCGATACGCTCACCTTTCCGGAATAATAACGTCATGACCTGTCCTGCCATGTTCGACCCCGTGCTCGGTGGAACTGCCATGCGGGAGGCAGACCACCATACGAGCCAAGAGCTCGGCGTCCCGGTCGCGGCACTCATGGAATGCGCGGGCAGGGCCGCAGCGACCGTTGTCCAGCGACACAACCCCAACCATGTGGGTATTCTCTGCGGCACAGGCAACAACGGCGGGGACGGCCTCGTCGTGGCGCGTCTCCTGGCCGAGCGGGGCATATTGGTCGATGTCTATTTGAAGGAAGGTAATCCCACGCCCCCATCCGACGTGAATCTGGGCCTTCTCGAGCGCTGGGCGGCGCCCGATACGGGCCTCGACGTCCGCATCCACAGGAATCCGGAACGTGCCATGCAGCATATGGCAACGTGTGACGTGCTCGTTGACGCGCTTCTCGGGACCGGACTCGAAAATGATGTCCGTGAACCTTTCGCGACACTTGTCCGCTGGATGAACGACCGCAGGGACGCCGTCCGCATTGCACTCGACATCCCCTCCGGGCTTTCAGCCAGTACGGGCGAGACGCTGGGCGTGGCCGTCAAGGCCCACGAGACCGTGTCGTTCGCGTGCTGGAAAACGGGACACATTACAGGCCAGGGGCCGGCCCACTGCGGGCGCGTCCGCATTGCCGATATCGGCATTCCCCGGTGGGTACTGGACGGCCGGGTAGATGCGCCGCAGAGCGGCATCCGGCCGCGCAGGGAGGCCATTGCCGCGCTCCTGTCCGCGCACGGAAAAGGCGCTGCTGCCAGGACACACAAGTATGCCACAGGGCCGACCGTTGTACTCGGCGGGAGCGCCGCCTATCCCGGAGCGCCCGTATTGACAGGTCGTGCAGCTGCCCGGATGGGATCCGGGTACGTCATTACATGGTGTCCGGAAGAGATCCGTCCGCACGTTCTGTCACAACACGCCGACATGCCTGTCGCGACGTGGAAAAGGGATGTTCCGGCGCTCACGGACCTGGGCAGCCATGCCGCAAAGGCCAGATCGCTCGTTGTCGGGCCGGGGCTCGGGCGCGAAGACCGCCTTGTGTCACCGCTCAAACACATCCTTGAGGAGTTCTCCGGACCCGTCGTGATTGATGCCGATGCCCTTGTGCTGCTTTCCGGGGAGCCCTCCTGGATCAGGGCCCATGCCAGGTCAAACTGGATTCTGACACCCCACGGAGGTGAATTTGCCCGCCTCATGAAGCATCCTGGCACAGAAACGTCCCGTAGTTCCGATGCGTCGGGCCCGGTTGCGGGCGCCCGCGCGCTTTCCGATGCGCTGGACGTCATTACGGTCCTCAAAGGCTGGCCCACCGTCGTGGCGGCTCCAGGGCGGGCGCCCGCATTGAACCCGACCGGAAACCCAGCTGCGGCCACGGCAGGATCGGGCGACGTGCTGGCTGGTATGATCGGTGCCTGTCTGGCGCAGGGCATGGAGCCCTTCGATGCAGCCATGACGGCCATTCATGTTGCCGGAAGTTGCGCCGATCAGTGGGTGAAGACGCGCGACGCCCGCAGCATGAATGCCAGTGACATCCTCGACATTCTACCGGCCGTACTGACCGAGTACCTCTGATGCCCATTGTTTCCCTTCGTGGTCCGCTCTGGCCGGCTGTACTCTGGAGCATCATCGTGGTCGTGTTGCTGAGCGTTCCTACAGGCACGCTGCAATCCTCCGACTATCTGGAGTGGGACAAGGTGGTTCACTTCGGCCTGTTTTTTGTCATGACGTGGTTGTGGCTGGTGGCAGCTGGTCACAGGGGACGCGGCATGAGCCTTCTGATACTGGCCGCAGCCATTGCGTTCGCCTTCGCCAGCGAGTGGTATCAGCATCTGCTGCCCGTTCGAAGCATGGACGTGCACGATGCAGTCGCCGACAGCGCCGGTTCAGTAGCCGCCTGGACCCTCTGGGCCTATCTCATGTGGAGAGATCGGAACGTTCGACACGGGTCCCCGCGTAAGAAGCGTCGGAGATGAGAGCAACTTTTCCCGATCTCATGTCTCTCAAAAGGTACACGTGTTTCATTTCATGATGGATTCACGTATACTCGTTACTTCCCTTGCAACACGCTTGAACGAAAATCCATGGCACTGCGAAAAACAGACAAAGCAAACCTCAAGAAGCGGTATCCACTCTACGTGGAGATCGGTCTTGTAGCGACGCTGGCGCTCCTTATTGGCCTTTTCCGTCTTGATATGACGGCCAGCGACAGCTTCCAGATCGATATGACGGAACAGGAAGTCGTCCAGATGGAAGAAATCATCCAAACCGAGCAGATTGAGAAGCCGCCGCCGCCGCCTCGTCCGCCCGTCCCGGTCGAAGTCCCCAATGATGAGGTCCTCGATGACCAGGAGCTTGACCTGGACGTATTTCTCGATCTTGATGAGCAGGTAGACCTGCCACCGCCTCCTCCGCCGGCTGAAGAAGAGAAAGAGGAAGAAGCTGAAATTTTCGTGATTGTGGAGGAAATGCCCGAGCTGATCGGTGGTCTTTCGGCGCTCCAGAAAAAAATCCGCTATCCCGAAATTGCCAAGAAGGCCGGTGTTGAGGGTCGCGTATTCCTGCAGTTCGTGGTGGACGAGCAGGGCAACGTGGTAAACCCGGTCGTCACGCGCGGCATTGGCGCGGGCTGCGATGAAGAAGCCATTCGCGCCATCCAGTCGGCCAAGTTTACGCCCGGCATGCAACGCGGCAAGCCGGTGAAGGTGAAAATGTCCCTTCCCATTACGTTCAAGCTGAAGTAACACGGAACCGGATGGCGTTCCACAGGGTCTGAGGGGGCGCGCCTGCGGCGCGCCCCCTTTTTTTGCGCCCTCTTCATATGCAGCCCGCTATATCCAGGCCGCAACGGGGCAAATGCCGCCTATTTTATCGTTATAGATATCAGCATCCTACGGAAATGGAACAGGACCTGCCTCATACCCGACGAGAAAACGTGGACCACATCGTGGACTCCATGTTGCGCGACCGCGATTTTCTCCTCGCACAGGAGATCAAACTGAAGGTCGACGAGCTGAATGACATGCTGCGCCAGAGTGCGCGTCAGGACCTGAAGGTTGAACTTGACGTCGTCCCGGCCCCCACGAACGGCAGTCGTCGCACACCGCAGCTTGAAGTGCGTGTGCTGAAAGAGCTGTAGGCTCTACCTTACGGTCCGGCCCGCCTGCATGACCATCGCTACGCGGTGCATTGCCGACATGTCCTCCAGTGGATTTCCTTCGACTGCAATGACATCCGCCACAAGGCCCGGTGCCAGACGGCCCACCCGGTCTCCCAGCCCGAACGTGTCCGCATTCAGACTGGTTGCGGCCCGCAGCACACTGATCGGAGCCAGGCCATATTCGACCATGAGTTCCATTTCACGCGCATTCGAGCCGTGCGTGTAGACACCGACGTCGCCCCCCATCCCGATGGCTACGCCTGCACCCAGAGCCCATTGAATGGCCTGCTTCTTTATGCGGATGCGCTCCGGATCGGGGCCTGAGCCCTTTTCCCAGCCGCCGTAGGTCATTATGGACTCGACGGCGGCAAGCGTCGGATACCAGACTACACCGCGCTCGGCCATGAGCCTGAAAACGTCGGGCGTCCCGCCGTCGCCATGTTCAATGGTGTGGACACCCGCAAGTACCGCACGCCGCATGCCCTCGGCCGTCCCGGCGTGCGCTACCGTTACACGACCGCTCGATGCCGCCGTCTCGACAATGAGTCGCAATTCTGTTTCCGAGAAGGTTGGCATGGCCTCGCCATCCGGCCCCCAGCGATAATCGGCATATACCTTGATGATATCAGCCCCGCCACCGATCTGTTCGCGGACAACGCGAATAATCCCGTCGTGCCCGTCGGCCACCTGTGCGCCGAGTGGAACCGTGACCCCCTCACGGAAACCTTTCGGACCATAACTTCCGGTAGCCACAATGGCCGGACCGGCGACCAGCATGCGGGGACCCGGAACCACTCCTTTGGTTACGGCCTGCCTGAGGCCCACATCATCGTAGCCGGCTCCTTCAGCGCCGAGATCCCGGATCGTGGTCACACCTGCACGCAGCGTCCGGTCCAGATGCACAACACCTCTCGCGACCCGTTCTGCCCTGGACTCGACGAGCACCTGGTCGTTCCATGATGTCTCATCGTACGGATGCAGCAGCACGTGGGAGTGTCCTTCGATGATACCGGGCATGAGCGTCATGTTCTCAAGCTCCTTACGCTCTACGCCGTCGTAGCGACGTATCATCTCCTCGCGAGGACCCAGATCAGCGATATGCGCCGCATCTACCAAGACCGCGTACCCCTCATGCATGGATTCGCCGTCGAATACGCGCTCGGGCAGAAGAAGCATCTGGCCAGCCTGACGTGCCTCGGAGGGCGTAGCCACCAGAAACAGGCCTAAAAACAGGGTATTTGCCGAAAAGCGGGCGGCTGCGCGAAGAAAGCCTGGGATGTGCATGACGCGATGGAAAGATGGTGAATTCAACTGTATCGTGTGCTGTAATTTACGCGATGGGTAGTTGGGACCCATTTTTTTGATACACCTGTAATTGCAATGAACCGACTCGACACGACCGCGGTCCGCCGCCAATTTCCCTCCATCGACGTTCTCGATGAAGGCATTCGCCGCATTTACCTGGACAATCCGGGCGGAACGCAGATTTGTGGTGAGGCTGTCAATGCCATGGTTTCGTATCTCAAACACATGAATGCCAACGACGGAGGGCATTTCATGACGTCGCGGCGGACCGACCTGCTCAAGGCGGAAGCCCACGATGCCATGGCCGATCTGGTCGGAGCCGAAAGCGGTGATGAGATTATTTTCGGACAGAACATGACCTCGCTCACGTTTTCCCTGTCCCGCAGCATGGGTCGGGAGCTGGACCCGGGAGATGAAATCGTCGTCACGCGTATGGACCATGATGCCAATGTGAGCCCGTGGCTCATGCTGGCCGGGGACCTGGGGCTGACCGTCCGGTGGATTGACTTCAATCCGGAAACGAACCGCTATGACGAAACGTCAGTCGATGAGGCCATTACCGACCGAACGCGGATCGTGGCGGTCAACTATGCGAGCAACGCGCTCGGAACGGTCAATGATGTCAGGGACATTTCGGCTCGCGCCCGCGCCGTCGGAGCCTGGTCGTACGTGGATGCCGTACAATACACGCCGCACCTGGTGACCGATGTCCAAGCCATCGGCTGTGATTTCCTGGCGTGCTCGGCGTACAAGTTCTTTGGGCCGCACCAGGGCATTGTCTGGGGGCAGCGCCAAGTGCTGGAACGACTTACGCCGTACAAAGTGCGACCCGCGAGCAACGAACTTCCGACCCGCTTCGAGACGGGTACGCTGTCGCACGAAGGCATGGCCGGTACATTGGGGGCGGTAGAGTATCTGGCCGGGCTGGGCCGCGAGACGGAAGGAGGCGGCACGAACCGACGAGCCGATATTATCCGTGCCTTTGAACGCATTGAGGCGACGGAGAGGCCGCTGTGTCAACGCCTGCTGGCTGGCCTTGAAGCCATCCGGGGTGTGCGCCTCTACGGACCGGGGAGCGAAGGCCGCGTCCCTACCGTCGCATTCACGTCGGAGTACATCTCGCCGGCTGCACTCGCACGATCCCTGGCCGAACACAATATTTTTGTCTGGGACGGTGACTACTATGCCATGGAGGTCATCGAGCGCCTGGGACTGGCGGAGACCGGTGGCATGTTGCGCGTGGGTCTCGCACATTACAACACGGAAGAGGAGGTCGACACGTTCCTGGACGTTGTGGAGCACGTATCGACAGGCGCACGCTGACCGGCCCTAAAGGCTGATCACACCTTCAATGGCGCTTGCCCTTCTGTAGAGCGCGATCACATGCTCGGCGCTCTCTACCTGGACACGTGAGGTAATGCTCTGATATGTGCCCTTCGACGAGGCGCGCACCGTTATTTCTTCGCCAGCAAAAACAGCCTGCAGGTCGGCCGATCGCTCCCTGGGAGCAATGAACTTGAACAGATATGTCGTGGGCCACTCATTCTGCTCGTCGAGCAACTCACGGAATCGCCCCCACCACGCCGCATTTCCCGTTGCCGGCTTCCTGGACATATTTTGGTTCAATTCTCTGTGATGGCTCGTATATTTACCAAGGTACACGACACGCACTCTTCCATGTTTCCACTTCCAGAATGGGCGCCCAATGTGCACCCGCTCATTGTGCACTTTCCCATCGGTATTCTGTTTACGGCCGCGATCTTTGACCTTGTCGGACTGGTATTCAGAAACCAGGACTTCCCGAGGCGTGCCGCGATGGTGCTTTATGTGCTGGGCGGTATCGCAGCCGCGACAGCCTACTTCACGGGGGAAGCAGCAGCCGATTCGGTCTTTCTCCCGACGGAGGCCAATGCGCTGCTCACCGAACATTCCGACCTTGGTCATTATGTGTTCTACTTCTTTGGTGGGTACGCCGTTATCCGGGCAGCTACGTTCTTTGCCGGTCTGGAGCGAACGTACATTGTGCGTGTTGGACTGGCCCTTCTGGGAGTTGCCGGCCTCGGGCTGCTGACATACACGGCCGACCATGGAGCTGAAATGGTGTTCCGGTACGGCGTTGGCGTACAGGCCGTGAACACCAAACCCGTGGTCCCGGTGTCCCCTTCAGATTCAGTTGTTACCGGTCCTCGAACCATGGAAAACGGTGGATGGACCTGGAAACCGCGCCGGGCCGCCGCATGGAGAGCACACATGGCAATTGAGGGCGACCTGGCATCGTCCAGTCTCCGGGACGGTGGCACACAGGACGGCGTCCCGGCAGGCGACGTGCTGGGACTGACTCCCGGCAATGGGCCCGTGACCATTTGGTTCGAGCATGCCCTCGAAACAGCTCAAATCGATGCTGCGCTCAATCTGGATGATTTCAATGGCAGTGTCATGATTGTACACAACCTGGTCGATGCCCGGAATTATCATTTCACCGTGCTGACAGACGAAGAAATGCGGCAGGGCACGAGCAGTAACGGAGACTTCTACATCATGGATGCCAAACCCGTGCGCGCGGATGGATGGCACAGATATCGGGTCGTGTCCGATCAAACCCACTTCAGGGCCTACATGGACGAGCGGCTGGTCACCCATGGGCACGGCGAGGCACCACCGAGTGGTCATGTGGGTATCCGCCTGAGCGGCTCGGGTACCGTACTGCTTGACTACATACAGGTCGTGCCGGTCAGGTAGCATCTACCATGGGTGACTGACTCGATTCCTGTCAGCTTGGCAGGGAATGGTGTTTGGTATGAAGTTGGCACGTTCAGGATGTACTTGAAATACGTCCACCCACTGCCGTAATGGCGGGTAAGAACGACATGAACTTCCAGAAATTTACTGTCAAAGCCCAGGACCTGGTCCGGGAAGCCACAGAGCTTGCAGCCGCGAATAGTCACCAGGGCGTCGAACCTGGCCACCTGATGAAAGCCTTCCTGGCCGAGAAAAGAGGTATTGCCCAAGCCATTCTGAGCAGGTTGGGCACGCCCGTCGGCCTGATTGAAGCCCGAACGGACAAAGCCATCGAGTCCTACCCCGTGGTGACGGGGTCGAGCGTGTCTGGTCAGTTCATGGGAAACAGTACCAAGCTTGTTTTCGACAGGGCGCTGGCTGAAGCGGGTGTACTGGGCGATGATTTTGTGGCCTCCGAGCACCTGTTCATTGCGCTCTCCGAGTCCAAGGATGCTGTTGGCGAGGCACTTCGGGAGCAGGGAGTCACCAAGGAGGCCATTCTCGGTACACTCAAAGACATCCGGGGAAGCCAGAAGGTGACGGACCAGCATGCCGAGAGCCGCTACCAGTCGCTGGAGCGGTATACCCGCGACTTGAACGCACTTGCTGAAGCGGGCAAAATTGATCCGGTCATTGGGCGGGACGACGAAATCAGGCGTCTCCTGCAGATCCTCTCACGCCGGACAAAGAACAATCCCATTCTGATCGGAGAACCGGGTGTCGGAAAAACGGCCATTGCGGAGGGACTTGCCATCCGGATTGTCTCGGGCGATGTGCCCGACGGCCTCCAGAACCGGAGAGTTCTGGCTCTTGACATGGGTGCTCTCATCGCCGGTGCCAAGTACCGGGGAGAATTTGAAGACCGGCTCAAGGCCGTGGTCAAGGAAGTGGTTGACTCCAACGGCGAAATCCTGCTCTTCATAGATGAGATCCATACGCTCGTCGGGGCTGGTGCCGGCGAGGGTGCCATGGATGCGGCAAATATCCTCAAGCCGGCTCTGGCACGTGGGGAGTTGCGAGCTATCGGCGCCACGACGCTTGACGAATACAAGAAGTACCTGGAAAAGGACAAGGCCCTTGAAAGGCGATTCCAGGTCGTGGTGGTAGATGAACCGAGCATTGAAGATTCCATTTCGATCCTGCGCGGTATCAAGGAGCGGTATGAGGTGCACCATGGTGTACGCATTACGGACGGCGCGCTCGTGGCAGCTGCTGAACTGAGTCACCGATACATTTCCGACCGGTTCCTGCCCGACAAGGCGATTGACCTGGTCGACGAAGCAGCCTCACGACTTCGCATTGAGATTGACTCCATGCCCGAAGAACTCGACACCCTCGAGCGACAGATCAGGCAGCTCGAAATTGAGCGCGAAGGTGTCAAGCGGGAAAAGGACCAGACCAAAATGGATCAGATTGGCGAGCAGTTGGCCAACCTGGAAGAGCAGAAAACCGAGCTGAAGGCGCGTTGGAAAAAGGAGAAAGAGCTCATCGGTGCCATTCGTGAGGCCAATGAACACATGGATGAACTGCGCCTCGAAGCGGACCGGCTCGAGCGGGAGGGCAAGTACGGAGAGGTCGCAGAAATCCGATATGGCCGCATTCCCAAACTTGAGGAACTGATTGCCGACAACAAACAGGCCCTCAATACCGCACAGGAGCACGGCGCCCTGCTCAAGGAGGAGGTCAGTGCCGAGGATATTGCAGGTATCGTATCCCGCTGGACCGGTATACCCGTCTCCCGCATGTTGGAGAGCGAACGGGTAAAACTGCTGCGCATGGAAGAGGAGTTGTCCAAGCGTGTTGTCGGACAGAAAGAAGCGGTCGAAGCCGTTTCCAATGCCGTACGCCGGGGCCGAGCGGGGTTGCAGGAAGAAACGCGACCCATTGGCTCGTTCATCTTCCTGGGAACGACGGGAGTCGGAAAGACAGAACTTGCCAAAGCGCTGGCATCGTTCCTGTTCAATGATGACGACGCCATGGTACGCATTGACATGAGTGAATACCAGGAGCGGCATGCAGTCAGCCGGCTCGTCGGGGCACCGCCCGGATATGTAGGGTACGAGGAAGGTGGACAGTTGACAGAGGCCGTACGGCGGAAACCGTATTCGGTCGTGCTGCTCGATGAAATAGAAAAAGCACATCCGGAGGTCTTCAATATCCTGCTCCAGGTGCTCGACGATGGCCGCTTGACCGACAACAAGGGTCGCGTGGCGGACTTCAAGAACACGATCATCATCATGACATCGAACCTCGGCTCCGAGGTGATCCAGGGCAGGATACAGGAAGGACAGGGACTGACACCCGCCGAGGAGGAACGCTTGTTTGGCGAGTTGACAGACGTCCTCAAGCAACGTCTCCGGCCGGAATTCCTGAACCGGGTCGATGAAATCGTGATGTTCCACCCACTTGGCCACGATGAAATCAGACACATTGTGGATATCCAATTCGAGCATGTGCGCCGACTGGCAGCGCGCAGCAACGGACTGAAAGTCGAGCTCTCCGATGAGGCCCGGGATTACCTTGCCCGTGTCGGGTTCGACCCGGTCTTCGGTGCGCGTCCGCTCAAGCGTGTGATCCAACGCGAAATCACGAACAAGCTGGCCGAGGAAATTTTGTCGGGGTGGCTGGAGCCGGACGAAACCGTTCGGATTACCCTGGTCAACAACGGCCTCAGTTTCGAGACCGTGCCGACTCCAGCCGAGCCAGCGTAAGGCGTACATCGGCGGAGGCGTCGGCCATGTCGGCTGCCAGAAAGGCATCCAGGCTGTGCTCCAGTTCAATCTCGGCTTCGTCCAGACGCCCTGCTTCGATAAGAAGCCGGGCGTACTCATGGCGCGTCACGGCCAGATCCGTATCTGTATTGCCCCACGCCTCCGACATGATCTGTACGGCACGGCGGTAGGCTGTAAGTGCCCGCTCCGTCTCACCGCCCTCGGCCAGGACGGACGCCAGCTCGCCCTGGTAGATGGCCGCCCAGTCTTCGGCCCCCGCCTGACCGAATACATTGACGGCTTTTGTATACCACTGTGCGGCAACGTCCAGGCGACCTTTCTCCCGCTCAAGACGCCCGAGCCACATCTGGTCCATGGCGGTGAAAAAACTGATCTCGCCGTGAATGGCCAAATGCACATCCAAGGCACGTCTGAGGTGGCGCTCCGCCTCACTCACATGGCCCTGCGCAAGGAGAGCACGGCCCAGATAACTGAATGCACGGGCGGTATTATCGTGCTCCGCACCGTAGATATCCTGCCTTCTGTTTGCAGCATCCTGAAGCAGCTCCTTGGCCTCCTCGAAAAGCCCCAGGTCGTAGAGGACGCTTCCCAGGTTGTAGATGTTGTCGGCTACAAGCGGGTGACTGTCACCCAGCGTGGTTCTGGACATGGTCAGGGACTCTCTGTAATATCGTTCGGCGGCCGATAAATCGCCCATGCGGGCTGAATACGTTCCCAGGTTTGAGAGCGACTCGGCGATATCCTTGTGCTGACCATCGGGAAACAGGGCCCGCCTTTCGGCAAGTGATTCCTCCAGCAGGGCATATGCTGTTGAATCGGTGCCAAGTCGCATACGCGTAACGGCCAGGTCGTTGACCACCTGCGCCGCTTCGCGGCTTGGATAGCCCACAAGACGCCTGTACATAGCCAGCGACTCTTCGTACAGTGCAGCAGCCCGTTCCCAACTGCTGCGCGTGGACCCCTCGTCCAGAACGTAACCAAGACGATACAGCCCTTCAGCCAGATCCAGATGGTCTGTATCCGACCCGTAGCGCGCCCTCAACTCTCGGACATTTTCTTCCAGAAGGGCCCTGGCCCGGTCGGTATCTCCAATCTCGGTCAGGACCGCCCCGACCGTGTTACGAAGCGCGGCAGAAAGCTCGGAGGGGACGCCTTCACCCCGTTCCAACGATTGCGCTCCTTCACGGACCAACTCCCGGACCGTCATTTCCCGCCCCTGTAATCGATCGGGCGACGCCGAATTGAACAGGTCTATGATGTACGCCGTCACTTCCTCCGCTTTCGATGCAGCCAGATCTGTCTGCGCCTTCTGATCGGCCATGCGTGTAGCATACTGGACCGAGAGTACGGTCGTGACGACGAGCAGGAGCACTATGACCGCACTGAAACTTACAGCGGCCCGGTTTCGACGCACGAACTTGCCTGTCCGGTATAGCGGCGAATCGGACTGCGCCTTGACCGGACGACCCCTCCGAAAGTTATCAATGTCCTGCAGGAGTTCACTCGCCGACTCGTACCGGCGATCCTGTTCTTTCCGGAGCGCCATGAGCACTATCCGGTCCAGGTCACCCGAAAGCTGCCTGCGAAGTCTGTCCAGGGACGTTGCGCGAAGCCGCGACGCGGACTCTGTGCCAGAACGTGTCACCATGGTCGATGGCCGCTCCGGCTCCTTCTCGAGCACCACCTTTTCGATTTCCTTGCGGGCGGTCGTCTGGAAAGTGAACGGTTTGTGCCCCGTGAGCAATTCGTAGAGCAGCACGCCCAACTGGTAGACATCACTGCTCGTCGTAATGCTCCCACCGCGCAGTTGTTCGGGAGATGCGTACTCGGGCGTCATGACCCGGTCCTCCATACGCGTCATGGGCATGGTATATCCGGCCAGATCCGGATTCAGGAATTTGGCAATCCCGAAATCCAACAGCTTCACCTCTCCCTGCGCCGTAACCAGGATGTTCGACGGCTTCAGGTCCCTGTGCACAATCAGGTTCTGGTGTGCATAGTGTACGGCCGAGCAGACTTTGCCAAAAATTTCGAGCCGCTCTTCAAGTGTAAGTCGCTGCTCGTCGCAGTACGTGTCAATGCGCTCACCATCGACGAATTCCATCACGAAATAGGACAACCCGTCATCGGTAGCCCCACCGTCGAGCAAGCGGGCAATGTGTGGATGCGTGAGCGAGGCCAGGATCTGGCGCTCCATCCGGAAACGTTTCAGGATCTCGTCCGAGTCCATGCCCCGCTTGATGACTTTCACTGCCACGTAGCGCCGGAAGGCCTCGTCATCCCGTACGGCCAGATAGACCTGGCCCATACCTCCGCGCCCCAGCGGACGGATGAGCCTGTACGGCCCGACCGTCCGCGGCATGTCCTCTTCGTCGATCTCCTTCACCATCGACTGCAACACCTTGTGCAGGTGCTCGGGGGAATCGGACTCCAGGAAATCACTGGAATCGGAAGCGGCGTGCAACAGGCGCAAAACGTCGGCCAGGAGTTCAGCGTCATCGGCACATTTTTCGGCCACCCAGGCCTCCCGCTCCTCGGCGGGCCGTTCCATGGCCTCGTCAAAAACAGCCTCCACCTTCTGCCAGCGCGCTTTGTCCATGATCAGATTTCGTTTTCCATGAACATCATGTAGAGCAGTGACTTGGCCTTGATCCAGTCCCTGTTCACCGTCCGCTCGGCTACATCAAGTACCTCGGCTGTCTCCTTGACCGACATGTTCGCAAAGTAGCGGCACTCCACAATGCGGGCGAATCGTGGATTGAGTTCTTCCAGTCGATTGAGTGCATGGTCCAGATCCAGAATGTCGACAGACGGTACGTTTTCGCCGGCAATCCTGGACGCATCGATCTGTGTAGAGCCATGCCGGGCTTCGGGGCCTCCTCGTTTCTGAGCCTTCCATTTGCGCGCATAGTCCACGAGGATCTGTCGCATGGCTCGCGATGTCACGGCAAAAAAGTGCGCTCTGTTCTCCCAGTCGGTCTCTTCCCGATCGAACAGCTTCAGATAGGCTTCATGAACCAGCCCTGTCGGATTCATGGTTTCCCCGGGATTGCGACGGAAAAGCTCCCGGCTGGCAATTTCCTTCAGTTGATCGTAGACAAGCTTGAAAAGCTCATCCACGGCTCCCTCATCGCCGTTTTTGTGGGCTACCAGAAGTTGTGTTACGACTCCTTCCTTGAACATGCGCAGGCGTGGTGTTTCAGACAAAGGGTACGCATTGGCAGTCAAAAACGGAACATCCCGCCGTGATTGACGAAGGACTCTAATTTACAATAACGGATTATTATTATGATGGATGCGTCGCATGGCGCTATTATTGAACGCTTTACACGTGTTGACAACTTCATTTGCAAAACGGTTATCCCGTACCTTAATTGCACGTTGGTTCCGCAAATCCTGCACGTGAATGTATCTCAGTAAGCTCGAACTGCACGGCTTCAAGAGTTTTGCCGATCGCACGGTGGTTGATTTCGCCCCCGGCGTAACCTGTGTCGTGGGCCCGAACGGATGCGGCAAATCGAATATTGTCGACGCCGTGCGTTGGGTCATCGGAGAGCAACGCGCTCGGATACTGCGCAGTGATAAAATGGACAACGTGATCTTCAACGGGACATCCAAGCGACGCGCGCTTGGTATGTCCGAAGTCATGCTGACCATTGAAAATACGCGGGGCATCCTTCCAATAGAATATTCGGAAGTTACCATAGGTCGTCGACTCTTCCGGAGCGGCGAGTCCGAGTACCTGCTCAATGGCGTGCAGTGCCGCCTGAAGGACATCACGGATCTGTTCATGGATACGGGCATGGGCGCCGGTGCCTACTCTGTGATCGAACTGAAAATGATCGAAGAATTACTCTCGGAAAATGCCCAGGACCGGCGCCATCTGTTTGAGGAAGCGGCAGGTATAACCAAGTACAAAGTCCGCCGTGGCCAGACGCTGCGCAAACTGAAAACAACACAGGTTGACCTTGATCGCGTGAGGGACCTGACCGACGAGCTCAACAAACGTGTAAAAAGTCTCGAACGCCAGGCCCGGAAGACGGCGCGGTACAAGGAATACGAAAGCGAGCTTCGGAACCTGGAAATTTCCCTCGCTACGCTCGAACATTTCTCGCTTGCCCAGGGAATTTCAGCATCATCCAAAGCCAGGGCAGCTGCCGAGCAGGATGCTGATGTCACGGGTGGCCGCGTAAGTGCGGAAGAAGCCGCCCATGAAGCATTACAGAAGGAATATGTAGACCGCGAAAAGCGGGTTTCCGAGGGTCAGACGAAGCTCAGTCGGCATATTGACCGGTTGCGGGCTGCGGAGTCGGATTTGAGGGTGGGTACCGAGCGCCTTGCGGTCATTGCCCGCGACCTGACCCGACTTGCAGAAGAAGAAAAAACGAACGCCACGCGCCGCGACCTGCTTCTGCGCGTTCTGGAGCGCAGCCGTCTGGACCTGGAGAGTGCCCAACCGGCGGCCACGACAGCCGAAGCTGCCCTTACCGATGCGCGGCGCATCCGGGACGAGGCCCAGAACACGCAGCAGAAACATCAGACCAAATTGCAGGGCCTCCGGCAGGAAGAGCGCAATGCCATGGCGGAGCGCGCGGCGCGCGAACGTCACGTGGACCGGCTTTCCACGCGCATTGAAGTGATTGAGTCCGAGATGGAAGAACGGCGCGCCGCGCGCGAGTCGCTCGGTGCGGGCACGGACGACATTCAGGATCGCCTCCAGGTGGCGCGTGCCGAAGCCAACGCTGCACGTAATGCGCTGCTGGCGGCACAGAAGGAAGTGGACCACCGCCTGGCTGCCAGGACAGATGCCGAACATCAGCTGCACAAGGCCCGGGAAGCGTCCCGGGACGCCGAGCGGGCATTCGACGCAGCAACGGCAGAAGCAGGGCTGCTCCGTGGACTGGTCGAGAGTTTCGACGACCTGGGTGAGAGCGTCCGATTCCTGGCACACGAAACGGATTGGACCAATAGCGATCTCGTCACCGTCGCTGACGTCATGGGATGCGATAATGAATGGAAAACGGCCGTCGACACCGCACTTGGAGAGTTCGCGGGGTGTATTGTTGTCGCAAGTGAACGGGAGCTCGACGCGGCCGTGTCCAAGCTGCGCCGCGAAGGAAAGGGTCAGGCCAGCTTCATCGTGCTCGAGCGTCTGGACAACCTCCCCGTGGAAAACCCCGGGCCGGATCGGCGTTCCGCACCCGAAGGGACCGGGGCAACGCCGCTTGTTGATCTCGTACGCGTCAGTGAGAACCGGTATGAAGTACTTGCCCGTGCCCTCTTTCACCAGACATGGGCCGTCGACAGTATTGACGGTATCCATGCCCGGGAAGGTACGCGGGTCGTGGCCCGGACGGGCGAGTGGACCGGCAGTGCAGGAATTGTTCATGCCGGCAGCCAGCGTGAACAGGCTACTGTGGCGTCATCGCGGGTAGGCCGCCGGGAACAGCTTGCCCGTCTTGAGAAGGAAGTGGCGCGGCTTGAAGCAGCCGCCGATAAAGCGCGGAAACGGGTACAGGAAATTGAGGCGGATCTCCAGTCTATCGATGTTGGCGCCGCCCGGCGGTCGCTTGAAGCCGCCCGTGCCGAGCATGCCGCGGCCGACAAGGCCCTGTCCCGCGCCGAGTATGAAACCGAGACCGCCGGGCGGCGCCGCGATGAGATCAATGAGCGCCTGGCTACGCTCGAGAAGCAGCGTGACGCCACGATCACGGAAAAAGCAGGGGTGGCTGAATCCCTCACGCAGGTCAGTGTGCAGGTCGCTCACCTGCAGAAACGCCGTGCCGACGCCGAGGCGTCGTTCGCTGAAATAGAAGAAGCCAGCCGTGAGGCATTCGACTTCTTCAATGAGGCCAATATTACCGCTGTTCAGACCCGAAACAGACTCGACAATCTGAAACGCGATCTCAAGCGGAATGAGGATGACCTCAATGAACTGGCGCAGCGTGAGAAGGAGAGGGCAGAGGCCATCGTGAAGCTGACACAGCAGCAGGCCGAAACGCAGGAGCGGTGTCGGGAACTTGAGAAGGACCTCGAGAAACTGCTGGCTGCGCGTAGCGCCATGGAGACAGAAGTTTCCGCCGCAAAGGATGCGCTCATGGAATCCCGTGTCAAGATTTCAGATGTCGAAGCGACACTCCGTGGTCTGCGTCGTGATCGTGAGGCGGCCCTGAAGGTTGTTTCGAGTCATGAAGTCCGGCTGGCCGAACTTCACACGCGGCGGGAAGACCTGTGCCGCACGGTACTGGAAGATTTCAACCTGGATCTCGAAGACGAGGACTCCTGGGAGCACGAGGTACCGGACGACTTCGACCGGACGGCGGCGAGGGAGCGCGTGCAGGAGCTCAAGGCTGAAATCCGCAGTATGGGCCCTGTGAATGCGCTGGCCCTGGAATCATTCGAAGAGGAAAAAGAACGCCTCACGTTCCTCACCGGGCAGTTGGAAGACCTTGAAGGTGCCGAAGAAACACTCCTCAAGACGATTGGCGAAATCAACACCACTGCCAGCGAACGCTTCAATGCCACATTCGGCGCCGTCCAGGAGAATTTCCGTCGCCTCTTTGCAGACCTGTTCGGCGAGGGGGCGTCGGCCGACGTCGTGCTCGCCGACCCGAACGACCCGCTCGAATCGGAAATAGAGATCTTTGCCAAACCGCGCGGCAAGAAGCCGAGCGTACTGGCCCAACTTTCGGGCGGCGAGAAAACCCTTACCGCCATTGCCCTCCTGTTCTCGATTTACCTCGTAAAACCAAGCCCGTTCTGCATCCTGGACGAGGTCGACGCGCCGCTCGACGATACCAACGTAGGCCGCTTCATGCAGCTCATCCGCACGTTCTCAGACTCCACACAGTTCATTCTGGTGACCCACAACAAGCGCACCATGGAAGCCGCCGACCGCATGTACGGGATTACCATGCGCGAACAGGGCGTTTCCCGCCTCGTGGGCGTCACATTCGAGGACGGCCTGGACATGGTGGCCTGAAAGGCTGCTGAACACTATTCGTAATCGTGCTCGAAGTACTCAACGCCACGAAGCGGAGCTTCGTTGGCTACGCCCTTGTCCCGGATGCGTGCTGAAAGGCGCTCGGCAAAGACCTTGGCCGGATCGTAGCCGTAATGGCGCAGGATATGGT
>Ga0210009_1000665_pt1 | contig 35945 bp, 34 predicted proteins | sample CryGeyCG2114_065_FD_185457 | JGI IMG/M metagenome (GOLD analysis project Ga0210009, IMG submission 185457) | Groundwater microbial communities from aquifer - Crystal Geyser CG12_big_fil_rev_8/21/14_0.65 (SPAdes) (version 2) | ecosystem: Environmental > Aquatic > Deep subsurface > Groundwater ...
TCCGCCACGCCAAGTTTTAATTCCTGTGCCATGAACAAAAATGCCTTCCCTTTTTCGGCAGCTTCCTTTTGTAATCCTTCATCAATTCTTTTTTTCGTAATTATTTCAAAGCCAATTCTATCAACTGCTACGGGGTCGGTTCCTATTAATACAGTTTTGTACTCCGTGAAGAATTGGGGATTAGGTCCGGGACCGCCGTTGAAGCATCCTTTAATGCCATCAACAATATTCAAAACAACTTTATCGCGCAGCGGCGGAAACGCGCATGCTTCAGCGCAAGTTTCGCTCCACAAATTTTTATGCAGCCTGCCGGTGTTAGTAATGGCGCCGTATGCTAAATTTTTCAAGCAAAGAGTAATCGAGGAACCAGCATTTTTTAATATCGGAACGTTGATAATTTTATCGCACATTTCTGTAACGATTTTAGAGTAGTAAGAATATTTACCGGAATTGACCATGTACGGCATTGTCTCGGCATCGTAAGCCTCTTCACAATCAGCCCAATAAAACCATGTAGTGTCAATCATTCTTTTGCTATAAAGAATTCCATTCTCGTCGTACATCGTTCCATTATCACCGAGACGTTCCGTTCCGATAATTTTAATTCCTGGAAACGCTTCAGCAGTGAATCCAGCTTCTGCAAGCTGCTCTTCGCGCCTATCCCAAATAATTAGGTTTGTTCTTGGAATGCCGGCTTCTTCAAGCTGTTTTACAATCGCCTGTGTCACTTCAATACTGGTTGAGAGAGTCGGACCAGCAACAGGATTAACTTTCAAACCTATCTTATCATTAACGTTTACGAATTGCAACCATGCTTCTTTCAAAGATGTAACTCCTGTTAATTCGAGCATTCCTTTTTCAATCATCTCATAAGCAGCATCGTAATTAATTTTATTCCCGGCGATGCTGTTTTCATTATTCACACGAACAACTTTACCCGGATATTTACCCGGCATTGAATTTTCAGTCCGTTCGTATTTTAATGCGTCGGAAATATTTGTTTTGGGTTTAGCACCGTTTTCATCTTGTGCTAATATTAGACTGGCACTTAACCAAATAATTAAAAATACAAATGGAAATCTCCATTGCAACATTGTTTACTCCTGATGAATATTTTTTTACCTCAGAAAATTAGGAAAATATTAGTTCAGATTCAGTTAAAACCAGGCGATAGCCGAATCTATCTTAAAAGTACTTTGTGCCTTGGTGGCAATGCTTTTAAATATAATGGGAAAGTAAATTTTAAATGCCAGAAAGACTCGAAGACACAAAGGACTTTAATAAAAGAAAACAAAGTCTACATGAAATTATTCAACCGTCGTTTTCTTATCAAACCATTTATAAAATGACGGCAATACAATTAATGTTAGCAATGTCGATGTGATCAATCCGCCGACAACAACGGTTGCCAGCGGTTTTTGAATTTCGCTTCATGGTTGAATGAAACAGAAGATTTTTTTTCAATGATTCCCCCTCGATTTATGTTTGTTTTATGATCAATTTATATTCATCACTTTTCAAATCTATACTGCCTCTCTCCCTCGTTCATTCGTTCTTATCTTCACTGCATCTTCAACATTAACGACAAATATTTTCCCGTCGCCGGTATTTCCCGTGTGAGAGTGTTTCTGTATCATATTAACAACTTCATCCGCCATTTCATCAACAACTACTACTTCCAATTTTATTCTTGGAATTAATTCCACCATTTCATAAACAATTTTATCTTTTGCATTCTTGGCTCTGCTTTTCCCAAATCCTTTTATTTCTGATACGGTTGCACCGGGAAGTCCTTTAATTTTTTGAAGCGCATCAATTACATCGAGCAGTCTGAACGGTCTTATTATTGCTTTTATCTCTTTCATTTTATTATCCTCATAATTATTAAAAAACCAGCTTACTACATAAGCAATAAGCCGGAAAACATTAACTACATTTCTGTTACAACTTTTCTCTTCTCAAACCAACTGTAAACAGATGGAATGATTAACAACGTAAGCAGAGTTGAGGTGATCAATCCTCCAACAACAACGGTTGCCAACGGTTTTTGTATTTCCGAACCCGCTCCGCTTGCAAACAACATAGGCATTAAACTAAATATTGCTATTGATGCTGTCATTAATACCGGGCGTAATCTGTTAAGACTTCCTTTCCGAATCGCTTCTTGTAGTTCAATTCCTTCTTCGCGCAGTTGCGAGATTTGCGATACCAATACAACTCCATTTAACACGGCAACACCAAATAAAACTATAAACCCTACCGATGCCGGAACAGATAAATATAAACCGGAAATGTAAAGTGAAAAGATTCCACCAATTAATGCAAATGGTAAATTGGATATTACCAGAAATGCCAAACTGACAGACTTGAACGTGATAAATAAGAGAAGCAGAATTAAACCGATTGCAATTGGTCCGATGATCATCAGTTTGTTAATTGCTCTTTGCTGATTTTCAAATTGTCCACCCCACGTTAAATAATAACCCGCTGGTAGCTGAACATTATCTTTTATTTTTTGTTTTGCTTCAGCAACAAAACTTCCAATGTCTCTTCCGCTAATATTCATCTCTATGCCAATTCTCCTAATTCCATCTTGCCGGCTTATCTGAACCGGTCCTTCAATCATTTTTATTTCTGCTAATTGCGCTAGCGGTATATTCATTCCCGTCTTTGTAGGAACTAAAATATTTTCTATAGCTTCAATGGAATTTCTTTTTTCTTCCGGCATACGGACGGTAATATCAAAGCTCCTGTTCTCCTCATAAAATTTCGAGGCAGATTTTCCGGCAATAGCTATTTCAATTACATTCTGAACATCATTAATATTCAAACCATAACGCGCTATTTTTGATCGGTCAATATTTATAGTTAAATATGGTTGTCCGGAAACCTTTTCCGTCATCAAATCTGTTCCTCCTTCAATCGAAGAGAGAACTTTAGCGATTTCATCCGCCTTACTTTTTAGCAAGTCTATATCTTCACCAAATAGTTTAAGAATCAATTGCGCCTTTGTTCCGGCAACAAGTTCATCAATTTTGCATTGTATCGGTTGACTGAATCCAAAACCAATTCCCGGTATTGTTTCCAAAGAAGCACGCATTTCATTTGTTAATTCTTCTCTCGTAATATCACGTTTCCATTCGCTTTTCGGTTTTAATATTCCAACATAACCGGTTTTATCCACACCTCTCGTATCCATTGCAACTCCGGTTTGACCAGTTCGTGAAACCACTACATCCAGTTCGTTGAACTCTTTCATCTTCTGCGCCGCAAGTTGATTCACTTCCATAGCCTTCGATAGTGATACTCCCGGCAGCAGCGCAACATCCATATCAAACGCACCTTCGTCCATTGTTGGAATAAACTCTGTTCCTAATCTTGTAAAGAGAAACAATGCGGCTAGCAAGAAAACTCCTGCAACGCTTAAGATCATTATTTTTTTCTTCATCACATATTCTAAAAGCGGCAGATAAATTTTCGTTGCATACTTCATTATTATACTTTCTTTTTCCGGTTGGGACTTCAAGAACATTGAACAGAGAACCGGTATAACAAAAATTGAAAGGAACAATGATGAAAGAAGAGCAATGGCTACAGTCTTGGCAAGCGGTCCGAACATCTTTCCTTCAATTCCTTCCAGCGAAAGAATTGGTATAAATGTAATTGCAATGATAAGTTCTCCGAAGATGCTCGGCTTTCTTACTTCCATAACTGCTTTAAGAACTGTCAATAATTTTGGATGCTCATTTCCTGCTTCGCTTAAATGTCTTTGGACATTTTCCACTTGAATTATTGTCGCATCTATTATCATTCCGATTGAGATTGCAAGTCCGCCGAGCGACATTAAGTTTGCGCTCAATCCTACAAGTTTCATCACAGTGAATGTAACAAGAAGCGAAAGCGGTAAGGCAATTAACACAACAAAACTTCCTCTAAAACTTCTGAGCAATAAATACAAAACTAACAGAACAAGAAGAGATCCTTCAATCAAAGCTTTGTTTACAGTATTAACGCTCGCGTTTACTATGTCGCTTCTATCATAATAAGAAACCATTTTAATACCATCCGGTAGAATGTTGTTCTCATTTATTTCTCGAACCTTTTCTTCTACACGCTTAACAACTTCACGGCTGTTCTCTCCGCGCAGCATCATTACAATCCCACCGACTGATTCATCAACTCCATTCTTCATCGAGGCGCCCATTCTCACAGCTTCACCAATCTTTACTTCAGCAACGTCTTTTATGTAAGTCGGTATTCCTTGGTGAGATTTAAGAACAATGTTTTCTATATCATTTATATTCTTAATTAATCCAACTCCTCGAACGATATATTGATCGGAATTTTTTTCAAGAATATTTCCGCCAACATTTTTATTGTTATTCTCGATGGCAGAATATACTTCGTCAGCCGTCACAGCATACTTCAGCAATTTATCCGGCGCTACAATAACTTGATACTGTTTAAAATAACCGCCGAAAGAATTTATCTCGTTAACACCGGCAACACTTTTCAGTTGCGGTGTGATAATCCATTCTTGAATCGTTCTCAAGTTTGCCAAATAAGAAATCTTTGCAAGTGAATCACTTGGCATTTTTCCTTCGAGAGTATATTGATATATCTCTCCCATTGCAGTAGCGATTGGACCCATAGCAACTTCAACCCCTTTTGGAACGATTTCTCTTGCTTCACCCAACCGCTCAAATACCAACTGTCGCGCAAAATAAATATCAACATTGTCTTTGAATACAATTGTTACTATGGAAAGCCCAAACTTTGTTACCGAACGCATTTGTTCAACATCCGGCAATCCGCGCATTGCCATTTCAATTGGATAAGTTACATTTCTCTCAATTTCTATAGCGGAGAGTCCATTCGCATGGCTTACAACCTCTACTTGTATGTTTGTTACATCCGGGAAAGCATCAATCGGCAAAGTCAAATATGAATACGATCCGAACGCAACGATCAGCAGCGAAAGAAATATTATCATTCCTTTTTGCTTCAGCGTATATGAAATTATTTTTTCTAACATTAGTCTAATCTTCCTCCAATTCATCTTTTTTCAGTTCGCTCTTTAGATAGAACACACCTTTCGAAGCTACTTTTTCACCTTCCTTCAATCCCTCTTTAATCTCGATTCGGTTATCAACAGATGATCCGGTAATCACTTTTCTTTGCTCGAATGTTGTATCACTGGTTTGAACAAAAACATATTCTTGCCCAGATTCTTTTATCACAGATTCATCCAGAATCATAATTGACTTTGTATTTGAGCTTACCGGTATTTTTAGTTCACCAAACATTTGCGGCTTTAACTTGTTGTTTACATTTGCAAACTCTCCCCTTATTGTGATTGTTCTTGTCTGTTCATCAACTGTTTGTCCGATATATATTATTCTTCCATTAAATTTCTCGTTCATGTAAGTTGCCGTAGTGAAAATTGCGTTCGTTTTTTGGTTCAACTTTGTTATATCTTTTTCATATATCTGTCCGTCAATCCAAACTATATTTGTATTAATCACTTTGAAAGCGTTTGTTGTTGCGTCAACTAACTGCCCTATAACTACATTTCTCTCAACCACAATTCCGTTAATAGATGATTTAATTGGCAATGTACCGGAAGTATGTTCATCACTCATTTTCCCGTCAATTACATCTTCATCACTAAGACCAACGGAATGAATTTTTTTATCTTCAGCTTTAAATTCAGCGAGAGCTTTCTCATATTCGGCTTGACTTTCCAATAACGCCTTTTGCGATCCTATTTTTTCATCAAATAATTTCTTCTGTCTTTCATAATTCGCTTTTGTAAAATCAAGCGCCGCTTTCGCTATTAAGAAACCGGCTTTTATTTCACCAACGTCAAGACCTTCAACCGTCATCAATACTTGTCCGGCTGTAACGAAGTCGCCAACTTTTACAAATACCTTGTGAACTCTTCCTTGAACAAGCGAACCGATTTGCGCTTCATTATCTTGGTTAGTAATTACTTTTGCCGGAATTGTTAAGTAACCGGTAACCTTTTGAAATGATACTGTCTCGGTTTCCAATTTTATTTGATTTATTGATTCAGTAGTAAGTTTTACAATTTCACTCTGCTCAGTATGGCTTTCTTCTTTTTTAGATTCTTCTTTACCGCCGCATCCCAATAGGATAAACCCTAATACATTAACGGCTATTAATAATTTGATACTTGCTTTCATCTATTTCTCCAATTCTGATTTGTCAATAATATTTTGTCCGGCAATTTCCTCAATCCGAAATACCGATTGATAATGATTGAATAAAGCATTTATGAAATTATTCCGCGAGCTTATCAAAGTTTGTTTCGCTTGTAGATATTCAAGGTAGGTAAGCTCTCCGGCATCGTAACTTTTCATTGCAGTTCTGTAAATCTCTTCAGTTTGCGGAAGAATATCATTCACATAAAATTTTACTTGCTGTAGATTGTTTTCGTGATCTGTAAAAGCGTTTTTTATTTTTAAGGCAATCTCGTTCTTTGTCAATTGCAGTTCCGATTCAGATAAAGATTGATTTGCAGTGGCTTCTTGAATTTTTCCTCTCTGATCGAACATAAACCATAGCGGAACAGATATTCCAAACGAAGCCCCATAAAATCCATTATTACCGTCGCGAGTTTGTTTGAAATAAGCCAGATTAATATTGGGAAGTATGGAAGACCACGCGAGCCCTTTTTCTACAGATGCTATTCCACATTTTAATTCGGCAATCTTAATCTGCGGATTTGTTTCTTCCAACGATTTGTAGATTTGCTCGATACTGATTTTGTGATCAACAAAAACAAGCGTATCGGTTAAAGCGAAATTCGTTTCATAACTTTGTTCTCCATATCCAAGTGAGTAATTCAGTTCGGCAAATGATGTCGTAAGTTCATTCTTTGCAACTTCAAGATTGTTCCGCGCTTCAGTATATTGAACTTTTGCAGTTAATCTTTCAAGATTCGTTCCTTCGCCAACATTTTGCCTGATCTCTGCTTTTTTAAAAAAATCTTCCGAGATTAATAGATTTTCATCGGCAGACTTTATTTGGTATTGTTTAGCAAGAACTTTGTAGTAGCTGGTTTTCACTTGATTGATAACACTTCTCTCAGTCAAGCTTAGTTTATAAACCGCAATCTCTTCTTCCTTGTTGTATTTGCTTCCTTTTAGAAAGTAATTGGAAGGGAACTCAAAGGATTGACTTATTGCCAGAGTTTTTTCGCTATAATTACTTAAACTGCTATTCGCTGGTGCATATTCATAGCTCACTCCAACTTCCGGCTGTGGTAATGATATTCCGCTCCAAAATCTTCCTTGGGAAGCGGAAATATTTTCAATAGCACTTCTTACTTCCGGATTATTCTTTAATCCAATTTCAACAGCTTCATTCAAACTAAGTTTTTTAATTTCAGTTTGTCCGTAAATGCAAAGCGGTAGCAGAGCAACTGCGAACAAAACAAAAAGTTTGTTCATACTTTCTCCAATTAATTTTTATGATTTACTTGTCCGCCTTTGGCGGAAAGACACTTATCCCATAAAGGGATTAACGAAATGAAAAGAGATTGGTTAAATCAGAAAAGTGTTGTTAAACAGATATGTTTCAGTGGAGTGTTTTACAATTGTATGCTGATCAGTTTTGTCATAAACAACATTTGAGATTGGTGTTTCTTCAGCATGAAAACAATGATTGCACAAGATTTTTGTAAGCTCAAGTTTTGGTAATTCATCTTTTATCGTTTTTGTATGGATGCTAATGTTTTTAACAATTTGACAGTAATCATGCGCGCCGTGATTATCGCCGTCAAAATCCCAAAACCCTAACTCTGAGTGTAAAAACGTAAAAACGAAAAACCCCAGAAAGAGTATAGCTATTGTTCTTTTTACGCTATTTTTAAAAACATTTTTCATCTAATACTAAGTTACCGATTTATGTTTTCTAAAACAATTAAGATGGTATATTGGTTCCAAGAATCTTGAAATTCAGTTAAGAATCCATACTTAATACCTAAATTTCTAAAACGGACATTCAACTAAAAAATTTGGGTTCATTCTTTTTTACGCAAACAATTTTCTTTTATTGAATTTATTATTGCCCCGTTTTAAGAGCATCTCTAAAAACTTTAATTGGCGCTCTTCGAAAAGTCGGTTTGGCAGCATATACCCGTATTCCGTTAATCAATCCTTTAGTTAACGGATTAGCTTTTAGAGGAGCCCTAAACTCTGTAGCATTATACTTTGCAGTTGGAAATAATTCGTTGATTCGCTGCCCGATATGAAGTTTGTTAATGAATTTCATTATTGGGGAAAGACAGGCAAATTTTGTTAGTCTTGTTGCAGTAAAAGAATGTTGAATTGATTGTAATTTGAAACCAATATTTTGTTTATCGTTATTCATCACGTGGTGTTTGTTTGTTGATTTATTTTTTATCTAATTTAAAAATAAATAGCTTATGCCACTTTTCCGGTTTTTCGTTTTAGAATTTTAGATTTACCTAATTTACTATATTAAAAATGTAAAAAGCTAAAAATCATAAACATTTTATAATTGTTCTTGCGCATCAAAAAAGTTTTAGGAATGGGATTCCAGAGCTTTCTTTTATCTTGTTCATAAAATAATGCCGTGTTGTGGAATCCATACAACTCCATACATTTTTTTGAAAGATCATAAGGATTCCTAAACAAAAAAAGCCCGATTATATTTAATAATCGAGCTTTATATCGTACACCCGTGGAGATTCGAACTCCAAACCTTCTGATCCGTAGTCAGATGCTCTATCCAATTGAGCTACGGGTGCATCATAAAGAAATTATGAACAAACCATTCTGCTCTCCCGAAAAATCGGGATAGATGCTCTAGTAAACCTGTCCCGCTTTTGCGGGATTGAGCTACGGGTGCATCATAAAGAAATTATGAACAAACCATTCTGCTCTCCCGAAAAACGGGAAAGATGCTCTAGTAAACTTGTCCCGCTTTTGCGGGATTGAGCTACGGGTGCATCATTAAAATTTTGTGGTGCAAATATAAGATAAACCCGAGATTTTCAAAATGAAGAAAAAGAGATACCCGGGTTAAAAGCTAATCAAAATTAAAATATTTTGGATCTAAATTGTGCGATTCAATGTCCTTAAAATAATTAACCGTGCCTACTTTTAGCTCAACGGTGGAAGCATCGTCGCAAACAATCATTCCTTTTGGATGAAGCTGTAATGCGCTTACCGTCCACATGTGGTTTACACCTTCTTCAACGACTTTTGCAACAGCACGGGCTTTGTTGTGTGCGCTGATAATAATTAGGACTTCTTCGGAATCGAGTACTGTTTTTACTCCTACTGTTAATGCCGTCTTAGGAACTTTATTTATATCATTATCAAAAAATCTTGAGTTTGCAATTATTGTATCCATCGTAAGAGTTTTTACGCGCGTTAAAGAACCGAGGGAACTTCCGGGCTCATTAAATGCTATGTGTCCGTCAGGACCAATTCCGCCTACAAACAAATTTATACCGCCTGCTGCCTGAATCTTTTTTTCATAAGAATCACACTCTGCTTCAAGATCTTTTGCATTTCCGTTTAAAATGTTAACAAATTTTCTATTGATATCGATATGGTTAAAAAGATTATTATTCATAAATGAATGGTAACTCTCCGGATGGTCTTCCGGAATTCCAACGTACTCATCCATATTAAAAGTTGTTACACATTTGAAAGAGACTTTACCTCGCTTGTAGAGTTCAATTAATTCTTTATATGTACCTATCGGAGATGAACCGGTGGGCAGACCGAGAACAAATCTTTTTTGTGCCGTAGGTTTAAATTCATTGATGGTGTGTGCTATATAATAAGCCGCCCATTTGGAAACAGATTTATAATCTTTTTGTATTATTAAACGCATTGAAAACTCCTATAAATATTGGTGATTATCTTTCTCAATGCCCAGGTTGTTTTAAAGTTATTATAAAATTAGGGGAGAGAAAGAATAGAAATAAATGTGTGAAAGAACTTATCAAAGATAATAAGTTTATTCGTTTGATACATATTCACATCCATTTGGAATTTCCGGTTTAACAATTAAAACCTCTTCCTTAAGCATTGCAACTTTACCGGCTTCCATACCTTTTTTCTTCACAACATATTTTTTAAAAGCGTATGAAACCGGAACCATACTAGCGGTTTTGGCTTTTGAATGATAAGCCGCCAAAGCAGCCGTTTTTTTAATAACAATTTTCGGCACAGGTTCTTTTGTGTTCTCTATTCTTAAAACTACGTGAGAGCCGGAAACACTTCTAGCGTGAAACCAGTAGTCGTTTTGTTTAGCAAACCTGGTTGTTAGCAAGTCATTATTCTTGCTATCTTTCCCAACAAAAACATTGTACTTCCCATCGATTAAGTATTGCTTAAACTTACTTTTTAAATCTTCTTTTTCGTTAATGGAATATTCCATTTTAATTCTTAATTCCTTTATTAGTTTGTTATAATCTTCTGCAGTCTCTGCACTTGCTGCAAGGCTTTCGTATTCTTTTAACCTATCGAATTCAAGTTTTAATTTAGAGTACATCTCTTTTGCTTTCGTGAAAGAGATTCTTTCATTTTTCGATTTGTCAAAATAAACATCAACATTTTTTATTGACGAAAGTTTTGGGTCGAGCTTTATTGTGATGATTTTATTTTCATCATATATATTTTCAACTTCAATGGCGCTAACGGCATGCTCTATTTTGTAAAGATTGATCAACAATAAATTACCAATCATGTTGTATTCAACCTCACGGTTTCCTTTTTCAATTCTGATTTTAACACTGTTAATCCGCTGTGTTACTTTTGCTAATTCTTTTTCAATATGCCTAACAATTATTTTCTTTTTATTTGTTGAAGCTTCAATAGAAAACTTCTTATGTAAAAAATAATTTACCGCTTCTATTAGCGATGGGAAATCCTCTTTTTCTTTAAAAGGGAAAATGGAAAATGTAGCAGGGGCAAGATGAACGCTGCCGGATGATGATTCCGTTAAAACTGAAAAAGGATCATCTCTTATTTCAGTAAGAATTATCGTAATGCACTCCGGTACATTCATTAAATTTTCTTCTCCGAATCTGTTCTTATACTCAAGTGTAATTTCTTTTCCGAGTATGGGAAAATTTTTGCGAACCGTTTCGATGTCAACTTCGGCATTAAAATTAGGGAGATTAAAATAGTTCAAATATTTTTTAGAAGAGATTTCTAGTACAAACATTTCTGCTGATTTCTCCTCCTGTTTTTCAAATGAAATTAATTCTTCCGATGTGCTAATAAAATAAAAGTTTGTATACTTTCCGCGTATCGTGAAATAGAAGCTGCCCTCTCCGCATTGGAATTTTATTATCCTATCATCCTCCGCTATTAAAACATTGCTAATTTTTTGAGGGAGGAATTGATTAAAAAATTCTACCGTATTTTTTTTAGCGCGGCTGTAAGATTCGCGGTAAGCTATAAAGGGATTACCCGGGTTTAACGATAGTTCGAGGAAAAACGATTCGTTATTTTTCAATAGGTGAAGAATTAATCTATCCTTCTCCTGAGAAAATGCTGAAGTGACAAACGCTTCCCGCAATAGCGGGGTGAGTTCTAAAATTAATCTGTTGAGAATAAAATAATTTCTATACATGGGTTTAAACTAAAATAATTTATGCGAAATTACGAATCTTACTAACTCACCGTACGCAGATTGGCGGCTGCCGGATGAAGTGATCTCAATTTTGAATTAAAAACAAAAGATTGCTTCACTCGAAGACTCGTTCGCAATGACTTTTTCAACTTTTAGGACGGTTCCGACAAAATTTGAATATCATATTGCGTAAGGTGAGTTACTAACTACGTTTTCGCCGCTGAGAATTAAGAATAGAAAATAAATTAGCCTAGCGAACAATATCTGATAAAAAATCACAAAAAAAATAAAAGTGATTACCAGGCTTAAATAGTTTTGTTAAAAAAAACTCATTTGATATATTTCAAACCAAATTTGAAAGGTTTTTATGGCGAACAAAATTAGCACACTACAAAAAGCTATATCCGGGTTTCAGTCTTCGTTCTGGGTAGCGAACTTTATGGAACTATTCGAACGCCTTGCGTATTATGGGCAAGCAACAATTTTGAGTCTGTTCCTTCGCGATCACTTAAAGTTTAGCGAGGTTGAAGCCGGACAACTTTCTTCAATATTCGGCGGTTTGATTTATCTTCTACCTGTATTTGCAGGCGCGTTGGCAGATAAATTCGGATTTAAGAAAGCTTTTTCTTTTGCATTTTTTATTTTAGCCATAGGCTATTTCCTAATCGGCTCAACCGGGATGGAAATGTTTGCATCTTTCTATCCGCAAGAGCATCTCTACTGGTTACTAACAATAATTTTAATTTTTACAGCTATCGGGGGTTCATTTATTAAACCGAGCGTACTCGGCACAGTTGCTTTAACTTCAACACCGGAATCAAAATCACTCGGATATGCAATTTATTACTGGTTAGTAAATATCGGGGCAGCTATCGGTCCGCTATTAGCTTTTTTTGTAAGAGACTTATTCGGGATTCAGTTTGTCTATATAGTCTCTTCAATAAGTTGCACATTGATGTTTGTTGCAACTTTAATATTTTATAAAGAACCCGAAGCGAACTTAATTAGGAAAAGTGACGGACTGATTGTTGTTCTTAAAAATTTATTTGTAGTGCTTAAGAATTTTAAATTTATGATATTCCTGCTTATTTTTTCTTTATACTGGTTGGTCTTTTGGCAGGAGTTTATTGTTCTTCCTTTTTATGTCGCCGACTATATTTCGAAAGAAGCCCCGATTGAAATTATTATTTCCATTGGCGCATGGACGATCATTCTTTTCCAAATTCCGGTTAACCGTTTGACAAAGCATATTCCCACACGGCAAGCCATTGTGTTCGGTTTTGCATTAGCCGCACTAAGTTGGTTGTTCATGTATCTTGCGCTTCCTTTGGCGTTAGGGCATGTTATTTCGCTGGGCTTTTTAGGGACTTATGATCTTGCTATTCCCGTTTTAGCAATTGGTATTTTTATATTTTCAATTGGTGAACAGACTCAAGCGCCAAGATTTTATGAATACATAGCTGATTTGGCTCCTCAGGGTCAAGCGGCTTTGTTCCAGGGATATGCATTTCTCCCAATTGCAATCGCATGGGGATTCGGGGGCACAATCGGCGGAATGTTGTATCATAATTTTGCAACTGTGGCTAATAATCCGGATTTAATTTTCCTTTCAATATTCGGTATTGGTGTATTCGCCACTATATTGATGGTTATTTATAATTTTATTTACAGAAAACCGTCAAAAGTGTGATCTTCTTTTGTTAGACTTTTATGAATGTATATATTTGCAGTGATGAATAAAATATTTCAAAAACCAATCGTAAAAAAAATACTAATTGTTTTTGCGGCAGTTACTGTCTTCTTAATATTATTTGATAATTTATTACTTCCATGGTACGTTAGTTCTCCGGAAGCTGAAGTGCCCAGTGTGATAGGCTTAACTGAGTCAGCAGCTTATGAGCGTCTCGAAGATGCAGATTTTGAACCCGTGATTAGCGATACTACTTTTGATGTAAAGTATGCAAAAGGAGTAATTGTATTTCAAAATCCTGAAGCAAGCGCTGTTGTTAAAATAGGCAGACGAGTTCATCTTTATTTAAGCGGAGGAGAGCCTGTTGTTCGCGTTCCTTCTTTGAAGGGGAAATCTCTGCGGGATGCAAAGTTATCATTGGAACGTATTGGTTTAAAATTGGGTTTAGTTGACGAAGTTCCCTCCGGTAATCCGCGCAATATGATTTTTGATCAGCAGTACGCAATGGGCACCCCGTTAAAAAAAGGAGAGTCTGTCGGCGTTACAGTAAGTACCGGTCAGGAAGGCGGAACGATAACCGTCCCCGATTTAATTGGAAAATCGCTTGTTGAAGTTCAAAAAATTCTTGCCGACAGCGCTTTGGTAATCGGTAAAATTAATTACCAACGGTCTTTCTCTTTGCTTCCAAATACAATCCTCGACCAATACCCGAGTAAAGGCACAAAATTAAATCCCGGTGGTGCTGTTGATTTATTTATAACAAAAACCGCAGAAACCGACGAAGAACAGGAAAAATTAGAATAATTTATGGCACTTTTAGCACCTTCAATACTCTCGGCAGATTTTTCAAACCTACATCAGCAAATCCGTTTAGTAGAAATAGGCGGCGCTGATTGGATTCATTGTGATGTCATGGACGGACATTTTGTACCTAATATTTCATTTGGCTCTGTAATAGTTAAAGCAGCAAAATCATCTTCCGTCTTGCCTCTTGATGTTCACTTGATGATTGAAAATGCAGATGATTACATTAAAGGATTCGTTAACGCAGGCGCCGTTTATATAACTGTTCACCAGGAAGCGGTGATTCATCTAAACAGAACCATTACCATGATAAAAGAACTTGGCGCTAAAGCGGGAGTTTCGATCAATCCCTCCACTCCGGTTACACCATTGAAAGATATCGTCGAAGAGATCGATTTACTTTTGATAATGTCTGTTAATCCGGGATTTGGCGGGCAGTCATTCATCACATCGTCTCTAAGAAAAATCGAGGAAGCGGCAAAGTTAAGATCAAAAATGAACTCCAATTTTTTAATTGAAGTTGACGGCGGAATTAGCATCAACAATGTAAAAGATATTTTAGATGCCGGTGCAGATGTTATTGTTGCCGGCTCATCAATATTTAAATCAGATAACATTTCGGCGGCAACAACCGAATTGAAAAACATAATTAGTAGTTATTAAGGAAAGTGAAACGATGAATATTGCGTTGGTCGGTGGAAAAATAGTCACCCCTTTTAGAGTAGTTGATAACGGCACCATCGTCATCAAAGAAAAAAAAATATACGAACTCGGAAAATCAAGCGATGTAAAAATACCTGATAAATTTAAAGTAATTGATGTTAGCGGAAAAGTGATTACTCCCGGTTTTGTAGATTTGCTAGTACATGGCGGGAAAGGTTATGGATTTGCAGATGAAGCCGAAGAGAGCATCGGAGTAGTGAGTGAATATTTTTTATCGCATGGTTCTACTACGGTTCTTGCATCCTTATTTGCCAAACCGGAAGAGCAGTTGCTTAATGACTTGAGAAGATTAGCAGATTATATCGAAGACCATCCCACAGCTAATATTAAAGGGATTCATATGGAAGGTCCCTACTTAAATAAAGAGTTGAAAGGAGCCATGAATGAAAGTTATTTATGGAAGCCCACTGTTGAATCGTTTGGAAAAATTTGGGAAGCCTCCCGCGGTCATATTAAAATAATGACAATTGCTCCGGAAATTCCGGGTGCAATTAACGTAATGCGTGCAGCAGCAAATTACGGAGTTGTGCTTTCAATAGGTCACTCAATGGCAAACTATAGTGAAATTGAAGTAGCAATTGATAACGGCGCCGCACATGTGACGCATATATTTAATGCAATGCGACCTTTCCATCACCGTAATCCGGGAGTAGTTTTAAGCGCTTTACTACGTAATGAATTGAAAATTGAATTGATTGCAGATACGCTGCACGTTCACCCGGCTGTGATGGAATTACTTTTGAAGCTTAAAGGTTCGAGCGGAATTGTTTTAGTTTCCGATTCAATTCGTGCAGGCGGAATGCACGAAGGCGAATATGAGTTTGCCGACCAAAAAGTTTTTATGAAAAATCACAAAGCTGTTCTGGAAGATGGCACGCTTGCTGGAAGCACTCTAACTTTGAACAAAGCCATTAAGAACATGGTTGAAACCGCAAACGCTAAATTAACAGAAGCAGTTCGGATGGCTTCTCTTAACGGCGCTAAAGTTATAGGTATGGAACAGCATAAAGGAATTTTAGCAGCAGGCAAGGATGCTGATATTGTTGTTTTGAACGACGATTATTCTGTTGAGATGACAATCATAGCTGGAAAAATTGGATTTCAAAAAAAATCATCTAACTGAGGATTAAATCATTAATCTTCTTAATATGGTATTAATTAGGTAAGTAACATTTGGTAATTCAAATTATAAATCTTACTCATTCGGATGTCTTTAAGAAATATAGTTCGCGGTATAAGATATACAGGGATGTTTATCAACCCGGGCTTTATGGATTGGAGATTAGAAATGTGCCCAAGCAGCTTGCTTCCGTGGTTCAGAAAATTGTGCTGCATGAAAATGAAATTTGTTATAAAAGTGAAAATGTAGTTAACAATTTAGATCTTTTTATTCCAGGCGCTATTTGGAACTTTAAAGAATTGAGCCGCAGGATTCTTTCGGGAGGCGATGAAGAACTTGGTTATAAAATTACAAACATCATAAAAAACTATGAAGAGTATGATTTAAAATCCTACAAAATAGGCGGGAAAGATTTTAACTTTTCACTCTGTTATACGATGGGAATACTTAATGTAACTCCCGATTCATTTTCCGACGGCGGTTTGTACATAAATGAAATAGATGCTGTTAATCATGCAATAAACATGATTGATGCCGGAGCAGATATAATTGATATCGGAGGCGAATCGACAAGACCGGGTGCTTTGCCGGTTGAGGAAAAAGAAGAGTTAGAGAGAGTTATCCCGGTGATTAAAAAAATTATTGAACTTAAACCGGATGCCATTATTTCGGTGGATACGAACAAAAGCAAAGTTGCAAGTGAAGCTTTAAAATGCGGTGCGAAAATTATTAATGATATTAGCGGATTTACTTTTGACCCGAACATTATTAATATTGTGAAAAAATATGATGCCGGAATTATCATTATGCACATAAAAGGCAGCCCGAACAATATGCAGCAAAATCCATTCTATGATGACGCTGTTGCAGAAATATTTGACCATCTTTACAAACAAACAACAAAAGCCGTAAAGAATGGAATTAAAAATATTTTTATTGATCCGGGAATCGGTTTCGGAAAAAGATTTGAAGATAATATTGAGATTATCAGAAGGCTTGAGGATTTTAAGTGTCTTGGATACCCGATCGTTATAGGAGTTTCGAGAAAAGCTTTTCTCGGTAAAATAATTGACGCTGATGTTAACCAAAGAGATATTGCCACTGCAATAATGGAAACAGCCGCAGTAAAAGCAGGCGCAAGAATTATTCGTACGCATAATATTCAAATCGGAACGCAAGTAAAAAAAATATTAAATCAACTACACTAAATGTTTGAATTATTCAAAATAGGTTTCTTAACCATATCTTTTTTAGATATTGTTGATATAGCTATAGTAACTATAATTATTTATAAACTTTATAATACATTAAAAGGAACTATAGCCGCTCAGATATTTATTGGTCTGATGTTAGTCCTGGTGCTCTCTTTTGTCTCGCAGGCTGCAAACTTTAAAGCATTAAGTTGGCTGTTGAAGTTAATAACAGATATTTGGGTTATAGCATTTTTAATTTTGTTTCAACCGGAAATTAGAAGGCTTCTTGTGATAGTTGCCCGAAATCCTTTGGTAAAATTATTCATGCGTGCAGAGGCGCCCGAAGTTGCAAAAATTGTAACTGATGCCGCATTCGAACTATCGCAGCATCAGCATGGTGCGCTAATCATTCTTATTAAGTCGAGTGGAATAAGGGGTTTTACTGAGACGGGTGAAATTCTTAACGCCAAACTTTCTAAAGATTTACTTCGCAATATATTTTATCCACGTTCACCGTTGCACGACGGCGCAGTGGTAGTAAAAAATAATATCATCGAAGCGGCGCGTGTAACGCTTCCATTATCATCAAGCACAAGCGTTAACGGTGAAGTTCTTGGAATGCGTCATCGCGCCGGTCTTGGAATATCCGAGCAGGCTGATGTAATTTCTGTAATTGTTTCTGAAGAAACGGGAGGTATCTCAGTTGCCGAGGATGGGATTTTAACAAAAGGTTTGTCTAAAGAAGCACTTCGTAACAGAATATCACAATCGTTCCGCAGCCCTGCTATAAAAGGGTGGAGAGGTTTGATTGAACAATACCTCACTCAAAAATAAAACTTGCGCTGTAATTCCATTTTTTAACGAAGAAAAAAAAATTAAAGACGTTGTAAATCAATCTCTTCAATATGTTGATTTAGTCATTGCTGTTAATGACGGTTCTACGGACAAATCCGAAAAAATTATTTCCGGTAATGATAAAGTTCGGTTGATCAATCTCTCAAGAAATTTTGGAAAAGGTTTTGCATTAAAAACCGGACTGCAAAAAGCAATAGAGTTTAATTATCAATTTGCAATCACGCTTGATGCTGATATGCAGCACCCTCCGGAATATATTCCTTATTTCTTAAATGCTGTAAAGGGAAACGATATAGTAATCGGCAATAGATTAAGCCTGATGTCGAATATGCCATTTCACCGAAAACTTAGCAATTTGTTGACGTCCAAAATACTGTCTGTAAAGTGCAAACAAAAAATTAAAGATAGTCAATGTGGTTACAGATTATTCAGATTATCATCAATTAAAAATATTTTACCGGATGAAGCGGGTTTTGAGGCAGAGAGCGAAATGATTATTAAAGCCGCTCTAAATAAATTGCAAATAGGTTTTGTGGATATTCCTTCTATCTATGCTGATGAAGTAAGTAAAATTAGGGCGTTCAAAGCTATTATCGGTTTTATTAGAATCCTTTTTAAAAAATATTAGAAATATTGTTCGTTAGCTAACGGATGAATTTTGAGTTGCTAAGTTGACAATATTTTAATTAATCAACTAACGGAATTTGACGGAAAAATTTATGATTACGATTTCTTCTAACTTCTCCCTTATGAGTTTTGACATCTGACCTCTGAGGTTTGCCCTCTTTTCCTAAACAGAAATTACAAATTAATTTTACAAAAATTCAACTTCATCTGTTCATAGTCAGCAAAATTTTTAATATTTTATAGTGCAAATTGACTTATAATTTTAGAGAGAAGGAGTACTCAAATGAAATTAAGATATTTTTCTCATTCGGCTTTTCAAATAACCACAAAGGATGGTATAGTAATTTTAATTGATCCATTTCTTGATGACAACCCGAACTCTCCTGTAAAATCAAGCGAAGTTTCAGCAGATTATATAATTTTGACGCATGCTCATGGGGACCATCTCGGAGACGCTATGAAAATAGCAAAGAAGCATAACTCACTATTCATTTGCGTTAATGAGCTTGCAAATTATTTAATTGAAAAAGGTTTTAGAGCGCATAATATGCATATCGGCGGAGGTCATAATTTTGATTTTGGCAGAGTGAAATTTACAATTGCCCATCACGGTTCAAAGACACCCGATGGACAATATGCGGGAGAACCTGCCGGTGTGTTATTGTTTATAGATGGAAAAATTATCTATCATACCGGCGATACCGGATTGTTTTACGATATGAAACTCATCGGCGAAATGAATGCCGTTGATTATATGCTTCTTCCGATCGGAGATAATTTTACAATGGGTATTGACGACGCAGTCAAAGCTGTAGAACTTGTTAATCCAAAAATTGCAGTGCCAATTCATTATAATACTTTTCCTCCCATAAAAGCAGACCCGCAGGAATTCAAACACAAAGTTGAAGGAAAAGACCATAAATGCAAAGTGATGGAATTCGGTGAGGAGATAGATTTATAATGTATATTTTACTATGAAAAAACTGTGTGAATAGGTATTTTAACAACCCTGTTAAAAGCTGTTTTTAGCGGATTATTTTTTAATCATGCAATAATTATTTCGGAAATTAATGTCGAAGATCATTTCAATTGCTAATCAGAAGGGCGGTGTAGGAAAAACTACAACCGCAATAAATTTATCATCATCACTTGCTGCCGCAGAAAAAAATGCGTTGCTTGTGGATATGGACCCTCAGGCAAACTCGTCTTCTGGTTTAAGCGTTACACATCAGTCTCCATCAATTTATGAAGTGCTGATTGGCGATAATTCCATCGAAGAAGTTATTCTTCAAACATACATGCCACATCTCGATCTATTACCTTCAAATATAAATTTGGTCGGTGCAGAAATCGAAATGGTGGATATGCAGCAGCGGGAATCATTACTTAAAAATGCACTCTATCTTGTAAGAGATAATTATGATTACATAATAATTGATTGCCCTCCGTCACTTGGTTTGTTGACATTAAACTCATTAACAGCATCAAACTCGGTTTTAATACCTGTGCAGTGCGAGTATTTTGCGCTTGAGGGACTCGGGCAGCTTCTTAACACTATTAACATTGTCAAGCAGCATTACAACAAGGATCTTACGATCGAAGGCGTTTTACTTACCATGTTCGATACACGCTTGCGTTTGTCGCATCAAGTAACAGAGGAGGTAAAAAGATATTTTGGAGATAAAGTTTATAATACCATCATACATCGAAATGTTAGAATTTCGGAATCGCCGAGCTTCGGTAAACCTGTAATTTTGTACGATGCCATTTCTTCGGGTGCGCAGAATTATATGTCGCTCGCTTCAGAATTTTTAGGAAGAAACTCGAACGAAAATAAATCCATTGAAAAAAAATGATATGAAAACTGGTTTAGGACGCGGATTAGATGCCCTTATGAAGCCGATAGCAAATAACAGGCAAGGGAATTTTACTGCCAAGTATGATGAATTGAAAAAAGACGATGGCGAACAATTTGATTTCCTCGCAAAAATACCTGTTGATCAAATTTCCCCAAATCCTTTTCAGCCAAGAATGTTTTTTGAACCGGAAGCACTTGAGGAATTAAAAAAATCGATTCTTTCTAACGGACTAATTCAACCAATAACTGTTAGACGAAAAGGGAAAGACAGATTCGAACTAATTTCGGGTGAAAGAAGATTAAAAGCATGCCAAGAAATTGGATATAGAGATATACCCGCGTATATAATCAAAGTAGACACTGATGAAGCAATGCTTGCAATGGCATTGATTGAAAACATTCAACGCGAAAAGTTAAATCCTATAGAAATAGGACATGCATACAAACGATTAATGGAAGAGTGCAACTTAACGCAGGAACAGATTGCCGAAAGTGTCGGTAAAGATCGCTCAACAATAGCAAACACAATTCGTCTTCTAAAACTTCCAAAGCAAATTCAGGAAAGTTTAATCAAAGAGGTCATAACCTCCGGTCATGCAAGAGCCTTAATAAATCTCCCTAAATCAGAAATTCAGCTTGATGCTTTACATAGAATAATAGACGGAAATTTATCTGTTCGCAAGACTGAGCAATTAGTTAAAAAATTGTTGGTGTCATCCGGTGAATCGAAGCGAACGGTTTCATTTGGTGTAAAAACTTCTTCGATTGCTTCATCAAATTTAAATGATGTTGAAGATAAACTTAGACGAATTTTCGGCACCAAAGTTATTTGCAAGCAAAAGAATGATGGCACAGGAGAGATAACAATAGAATTTTATTCAAACGATGAACTTGAACGGCTATTCGAATTATTTGAAGTTATTAATAAATCATACAGTTAAGGTAATACTGCTGGTGGTTGTATTGATTTCACCGGTTGTAGCACAGCAAAAAACCGATAAGGTAAATTCCGAATCAAAAGATTCCGTTTTTGTTATGCAAAAATCTCCATGGGGTGCTATTTTAAGAAGCGCTGTTGCTCCGGGCTGGGGACAAATTTACAACGAGTCTTATTATAAAGCGCCAATAATTTGGGGTTTAAGTGCATGGTTAGTTTATTCCTGGATACAAAACAATAAAAATTATAATCAATTTGCCGACTCTTATTTGATAAATCCCAATTTATATAATCAATCCAACCGTGATTTTTACAGAGACCAGAGAGATTTATTTTCATTATATATCGGGCTTACTTATCTCCTTAATTTAGTTGATGCTTACGTTGATGCTCATCTGTTCGATTTTACTGTTGAGGACAATCTTTTAACCCGCTATCCAATGATCGGAGTAAGAATTCCGTTTTAAGTTTATATTTGAAAAACTATTTATTTGAATCCGGCGTTTGAATAATGAAAAACCCAAAAGTTTGTAATAACTGTGGAGTAGAAAATCCATCGTATCAACTTACCTGTACAAGTTGTAAATCCTACCTGCGCGAAAGAATTGTGAATCTCGATCTATGGGATTTGCTTGGTTTGATGCTTCATAGTCCATCAGAAGCTTTTCGATTAGTCATTAACGCAGAACATAAAAATTTTATTTTTTTTATTTTACTATTTGTATCAATTAAGTTCACTATCAACTCGGCATTTCTCTTTCTTTATACACACACTATTGACCCGGCGCTTAATAATTTTTTCTTAAATGCTTTGATTTTATTTTTTGCCCTGAGCGTCTTATTATTTTTCTTTTCCTTCGCGGCAAAATTCATTTATTATTACGGAGGCTGGGCTGTGAGAATGAGGGACACTTTTGCAGTTCTTACATACTCATTTGTTCCGCATATTTATGCATTAGCATTTTTATTTGTGATTGAACTGATAGTATTTGGTGGAATAATTTTTTCGCGAAATCCCAGTCCATTTCTTTTCAAAAGCACACTTGCCTATACATTAGCGGCATTTGAAGCGTTAATTGTTTTATGGTCGGTTTTATTATCTTTTATAGGGCTAACTGCCTTACTGAAAAATAAATTAAATGCGATAATTTCAGGGTTAATATTCAATCTTCTAATTATTCTTTTATTGATTATTTCTTCAACATATTTATTTAATTAGAGTAATTTTATGAACAATATATTTGAAAAAGAAAAAAAATATTTCCTTCCTACTTATAATAGAATTCCTATCGACCTCTCACATGGAGAGGGCGTCTATCTCTTCGCTAAAAATGGTGAAAAATACTTAGACTTTTTTTCCGGTCTCGGAGTGAACGCACTTGGATACGCACATCCGAGGATTGTAGAGGCGGTCACGAAACAGATTTCTTTATTCGGGCATTTATCTAATAATTACATCACGGACATACAGGTCGAATTTGCTGAATTGCTTTTAAAGCACTCCCAAATGGATAAATTATTTTTAACGAACAGCGGAACTGAGTCCATCGAGGGAGCAATTAAATTAATTAGAAAAAAATATGGACGAGAGAAAAAGATTTTTGCATTAACCAATTCTTTTCATGGGCGTACTTATGGCGCGATGTCTTTAACTGCCCGCAGCAAATATCGTGACGGATTTCAGCCTCTTCTGCCGGGAATTGAATTTATTAATTTTAACGACATTGAAGATTTAACGAATAAGATTAGTGAGGATACTGCAGGAATTTTTGTAGAATTTATTCAAGGTGAAGGGGGAATAAATCTTATTTCACAACAATTCGCTGATCAATTAAAAGAATTAAAAAATAAATTTGATTTTGCTTTAGTTTCTGATTGTATTCAATGCGGAATTGGAAGAACCGGAATGCCATTTTCGCATAACTATCTGAACATGGAACCCGACATTATAACTTCCGCGAAGGCAATAGGCGGGGGTTTGCCGCTGGGAGCAATTTTAACATCCAAAGAGTACTCAAATGTTTTTGATGTTGGTAAACACGGCACTACCTTTGGCGGCAATTCTGTCAGTTGTGCAGCAGGCAAAGTAGTGCTCGAAGAAGTATTCGAAAAAGGATTAATGAAAAAAGTTGCCTCTAACGGAAAATATTTATTTAATAGATTGCTCGAGATTCAAAACAGATTACCTGAAAAAATAAAAGAAGTACGCGGAAGAGGCTACATGGTTGGTGTAGAATTAAGCATTGACAGTTCACATTTTGTTAAAGAAATGCGTGAAAGGAAAGTGCTCGCAAACGTAACTAACGTTAACGTCGTCAGGTTGCTGCCGCCGCTTATCGTAGAATTGGAACATATTGATTATTTTGTTGAAAAATTTGAAGAAGTAATAAAACTAAATTTAAAATGAATTTAAAAACAGATGTGCTTGTAATTGGCAGTGGTATTGCAGGTTTGTTTGCAGCATTGCGCGTATCCGAATATGCTGACGTTGTGCTAATTACAAAAAAAGAAAAATCGGACTCAAACACTAATTATGCGCAGGGAGGAATTGCAGCGGTGATCGATAGCCACGATTCTTTTGAGGATCATATTAAAGATACTCTAATTGCTGGCGCTGGTTTATGTAACCGAGAAATGGTAGAATTAATGGTTAAAGAAGGTCCGTTTCGAATTAAAGATTTAATTAAAATTGGTACACACTTTACTGAGAAGGATGGCAAACTTGATCTAGCAAAAGAAGGAGGACATTCAACACACCGCATAGTTCATGCTGAAGATTTAACCGGAAAGGAAGTAGAATGCTCATTGATAAACGCAGTTAATGAAAGGGGAAATATTGAGTTTATTGAGAATGCTCTTGCGATCGATTTGTTAACTGAACATAATGTGAACCGTTTAAGAAATCATCCGCTTGATAACCGAAACTGCTGGGGTTCTTATGTTCTTGATGGTAGGACGAAATCAGTTATGAAAATTTCTTCGAAAGCGACAATACTCGCCTCAGGGGGAATAGGTCAGGTTTATCTACATACAACCAATCCAGCAATTGCTACAGGAGACGGGTTTGCAATTGCTTACCGTGCCGGCGCTAGTATTGGAAATATGGAATTTATTCAGTTTCATCCAACAGCGCTATTTTCCGCTGGTGAAACAAACAAATTTCAATCGCCGTCATTTTTAATTTCGGAAGCTGTTAGGGGATTCGGCGGAATTTTACGAACTAAGGACGGAAACACTTTTATGCTGAAATATGATGAACGTCAAGAACTTGCGCCAAGAGATATTGTCGCACGCGCGATTGATAATGAATTGAAAAAGCGGGGAGATGAATTTGTTTATCTCGACATCACTCATAAAAAACCGGATGAAATAAAAGAACATTTTCCAAATATTTATAGAGAATGTTTAAAACGAGGAATTGACATAACAAAAGATTATATCCCTGTTGTGCCGGCGGCGCACTATGCCTGCGGTGGAATTGTAGTTGATGAACATTCTCGTTCTTCACTTAAGGGATTATACGCCTGCGGCGAAGTTACAATGACCGGTGTGCATGGAGCAAATCGTCTTGCAAGTAATTCACTTTTGGAAGCAATAGTTTTTGCAGAACGTGCAGCACAAAATATCAAAATTCGTTTACAAAGTTTTTCCGAACATATACCAGATATTCCAGATTGGGATGATTCCGGGGCTTTGTCTGCGGATGAAAAAATTCTTATAACTCATAGCCTTAACGAAATTAAACAAATAATGTGGGACTATGTTGGCATCGTCCGCTCAAACCTCCGTCTTGAAAGAGCAGCGAAAAGAATTCACAATATTTTCATTGAAACTGAAGAGTTGTATAAAAAGACTAAAGTTTTCGAGCAGTTACTTGAGCTCAGAAATATCGTTACGTGTGCACATATGATTATTAAATCTGCAAAAATAAGAAAAGAAAGTCGCGGTTTACATTACACTCTCGATTATCCTGATATTGATACAACTCAAGCGCCGACTAATACTATACTTCAAAATCTTCATTTGTGATATTTATATAGAAGTACTCCCTCATAATTTTGGTAAAAAATATTGTTCAAACAGAAGTAGTTCCTTATGCTCCCGGACTAATTTCATCCACTGGTTTAATATGTTATGGTTATTGATCTAACTTCAAAAAATTTATTTTCGTTTCATTCCGGCTAATATTAGTTAAGAATTAAATATTAGACGATCTATTTATAGAGCTAATCACTAGTACATCATATTATTGAAGCCTTTATGGCGATTACATATTTTTATTATTATGTAAAAAATACTTTTGGCTGATTTATCCCGAATTTTCAAATAATTATATAACTTCTTCGGGAGCATCTACTCCGAATAAAATTTTTCGTCGTCCAATCAGCGTAAATTGGTGTGACCTATTATAACTTAAAAACCCTTTGAGGCGGAAAAGTTCATTGAACGGAACAGTTTTGTAAATGTCATTTCCTAGATTAAGCATCAATCCGAAATTTTTCATATCTTTTCAATCAAAATTTTAATCTTATATATGCATAAAATTAATAAGCTTTCTAAACTGTTCATGTTTATTTCTCTGCTAAGCGGAGTTTTATGGCTCGGTTCGTATCTTACACGATTGTTACTAACTTACCAATTATTTGAACCGAAAGACTACGTTTTAAAACTTTATGTCACACCCGAAAATCTTGGTGGAATATTAAGAACTCTTGGCGCTGCCGCTTCAGCGACATCTATTTTATATTCAATTTTTATACTTGCATTAATTATTTTTCTAATTTCATCAAAAATAAACTTAAAGAAAAACGGATGGTTGTTTATTATAGTTTTGATTGTTTTTATAACACTTCCTTTCGAGATCTACTTAATGACGATAGATTACAGCATTATAAAAAGTATATATTATTCCACTTTCGATAGCCACACAATTCTAAATCTTTTTATTAAAAGATTAAAAATACTGGGCAGTTTTTCATTAGTCGAGATATTCTCCTACTTCGCAGCCGTATATTTTATATTATTCCAGCCTCTTACAAAAAGAGATGAAATTAAAAATGAAGATTAAAGAAAAAGAATTCGAGGAATTATTTGAAGAATTAAAAGCTCTATCGGCGCAGCTTGGCGCGGTAGTGCGTTTTGAAAAGGGAGACTTTAAAGGCGGTTATTGTTTGTTAAAAGAAAGCAAAGTTATTGTAATTAATAAAGGTGCGGCACTTCAAAGAAAGGTAATTATACTTTCTATGGCTTTAAAAGAACTTGGAGTTGATCAAGTATATTTAAGTCCGCGGCTACGAGAAATAATTGATGAAATGGCTGAAACATCATGAGAATAATTATAATTAATGGACCTAACCTTAATCTTCTTGGTAAGAGGGAAGAGAATAATTATGGCAGCATTAAACTTGAAGATTTGGAAATCAAAATCAAATCAGCATTTTGTGATATTGAGTTTACATTCTATCAATCTAACCATGAAGGGGAGTTGATCGATATGATACAAGGAGCTGGAAATTTTAATGGTTTAATTCTTAATCCCGGAGGTTATGCCCATACATCGGTAGCAATCAAAGATGCATTAGAAGAATTAAAAATTTTTAAAATTGAGGTTCATCTTTCCCATCTTGCAAAAAGAGAAGATTATAGACAAATACTTTTGACTGCTCAATCGTGCAACGGATATATTTCCGGTTTCAAAGAAAAAGGTTATCTCGCAGCTGTATATCTAATCAAAGCATTTAACAAAGAGGATTAATTGATTAAAGCAGTAGTTTTCGATTTAGACAATACCCTAATGGATTTTATGAAAATGAAACGACGCGCAATAGAAGAAGCAATTCCCGCAATGATTGATGCAGGACTTCATTTAACTGTTGACGAGGCAAATTCAAAAATAGATGAAATTTATAAGGAGCAGGGGATAGAATATCAGCAAGTATTTGACGAATTCCTCAAGAGGGTTCTCGATAAAGTGGACTACAAAATTTGGGCGGCAGGTGTTGTGGCTTACCGGCGTGCCAGAGAAGCTTCACTAATTCCTTATCCGCATGTTTATTCTACGTTATACAAATTATCAAAACTTAAAATAAGCACGGGCATTTTATCCGATGCTCCAACAAAAGAAGCATGGCTCAGATTAGCGTACTTAAATTTTCATCATATCATCGATGAAGTAGTAACCTTTGATGACACAGGCGTAAGAAAACCAAGCCCGATTCCTTTTAAAAGAATTTTGGAAAAACTTAAAGTTGAACCGTACGAAGCCATCATGGTTGGAGATTGGGTTGAGCGTGATATAGTTGGAGCAGCAAACGTGGGAATGAAAACCGCCTTTGCCCGTTACGGAGATGTTTTTAACACGATCTCACATTCAGCAGATTACGAATTAAATGATATAAGCGAACTCGTCGATATAGTTAGAAAAGAAAATAACTTATAGTATTATCTTAAAGAGATATTTTATAAAACTAAAGTGATATTGATATTAAATGTATAATTATTTATTTTACTTCAGAGTTTTTTTAAGCTGTGATGAAAGATCTATCTATTAAAAAATTATATTATTCAATCAGTGAAGTAAGTAAAATTACTGATGTGGAGCAGTATGTGCTTCGCTATTGGGAAACAGAATTTGAGCTGCTTCGACCTCAAAAAAACAGAGCGGGTAATAGAGTATATACTAATAAAGATATTCAACTTATACTTTATATTAAATTGCTTTTACGCGAAAAGAAGTACACAATAGAAGGTGCCAAAAAAATTCTTGAAGAGTATTTGCCCGAAACAATTCTTAATCAAAGTGAAATTGAAAAAATGGAAAAGGAGCCTTTAATACAGGTTTCAAAAGAATGCACGAAAGAAAAACCAAACATCAAAAAAGACCTTGAAGAAGTCAAACAAATTTTGGAGATTGTACTCTCAAAACTATAAGTTATGACAATAATAACGGAACGTGGCGCAGCCCGGTAGCGTACCTGAATGGGGTTCAGGTGGTCGCGGGTTCAAATCCCGCCGTTCCGACAATATAAAGCCTTTCTAATTTGAAAGGCTTTTTTAGTTCGCCCGACATGGGCAATAACTATAGGGCGCAAATCCCGAACACGCCATGATAGTTGGAAGTGTTAGCTAAAGACAAGGGTGTCCACCGCGAGGTGGAATCTGAAGGAAGTCGGCGGCAAAATCTCGGTCTGACTAACAGGAAGCAGATAAAAGGCAGATGCACTCGGACGTGCTTGCTAAACAAAGCAAAGTCCAAAACTATCCGAAGGGTGTATATGTAAATCTGACAGAAATATGAGATGAAAGTTATCGTTCTTAATCGGGGAAGTCTGATGGATAAATCCCGCCGTCACGAGGCGCGAGCCTGACAATAGAGATAACCTGCGTAGAGATGCGCAACTGAACCATCAGAAGTCAGCAGCGGCCATAGTACTCCTATCAAAGGAGGAAGGGTCAAACGTTAAACGGTTGTTAAGAGGGAAGTTTACCGGGAAACTTAGGCTTTATTGAAGATGCCAGGAACTTTTGCAGAAACTTTTTCTTTTGGTATAACAAGGAACACAGACATTCTGGAATTGCTATGTTAACACCGGAGGTGGTTCATTATAATTTAGTAAAGGAGGTTGTTGAAAAAAGAAATATTGTTTTTCAAAAAGCTTATCAATCTACTCCAAAGAGATTTGTGAAAGGATTGCCGAAGGCGAAAGTACCAGACAATGAAATCTGGATCAATAAACCCGAGAGCATCAAAGATGTTGCTTAATTAAAATAATTTTTTGTCTCATTTTTATTGACAAGTTCCGCTGTTTGAAAAACCAATTGAACAACTCTGTAAATATTCTTTGGTTTTCTGCTTGCCCGAATTTCTTAAAATATCTTTGAAAACTTTTATGCTCGGACATACTCAACCAGTATCTCTTGGATAATGGCAACGTTCTTTGGACTGAATATCATCCGAGCCTTAAAGAAATTACTTTATTTTATTTTCGTCTTTTTCAAAACTTGGTTTATTAAGCTCCAAACAAGAAAAATGTTTTCAGAAGAAGTAGAAGCTCTAACTTTTAGACAACTATATCACGCTCCTTTTTTATTCGCTGCGTGACTTTTTCAGTGAACTCCTATTTATCTACTACTTGGTAGACGGAGTTAAAGAACCCAATTACTATTCCCCACTGACCAATGACAATTGACCGATGACCAACACTGACCTCCCAACTTCTAACAATTTCATAACACTCCCGTAACATTCTCTTAACAATGCAACGGTAACTTCGTTCGAGAAATAAATTAAAATGAGTGTTATATCAGAGTCGCATATTTTAACTCGTCGTTTAAGGTGAATCAAGACGGGGTTACGCGTGTTCTTTACAAAATGATCGAGGGAGCTTTGGAAAGAAATCATGAAGTAATAGGTATTACTTCAGTTCTTCCGGATCAAGATGTACGAATAGTTCCAATGTATCAAGTTCCGTCGGTGGTAATGCCGCTGCAAAAAAATTATCGTTTGGCAATTCCGGGTTATCAAACATTTGCCAAAGTGCTTGAGAAATTCAATCCCGATATCTTACATATTAATAGTCCTTGCCCTTTGGGTTTTAGTGCAATGAAATATGGAGAAGTTTTTAATATTCCGGTTGTCGCTACCTATCATACTCATTTTCCAAAATATCTTCCCTACTACCATTTATCGGCGTTGGAGGAATGGACGTGGAAACTTTCCCGGTTGCTTTACAACAATATTGACCGCACCTTTGTTCCTACCCGTCCAATTATGGATGAATTGCTTCAACATAATTTTCATGATCTAGAATATTTGCCAAATGGTGTTGATGGAGAACTATTCAATCCAAAACGCCGCTCCTCCGGGTGGAGAAAACAATTTAGGGATGGTCAGACTCCCATAGTTCTTTTTGTTAGCAGACTTGTCTGGGAAAAAGATTTGCATGTGCTGGTTGAAACGAATAAAATTTTAAGAGAAAGTGAAACCAGATTTGAGATGGTGATTGTAGGTGATGGTCCGGCGCGAAAAGAATTTCAGGCGAAAATGCCGGGGGCTCATTTTCTTGGGTATCAATCGGGGATTCAACTTGCAGAAATATTTGCTTCTGCGGACATCTTCGCATTTCCCTCAACAACGGAAACGTTTGGTCTTGTAACCCTTGAAGCAATGGCTTCGGGACTTGTTCCTGTTGCCGCAAACTCCGGCGGCGCAATTGACATTATAGAAAATGGAAAGTCGGGTTTCCTTTCTGAACAACAAAACGGAAAAGATATGGCGGAGAAAATAACTTCACTTATAAATAATGCTGAACTGAGAAGAGTTATGGCACGAAACGCATTTATCCGCTCTTCTTCTTTTCATTGGCAAACCATCTTTAGTCAGATGTTCGCGAGTTATAAAGAATTATTAAACACCTATACACGAGACCGGAAATCACATGATGCAGCTTAACGTTGAAGTTCCTTCTATATTTAATGCAAATTCTCATATAACCGATACTCCGCAATTACCTTCTTCCGTCTACAAGTTAATTCATATTTCCGATCCCCATTTAAGCAGACAGTTTTATAGGGAGCATATAAAATCTTTTAAAATGCTTTTGCAAACCGCTATAGAATCCGGGGCAGATCATATCATTATAACCGGCGACATTGTCAGTACAGCCGAACCTGATGATTTTTATCTTGCAAGAGAGATATTTTCCAAATTTGGACTTCTTGACTCAACTAAACTTACTCTTGTTCCCGGCAATCATGATATTTTTGGAGGACCTCACCGCGCTGTGGATGTGTTAAGTTTTCCAAAATATATTCGCAACGTTGATTATGGGAAACATTTAAAATTCTTTTGTAAAGCGTTTGTAGAAACCTTTGAAGGAGTTAAAATATTAACAAAAGATTCACTCTTTCCTTTCATTAAACAAACCGGTCCTTTTTCTATCCTTGGATTGAATTCTATTTCCCGGTGGTCTTTGTGGAATAATCCTCTTGGCAGCAACGGAAGTTTAAGCATTGAACAGGTGACTTCGCTTAAATCTTTAATTGAATCAAATCGTTCCACAAATGATAGTTTCATTGTTGCCATGCATCATCATTTTCATGATTTAAAGGATGAGGATACGGAGAGTAAATTATGGAAGAGAATAGAATCTAAGATCATGCGGATGAAAAAACGAAAAAGCATTGTTAAACTTTTTAACAAGTTGAATGTCTCGCATGTTCTGCACGGACACGTTCACAGAAATGAAATATATGAAAAGAAGAATATTAAGTTCATTAATGGAGCGGGAGCCGTATGTGATGAACCTATTCCATATTTAAAATACAATTTGATAGAGTGGAGAGACGGGAAGTCGTCTGCCCGTATTGAGCAGCTTAACAGTACTTATCAAACTTCCGCGGTTAAGAAACCTATTTATTGTAGGCATAAAGAAGTCGTTTATGCCGGTTAAATCATACTTCCTTTTGGAGAACCGGGTATTAAACAATCCGTTTTCTTCAAACCACATATTTTAATTGCAATCTTCTGAAATCCCGGCAGCGTAGTATGATTCACACGGGTAATGAGCAAGGACCAACAACTTCAAACTTTTAACAATTCCATAACGGTTCCTTAACACTCTGTTAATATTGTGAAAGTAAGTTTACCTGTGAAAAAACATTAATATAACTTCAGAGAATAATATGACTGAAAAACCTTCATCAAGCTTAATCATTATAGCGTTTGCATTCCTGGCGGCTTTTGCGCTTTCCATTACAAGAAGCGAATACTTCTTCGGAATTATTTCACTCGGATTTTCGCTGCTCATATATGGTGTAGGATATATCTTCGCAAGACACACCGATAATAAAGATTTGTCAAACCAGTTTGAGAATTAAATGGATAGAATAGACTTAAATAATATCCTCAGAAACAAATTTCCCTCGCTCTACGGAAAGAAAAGTTCGTTACCGGGTAAGATAGCGGAATCACTTTTGTCGAAAATCATGAGAGTAAAAAAGATCAATTCTTTTCTGACAAGATACAAAAACGATGATGGAGTACTCTTTATTGATCATCTCTTTGAAGAATTGGATTTTTCTTATTCGGTCTCAAAAAAGGATAGAGATAAAATACCGAGTGAAGGAAAAGTAGTGATCGTTTCCAACCACCCGCTCGGCGGCTTGGATGGATTAGCGCTGTTGAAACTTATTCTTGAGGTTCGTTCCGATGTTAAAATAGTTGTAAACGATATTTTACTAAACATAGAGAACCTGCAAACTTTTTTTCTTCCCTATAATTTATTCGATACCGGAATTCAGAAAGAAAATATTGCCGCCATTGATAAAGCGTTGAAAGAGGAAAACGCCGTTATCTTTTTCCCGGCGGGAGAAGTATCGAGGCTTACCCTAAACGGTTTGCAAGACATTCCGTGGACGCGCGGCGCTTTGCACTTCGCAGAAAAATCTCACGCCCCAATCCTTCCGGTATTTATTCATGGAAAAAATAGCGTTGGTTTTTATCTGCTTTCAGCGCTCTTTAAAACTTTCTCCATCTTCCTGTTACCTCGGGAATTATTTAAACAACACGGCAAGACGATCTCAATAAAAGTTGGGGAGCTTATCCCGGCAAGAATTTTATTCGCCGGATTGTTGAAAGGGAAAGCATTAATAAAGACTTTAATGAAACACGTTTATCAAATCGGAAATGACAAAGAGGGAATATTTGTAACTGAAAAAAATGTAATTCATCCAATAGATCCAAAAAAAATTAAAAGGCAACTAACTGCCGCCACACTGTTGCAAAATATAGATAATAAGAAAAAAGTTTATCTGCTTTCAAACAACAAACTCTTTCCCGATGTAATAAAAGAGATTGCCAGACTTCGCGAAATTACTTTTAGAAAAATTGGAGAAGGGACGGGAGATAAACTCGACACGGATATTTATGACACTTACTATAATCACATGGTTTTATGGGATGAAGAGAATTTAGAAATAATGGGGGCTTACAGGATTGGCGTGGGGAGCGAGATAATTGAAAAACAGGGAGTCTCCGGTTTCTACTCATCAACGCTCTTCAACTTTTCGGAACAATTCCAATTTCATCTTCCTTATTCAGTTGAATTGGGACGAAGTTTTATCCAGGCGAAATATTGGAACACAAATGCGTTAGATTATTTGTGGATGGGAATAGGGGCGTATCTTGCGTTTAATCCAAGAGTACAATTCCTTTTTGGTCCTGTATCTGTCTCCAATTCCTTTCCTCTCGATGCAAAGGAAATGATCGTTCATTTTTACGAGAAATGGTACGGAAATACTTATGGACTCGTGATGGCGAAGAATAAATACAGCATTCGTGAAGATCAGAAAAAAAATCTGTCGTCAATCTTCAATTCCAATAATTACAAAGAAGAAGTAAAGTTACTAAAACAGAATCTCAGGTTTTTCGGGATGTCCATCCCTCCTTTGTACAAACAATATACAGCGCTGTGCGAGCCGGGAGGCGCGCAGTTCCTCGATTTCGGGGTTGATCCCGATTTCCAAAACTGCATAGATGGTTTTATTCTTATCGATATAGACTTGATCAAATACTCTAAAAAAGAAAAATATATTTACAGTAATGCCTTTTTTGAAGCGGATATTCAAGAACTGCAATTTGCTTACAAACTTTAACCGATGTCCGGTTGAACTTAAGGGAAGACCTCTAATACTTCATTTATTTTTGTCTTTTCTATTAACTTTTTCATTAAAACCATTCCGTCCCAAGTCGTAATTTCTTTGTCGGTGAACTCTATTTTTAATTCCATATTAGCCTATGGTTTTCTTACTTAAAAAATTATCTTGTTTGTAATGACAAAATAAAGATTATCTCTATTCTTATAAACAACTTAGATCACTTTTCCCCTCTTGGCGGTCATTAGAAATTTATGGCTAATGACAAATCCGGGTTAAATTTTTTTCCCCTAATTAGACCGAGCGCAGCCAAATAACTGTCATATTCTAAGAGCGTAAAGGTTATCGAGTTCGTTCATAAAAAATCTGCCTTAATCCGCTCAGTCAGCGTTATTTGTGTCCTATTTTTGAGTAATTTCTTAACATATTCACTTTTTCTCCTCTTTACTTTTCTTTCAATTAGTTAACACAGAGTTAACACTCGCTTAATATTGGCTTAACATCGGCAGGGTAACTTTGCTGCGTCGAAGAAAAAAAGTAAAAACAATTTTGGAGAGATAAATGAACTTTGAATCTACAACAATTAAAGTTTTTTTTAACGCAAGTTTTATGATGAAGAAATTCTATTCATACTCTGTATTGACAATGTTATTGACGGTTAGTGCATTTGCACAGTCCGGCACACTAACCGGTAGTGTGATTGATTCAAAAAATGGCGAGCAGTTAATTGGTGCTAATCTATTATTAGAAGGGACAAATATCGGAGCTGCAACCGACTTGGATGGGAAGTTCATCATTAAAAATATCGCTGCCGGCAGTTATAATCTTTTTGCTTCAATGATAGGTTATACTAAAGTAACCGTTACAGGCATTGTAATTAAGCCGAATGAAATTATGGAAACTAATATCTCTTTAAGTCCCGAGGCATACCAAACTGAAGAGGTTATCATTTCAGCTAAATTAATTTTGAATAATGAAAATTCCTTGTTGAAATTCAGACAAAAATCAAACTCAGTCAGCGACGCTATTAGCTCCGAATTGATTTCGAGAATGGGAAGCAGCAACGCAGCAGACGCAATGAACAAAGTAACTGGCGTTTCTGTTGTTAACGGAAAATATATTTACGTTAGAGGACTTGGCGACCGCTACAGCAGCACACAATTGAACGGAACCGAGCTTCCAAGCGCCGACCCGGATAAAAAATCATTCAATCTGGATTTATTTCCTGCCAACATTTTAGATAACATTACTACTATAAAATCTTTTACGCCTGATAAACCGGGAAGTTTTTCGGGCGGAATTGTGGACATTTCCACAAAAAAATATCCCGATAAATTTACTCTTAATTTTTCCTCTTCAAGTTCATTTAATTCCTTAACAACATTTAACAGCGAATTTTTAACATACAGCGGAGGAAGTAAAGACTGGCTTGGTTACGACGATGGAAAACGCTCTCTGCCCGCTCTTCTTGCCGATCCCGGTGCTAAACTCCCCTCGCCAAATTCTTCAAGAAGAAATAGTGAACTTGCATATCAGTTAGATGAGCTCACAAAATCATTTAATCCGGAAATGTCGCCGATTTCAAAATCAGCTCCGGTTAATCAAAGTTATTCCTTTTCTATGGGAGATCAATATTTACTTTTCAATAAGCCGCTTGGCTTTACAGCGAGTTTTAGCTATAACCGAGATTATAAATACTACGATGGCGGCGCCGTTGGCAGATGGGAACTAAGCGGCAAATATAAAGATGCTGCGTCGCTGAATAATTATATGTACTTGTCTGATTCCAAAGGAGTTGATGAAGTTTTAATGGGCGGAATAGTAAATCTTGCTCTCAAAGC
>Ga0210009_1000668_pt1 | contig 35801 bp, 38 predicted proteins | sample CryGeyCG2114_065_FD_185457 | JGI IMG/M metagenome (GOLD analysis project Ga0210009, IMG submission 185457) | Groundwater microbial communities from aquifer - Crystal Geyser CG12_big_fil_rev_8/21/14_0.65 (SPAdes) (version 2) | ecosystem: Environmental > Aquatic > Deep subsurface > Groundwater ...
GATTCATCTTTGGTCTCCCGTCTGGTTTGGTTGTCTTGGTAGATTTACCCTACCAGACAGGGAGATTCCTTTCGCCTCTTATGCGAGGCTTAAATCAATTGGTTTGAATAGTTTTGCAAGAGGCTCCATTGTCTCTGCTTTCCTTGTTGGCCGTTTTTGTCTGTTCTGGCTGTCCCAACAGGCACGCCGATTGATCATATCCGGTTATGCGCAGTGCGTTACTCTGAGCAGCTCAATCATCACCGACCCAAAGGAAACGGTGGGGCAGGCTTGGGTGATTTGAACCCTTCAATAAAGGCCCAGATGAGTCAACGCTGATAGACGATTCATCTGCCAGACTCAGGTGCCTTATCACACTCCTCTGCTCCATCAGTTGTGCATTTCTGTTTATGGTCTATCCTCGCTGTGAGGCAGTAAAGCGTTTTCATATCATGCGTGGCCCTGTTTCTGATAAACAGCATTTCGCTTGGGTGGTCCGGTTGCAAACATGAAAACAGCTGAATCTCTATGAGCACATCCGCAAAAGAGCAGCTGGGCTATTGGGAAGTCACAGCAATAGGCATTGGCGGCATGGTCGGTGGCGGGATTTTTGCCGTGCTTGGTCTGGCCGTGGAACTAACCAAAGGCGGCGCACCGGTAGCATTTCTGATCGCAGGCCTGGTTGCGCTTGTTACCTCCTACTCGTACGCACGACTGTCTGTAACCTATCTGAGTCAGGGTGGGACAGCAGCCTTTCTGGATCGGGCGTTCGGCTCAGGGCTATTGACGGGCAGTGCGAATATCCTGCTCTGGATCAGTTACATCGTTATGCTGTCGCTGTATGCCTATGCATTCGGCAGTTATGGCGCATCTTTTTTTCCGCCGGATGCTCAGCTTTTTTGGAAGCATATACTGATCACGGGCAGTGTCGTCGCTATTGCCGGGTTGAACCTGTTGAACACCAGGCTGATTGGCGAGTGGGAAGACGGAATTGTGCTGCTTAAGCTGGTCATTCTGTCGGTTTTTATCGGCGTAGGTATCTGGGGTGTTGATACGGCCAGACTGGCCCCTGCAGCCTGGTCGGCCCCTGTGCCCCTGATTGCGGGCGGGATGATCATTTTTCTTGCCTATGAGGGGTTCGAGTTGATTGCCAATACCGCGCAGGATGTGCGCGACGCGCCCAAGACATTGCCTCGCGCCTTCTATTCAAGCGTTGGTTTCGTGATCGTTCTCTATGTCCTTGTTGCGGCAGTCACTGTCGGAACGCTGCCTGTTGAAACAATAGTCGCTGCCAAGGACTACGCACTGGCTGAAGCTGCCCGTCCCTCCCTGGGCCCGACAGGATTTGTCCTGATCGCCATCGCAGCCCTGCTTTCCACGGCTTCGGCCATCAATGCTACCATTTACGGTGCAGCCCGCTTGAGTTATGTCATCGCAAAAGACGGAGAGCTGCCACACACACTGGAAAAAAAGGTCTGGGGCAAGCCCATAGAGGGGCTGTTGATCACAGCAGGATTGACTCTCTTTATCGCCAATCTGGCCGATCTTTCCAGCATGTCGACCATGGGCAGTGCCGGTTTTCTCATCATCTTTGCAGCCGTCAATGCTGCTAATGTGGTGCTGGCAGAGGAGACACAGAGCAGGCGTTCCATCCCGCTGATCGGCGTCGGATTATGCCTTTGTGCCTTGGGGAGCCTGATCTGGCAGACCGCAAATAGCTCACCTTGGCAGCTGTGGCTGCTGTTTGCCATGGTAGGGGCCGCCTTCTCTATTGAAGCTACCTTCAGGATGGTTACGGGAAGAAAGATGAACCTTTCAGGGGATAAACAGCAAAGCGAAGATGCTGCCTGATCCTGATTCCTGATTTATTTTTCAGGGACTCCCTTTGGCGATCTGCTTAGCCACTGCTTTTTCAATGCGGCTGGGGTGACTTGCCCCGGCTATGCGGCGGTCAAACTCTGCCAGGCGATAAAGCCGCCCAACATGATCAGTAGTATGGCAAAACCCTTCTGCAGGGGCGCTGCAGGCAGGCGCTTGAGCAGCATGCCGCCGATGATGCTGCCAACGGCGGCGATCAGGGCAATGCTCGCGGTCAGCCCGATATCAATATCTACCGATGCAATCCCCGCGTAGCTGATCATGCCACCTGCGGCATTGGCGATGATAATGATCAGCGAGTGGCCGACGGCAGTGGGAAAGTGACCGATGCCGAGGAAAATCAGCGCCGGCACCAGCAGGAAGCCGCCGCCTACGCCGAGCAGACCGGTGAGCAGACCAATAACAAAGCCAGCCAGCAGTGCGGGAATATACCGGAATGTCTGAACCTTATTCTCCAGCCGTACAAAGCCGGTCCATATCGCCACAGCGAGGATCAGTATCGCCAGCATCGCCAGTTGCAGGTTTTCCGGCATGCTGGCGCCAAAGCGGGCGCCGATGAAGCTGCCGGCAACGCCGGTGACGCCCAGGATGAGCAGCAGGCGATACTGCAGCTGTTTCCATACCTGCTGGTGGATGGCTGCCGTCAGCGATACCAGACTGACCACCCACAGGCTCATGGGTACAGCCTCTTTGACGCTCATGTCGCCGATTATCATCAGAGCGGGCACCGTTAACATGCCGCCGCCTGCACCAAACAGGCCGAGAATCAGTCCGATCAGCAGGGCTGCGGGTATGAGACCCGGACTCATCAGCCAGCGCTTTTGCCGCAGGCCAGATTGGCCGGTACGGCGACATGAATCTGTTTTGGCTCAACCAGATCCAGTGAGTTCATGAAGGAGATAAACTCATCCCTTGCCAGCGTCAGGCGCGGATTCCACCGCTTCTCTTCGCCAATGGTCGAGCAGCTCATGCCCTTATAATCATGGGCGGGATAGACCAGTGTATCATCGGGCAGGGTGAACAGTTTGTTGGCGATCGAGTCGTACAGTGTGCCTGCATCACCCTGCTGGAAGTCCGTGCGCCCGCAGCCGCGAATCAGCAGTGCATCACCGGTCATGACCCGAGATTCACAGCAGAAACTGAGGCAACCGTCGGTGTGGCCCGGTGTCTCCAGTACAGTGATCAGATGGCGGCCAATACTGCATTGATCGCCTTCAGCCAGCTGCAGGTCTGCACACGGCACATGCGCGTGTTTTGATACGCCTGTCGTACAGCCGGATCGTTCGCGCATCGCGGCGCTGGCTGTGATATGATCGGCATGCACATGGGTATCAAAGGCATAGGATAGCCTGAGCCCCAGCTCGTGGATGAGCTGTATATCCCGCTCCAGCTGGGCATCGACAGCGTCGATGATTACCGCCTCTCCCGTCATCTGGTCGGCCAGCAGGTAGGTGTAGGTTGATGTCTCCTTATCGAAAAGCTGTCGAAAAAGCATAAGCCACTCCTTTTACCTGTACCTGCTCACTATAGATCAAGCAGTAGTGCCCGCCCAGACTATTCATTGGAGTATCATCCCGCTTTTGTGTTGAAGGCAGTCCCGGTAGCTCAGTCCAACAGCGTGCGGTGCATGACGGCGATGCAGAGGTCCATGACACAGATTTGACCGCCGCTTGTCGCGATACGGCCGGCCTCCTCGTTGATGATACCCTGTTGCAACCACAGGGCCCCGGCGCCGATAGCAACGGAGGCTCTGGCGATGGGCGGGGTAAGCTCGGGACGGAGAAACAGATTCACAATATCCACCGGCTCGGGAATATCGCTTAGCGATGCGTAGGCTTTTTGACCGAGAATCATATCGGCTTTCGGATGTATCGGGATCACATGGTAGCCGCATGTCAGCAGAAAGGCGGCAATCCGGTGGCTGGTTCGCTCAGGTTTGGGGGAGCAGCCGACAACGGCGATGGTGTTTGCCGAGCGCAAAAGCCCGGCCAGTGCTGCATCGTTCGGATTCTGCCACTGGCTCATCAGGCGCTCCCGTTTTTCTGTCTGGTCATGCGATACTGCGCCTTGCTTACAGTAATGGGTAATCCGGGGCAGGTGAAGAGCTGAATAAGAGAGGATGGCCATGCGTGAAATAATCCCCGATAGTTGCAGGCAATTATGATACTGAATTATCACATGCCACTCTACCGGCCACCGAGCGAGGGCGATAACCTGATTATCCAGGTGACACTGGGTTGCAGCTTCAATCGTTGCAGTTTCTGTGCGATGTACCGGACGAAACAGTACAGTCAGCGTCCGCTTGAGGCGGTGCTGGAGGATATCGGCAGGGCAGCTAGAGGCCAGCCTGATGCACGGCGGGTGTTCCTCGCCGATGGCGATGCGCTGAGCCTGCCGACAGCGCAGCTGCTGGCGATCCTGGATGCACTGCATGCGGCCCTGCCAGCACTTGCCCGCGTCTCCTGTTATGCGACACCGGCGAATCTCCTGCACAAGGGGGTGGATGAGCTCGCCCTGCTAAAGGAGCGGGGCTTAAGCCTGCTCTATCTGGGGATTGAATCCGGCTCCGGGATGATGCTGAAGAAGATCACCAAGGGCGCCAGCCGGCGGGGGATCAATGAAGCGATGCACAAGGCATTTGATGCCGGCATCAAGGTGTCGGGTACCGTCATTCTGGGGCTTGGTGGCAAGCAGCACTGGCAGGAGCATATCGACGGCACCATTGCGCTGCTCAATAGCGCGCCGATCACCTACCTCTCCACGCTGCAGCTATACCTGGATGATGATGTTGCTGCGGAATTTCATAGCAAATTCGGGGAAGCCTTTGAGGTGCAGGATGATCAATCCATACTGCTGGAGCTGCAGCGTCTGATCAGCGGACTGGATCCGCCAAGACCGGTGATCTTCCGTTCCAATCACGCCTCCAATGCGCTGGCGCTGGCCGGCAACCTGCCGCGCGACAGAGCCCGGCTGCTGGCTGAACTGCAGGCGGCACTGCACGGGGAGGCGCCATTGAGGCCAAGGTATATGCGCGGCATGTGAGTGGGCTGGCCTGCGCACGGCACTAAATGGCGCTTCTGCCTGTTCTGCCTGCGTTTTAGTGGTTATGGTTGCAGAAGATAAGCGGGGGTATACCGGATGAAAACAGACCTCACTGAAATCTTGAGTTATGTGCATGAGCATATTCCGATCACCGCCCACCTTGGTGCGGCGATTAAAAGCTATGATGGCCATGCCATCACGATCAGCGCGCCGCTGGATGCCAATATCAACCACCGCAACTCGGCCTTTGGCGGCAGCCTTTCTGCTGTAGCGATCCTCTCCGGCTGGGCTCTGCTGTTTATACGCATGAAGGAGCTGGGTCTGCATACGCGGCTGGTGATTCAAAGCTCTGCCTTTGAGTTCACCAACCCGGTGACGGCCGACTTTGAAGCGGTATGTACACTGCCGCCGGCACAGGTGTATGAGCGTTTTATCAGAACGCTGGAGAAACACGGGCGGGCAAGGATCAGCATCGATTCAGAAGTGCAATGTAATGGCATCAGCTGCGGCAGTCATACAGGCGTCTATGTGGCGGTAAGGTTGTGATTGCCATGCAGATCAGCTGTTTGTGCGCCAGGGGAGGAGGGGTGTGCGTATGAAAAAGGTCATACTGTTTGCATGCACGGGGCTGTTGCTCGCCGCTTGTGTGCATAGTGCGGCACCGGCGGATAATCAGCCGTTCCGGGCTGTATCGACCATGCAGACGTTTTCCGGCAGCTATGAAAACAGGGGCGAGGGCGAGGCTGCATCCAGGGCTGTCTATCTCTCATCCCTGCTTTGGGGTGGCGTGGATGTTGCCGGTGTAGCGCATAAGGATATTGAGCGTATTCAGGTTGCCGTGGATGGTACACAGGTGAGCGTCAGTGCACTCAGCCATGGGTGTGTGGTGTATGCGAAGTCGTACACCGAAGGCGCTGATTTCAAGCTCAGCAATGGCGAGATCAGCCTGAAGCGCGATGCAAATCTGTTAACCCGCGGCCCCGGGGATGTGCTTGTCGGACCGAGTTATGAGTCGGTGACGCTGGGGCTGGATGCCAGAGGGGATGGAAAATACAGATCACAGGATGCGGGCGCCGGGCTGGTATTTCTGATGATCCCTGTGGCCATGGCCGATCGCTCGGATATTCGTTTCAAACGGGTAGATGGAGCACTGGTCACACAGCCGTGCGGGCATTAGGCCGTACCTGCTTTACGCGGTGACGGAATAGATAAAACTGACCGAACTGCCGTTATCCAGCCGGGCTATGACCACACTGTTTGCCGATGGCGTGCCGCCGGTCTGCAGGCTAACGCCAGACTGCCCCTGATTATCGCTGGGTATGATGATGGTGTTGCCACCGATGATCTGCCAGGTGACATTGGCGCCGGCAACCGGTGTGATGCCATCTGCAGCGAAGACCGCGACGATCAGCGGCAGGGGCAGTGTCGAGTTTGCCGGTCCGCTCTGCCCGTTACCGGAAACGATGCGAATGATTGAGCCGGTCAGCTCGCCTGCGACCACCCTGCGAAACAGGTGGGGATTGGCCTCCACGCCCGCAACCAGGGCGGTAGCCGTGACTGTCTGTGTACCGACAGCCGGGCCCAATACCCATGCATTGCGGGGTAGGGCGGCGGCACCGAGCCGGTCGGTAATCTGGTCGGCATTACTCAGCGTGCCGCCACCGCTGGCGACCTCAAAGCGGATGGTGATGCCCTGCCATAACTTACCGGCTTTTGTGGAGAGGCGTACTCTTAGTATTTCGGGCACAGCTGCACCTGGCAGGAACTGCCTTTTCGACGAGGTACCACAGATGCCGGTCAGCACGGCAGTGAACGGCTCTCCGCCGATCTGGATGCTGGCGGCGGCTTTTAACGGATGAATCGTTGGCGGCGTTGGCATGGGAAAAGCGTACGCCGATGCGGCACTGTTGTTAACAGGCTTTGCGGGGCAGGGATCATATCCGGTGCGGAAATAACTGCTGATTTGGCTGGAAAGAAGTGCCCGCTGTGATCATCAGCGTGACCATAATTGACTGAAATATAAAGGTAATGCCGATGGCCCCGGATATGCTCTTAGAAAGGTTATGCAAGTCGTATCTAACTACTCGATTCCCTTTCAGCCGGTCCGGGCTGCCGGTCGTCCTGTGGCTGCCGCTATCAAGGTACCGCCTGAGGTGGCTGCAGCAGAGCCGCTCAAAATGATCGAAAAACCGAAGGGGGTTTGGGAGACCGGCTCATTCAGCTGGCGCGATATCCTCGATGTGATCAATCCGTTGCAGCATATTCCGGTGATTTCGACCATCTACCGCAAGCTGACGGGTGATCAGATGGGTTATGGCCCCCGCATTGCCGGTGATACGCTGTTCGGCGGCATGCTCGGCAGTCTGGTTTCCAGTCTGGTCTCATCGGTTGTAAATGTCTTTGTCGATAGCAAAACCGGCAAGGATATCGGCGAGCATTTGGTGGCGGCCGTTCAGCCGGCAGCAACCACCGGCAACCGTCGCCAGCCCCCTGTATTGTCACAGTCTGCAGGGAGTGTGGTAATAACGAAGCTGCCCGAGAAACAACTGGTTCCACCTCAGGTAGTAGAGAGCGCCTATAACAGGCCACCGCAGGCTCTGCAGCTGGCGGAGCGCGCGATGACCGGCATGGCGGTCGATCAGTACAGGTGGCATGGCTATGCCGACAATTCCGAGCGAAAAGCGTCGAACTTCTGGGGTTAGTCTGAATCTGTACGATTTAAACCTGTATGATCAGGAGGCAGCTCTGCTGTAGCTGTTAGTAGCCGCCGATCCAGAGGGTGCGATAGTCCTTGTTGGCGACGAAGTGCTGGCCGGCTTTTCTCGCCGCTGTGATGGTGGCAAAACCCTTGATGCGCAGGCGCAACCAGTGCTGTCCGTCGATGTTTACTTCGACCACCTCAGGTGTGTAGCCGAGTGCAGTGATCTGATCAACATGCTCAGGTGAGCCGTCCGGGTCGGAGAGGGACATCAGATTCAATGCCCATGGCGGCCCGTTGTGGTCGGCTGGAATGATAGCGTTATCGACAGGCTCCGGCTCCGGTTCAATGGGTAGTGGCTCATCTTCAGGGGCTGTGACTTCGGCTTCAACGGGGGCAGGTTCTTCAACTTCGGCTTCAACGGGGGCAGGTTCTTCGACTTCGGCCTCAATGGCTGCAGGCTCTTCGCTCACAGGTTCAGGCTCGGCAACGACAGCTGCGGGGGCAATTGCAGGCTGCACGATAGCGGCAGGCTTTACCAATCCGGTTTTTTTGCTATGGCTGCCGAAAATGAGAAAGAAGGCAAAGACTGCAACCGCGCCAATGAGGACGGCCAGCAGATATAAGGGGGTTGCGCTGGCAGGTTTTTCCGGCGCAGTCCCGGAAGACGAATGATCGGAGTTGAACATGCAGTAAAACTAATCCTTTGCGTCCGGCTCGTCCATGTTCGTTTTTAGTGGCCTAATAGCGTATTGCGACCCAGATGGTGTGGATGGCGCCGAGATCATCGGTATGCTCACGGACGCGTTTTTCTTCCACTTCGAAGCCGATCTTCATCAGCCGCTGGGTGAAATTGATATCCCTGTCCGCCGACCATACCGTCAGTATGCCGCCGGGTTTGAGCGACTCAAAGGCCGTTTCAAGGCCGCCGAGACCATAGAGGTTGTCGTTGTCATCGCGGGTGTAGCCATCGGGCCCGTTATCGACATCGAGCATGATGGCATCGAAGCTGTTGTAATGATCGCGCATCACCTTGCCGACATCCTGAATGAGGACCTCGACGCGCTCATCCTTGAGCGGGTGGCCGGCAATAGCGCCGATGTGCTGATGATTCCAGCGTACAACGGCCGGCATCAGTTCGGCGACGAAGATGCGTGCAGTGGGGCCGGAGTGGCGCAGGGCCGAAGCCAGCGTAAAGCCCATGCCGAGGCCACCGACCAGCAGGCGCGGGTTTTCCCTTGCGGCAACATGCTTGCAGGCGAGCTCTGCCAGCACATCTTCCGAATTGTGCACGCTGCTATGCATCAGCTCACCATGCTCACCATCCACCCGGATAGTGAATTCATCGTCTTTTTGCAGCAGTCGCAGCGTTGTGCCGTGTTCGCAGCTGGTATCAATCAGTGTGTAGGGAGTCATGGCCTTATCCTTGTTTCGCGCATGTTACCCTCTCCACTCGCTGGCATCAGCATCTTCATCAACAGCGCCGGCGCCGGCGCCGGTCGCGATTTTCAGCCGGGCAGTTATGTCTTTGCTTGCGCCTGCAGTGCCAGCAGCTCCTCCTCTACACCCGCTGCATGCGTGAGTTCCGCCACATTATCTTTGGTGAAAAAACCATCGAAATCACCGAAGCGCTGCACGTATTCGATAATCAGCGACGAGTGCTCTGATGCGCTGGAGAAGATCTGTTTCAAGCCGTCCTCTTTGGAGCCGATCACATCGAGCAGGAAGTTGCGCCCCTGTGAAGCAATCTGGTTGACCACAAAGTCGATGTTTTCAAGGCCGTCCTGCTGTGAGCCCGATAACCGGTCGCTTACCGCGATGGCAATATGATGCAGGCGCGGCCCGTAGTTGCGCACAAAGGTCTCGGTCGGAGAGGGCAGTTTCTCCAGATGGTTGACGAAATATGGCGTGTTGTTAGCGGTGAATACCTTGGCCGGACTGCGCAACTCGCTCTGGCAATGCACGTTCTTGGTTACATTGGTTGATGAGTTCTGCTCCGATATATCAAATGAACCCCAGTAATAGTAACTCGACAGTGACAGCCACTCGAGGATGGCAACTTCACGGTTCTGGCTGTAAACACGCGTGGCCAGGTGATCAATCGGCAGGATCAGCTGGTCGATGCCCAGCTCTTTCTGGGTTGTTTTGGCTGCCAGGTAGGCGGTCTGCACATCGTCGCGGATGCTGCTGACGCCGAGTGCATAGGTGCGTATCTGATCGCTCGCACGCTCCATGTAGGCAACAATATTATGTGTGTATGGCGACGGTTTGCTGATGGCGATATTGCCCGGCAGCTCCAGTTTGCGTATCTGATCCGGGGAAAAGAAGCGGAACTCACGCTCCTTCTGGCAGGCTACGACACCGTGCAGATCATTGACGCGCAGAATCTCACCCATGTAGCGACTGTTCGGCTTGTTGGCGCCGACAGGGTAGACCTCGTTCAGGCTGCGGAAGATGCCGCGGATGCTCCCGTCTTTGACTTCACGCACCAGCAGATCCGGCGAGTCCAGATCGATGCGCAATACATGCGTCCAGTGGCTTTCACTCTCCAGGGTGACCAGATAGTGGTATGGCGTCATCAGTGCCAGCTCGGCGATGTAACGGATCGAATGGCCGGGGTCCACAGTGATCATCATCGCATCGATCTCATGCACCATGTCGGTCAGGCCGCTGCGATCACGCTCTTCGAGCAGCTTGATCAGGTAATCTTCAAAAAACGGGGAGTTGATCTTGTCGCCGTGTCTTGCAAACGAAAGAGAGTGGGTCATGTGATCCTCTGTGTACTGAATTGGCTGGATTTACGTCAACAGTGATAGTAGTTCCGGTTGCAGGCACCTGCCTGCATGCTGGAGCCTGTGAGTGAAGCATTGCACCATCTTTTGCGGAAACAAAAAGACCTGCCGGCAGGGAGGGAGGAGGAGGGGCCGGCAGGCCTTTCTTTGCTACCTGGTCGCTGCACTGGCGTTATGACCTATGTGTACTGAACCCTCGCGAAAAAGGTGGGCGCCGCATCCTGAGTATCAGGTATCCCAATGAAGGGATTCACACAACCCGGATAGACAAACTCCCGATCAGTATTCATCGGCCCAGGCGCATAAGTCATAACGCCAGTGCAACGAACTGTTATGATTATCTTTGAGCATATCCGATGCCAAAGTGTGTTTTGAGCGGAATCCAACTGTTTTTGTGTAAAAGCGGCTTACATAAGCCGATTGGCGCTGCGCCTGCCGGTAGAGATTGCCTTATTGCTGGGCAATATTGCCTGCGAAACAGGCTTGTATGGCCGATGCGTGTTGCACGCTGGCCTCTGTTTTCGCGGTGAAGCCCTATTCGGGCACAAGCCAGCCGAAATGCTTATGGCCTTTGCCATCGGTGAGCTTTTCACTGATCCACTCCAGCGATGCCTGCATAGCCTGCTCGGCATGCCACGGCGGATTGACGATCAGCATGCCGGAGCCGTGCATCTGCATGTCGGGGAAGCTATCGGCGCAGTCGAGCTCCACGCGCAGGATCTTGCGGATGCCGGAGCGTTTCAGCTCTTTGAACAGATCCAGATGGCGCTCGGCCGGCAGTAGCGGATACCAGATCACATAAACGCCGGTGGCAAAGCGCCGATGCGCCTCGGCAACCGCTTTGGCAATCAGGCGATACTCCTCCTTAACCTCGTAGGAGGGGTCAAGAAAGATCAGCCCGCGCTTCTCTTTGGGCGGCAGCAGCGCCTTGAGTGCCTCGAAGGCGTCACGCTTGAGCAGGCTGAACCTGCGACTGGCCTGAAAGGCCATACGCAAGCCGTCGAACTCCTGCGGGTGCAGATCACAGGCGGCAAGGCGGTCAGCCTCCCGTGCCATTGCGTGCAGCAGGGCGGTAGAGCCCGGCAGACGGGTAAATGAGCCATCGCTATTTTCCGCAGCAATCAACGCAAACCAGCGTTTGATACCGACAGGGCATGGCCCGTGCCGCAGCGGCCAGAGTTTGCCGATACCGGTTTCAAATTCACTGTTCTTCTGCGCTTCCGGCGCATTCAGGTCATAGATGCCGCGGCTGGCGAAGGCATCGAGCATAAAAACCGGCGCATCTTTGTTGAACATGCCGGCTGCAATATCGCCGAGAATGACATGTTTTAAGGCATCGGCGTGATTGCCGGCATGGTAGGAGTGTTGATAACTGAGCATGGCGCCATCCTGTATGGATGTGTGCTGAAAGCATAGTCCGTCGATTAGGTTGCACAAGACAACAGTTGCAGAATACAACTACATGGATAGCGTGCGGCGAAAGGAGACACAGATGAGCGAATTGAATCCGGATTTCCAGCTGGAGCAGGCCATCGGCCTGAATGTGAATCGTACGGCATTTCTGATGACCGAAGAGATTGCCAGACGCTTTGCCGACCACGCTTTGCCGCTGTCGGCTCAGGACTTCGGCATCCTGTTCCGCTTGTTGAAGCAGGGGGCGATGACACAGGTAGAAATCGCCGCTTTGATGATGCGCGATAAAACCACTATTACCCGCCGTATCGACGGACTGGTAAAAAAAGGGTTTGTGGAGCGCAAACCCTGCCCGGATGACCGGCGCTGCTTTCGCGTGGCACTGACCGGAGCAGGAGAGCAGGCGCTGGCAGTGATGATTCCGCTGGTGCGCGATTTTCAACAGGAGGTACTCAGCGATATTCCGGACGCCGAGAAGGCTGTCACCATCAGAACACTGAAGCATATTGCGGATAAACTGATAGGGCTTAAGCATGTATGAACGTGATAGTCGAAGGCTTGCCTGCCCCAGGGCACCTTCTTTGGCTGCGCACCACAGGCATTTCCTACGGTCACCATTCACCTTGCCGCAGAGAAGCAGGCACCGGCGCTTCTCTGCGCGCGATAGTCCAAAGCACTCACCGCCGATGAAAAGCAGTATAGAAAATATTATTGAGAGTGTGTCCCTGGCCTGATGCTCTGCACCTGCTGCCGACACGGTTAAACACACAATATTTTGCCCTTCCTCTGCGTCTTTCGCGTCCTCTGTGGCGTGCAGGATGCACAAATGCTGCAGGCGCAGCCGGTGAAAATATTTTGATTTTGATCATTGGCCGCAAACAGCTGCGAACCATTAAAATACAAAGGAGATAGCAATGAAAACAACCACACCACACTGGATCGCGATTAGCCTGCTGACCAGCGTATTAATATTCGGCGCGTTGAAGGTAATCGTACTGGGCAACACGGAAAAAGCCGAGGACGGACGCACGGCAGTGATACTGGAGCCGGCCGAGCGTCAGGCTGTGCTGGGCGAGATGAGAGTGCTGCTGGAAACAACGCAGACGATTGTCGAGGCACTGGCCAATGATGATCTGGCAGCCGTGGAAGCAGCAGCGCGTCCAATCGGCAGTGCCGCTATCGCCACGGTGGATTTCAGGCTGCGGGCCAAGTTACCGCTGGCGTTCAAGCAGCTGGGTTTCGGCACCCACTACGCCTTTGACGATATTGCCAATATGGCCAAAGAGGGCAAACCTGCCAAAGCGATCCAGCAGAAGCTGGCGGCAACGATGGATAACTGTATTGCCTGCCATGCCAGTTTCCAGTTGCCGACAGCACCAGTCAAACAGGGAGAGTAATATGACGACAGAGCGCGTAATTCGTATTGTTGCAGGATTCTTTATCATGCTCTCGGTCTGTATGAGCGCAATATATAATGGCAGCATACTCAATGAGCCGGGCTGGCTCTGGTTTACACTGTTTGTCGGGGCCAATCTGTTTCAGTCCGGATTCACCCGCTGGTGCCTGATGGAGAAGATCCTGATCAGGCTGGGCGTGAAACCCGGTGGTGCATGTGGCAGTTGCGAAAGCTAAGATGCCCTTCACAGCTATGCACACAGATACGGAAAAGCCGAGAGGATATGAAGATGTTGAATAGAATAAGCCTGATGATACTGGGCGGTACGCTGCTGCTGGCTGCTCCTGTTTTTGCTGTGGAGCCTACGGGGCTGGCCATTATGCAGCTGGTCGATACGCGCGATGACGGCGACGACCTGATTCAGAAGATGCAACAGCGCCTGATTGACCGGCATGGCAGCGTGCGTGAGCGCGAGATGGCCTCCTTTCGCAAGGATTACGGCAAGGACAGCAAATCGATCACCTACTTCCTCGCGCCGTCCAATGTGCGTGATACAGCACTGCTGACCTGGGACTACGATGGCGTGGAAAAAGATGATGACCAGTGGCTCTACCTGCCGGCGCTGAAAAAGGTGCGCCGTATCTCCTCATCCGATCGTGGCGATTACTTCATGGGTACCGATTTCACCTTTGAAGATATCAAGCAGACGCCGGAACTGGAAGATTACAACTGGACGCTGACCGGCTCCGAATCCATGCAGGATCAGGATGTATGGGTGGTTGAGGGCGTACCGAAAACCGAGGATCTGAAGAAGAATCTGGGCTATAGCAAAACCCGTTACTACATCCGCAAGGATATTCATATGTTTATCCGCGTGGTTTACTGGGATCGCAAGGGGCAGGAGCTCAAACACCGGCTATCCGATAAGATCAGCCAGATTGATGGTATCTGGACCGTGTTGCACGGCACCATGACCAATATACAGAGTGGCCACAGTACCGAGCTGATATTCACAGATCAGCGCTACAATACCGGCCTGTCCGACCGCATGTTTTCCGAGCGTATGCTCAAGCGCGGTTACCGCGAGAATGAATAAACAAGCAGCACCTGTCGGAGAGATCATCCATGAAAAAACTATTTAACTGGCTGCTCAGTCACCCGAAATCGGTGCTGTTGCTGCTACTGCTGGTGACCGTGCTGGCCATCAGCCAGATGCGTCACCTGCATATCGAAACCGATCTGGATGCGATGTTGCCCAAGCAGAGTGATGCCTACATCAACAAGCAGGTTCTGGAGTCGCGTTTCGGCAGTGCGGATATGGTGATTATCGGCATCATCAATAACAGCAAGGATGGTGTGTACAACACCCATAGTCTGGCGCTGGTAAAGGAGCTGACCAACTGGCTGGAGTTGCAGCCGATGTTCCGCACGCTGGCGCTGAATGATCTGCTGTCACTGGCTACGATCAAGGATATTCGCGGCTCCGATGCCGGTCTGGATGTCGAAAAATTCATGGATGATGTGCCGGCAACAGCCGCAGAGATCGATCACCTGCAGCAGCGTATGCATCAGTTCGCGGTCTATGAGGATGTCATTGTCTCCGGTGACGGCAAGGGCACGATTATTGTCGTGCGCCCGATGCGCCATAAATACGCCGAGATATATGATCTGCTGCAGGCCAAGGTAGCGGAGCTGGAGGCACGTGGCGGCCCCGAGCGATTCCTGGTTTCCGGTCGCCCGGTGATTGAAGGGGTATTCGGCGCCTATATGCCGGCTGAGATGAAACGCATGCAGCCGCTGCTGATGGGGTTGCTGGTACTGCTGCTCTTTCTCTCTTTCCGCACGCCGCGCGGCGTATTGCTGCCTATGGCGGTGGTGCTGATGGCCGAGATCTGGACGCTGGGCACGATGGCGGCCCTTGGCGCGCCGATGTATACGATCACCACCATGCTGCCGATTCTTATTCTGGCCATCGGTATTGCCGATGCCGTGCATTTTCTTAGCCGGGAGCGCCTGCTTGCCCACTATCAGGCCTATGCACATCACCGGGAGCGTTTGACCGAGGTGATGCATGAGCTGTGGAAGCCGATGCTGATGACCTCGGTGACAACCGGTGCAGGTTTTCTCTCGATGCTGGCTTCGGATCTGCCGCCAATTCGCGATTTCGGTATGTTTGCAGCTATTGGTATCGTTTACGCGCTGCTGATTACCATGCTGCTGCTGCCGGCATCGCTGATGCTGCTGCCTGAAAGGCCGAAACATGCCGAGCGCAAGCCGCTGTTTACCGGCTATGTGGAGTGGCTGGGTGGTGCGGTACTGCGTCATCCGAAGCGCATTATGGCCTTTTTTGCCGCACTGTTGGTGGTGGCGATCTTCGGCCTGATGAAGCTGGATGTGAATGCCTCACTGGTGGAGCAGTTCAAGCCGGACGATAAATTGCGTCAGGCCGATGAAACCCTCAACCGCCACTTTGCCGGCACCACGAGTCTCGATGTGATGATTGATACCGGTCGAGAGAACGGACTGCTGGAGCCGCAATTTTTGCAGCATCTGGCTGCTCTGCAGGCAGAGATCGAGAAGTCGCCATCGGTAGGCGATACCTCTTCGATTGCCGAGTTTCTGCAGACCATGAATCAGGCCATGCATGGCGATGACCCTGCCTGGCGCCGTGTGCCGGCATCATCCGATCTGGCTGCACAATATCTGCTGCTCTACTCCTTCTCCGGCGCACCCGATGATTTTGAAACATTCATCACCGGCGATTACCGCCATGCGCATGTGCGTATCAATATGAAAACGGATGCAACCAAAGAGGTTGCGGCGTTGCTGGCGCAGCTGAAAGATAAAACGGAAGTATGGTTCCCGGCGGATAAGGGGTACAAGGTAGAGTGGGCCGGTACCGGCTTCACCGTTTACCGGCTGTCGCAAATGATTATCGAGGGGCAGATCGCCTCGCTGGCAACCTCTATCCTGGCTATATTCCTGCTCTGCTGGTGGATGTTCGGGCGCTTGCTGATTGCAGCGATTGCGATGATCCCTGTTTCACTGGCGGTGACGGTGAACTACGGCATGATGGGTAATCTCGGCATCCCGCTCGATATTGCTACGGCCCTGACCGGTGCCATGGCGCTCGGTATCGGTGTCGATTTTGCCATCCACTATCTGCATCGCTACCACGAAGAGAGTAGCGCTGGTCACAGCTATGAAGAGAGCGTGATTAACACCAACCGCAGTGTCGGCCATGCCATCCTGTTCAACACCTTTGTCGTGGTGGGCGGTTTTCTGGTGCTGCTGACGGCAGCGCTCTATCCACAGATGAAGCTGGGTGCCCTGATCGCCGCCACCATGGTGATCTGTTATCTGGCTACCTGTTATCTGTTTCCGGTACTGCTGGGGCTGGGCAAGAGCAAGCTCAAGGTATGAAACGCTGGTTGATGCCGGCGCTTGCTGGCCTGTTGCAGTTGCCGACGGCTGCTGTCGCCATTGAATGGACGCTGCACGGCGCGCTCAAAAATGAGACTGCTTACTTCATCGCGGGTGAAAAGCGGCTGGACAAATTGCAGAGCCGGCTGGATCTGAAGCCGGAAGCTATCCTTAGTGATCGCTGGGAATTTCGCGGCAGGGTGCTGGGCTGGTATGACGCGGCGATGGACATCGAGCCGACCAATAATCGGGATCTGACGCCGGGCATCAAGCAACACTATCGCACCTACCTGCAGAGCAAGGAGGCCTACCTGCTCTATGGTGGTGATGCCTTCGATTTCCGCATCGGCCAGCAGCAGATGGTCTGGGGTAAGACCGACGGGCTGCGCATGCTCGATATTATCAATCCGCTGGATATGCGTGAGTTTATTCTCGATGACTTTCTCGATTCGCGCATCGGCCTGTGGTCGGCCCGTCTGAACTGGTATGCTGATATCGGCGGCTCCCAGCATGAGTTTGAATTTATTGTCATACCCGATGCCCGCGCTGGCGAGTTTGCACCGACAGGCTCGCGCTGGGCTTACGCCATGCCTGTGGCGCCCGCCGGGGCGGCGCTTGCCGTGCAGGCAGGACGCAAGCCCGGCTGGCGAGCGGCGGATACAGAGGCAGGCATCGCCTGGCGTTCCAATATTGCCGGCTGGGATCTGTCGCTGAACTGGCTCTACGGCTGGAAAGATTCACCCAATATGCAGAAGAACCTGACGCCGGGGCTGTTGACGCTGACACCGGTTTACCAGCGCATGAATACCGTTGGCGGCTCCTTCTCCAATGCTTTCGGCCCGATGGTGTTGCGCGGTGAGCTGGCGGTGAATATCGGCGAAGGAATCAATAAAACCGGCACCACGCCGCTTACCTCGGTTGGCCGCAAGACAACGGTGAATGCCGCCTTCGGCGTGGACTACACAAAAAATAACTGGCGCATCAGCCCGCAACTGTTCATCCGCCACCTGCCGGGCCGGGATACCACCATTGCGGAGGATCAGACCTCGGGCTTTGTCAGCCTGATGATCTCCACCGATTATATGAATGAAAAGCTCAAGCCAGAAGTGATCGGCCTCTATGACTGGGCCGGTGGCAGCTGGATGCTGCGCCCCAAACTCGCCTATGAATTCAGCGACCAGATCATGGCTAGGCTGGGCGCCGACCTGTTCGGCGGCAGCACGGGCTTCTTCGGTCAGTTCGATAAAAATGACCGCGTTTACACTGAGGTCGAATATACGTTCTGAGGACTGAGTACACTCTGTCAGGCTGTACCAACATGGGGTGTGGTTTGATATGCTACGCCAGGTCTTTGTGTCCATAGTTATCAGTACCCAAAATTCACCTATGCGTGAACGTGTACACCATCACCAAAAAGTCCGGGAGCAAATAGAAAATGCCTAAGCATCAACCATCCTGTTACTTATACTGTGAGGCCTGTGATTATCAGCAGGATGTGGCGAAGGTTATGCCGAAAACGCCATTCACATCTGTTGATGAGCTGCGAAAAAATGTAGGCCGATTCCACTGTTCTGTATGCGGAGCCAAACATGTAATCATCAGAGAGGCGCCGGCTGTGCCCGGTCTTGAATGGTGGTAAACATGCAGTGAGTCAGATCTCCGGATTATAGGTCTTACCGCGTTTATTCATGATCGGTTTCCCTGCCGCGAAGAAGGGGGTAGGTGGAGAGATGAATTGCTCGAAGAGTGACGGGTTAGCCAATAATGCAACAGCTTATCTTCCCTGCATCGGGCTGTTTTTCTGCTCAGCCATGAGGCGAAAATATTCACCTTACAAAATCGCCGATTCTCACCTACACTGGGCTTTCATTATTTTGCCATAGGAGCATTCATGTATAGCCATCATCTACCAGGTGTAAAAATTCTTGCGCTAGGGTGCGGGTTGTCAGTCATGTTATTGACTGGTTGTGCCAGCGAGAGTCACCATGCTGTTGCTCCTGAAACTGTTGCTACATACAACGTAGCCCCAACGGCTGAGAAGATTCCGTTGATTGTCGGCGTATTCGAAAATCGATCTAACTACCAGCAGGGGCTGTTTTCATCTGGCACGGATCGACTGGGTAATCAGGCAAAAACCATTCTGAAAACGCATCTGCAGCAAACCAACCGTTTCAAGGTTATGGATCGTGAAAACCTTGAGCAAATAAAGCATGAAGCAGCACTGCGCGGCACCGATCAGAAGCTGGCTGGAGGAAGATTCGCTGTGACAGGCGATGTGACTGAATTTGGTCGTAAAGTTACTGGCGATCACCAGTTTTTTGGCATACTTGGATCGGGTAAAAAGCAGACGGCCTACGCCAAGGTATCTCTGAATATTGTTGATGTTATTTCATCCGAAATTGTCTACTCCACACAGGGCGCCGGTGAATATGAGTTGAGCAATCGAGAGGTTGTGGGTTTTGGTGGAACGGCAGGCTATGACAGCACACTCAATGGCAAGGTGCTGAATTTTGCCATTACGGAAGCGGTCAATAATATGGTCAAAGATTTGCAGAGTGGTCGTTGGCATGTTCAGCCTTAAATCCAGACATCTGCTTGTCATTATTTTTAGTTTGTCGCTTTTTAGCGGCTGCGCAAAGCCCGCCGATGAGATTTATTACTGGGGTGAGTATGAGCAATTGATCCATGATATGTACGTTGAGCCCGGCAAGGCCGATTCCGCGATGCAGGTCGAAAAACTCACCGCTGATATCCAGCAAGCCGAGAATACCGGCAAGCAAGTGCCACCGGGCTTATATGCACATCTGGGTATGATGTATGAATCTCAAGGAAAGGTAGCACAAGGAGAGGCAGCCTTGCTCGAAGAGAAGAAGCTTTACTCCGAATCATCGGTATTTATTCAAGGTCTGATTGATCGTGCAGCGAAGGAGAATCGGTAATGCCTTACATGATTAAGCGAATCATGCTGATCTTGCCGCTGGCTCTTCTTCTGCTTGCAGGTTGTGTAAAGCAAGAACCCTATAACTATGCTGCACTGGAGCAGAGTAAACCCCGGTCCATTCTGGTGCTGCCACCAGTGAATAACACTGTAGAGGTCGACGCGCCGTATATTTACCTCTCCACGATCTCCCGCCCTCTGGCAGAAAAAGGATATTACGTGTTTCCTGTCTCTGTGGTTGATCATCTGATGAAGGAAAATGGACTCTCTTCACCAGCAGAGATGCATGCCGTTCCGCTGGATAAACTGACCCAATATATTGGTGCCGATGCCGTACTGTATGTCACCATTGATGAGTGGGGGCAGAAGTATCAGGTCATCTCTTCCAAAGCGGTGGTTCGTGCCAAATTGAGATTGGTAGATTGCAAAAACGGCGAGCTACTATGGGATGCGGAGGCTTTTGCCGTGCAACAATCCAGTGATGGTGGCGGCGGTCTGGCTGGTGCCCTGATTGGCGCAGTTGTTGATCAGATAGCGGGCTCTATGGTCGACAGAACGCCTGAGCTTTCCCGTATTGCAAACAATAGTTCACTCAATAATCAAGTGAGAGGTCTGCTCAATGGTCCGTATGCTATTGAACAGGCAAACAACTGATCAATAAACAGGGCAGGCCCTTTGATGCTATTGCGCATGATAGGGCCTGAGCCTGTATAGCAAGTCTCGCGCGCGCTTTCATCATTTTCCCCACCTAGGCGAAAGTACAATGCCGCCATGTTATGCGTGATCTGCCGTGACGCCGGCAAGCAGTGTCTTTGGCCGGGCCGGTAAAGATGCTAGTATCTACACGCAACCGGAACAGGCACGAAACCGGACAGGGAGTGTATATGAGAAAATCGATTGTACTGGCGGCAGCCATGCTGTTTGCCGGCAATGTCTGGGCAGGCGACAGCCAGCTTGAGGGCAAGCAGTTACTGCAGGATAACTGCATGGGTTGTCACAATGCCGATCTGGATCCACCCATGGGGCCGCCGATGTTTGCGGTGCAGAAGCGATATAAAATGGCCACTGCCGACCGGAATGAGTTTATCGAGCAGCTGACCGCATTCACGTTGCACCCCAGCGAGGATGAGTCGGTCATGATCAATGCAGTCGAGTTGCTTGGTGTCATGCCCGATATCGGCGCAGAAGAGGCCGATGTGCGCAAGATTGCCGCCTATATCCATGATGAGACCTTTGCCCCGCCGTGCGCGCACTGGCAGGCGAGTATCAAGGCAGCCAAGGCACGCGGCGATATGCAGCACGCCAAAAAAGATCAGATGATGTACAACCGCATGTGCAAATAGCAGCTGCGACAATATGTCCTATGATATGCATGCTTCTGATCGTCTATCATAGGATGCGGGAAAACTACTCCCTGTAGAGGTACTGAAGATGAAGATGAAGCGGAACATTTATATGGTCATGATGCTGTCTATGCCACTGACTGTGGCGGCCGGCTCCACTGCCGCATACGCCGGCGATGATAAGCCGATGGTGTACGGGCGTGAGCTGATGAGCGAGCAGGAGCGCAGTGAGCAGCGACAGAAGATGCGTAACATGAATGAAGCAGAGCGTGAGCAGTATCGGGCTGAGCAGCATGAGCGCATGCAGCAGCGGGCTAGGGAGCAGGGTAAACAGGTTCCGGCCGAGGTTGGCGAGCGCAGAAAGGGCATGGGCCAGGGCGCCGGTCGTGGCGGCGGTATGGGGCAGGGAATGGGACCGGGTATGGGCGGCGGTCAGCGAGGCCGGTAGCAGGCAGCTAATCCAGTGATGGTCAAAGGCCTGCATGCCTCAGGGCACCTTCTCTGGCTGCGCACCACAGGCATTTCCTGCGGTCACCATTCACCTTGCCGCAGAGGAGCAAGTGCCGGCGCTCCTCTGCGCGCGATAGTCCAAAGCATGCACCGCAGAGGAAGACGACGTAGATGAATGGCGTCTCTGGTATATCTCGGATGAACCCGATCGAGTGCGACGCAGTATTACCGGCATTCCCCTTCATTGTCTTGCTTTGCCTTTGCGTCCTTCGCGTCCTCTGCGGTGAAATGCTTTTGACTCTGATTCTTGGCAGCAGTGAATCGTCAGGAGCGAACAAGTGCATGTATGCGCGCGCAAAGCAGATCATGACTCTCTGTTGCAAGGGGATGGGTCCTTCCTGTTAATATGCGACGAACCATAAGAAGGCCCTGCAATGCAGGGCCTTCTTATGGCGTTAATAGCGCAGGAAACGTGCCCTGATCCGCTCTGTCTTGCCGCTTAATTCAAAGGTGGCAAGGCCGCTGAGGATCAACAGCGATCCCAGGATAATCTGCAGGCTCAGTGGTTCCTGGTTGAGCCAGTTGCCCAGAGCCAGCGCGCAGAGCGGTGTAATCAGCGTCAGCAGTGCCACCCGCGTTGCATCGACCTTGCTCAACACATAATAGTAGAGTGCAAAGCCCAGCACCGAGCCCAACAGCGCCAGATAAGCGATGGCGCCGATCGTGCGGGTGGAGAGCTGATCCGGCAATGTTGCACCGCTGAGCAGCCAGGCGATCAGAAACAGCGGTGCAGCAAACAGCAGGCCACCGCTGGTCTGGACAATGGCAGGCACCTCGGGCCTGATCCGCTTGATCCATACAGCACTGGCGCAATGAATGCTTACCGATACCAGCATGCCGAGCACACCGAGGGCAGCCTGATCTTGCAGCTTAAAGCTGCTGCCGAACATCACCAGCAGGCCGGAGAGCCCGATCAGCATGCCGAACAGGCGCGGGCGGGTCAGCGGCTCCGCATCCAGCCAGAGGCGCGCCATCAGGGCGGTGACAATTGGTGAGATGCCGAAAATAACCGAAATCCAGCCGGTAGGGATGTATTGCGCAGACCAGTAGACACTCATCATGCTGCCGAAAATGCCGAAGCCTGCAGCCATATAGGCCAGCAGGGCACGACGATGCCAGATAAGTCCGGAACCCATCAGTGCAGCAACGATCAGCGCCAGCACGGCACCGATCAGCATACGGCTGGTGACGCCGAAGACAAAACCGACCTCCTGGCTGCTCCACAGAATGGCCAGCGGGGTGGTGCTCCAGATAAGTATGACGCCTAAATATGCCGATGGAACTGACATGCTCTTCTCCTTATTTCTACTATTCACCACGCAGTCCACGAAAAATAGAGAGAAAGGCCATGGAACTGCATTACCCCATATTCCGCTGATGCTCTCTGCGTGATCTTTGTGAACTGCGTGGTACAGATAACAGTTTTAGTGGTACAAAAAAAACGGCCCCGGGTTCATCAAAACCCGAGGCCGTTCAATAACTGATTCAGTGGTTAACGAATCAACATACTCCGGGGCACAGGCAGTGGTTCCAGCGGGCGATGAGCCAGCGGGATAGCGCTACCTTTTTGTGCACAAAGTACGTGTTCATGGCGGCGAGTGTCGCTGCCAGCCGCTCTGCGTCAACCGGCACAACAACTGCTGTGGCAGGATTGCACAGGCTATAGCGGAAAATAAACGCCGGCTGCGCTGTATTTGCTACTGCACGAATCGATTCACCGCGTATGGTACGCTGTGTGTATCAGGAGGTGGTTAGTGCGGATCAGCAACAGGATAGTGATCGGGCTTGGGCTTGTTTTTCTGCTGGGCGCTTGCGCGACAGTGTCGGAGCAGAAATTTGCACTGGCGCAACAGAGCGTGCAGCAGGGTGATTATGGTGCGGCCTTTGATCAGGCGGCGCAGTCGCTGCAGGCGAATATCGGCAATTATAAGATGATCGGCCTGTTTCCCGGCATCGCTGATCAGGCCTATGCGCAACAGCTGAGCGGGATCGAGCAGCATAAACAGACGCGTGACTGGGACCGGGCGGCCTATGGTTATGATCGCGTCACTGCCATGAATCGGACGCTCAATCAGTTGCAGCAGGCGCTGGCAACATTCGGCAACCGGGTGAATACATCAAAAGCCAACAGGGCGGCGATCAACACGATGCTGGCCATGGCGCCGCATGATGTGGGTGTGCTGCGCGATGAGGCGTACCAAAATGCGGCGGCGGCGCACTATGCCAACGGCCAGCGCTATGCCAAAGGCCGCGCCTATCGGCAGGCGCAGGCGGAGTTCGCCGGGGCGCTGTCGTTTCTCAATCCATACAGGGATGCGGGGGTAGCGGCTGAGAAGAACGGACATCTGGCCGATCTTGCGGATGCCAAAATCTATTACGGGCGGGCTGTGCAGGCCGTGCAACAGCGGGACTACAGGGCGGCCTCCATCGCCTTTGCCAGAGCGGACGGGTTTATTCCCGGTTACCGGGATGCCTATACGCTGGCCGCAAAATATAAGACGCTGGCCGACAGGGCTGATGCGCTGCTGCGTTACCAGAGCGGCGAGCAGCTGGCTGCAAGTCAGCACTACAGGGAAGCGGCGGCGGCATTTACAGAGGCGCTCTCATTTGTGCCGGGCTTTCGCGACGCTTCGCTGCTGGCCGCCCGTTACACGGAGCTGGCCAACAGGGCGGATGCCGACCGCTATTACGCGCAGGGGGTGGAGCTGATGCAGGCGGATCGCTTTGCCGAGGCTGCCCGTTCATTCGAGCAGTCGGATCAGTTTGTCCCTGGCTTTCGTGATGCCCGCGTTATGGCGGCAAGGGCAGCCTACTTTGTACCGCCGGACGGTGGTCAGCTCATCCATATTGTACAGCAGAGTGTGCAGCAGGGCATACCGCTTAGCTGGCTGCACGATGCGCATCGCGGCTATACCGAGGATGTGCAGGTCGCCAGCATAAGCGTGCGTCTGCAAGGGCGATTTAACCATCGGCATGAGTTCTGGCCGTACCGTTTGCGTGTCAAAGGCACATGCAAGCTGGAGATCGCCAAGGGAAATGAGCAGGTGGTGGCATTCGATACTGTCGTCGATTACCGCGTGTTCCGGGATGATTTCGGTGGCTGGCAGGCAAGCTTTCGAGAGCTTCGTGGCGGCCATTGATCGATCCATGCTGAACCGGTAAAACGAAGAAGGCCCGCCACGGGGCTGGCAGGCCTTCAGCGTTTGTACTTTATTTATCGCGGCAGAGGTTCACTACTTGAGCAGGTTCTGCCATCTCTCCAGGAGAGGATGCCGGGCTCAGCCCTGTTTCTGTGCGCTGTCGTTTTCCTGCAGGCGAATGCCTTCATTGGTGATCAGTATGATCTTGCGCTTGTAGAGCGAGCCGACAGCTTTTTTGTACATCGCCTTGCTGAGGCTGAACAGTGCTCTGATCTCATCGGGTGAGCTCTTGTCGGTGATGGCGAGAAAACCGCCGCCGCGCTTGAGCGCCTTGAGGATGATGTCGCAGGCATCATCGGTCTTGTCGCGTGCTCGCATATGCAGGGCAATATCGATTTTACCATCCTCGCGGATATTTTTGACAAAGCCTTTCAGCCGTTCGCCGCGCTTGAGCGGATGCACAACTTCCTGATTATGCAGCAGTCCCCAGTGGGTGTTGTTGATGATCACCTTGTAACCGAGGTCTGACTTGTTGGCGACAAACAGATCCACCTCTTCACCGGCTTCAAAATCGTCTTCACTCTCTTCATAGAGAAAATCATCCAGCCGGGCCGAGGCTACGATGCGGTTGCTGCTCTCATCGAGGTAGACGCGCACCACATAGCGCTTCTCCTCTTCCATCTCGTGAATCTGCTCGGAGAAGGGCACCAGCAGATCTTTCGATAGTCCCCAGTCGAGGAATGCCCCCATGCGTGTGATCGATATGACCTTCAGGCAGGCGAAATCGCCGACCATCGCATAGGGCTTTTCCGTGGTGGCGATGATGCGGTCTTCCGAATCGCGGTAGATAAATACCGGCAGCTCTGCGTCGACTTGCCAGCTTTTGGGCACGTAACGGATCGGTAGCAGGATCTCGCCCTGCTCGCCGCCATCCAGATAGAGGCCGAAATCGACCTCCTTGACCACTTTCAGTCTGTTAAGCTTGCCTATTTCAACCATCAGAAAACCTCATGCTGCCAATACTGCATGCGACACGCGCAGCTTTATACAGGCAGTGCAAACAGATCAGTCGTGATCAGCCGACGGATCGGAGAGTGCAGCAGCCTCGATCAGATGCTTCGGCAGCTCCTTTTTGGTCTTGCCGGCCAGATTGCCCAGCGTGGCGATCTGGTTGATAACATTACCTGGACCCGTACGGATGCGGTTCAGTGAGGTGTCATAAGCCGATCGCGCCTGCTCGAGACGTGCACCGATCTCCTCAAACGACTCGATAAATGAGACCATCTTGTCGTGTAGTTTTCCGGCCCGGTCGATCAGCTTAACCACATTCTCGCTCTGCCGCTCATAGCGCCACAGCTGCTCAATCAGTTTCAGTGTCGCATAGAGGGTGGAGGGGGTAACCACTGCCACCCGCTGTTCAAACGCCGCCTCGAACACACCCGGATCGGCCTCGATGGCCATCAGGTAGGCGCCCTCAATGGGCACAAACATCAGCACATAATCGGGTGTATGGACATTGGGCAGGTGGTGATAGTTTTTTGAAGAGAGTCCCTGGATATGGCTTTTCAGGCTTCTGACATGGGCGGTGAGCGCCAGTTTGCGTTTGTCGTCATCTTCTGCCGAGACGGCGCGCTCATAATCGGTCAGTGATACCTTGGAATCGATAATCACCTGCTTGTCGCCCGGCATGTAGACGACCACATCCGGCCGCAGGCGCTTGCCATCCTCACCGGTAAACGACTGTTCGCGGGCGAACTCCTTACCTTCGCGCAGGCCGGAGGTTTCCAGAATGCGCTCAAGAATCATCTCGCCCCAGTTGCCCTGCGCCTTGCTCTGCCCTTTCAGCGCATGGGTCAGGCCAATGGCATCCTCGGACATCTGGCGATTCAGCTTCTCCAGCTGGTTCAGATGCTCGCGCAACGAGGCACGATCCTTGGCATCATTGAGATGTACTTCATCAACGCGTTTGCGGAACTCGCCCATCTGCTCGCGCATCGGTTTGAGTACCTCATCGATGCTGCTGCGGTTCTGCTCGGAGAAGGTTTTGCCCCTCTCCTCGAAAATCTGGTTGGCCAGCAGCTTGAACTCATGCCCCAGCTTCGTTTTCGCCTCTTCCAGCAAAGCCAGTTTCTCGGCGGCGGCTTCGCGATCCTTGCTGATGGCAATATTCAGCTCGGCAATATGCGCCTCATGGCGAGAGCTGACGGCAGCAAGCTCGGCCAGTGCCGCCTCTTTCTCCGCCAATCGGGATTCCAGCGCTGTCCTGAGCGCCTCGTTGTTATTCAGGCGCTCGCCTATGGAGGCGCTGGCCACCCGATGATCGCCGATCTCCCGGTTCTGGCTGTCGATCAGTGACTGGCGTGCGGAGACAGTATCTTCCAGCTCGGCAGCGGCCGCCTGCAACGATGCGATGCGCTCCTGCTGCTTGCGATAGCTCAGTAGCCATAGAATCAGGACAAGCAGTAGCAGGGAGAGGACGATGATCAGATTATCGGTGATTTCAAACATGTTTGCAAAAGTAACCTGCCGACAACAAAGAGACAATCACGCAGTGCTACGCGCCTCATTTAGTAGATAAGGGCGCTTCTTCTCGAATGGCCTCAACCGGCCAGTAACAGTTATTCGATAGGCCAGGCTTCGGAATCTGATCATCTATGTGAATGTGGTAAAATTTGCCATGCTCCACGATTTTCTGCCTCGATAAAGATTCACCCACTGAGGGACTAATTCAGAAAAGCAATGCCCGTTTTTCTGTCATAGACAAAGCTGCGAATTACGCGCCTGGTTAGCTTACAGGCGGCAGCCAATGCCAATCGCTGGGTCAGCCCTTTTTTCAATCTTAGCCTCAATGGATTTACTCCTCATGGTGCTTTACCAGTGTCAGCATATTAGAGGCCAAGCCCAGGTTCCGCCTGAACGTCTTAACATAAAAGTGAAGTAATCAGTTAAATACTGATTGTCGGCGAATGACAGGAGTTGGCCGGGAACAGTCATTCATATTATCTTATAAAGCCCTGCGAGACATAGAGATCAGATGATGGTGAAGCCGGGCGGAGGCATCTGTTCCGGTGCAGGGCAAAGCTCAACATGATCGACGTGGGCGCTGGTCGGCCCGTGCGCAAGCCAGACCTGCATGGCATCCAGCTGTTGAGTATGTGGAGGGTGCCACGAACCCAACAGTTCGCACCAGCCGACGTCAGACTGCATTGCGGCCTGCCTCGGTTGAGCTTAGTCTGTATGCTAATTTGACTGATAAGATATTTTGGAGGTGATATTGAAGGACATGAAAAAAAAACCTTTCAATCGCGAATCGCTTACCGAAGATATTTTGCATGAATGGCAGCACATGCTCAATGATGTGGCTGACATCTTTGGCGTTCCTGCTGGTCTGATTACACGTGTTGACGGTAACGAAATCGAGATTCTCCTTTCCAGTGAGACCGAGGGAAACCCTTACCCTGCAAACTACACGTCACAGTACCCTGATTCCGGATGGTACTGCGAGCATACGCTGAAAAGCAGAGGGCTAAATCTGATTCCAGATGCACTCCAGGATCCCCAGTGGAAAGACAATGCTGCTGCAGTCGGCATGCACATGGTCTCTTATTTAGGGATGCCGATTAACTATCCCGATGGGGGACAGTTCGGGACAGTGTGTTTCATAGACAACAAGCAAAATGCTCATAATGAATTGCACATCAAGGTGGTCGAACAGATCAAGAGAATGGTTGAATTGACTCTTCGCATTATTTTAGCCCAAAAGGAGATAAGCAGCCGTGATCGTTTGCTTCATGATTTGAGCAAGATTTATCCGATCTGCTGTTATTGTAAGAAAATCAAAGAGGATACAGGTGAGTGGGTTTCTGTGGAACAGTATGTCCGTGATATCTCAGGTGCGATGGCCTCGCATGGTATCTGCCCACAGTGCTACGAAAAGGAGATCAAGCAGTTCACCTAAGCAATTACCGGGGCGGACGCCAGAATCAGCGCTGCACCGTTTACCTTTAGGTTCCATACTGGTAATGGCAGTTTCAGATGATGGTGAAGCGGGGCGGGGGTGTGGATTCCGGTGCGGGATGCTCATCAACATGATCGACACGGGCGCTGGCCGGGCCGTGCGCAAGCCAGGCCTGCATGGCGGCCAGCTGCTCACTGTTACCGCAGATGCAGGTTTCCACACTGCCATCGGACATATTCCGGACCCAGCCGGTGATGCCGAGGCACTCCGCCTGAGCCTGCGTATAATATCGGAAGCCGACCCCCTGCACGCGGCCGCGAATGCGCAGTAACAGGCAGCGCATCAGTAATCCGGGGTGAGGATGGTATCGTGCGGCTCGGGCAGGGTGTCAGGGTAATCGGTCGAGTAGTGCAGGCCGCGCGATTCATGGCGGTTCTGGGCACTCCTGACAATCAGCTCGGCCATCTGCTCCAGATTACGCAATTCGATCAGATCCCGGCTGACCGGATGTTTCCAGTAATAGACCTCAATCTCTTCGTGGATGATGCGCAGACGCCGTCTGGCCCGGCGCAAGCGCTCATCCGAGCGCACGATACCGACATAATGTGACATTGTGGCGCGTATCTCATCCCAGTTCTGCTTGATCTGGATGCGTTCATGTTCCGGTTCGATACCGCTATCATCCCATAGTGGTGCACTAAGCAGCGTGGCACGCGGATGGCTCAGAATATCGGCGGCACAGTAGTCGGCCATGACCAGACATTCGAGCAGCGAGTTGCTGGCCAGACGATTGGCCCCGTGCAGGCCGGTGCAGGCCGCCTCGCCAATCGCATAGAGTCCATCAATGGCTGTTTTACCGTGCATATCGGTCTGAACGCCGCCACAGAGGTAGTGGGCGGCCGGTACAATCGGGATCGGCTCAGTTGTCATATCCAGCCCCAGCTCCAGCAGACGGGCATGAATGTTGGGGAAGTGGTTGAGGATCATATCGCGGCCGATCGGTCTGGCATCGAGATACATACAATCCGCACCCTGCTTTTTCATCTCATGATCGATGCCGCGTGCGACAATATCGCGTGCAGCCATTTCGCCGCGTTCGTCATAGTCGAAGGCGAAGCGCCGGCCATTGGCATCCACCAGATGCGCCCCTTCGCCGCGCAAGGCTTCGGAGAGCAGCATGCTGGAGCCCTCCCGATGATAGAGACAGGTGGGGTGAAACTGGATGAATTCGAGATTCATCACCGGGCAGCCGGCACGCCAGGCCATGGCGATACCGTCGCCGGTGGCAGCATGCGGATTGGAGGTGAACATATAAACCTTGCCCGCGCCGCCGGTGGCAAGAATCGTGCAGCCGGCAGAGACGGTGATCACCTGACCTGCAGGGTCCAGCAGGTAGGCACCCAGGCAGCGGTTCTTACTGCCGCGGCCCAGTTTGCGTGTGGTGATCAGATCGATCGCTGTATGCTCTTCCAGTCGCCGGATATTGGTGTGTGGTGCAATACTGGCCAGCAGGGCCTCACCGATGGCGCGGCCGGTGGCATCGCGGGAGTGGGCGATGCGGCGGTTGCTGTGCCCCCCTTCACGGGTCAGATGCAGTTCACCTTCGTGGGTATCGAAATTCGTGCCGATGGAGGCCAGTTCCTGCACAATTCTATGGCCATGCATGATGATGCCGCGCACCGTATCTTCATGGCAGAGGCCGGCTCCGGCGATCAGTGTATCCTGCACATGCGATTCGATGGAGTCTTTTGCAGACAGTACACTGGCGATGCCGCCCTGTGCATTCCAGGTGCTGGAATCCTTGAATTGCCCCTTGTTGACCAGCAGCACCGTGCCGTGCTCTGCAAGCCTGCTTGCCGCCAGCAGGCCGGAGGCACCGCTGCCGATAATCAGGTAATCCGCTTCCAGGCGTAATTTTTGATTCGTCATATTGGTGCAATACTACGCCTGCCCGATGACAATGGAGAAGCGAAAGGTGTTTATTCTGCACTGGTGCCGCTGAAGTCGCTGTGTAAGATACGCTCCGCAAGCTGTGGTTTACAGCCGGAATATGGCATGCGGGAGTCTATTTGGAACAACAGGTAAGTGTCGTGGCTATCGAAGGAGATATGGTGCTGGTGCAGGGTAAGCGGGCGACCGCCTGCGGCAAATGCGCCGGCCAGAGCTCCTGCTCGACCATGGGCTCCTGGGTGGAACGCGTTGCCGAGTTGCGGGTGAAAAACACCCTGCAAGCACGGGTTGGCGATCAGGTGCTGCTGGATGTGCCGGACGCTCTGTTGTTAAAAGTATCCTTCCAGTTGTATGCCTTACCCATGCTGGCCTTTGTGTTTGTCGGCGCGCTGACGCGTGCGCTGGCTGTGGAAATGGCATGGTGGCAGCCGGATGCAATGGCCGCTTTGGCGGGTATTGCTGCAGTGCTGGCCTGCTATGCCCTGATTCGGGCGCGTGTATCGGCCGGACGCAATAGTCTCGATGCACGCATGGTGCAGGTCATCCGCAGTGCCGATATCTGTATCAACACAGGACCGTCTATCCCGTTAAACTGAAAAGTTATATTCATCTTTTTTTCATCTGACACGCTTACAAAGCGGTCTGATTATATTGCCAAGGAGTGTAGATTGAGTCATATCAAACGATTATTCCCCCTAGTATTGATTGCGGTGATGTGGGCCCTGCCTGCAAATGCCATGCCCGACAGCTTTGCCGATCTTGCTGCGGCACAAGCCGATTCGGTCGTGAATATCAGCACCACCAAGCGTGTAAAAACTGCGCAAGGCCTGCCACCCGGATTCGGTTTTCCACAGGGCTCACCCTTCGAAGAGTTCTTCCATGACTTCCTGCGTAATATGCCGGAACAGGAGCAGCATGCACTGGGTACCGGTTTTGTCATCAGTGCCGATGGTTATATCGTTACCAACAACCATGTCGTGGACAGCGCCGATGAGGTGCTGGTCAAGATGCGTGATGGTTCCGAGCATCAGGCGCGTGTGATTGGGGCCGATGCGAAGCTTGATGTGGCACTACTTAAAATAAAGGCGAAAAATCTGAAGGCAGTAACACTGGGCGATTCCCAGGCACTGCGCGTCGGCGACTGGGTGGTTGCTATCGGTAATCCGTTCGGCCTGGAGCAGACAGTGACCGCCGGTATCGTTTCCGCCAAGGGCCGCGTCATCGGCTCCGGCCCCTATGATGATTTCATCCAGACGGATGCTGCCATCAATCCCGGCAATTCGGGCGGCCCGCTGTTTAACGTACGCGGTGAAGTGATCGGTATTAATACAGCAATCTACTCCCGTAGTGGCGGCAATAACGGCATCGGCTTTGCCATTCCGATTAATCTGGCCAAGTCGACCGTGAGTGAACTGCGCGAAACCGGTCATATCACACGTGCCCGACTGGGTGTACATATCACCGATCTGGATAAGGAGACAGCCAAGGCGCTGGGCCTGAAAAATCGCGAAGGTGCGCTGGTGCCGCAGGTTGAGGCTGGTTCTGCCGCCGACAAGGCGGGCATTCGCGCCGGTGATGTGATTGTGTCGATCGATGGCGAGCAGATCAAAAAGGCGCATGAACTGCCGATTCGTGTAGCCAGACATGCGCCGGGCGACAAGGTGAAGGTAGGCATTATCCGCGATGGCAAAGCTAAAACCATTACCGTCACGGTAGAAGCGATGCCTGATGACAAGGTAGCCAGCAATGCAATGGCTAGCGACCAACAGGGCAAGGTGCGTCTGGGTCTCGTGGTCAAGGATTTGAACAGGGATATCGCCCGTCAGCTGCATGCGCGTGTAAAGCAGGGTGTGGCTGTTGAGCAGGTGCAGCCGGGTATGCCGGCAGCACGTGCGGGTATTGCCCGTGGCGATGTGATTTACCGCATCAATGGTGAAGATGTGAAGAGCCTGAAAGAGTTTACCGCCACGATCAGTAAATTCGAGCCGGGTGCCGTACTGCGTGTCATGCTCGATCGGGGCGGAGATCAGGTGTTCGCGTTGATCCAGCTGCCCGCGCCGCACGATAAGAACTGATACGCACACGATGTCATTGCCGCATATTCAGATGATGACCCGCCGGCAGTGCAGCCTGTGCGATGTTGCCGCAGCCGTGATTGAGGCGGCGGCGGAGCAGGGGCTGTGCAGCTGGGAAGCTGTAAATGTGGACAGGGACAAGGGCTTGCTTGTCCGCTACGGCATGGATGTGCCTGTACTTGTCTGTGAGGGAAAGATGTTATTCAAACACCGGGTGACAGCCGAGCAATTGCAGGCTGCGTTGGCGGATATCGGTAGTGCGGAGTGCGGAGCATGATTCTGCGTTGGTTGCTTATTCTGGCTGGATTAACCGGCCTGGGCGCACTTATCTGGCAGACACTGCCGGAGGCTCCGGTGAATATTGATGTCGGGAGCCAGCGCATCGAATTTGTGCTGCCCGATCTGGCCGGTAAGGGGCAAGCCCTGCCGCAAGGCGGGGTGGTGCTGCTGAATTTTTGGGCGACATGGTGTCCTCCGTGCCGTCAGGAAATTCCATCCATGGTGCAGTTGCATGAGCGGCTGGGTGCCAGCGGCCTGAATATTGTTGCCGTATCGGTGGACAGCCGGCGGGAAGATCTGAACTCCTTTGTGAAGGAGTATCAGATGCCGTTTCAGGTGCTGCATGATGCCGACAGTGCCATATCACACCGTTATGGCGTATTCCGCTATCCGGAATCATTTCTCATCGATCGTGATGGTGTGATCCTCGAACATATGGTTGGTGCGGTGGACTGGATGAGCCCGCCGGTACTTGCCCGCATCAAGGCTGCGCTGGCCAGACCGGTTGCCACGCGTGCGGCGACACCCGCTGCAGGCGGCTGATGTCGGACAGGCAACAGCCGGAGTTACGCTCCCGGATCGAAGAACTGCGCGCGCAACTGCGCGAGCATAATTACCGCTATTATATTCTCGATGCCCCGGTCATCAGCGATGCTGAATACGACCGGCTGCTGCGAGAACTGGAGTCGCTGGAAGCTGAACTGGCGGAGCCGGTACCGGATGATTCCCCGACCCGCACAGTGGGAGCCCCTGTGTCTCAGGTGTTCACGCCGCGCTTGCATGGTGAGCCGCTACTCTCATTAGCCAATGCGTTCTCTGCCGATGAGGTGGAGGCCTTTGTTCAGCGCATTGATGAAGCGCTGCCGGATCGCGCGCACTCTTTTATTATCGAGCCGAAAGTAGATGGGCTGGCAATCAACCTGCGTTATGAGGCGGGGCGTCTGGTTGTGGCGGCTACACGTGGCGATGGTGCGACCGGCGAGGATGTGACCGACAATGTCCGTACCATCGGCGATATTCCGTGGCAGCTGAAGCAGATCGATGGTATCGAGCTGCCGGCAGTGCTGGAGGTGCGCGGCGAGATCTATATGTCGCGCGCGGCTTTCGCCGCACTCAATGCCCGCCAGGATGTCGAGGGCGCACAACCGTTTGCCAATCCGCGCAATGCCGCTGCCGGCTCGCTCAGACAGCTCGATGCCCGTGTAAGCGCCAGTCGCCGTCTGGGGTTCTTTGCTTATGGCGCAGGTCTGGGCGGCAGGGCGGTTGCCGCCAGTCAATCGCAACTGCTGGAACGACTGGCCGGATTCGGTTTTGCCGTTCAGCAAACCTCCATCGCCGGTGATCTGCCCGCGCTACTTGTCGCCTATGATGCGCTGCAACAGCAGCGCCCCGAGCTTAAGTATGAAATCGACGGGGTCGTTTATAAGCTGGATGATTTTTCATTGCAGGATCGCCTCGGTGCGGTTGCCCGCTCACCACGCTGGGCTATTGCCCACAAGTTTCCGGCCGAGGAAGTGACAACCACGGTGAAGGAGATCATCTGGCAGGTGGGGCGAACCGGCGTGATCACCCCTGTTGCCGATATGCAGCCGGTGGCTGTTGGTGGCGTCATGGTCTCACGTGCCACACTGCACAATATTGATGAGTTGAAACGAAAACAGGTCTATGCCGGCGCACGCGTCATTGTACGTCGGGCCGGTGATGTGATTCCGGAGGTGGTCAGGGCGGTGGATGTGGATGCGCAGGCGTTGATGCCCGAAGCTCCCGATCAATGTCCTGTCTGTGGCGCATCGGTGTTTCGCCTGGAGGGTGAGGTAGCCATTCGCTGTGGCGGCGGCCTCTCCTGTTCGGCGCAATTGACCGAGCGACTACGCCATTTTGTCTCCCGCGGCGCCATGGATATTGAAGGTATGGGTGACAAGCTCATTGCCAGACTGGTGGATGAAGGGCTGCTGCGGGATATCGCCGATCTGTATGAGCTGGATTATGCCTCCCTGCACGACTGGCCGGGTATGGGGGAGAAAAAAATAGCCAATCTGCAAGCTGCCGTGGAGCAGAGTAAACAGCGTCCGCTGGCCCGTTTTCTGCATGCGCTGGGTATTCGCCATGTCGGATCGGCAACGGCAGCAGCACTTGCCGATCATTTCGCCGCTCTGGACCTGCTGGCGCAGGCCGATGAGGCGGCGCTGATTGCTGTGCCGGATGTCGGGCCGGAAGTGGCAAGCAGTATCCTGAGCTTTTTCCGTGAAGCGCATAACCGGGAGGTGATTGCCCGTCTGCTGGCTGCCGGTGTGACGCCCGAGCCTCCGCAACGGCAGCAGCATGATCATCCGCTGGCAGGTAAGACGGTTGTGCTGACCGGCAGTTTTACAGCCATCAACCGGCGTATGGCGCAGGAACAGCTGCGCGCACTTGGTGTGCGTGCCAGCGGTTCGGTATCCGCCCAGACCGATCTGGTTATTGCCGGTGAGAAAGCCGGCTCGAAACTGACCAAAGCGCGTGAGCTGGGTATTGAGGTGGCCGATGAGGCGCAGCTGCTGGACTGGCTTGGCTGGCACTGATCCGCACCTCTCTGCTGCCACAACCCTTGAATGAGCCTGTTTTCAACCCTACAAATACCCGGAGTGGCGTAGTGCGCCCGACTGTTTTCCGGAGGTGGGTTCAATGGCAGCAACACTGGAGCTTTCCAGTCTTTCCCTGTTTTCACGCGAGATGCGCAAGGCACCCCGGCTGGACCGGGCGGAAGAGACGCGTCTGGCCAGGCTGTGGCGTGATCAGGGTGATCGTGAAGCGGCGCGACAGCTGGTGGTTGCCAACCTGAGTGGTGTGGCGGCTATCGCCCGGGAGTACCGGCACTTTGGCCTGCCGGAGATGGATCTGATTCAGGAAGGGACGCTGGGCTTGATGCATGCGGTCAAAGGCTTTGATCCGGAGCGTGGTTTTCGCCTGATGACCTATGCCTCATGGTGGGTACGTGCCGCCATCCA
>Ga0210009_1000684_pt1 | contig 35154 bp, 31 predicted proteins | sample CryGeyCG2114_065_FD_185457 | JGI IMG/M metagenome (GOLD analysis project Ga0210009, IMG submission 185457) | Groundwater microbial communities from aquifer - Crystal Geyser CG12_big_fil_rev_8/21/14_0.65 (SPAdes) (version 2) | ecosystem: Environmental > Aquatic > Deep subsurface > Groundwater ...
GGCGCAGGGACGTCGCGTCTGGTAGATGAACTGCTTCGTCGCGGGCACCGGCTTGTGCTGAACGATATCAGTCAGGCTGCGCTCAATAAACTGCAGATACGGCTCGGTGGCGAGGGGCACACGCCGGGCGAAAGGGACGCGGACGCGCGCATCCACTGGCTTCACCACGACATATCGAAGCCTCTGCCCGCGGAGTTGCCACCGGTCGATCTCTGGCTGGACCGTGCTGTGCTGCACTTCCTGCTGCTGGAGTCTGACATCCAGGCGTATTTCGATAATCTCCGCGCCGCACTCCGGCCGGGTGGGTATGTCCTGCTTGCCGAGTTTTCGACCGACGGGGCCGAGAAGTGCGCGGGGCTCGAACTGCATCGGTATTCGATCGACGAAATGGCGGAGCGTACACGTACACCAACCCCAACGGCGATCCGCGGCCGTACCTCTACGCACTGTTCAGGCGGCGGCCGCCCGCTCCATCTGCCTGATGGTCTTCGCCATGGTCTTCCGCGTCTGCTCGGCGACGAGTGGCGCCAGAAGCTCACCCAGAAGGCCCCATTTCATGGTGAACTCGTACCATACGGTGACGCTCGTTTTTCCGCCGACTCGCCGGACCGTCCAGCCCCCATACATGGGCCGCATGGGAAAAGGGAAGCCAGGAGCGTCGGTATCGAAGCGCAGCGAGAGCTCGCGGTTGTCATCACTCAACGCGGCGACGTCCTCCGACCAGCGCTGTCCCTTGTGATTCTCACACGTACGCCGTGCACCGTTCCTGCTGACTTTGACGCTTTTCAGCGCCGAGTAAAACTCACCGATCCGGTCCAGTTGCCGGATGACGCCCCATATGGCTTCGGGTGATGCCGCGACCTCCTGGTGTACCTCGAACCCACTGCGGGCCGCTGTCCGCCTGCGCGTATTGCGCGTAAGCCCCCGCAGCCCAACTAGTTGCCACGTGGCGAAGACGAGTACGACGAGCGCAACGAGCAGCACCGTCCACGTACCTCCAGACGAGAGCGCGTCCGGGGCGGCAATCAACACGATGACACTTCCGATAACCCACACCAGGTCAGCGAGCGAAATTGCAAGGGCGGAAGCTGGCACCGGGCGGCTACGGCGTGTTTCCATATACAGAATGGCCGCGAACAGCAGCAGGCCGGGCCCGAGCGCGCGCAGAATCCACGGGTCGAAGCCTCCCATCCAGGCTGAGAGTGCCTCGGCCTGGACCAACGAGATAACGCCGCAGAGGGCCGAAAAAGCAGCGTTGGAGCGCAGTGCGGTGCGCAGTGTATTCCATGTCATGGGTATTCGCTTTTGACTGGGTATGTTGACTTAAACGGGTCGTAGACCCAAGTTCGGATGCATATGTAATCATATCAATTACCTGTGGGGTAATGATTATTCATATGTCAACCATTATCTTGTACCATGCACGCCCCGGCTGCGACACATATCGTAGAAGACCTCCCGCCCGTTGGCGCCATGCTCCGCCAGTGGCGCAAGCACCGCGGGCTGAGCCAGATGGATCTGTCCTTCGAAGCCGACCTCTCCGCGCGGCACATCAGCTTTCTGGAAACAGGCCGCTCACAGCCCTCCCGGCGTGCCCTCGGCGCCCTCGCCGATGCACTCCGCATACCGCTACGCGAGCGCAACGAGTTGTTCGAAGCCGCCGGATTTGCGCACCCTTATTCGGACGCGACGCTCTCGGACAGCGAACTCGCCTTCCACTACGACCTGGTCCGCTCCGTGCTTGCGCGCCATGAGCCCTGGTTCGCTGTTGCCATTGACCGGCACTGGAACATCCGCATGATGAACGCGGCCGCCGAGCAGTTCCTGGCCCAATTCTTCTGCGAAGGCGGCATTGAGCCACCTCTCACGCCGAATCTGGCTCGGCTCCTGTTTCACCCCGCAGGCCTGCGCACCTGCCTCCTGAACTGGCCCGACGTACGCACCCACTTCATGGAGCGCCTCAGCCGCGAACTCATCCGCAACCCTATGGATGCAGAGTTCGCCGTCCTCGTCGACGAAATGGCTTCCTATGTCGGTGTGCCCGGGGAGGATAGTTCAGGTGGCCGGGATTCCAGACGAGGCGCTCGTCGGCGCGACTCCGCCCGCCCGGCGTCCGAGGACCTTGCCCTCGTGCTACATCTTTCGACTGGCGACATGGAGGCTCGTCTTATCGGAACGGTCATGGCATTTGACTCCGCGCGGTCACCCGCCCTTGAAGAACTCCGCATCGAAACCTTCTTCCCGGCCGACGAAGCGACGCGGATGCAAATGGAATCAGCCTTTTGACCTTTGCGGCTATGACCGCGCGGCTGTGTCCTCATCTATCCCGTTCGTATTGACCCCTACGGCAAAGACAGCTCCATCTTCGGCCCGCTCACGTTCACGCGGTCCAGCAGCGTAGCGCTGGCTTTGTTCAGCCCGATGACATCCACCTGGATGTCGCGTTTGCGGGATTTCAGGACGGCCTTGTCGATGGCCGCCACCGCCGATGCACCCCAGATGTGGGCGTTTGTCAGGTCCAGCACGACGCGGTCGACGTTTTCCTGGAAATCGAAGTGGGCCAGGAAGCCCGTAACCGTCACAAAGAACAGGTCGCCGTTCACGGTGCAGGTCCGGACGCGGCCGTCGGCGCTGAGCGCATCCTCCATGAATGCCAGGTCGGCCACCTCGCGGGCAATCAACAGGGCGCTCAGGACGACTCCGACGAAAACGCCCATGGCCAGATCATGTGTGTACACAACGGTTCCGACGGTCACAACCATCACCAGTGTTTCGCTCAGCGGCATGGTCCGAATGGTGCTCAGTGACGCCCAGTCGAAAGTGCCGATCGAGACCATGAACACGACGGCCACAAGCGCCCCCATGGGAATGAGCACCAGCCAATCGGCCAGCACCAGAATGAAAAACAGCAGGAAGAGGCCCGCCGAAAAATCCGGTTACGATGTTCGCAATGCCCTGACCGGTCGATTCCCGGTTCTTATCGCTCAGCGTATGGGTCATTTTATCGACAATAGATGCCGTGAGCAGCGATTCAATCAGCCCAACCATGGCCAGCGCGATCGATACGGGGAAAATGATGCGGAGTGTATCCTTCGAAAAAGGGGCGGACGGGAGACTGAAAAACGGCAGTGTGGAGGGCAATGCGCCCATATCACCGACGCGGCTCAGCCCTTCCGGCAGGAAAAGCGAAACCACCGTGAGCAGCAGAATGGCCACGAGGGGCGACGGAACAGCGTTTGTCACGCGGGGCAGGAGGTAAATGACAGCGAGCCCGGCGCCGACAATCGCGTACATCATCCAACCGGTACCCACGAAAAGTGGCAGTTGCGCCAGAAAAATGAGGATAGCCTGGGGGTTCACAAATCCGACCATGACAGACTTCGGGACGAACTTTATGTACCGGCCCAGTTTGAGCCAGCCAGACAGGATCTGCAGAATGCCGGTCAGGATCGTGGCCGCGAAGAGGTATTCCAGTCCGTGATCCCGCACGAGTACGATCATGAGCAGCGCCATGGCGCCAGTCGCGGCCGAAATCATGCCGGGGCGACCGCCCACGAACGCGGTGACGACCACTATCGAAAACGACGCGTACAGGCCGACTTTCGGGTCTTCGCCCGCAATGATAGAGAACGCAATGGCCTCGGGAATGAGCGCCAGGGCCACGACGACGCCGGCCATCAGGTCGCCGCGGACATTGGAGAATCACTGCTCGTGGAGCGAACGGGTACTGGGAATGGAGAGACCGTAGCGGCGGTCCCCAAGAATGGAACGAATATTCAACGGGGTTCGGGATCAGGGTGGGACGCAGGAAAGAACCGCCAAACCTTATGCGGGATGAACGGATCCCCCGGAAAATCCGGAAGCGCTATCATTCACTGCATCCACACTCGGCCGCTCCTTCAACCCCTATTCGTCACCGCAGGAACACCTCCATGTCCGGATAGTCCTGCAGAAGCCCGTCCTGGGCCATCCAGGCCTCGATGTCGTCGATATCCATGGGTACAAAATCCGATACGATCTCGGCGCGGTCCTCATGGATGATGATCAGGTCCTCAAGCCGGATGTAGATCTGCTCCTCCGGCACACGCAGCGCCGGCTCGATGGTGAATACCATGCCCGCGCGGAGCACGCCGCTGTAATCGCCCACGTCGTGCGTCGCCATGCCGACGCCGTGTCCGAGCGTGGGTCCCTCGCGCGTAGCCCGCTGCTCATAACTGTCAACAAACGCCAAGGCGGCAGCACGGTAGATGTCTTTCGAAAACGTCCATCCGGCCACGAGCTTCCGCATCTCCCCGACTGCTTCTTTCATGATCTGTCCAGGCGTGACGCTCGGTCGGATGCGGTGCAGAATGGCCCGATACGCGGCCAGGTAGAAGCCGTAGAGCTCACGCTGCCACGCGCTGAACGTACCGTTGACGGGCATCATCCGCGTCACATCTGACATGTAATACTCGACGTCCGGGGCGTAGTCCATGAGCAGGAAATCCCCGTCCTGCATGATGCGTTGCCCGGCATTGTAGTGCGGGTAGTATGCGTTTCCGGCGCTCGCGACGAGCGAGTAGTAGGCATCGCCCTGGGCACCATTGCGCCAGTAGTGGTATTTGGCGACCGCATCGAGTTCCATTTCCCTCTGGCCGGGGGCCACCGAACGCATGGCCTCCATGAGCCCGATGCCGGAGAGTCGCGTGGCCTTGCGGATCATCTCCATCTCGAGCGGGCTCTTGATGAGTCGCAGATCGTCGAGGATCGGGTTGATGCTTTCAATCCGGAATGCGGGGTAGCGCTCTCGCAGCAGGCCAATGAAGTGGGCTTCGCGCGACGGGCGACCGTCCCACGGATCGGAGAGCCGGTCCGATACGTGTCGCAGGCCAAGGTCGCGGCTCTCGGCAAGGCCCTCGGCGGGCTGGAAAAGAGTGTACAGCGTGGGGATGGTGCGGCGGCGCATTTGGCGTCCCAGGTCCTCGGCGAACTGTTCGGTGGCGGCCACGCGATCAATCCCCGAAAGCTCGTGGATGAGTGCAGCATCTGCAGCAGACAGGACATGCCCCTCGGCGCGCTCGCGGCCTTCATTCCGGTGTGGCACATACAACGTAGTCGTGCGGCTGGCTCCGTCCATGATGACAAGCGCGTGCGCCACCTCTATGCCCGTCAGATAGTAGAATTCATTCGACTGACGGAAGCGCGTGTATCCGCGCGGCGTGGGCTCGCCCTGCATGACCACGATACCATGCGGGCCTATCCGGTCGAAAACGCGTGAGCGGCGCTCGGCGAATTCCGATGGCGGGAAATCCTCCGTGAAGAGCGGCATGCCGTCCTGGGCAAGGACGGTTCGTTCCGTCGCGCCGGACATGACGAGCAGCATGCATATGATGGATGCGGCCCGGAGCGCCTTGAAATGGGTGGGGGTGCGGTTCATGGTGGATCTCGATTTGGTACTGGAGTTGCTGAAACAGACGAATATAATCCGTTCGGCGAACCGGTCATGCAGGGGAATTCCCGTCGGCGAATGGGGCGATTGCACGATCGCTCGACATTCACTGCCACAGACAGTATGTTGACCGACAGCCGCCGTATCCAGACGCACATTGCAACATGGCCGAGAAACCAAGACGCAACGATCCCTGTCACTGCGGAAGTGGTGAGAAGTACAAGCACTGTTGCCAGGAGAAGGATGAGTCGTCGGGACTCCAGTCGAATCTGGCCATGATTGCCATCGTGGCTGCGCTTCTGCTCGGCCTCGCGCTCGCGTGGAACGCGTTTTCCGGGGGAGGCGGAGGTCCAGGAAACTGTCCGCCGGGCACGGTGTGGTCACCAGAACATCAGCATTGTCATTGACACGCAACGACTTGCGCTGATACTTGTTGTAACGTACATTCGGCGGACCCGAACCACCCACCCACCCGGGCCACTGCCGTGCTCTTCAATTCTCTGACGTTCGTCGCGTTCTTCGCGATCGTTCTGGGCCTGTACAATCTGCCCATTTCCTGGCGAAGCAGAAAAATCATTCTGCTCGTCGCAAGTTACGCGTTCTACGCCGCCTGGAGTCCACCGTTCGTACTGCTGCTCTGGCTGTCCACGCTGGTCGACTGGCACGTGGCGAAGGCGCTCTTCCGGGCGAGGGACCTGTCGCGCCGCCGTCTTCTGCTTGTCGTCAGTGTCGCGGTGAATCTCGGAGTGCTGGGTTTTTTCAAATACGGCGGATTCCTGCTGGAGAACTTCGTGGCGCTCATGACACTCATGGGAGTTGACTTCCAGCCTGCGGCACCTTCCATCATTCTCCCGGTGGGTATCAGTTTCTACACGTTCCAGACCATGGCCTACTCGCTGGACGTGTACCTTCGGCGGTCGGAACCGTCCCGCTCACTGTTGGACTTCGCGCTCTTCGTGACCTTCTTTCCGCAGCTCGTCGCCGGTCCCATTGTTCGCCCCACACATCTTCTTCCCCAGTTTGCAGAGGCGCGGCGGGTGCGAATCAATCAGCTCCTGTGGGGACTGGGCCTCATGACGCTCGGGCTGTTCCAGAAAGTCGTGATCGCCGACGGTATGCTCGCGAAGGCCTCCGACACGGTATTCGGGGCCACGGCCGCCGTCCCGTTCGTCGATGCGTGGCTCGGTACGCTTGCATTCGCGGGGCAGATATTCAGCGATTTTGCGGGCTATTCGACCACGGCCATCGGAGCGGCCCTGTGCCTTGGGTTCTCACTTCCGAACAACTTCCGGTTCCCCTACGCCGCGATTGGATTTTCGGATTTCTGGCGCCGCTGGCACATATCCCTTTCCACGTGGCTCCGGGACTACCTGTACATCCCGCTGGGTGGCAACCGGAAGGGGCCGGCCCGGACCTATGTCAATCTGATGATCACGATGCTGCTCGGTGGACTCTGGCACGGTGCGGCGTGGACCTTTGTCGTCTGGGGCGGTCTGCATGGACTCTATCTCATGGCCGAGCGCTTCCTTCAGCGCCGCTTCGGTGACCCGGAGCGGACGACGGGTCTTCTGCACCAGGTGTTTGTCGGTATCGTGACCTATTTCCTCGTCCAGATTACGTGGGTGTTCTTCCGGGCTCCCGATTTTTCCACGGCGTGGCGTCTCGTGATCTCCATGTTCGGTTTTTCGGAGGGCGCCGCGCCGGTACTGGCAACCGTTCATATGATTCAGGTTGTCGTCGTGACGGTCGTCATGCTCGTGGTACACTGGTACATGCGGTCCCGGACACTCGAGGAAGTGGTTGGCCGCGCGCACTGGATGGTCGTAGGGGCGACGTGGGCTGTCATGTTGTTCGCGCTCATCGTGACACAGGGCTCCGGCAGTTCGTTCATTTATTTCCAATTCTGATCATGACGCACATCGACGGTACGGATCGCACGGTCCCCGACCTCGCCTGGAGGCGGGCATGGGGACTCGTTTTGCTTCTTGTCATTCTTGCAACAGCGGCCTGGGAATTCAACTGGCGCGCGTACGGTTACAACTCCAGGGTTGTCGACAGCCCGGCCTTCTGGACCATTCAGCGCAAGGCAGCCACGGCAGCTGAAGATCCTGTTGTAGTCGTGGGCTCCTCGCGTACCCTGTTCGATATTAACCTCGACGTTTGGGAGCGGCTCGACGGCCGTCGTCCAATCCAACTTTCGCTTGAGGGAACATCGGGACTACATGGCCTGAAACACCTGGCCGAGGATCCTGATTTCTCCGGGACCGTGATCGTGGGCGTAACGCCACCACTCTACTTCACCGGGTTTGCCTACCGCGGCGATGTGTTTGAGCACTTCGAGTCTGAGACACCATCCGAGTGGGCCGGGAAGCAACTTTCCATGCCCCTCGAGCGCGTATTTGCGTTCATTGAGGCCGAAAACCTGCCTCTTTTCGAGCTCATCCAGGATATTCCCATGCCCAACCGTGAAGGCGTGAATCCGCCCCACATGGAAATCCGGAAGCTGTCCGAGAGTGACTTCAGCCGCAATACATCAATGTGGCCCCGCGTCGAAGAGGACAGCACCTACCGACAGGGGTCGCGTGACATCTGGGTGCACACGCTGAACCAGATGGCCCCCCCGCCAAATGCGCCTCCCGCTGACCCGGAACCCTTCATCGAGGAAACCATCGCCTACGTAGCCGCCATTCGGGAGCGAGGTGGGGATGTCGTCTTCATCCGGGCCCCGAGCAGCGGTCCGTGGCGGGAGGTCGAAGCTGGTGGGTTTCCGCGCGAAAAGTACTGGGACCGGCTGATGGAGCGCGTAGATGCGCGCGGTATCCACTTCGAAGACCACCCGGAACTGATGGGATTGGATTTGCCCGAGTGGTCCCATCTCAGTCGGGCAAGTGCCATCCGGTACACGGAGGCGTTGTACCCTCTCATCCAGGAAGCACTGACGGTGCACGAAGAGGTAGCTCCATGAACATCATTGCCGCCATTGATTTTTCTTCCGTCTCAAAGGATGTATGCCGCGAAGCAGGGGAGCTGGCGCGCGACCGCGCTGGACATGTCCGTCTTGTTCACGTCGCCGAACCGGATCCGGATTTCGTCGGCTACGACGCCGGTCCGGACGTCGTCCGCGGACAGGTAGCCACGGAAATTCGTGACGAACACCGTCGGCTTGGCGAAATGGCCCGCGATGTGCACAGTGGGTTCGGTATTGAAGTGACGCCGCTACTGGTTCAGGGCGAGACTGTCGCCATGATACTGGACCTGGCTGCGCGGCACCACGCGGACTATATCATCATGGGCACGCACGGGCACGGAGTCGTATACCAGGTGCTCGTAGGCAGCACGAGTGAGGGTGTGCTGCGCCAGGCTGCATGCCCCGTGTTGTTGGTTCCGGCACGGCAAACGTACTGAGCCACAGTGTTGCTGTCTGCCCGATGGAGGCCGGGAGCACATCGGTACCGAACCACTCCGCAGGGCCAGTCAGTACATTCCATGCGTCCTTCATTGAAACCCGATAGGGCGTTGACACGCGAACAACTTCACGCCGCGATGTGGCGTGGCGTTCCAGATAGTGTTTCAGACCCTCCACTTCAACGCGCCATCTGAGCACTTCAACGTGCCACCTGAGACGGAAGGCGTCGAGCATGTCATCGGGACCGCCCATGTCGAACGCCATACGAGCGATCACGGTCAGGGATGGGGCAATAGCATGGAGTGGAACCTATCTTCCCATTGCTGGCACCAATAACACGACCGAGGTGACTACGTGAAGGATACCATCAAAATGACCGGCCACAAGCGTTTGTGGTTCGAGGCGGATGCCGAGCCACTGATATCGGATGTCGAGGCCGTTCTGACAACGGAGGCCGGGGGCGCTTTCGCGACGCTGCGATACGCATGGAGCAACGAGGGCTCACCGCACACGGGCATCATGCTCATTCACCGACAGGCACGTGTCGGTGCACCGGCCATTTCCTGGGCCGATTCCTTTCATCAGTCCGGTGCCCTCATGGCGCTTACATGCGAGGATGTTACTTCGACGAGCGTCACCGGCCTTGGAGCCTATGCGGCGCCACCCGGTCCCGACTGGGGCTGGCGGATCGAGGTCGCGTGGCCCGAATCGGACCACCTGGTTGTCACCATGGCCAATATCTGGCCGAGTGGTCAGGTAGACCGGGCCGTGGCCATCGAGCTCAGATGAATATGATCTGCGTGTTCGGGCCGTCGGCGAGCGCGTACATGTCACCTACGGTGATGATATCCTTTACGTCGTCTATCAGGTCATCCTTTTTCAGGTGGAACATGTCGGCTGCGAGCTGGCACGCATAGATTTCGCCGCCGCCAGCCACGATCATGTCAAAGAACTCGGAGACGGGCGGTATGTCGAGCTTGTCCATCTCTTTCTTCATCATGGCGCTGGCAAGTGCTTCCATGCCGGGAAGACCGGCAATCATGGTAGGCACATTCTCCATCATGGCCGGGTTGCCGACTGTCGCCGTGTGCAGCTTGTCCTGCTTGCCTTTGCGAATGGCATTCAGGCCGAAAAAGGTGAAGAACATCTTGGCCTCAATGCCTTCCATGACAGCGCCGTTGGCCATCACAAGACCAGCGTACACGTCTTCGATCGTGCCCTTGGACACGATGATGAGCACTTTTTCAACTTTCATGGTCTTATACGCAGCTTGTGGGTTTGGGGATACCGGCCAGCTTGGAGGCCAGCTTGAGGGGAGCACCGGGAAAGAGGGCGTAAAACCCCTTGATGTCCACGATACCTGACTTGCCTATTCGCCGAATGGAGAGTTTTTCTCCGTTCGATGTAGCCTCGCGCAGGAAGTTGAGCACCTCAAAGTGTTTATCGGTCAACTCGATGTCATTGGCCCTGGCCAGTTCGCGTGCCACATCCGGGGTCCATTGATCGAGATTGGTCATGTAGCCTTCCTCGTTGAACGAGATGTCCGATAGGGTCATTTCTTCTGTCATGATGCCACCTTTTGCTTTTTTCCTTTCATGGTCATTTGCGTCGATACCGGAAGGCGCCGACCGGGAAGCAGCATATTCCAATAGATCCACTCGAAAGCGAGCTTACCCATATGATTCATGCGTGTCTCTTTCAAGAGTCGCATGGGACCAAGAATGGGTATGGGGAATGAACCTGGAAGCGGCTCCGTGTCGTAATTGAAGTCGATGAGCGTGGCCTTCCCGCGGCCCGTTTCTATGAAGCAGTTGGCGTGTCCGTCGAAGTCGGGGAGCAGATCCTGGCCTTCGATATGGCGAAGAATGTTCTCCTCCAGCACTTCGGCCTCGAAGTGGGCGACGGAACCGGCCTTGGATGTAGGCACGTTCGTTGCGTCTCCGATGACAAAGATGTCGTCGTGCTCTTTGGCCTGCAGTGTGTGCTTGTCTGTCGGAATGAAGTTCAGGTCGTCTGCATCGCCCATGCCGGATGCATTGACCATGTCCGCACCCATGTTTATGGGAATCGATACCAGCAGATCGAAGGGCACTTCGCGTTCGTCGTAGGAGATGAGCACCTTGCGATCATTGTCCACCCGCTCCAGATAGAATTCCGGAATGACCTCGATGCCCTTGTCCTTCATGAGCTGGCCGAGAAACCGGGTTGCAATGGGCTTGGTGAACGCGCCCGAAAGTGGGGTTACGTAGACAATCCGAACCCGGTCTCGCATACCACGCTCAGCAAAGTAGCTGTCGGCCAGGAAGGCAAACTCAAGGGGCGCAATCGGGCACTTGAAAATGCTTTCTGCGAGATTGATGACCAGGCGGCCGCCCTTCCAGTCCATGAGCTTGTCGGCGAGCGCACACGCTCCCTCGAAGGTGTAGAAGTCGAAGATGTCCCTGTACCACAGGTCCTCCTTGAGCCCCGGGGTTTCTTCCGGGCGGGGTGTCGTTCCGGTTGCTATCAGGAGTAAATCGTACGGTAATGTATCACCATCTTCGAGGAGTACACGTTTCTCCTTCGGATCGACTTTTTCGACCTCGGCAATACGAAACGTGACTCCTTTCGGGATGAGATCGGCCTTGGGGCGAACGACATCCGAAGGCTCGCACATCCCGAATGGGATGAACAGAAATCCGGGTTGGTAATAGTGCAACGGGTCTTTGTCAATGATCGTGATGGACCACTCATCTGCGCGAAGCTTTCTGCGCAGTTTGTTGGCCATCATGGTCCCGGCCGTGCCTCCTCCCAGTATTAAGAAATCTTTCATCGTGGTACGGGATGTAGTTACTGAACGTACATTACCATGGGCACGGGAAGGTGGCAGTATGGTCGTCACGATCTGGTCTGTAGGCTTCCCCGCGACACCTCATGTAGGCAATAACCTGACAGATATCCACCGCCAGCAGCATGATGACAAGAAAAGAGTGGCTGAAAGCGGCCGCACTGACAACGGTATCCATGGCCGCAGGTCCTTTTCACCTTCTGCGCGGCGAGCGCGTACTCCGGATTGCCCACCTGACCGATTCACACCTTGAAAAGGAGGGCTCCGATGCCTGGATGCGGACGTGCATCCGCCACGCACAACAGCTGTCCGATCCGCCTGACGTGTTTTTCATGGGCGGTGACATCATCAACGATGCACTTGGTCGCGACGCCGACGAAATCGAGGCCCAATGGGCCATCTGGCGACGCGTGAAATCCGAACTGTCGTGCCCGGCGGTGTACTGCATAGGTAACCATGACGTGTGGGGAAAGGCCGAACACCGTGCGGATCCCCGTTGGGGCAAGACGTGGGCCATGGAGGAGTTCGGCCTGGAGCGGCCGTACTACGATTTCGAGCGGGCCGGATGGCATTTCATCGTGCTCGACAGTACGCATATGAATGACGACGGATCATGGTATACCGGGCGGCTGGATGATGATCAGTTTGCCTGGCTTGAAGGCACACTCGGTCGTATCTCCCCGGAAACGCCGGTTTTCATCCTGTCGCACATTCCCATCATGTGTGCGGCGGCGTTCTTTGACGGAGACAACGAGGAGACAGGCAACTGGCGCATTCCCGGAGCCTGGGTGCATATCGACGCCCGACGGATTGTCGAGCTCTTCCACCGGCATCCGAATGTGCGTGTCGCCATCAGCGGGCACATCCATCTGCTCGATGCGGTCGTGTACAACGATGTGACCTATTACTGCAATGGCGCGGTCTGCGGCGCGTGGTGGGGCGGCGACTATCATCAGACCCATCCCGGATATGCAATGATCAACCTCTATGCCGATGGGTCGTTCGAGCGGGAATACGTTGCGTATGGTTGGTCGGGGTAAGTATCGGACGGACAACGGTCCGCTCTTGAAGCGCGGAGTATATTGGGCACAGCCAGCCTTACTGCCGTCCCATGAATGAATACATTGATCTGCTCAAGGCGCTCATTCGTCAGCCGAGTGTGGTTGGCAGTGAACACTCCTTTTTCCGCGTGCTGCAGCGGGAGCTCGAAGAGCGGGGGGCGGATGTTGCCTGGTACGAAGGGGTACTCGTCGCGCAGGGTCAGCGACCGGGGAGTGCCTATTTTTCGGCACATATCGACCGCCATGGGCTGGTCTGTACGGGTCCTGATGAGTACCAGTACGCGGCATTCGTGGCCGCCAACCGGTCCGACCTGCTCGACAATGCGGTGTCGGAAGAACTCATGGAACGCGTGACCGAGCGTTTCACCTCGGAGACCGTCTACGCGTATGACCCGTGGTCCGGAGGATACCGCGGCAGCGGAACCATCGAGGGTGCCTACATCTGTGAGTACCGGAACAACCTGATATTCGAGGTCATCGGGCTTCCCGGAATTGTGGCGGGCATTCCGGTAGCATTCAGTGACCGGTTGACCATCCACGATGGCTACCTTGAAGGACAGCTCGACAACGTGCTCACGGCTGCGGCGCTCGTTCATGCGTTCAGCCTCGGCTTCGAGGGTACGGCATTTTTCACCGCGCAGGAGGAAGCCGGAAAAAGTTGGCGTTATCTGCTCGAGTGGTTCCGCCGGTTCGGCGACTCGACCAACAACCTCTATGTGCTCGACACGAGTCCTTTTCCGGTAGATGCGGCGGCCGAGCAGCACCTCGTACTTCGCCGGCGGGATGCCAACGCCCTGTTCAACATAGATGCCACGGAGCGCGTCGAGGCGTGCTGCCGGCGTCATGGCTTCGGGTTCGTGTACAAGGATGCCTTCGTCGAGGAAATGAACCAGGTGCGCGTGACCCGGGGCGAGGCTCCCCGGTCGCTTGGCAGCACGGAGCTTGGAAGGATCATCCATGCGGGGGAGGGGCTTGTGGATGGCACGACCATCCAGGTGCCTACCACAGGCTATCACACCATGAACGAGTCGGCCCGGCTGGCGTCGGTCGAGGCGCTGTTGACGGTGATGACGGATCTGGGCGGCTGAGCGGGATGGCCGAACCGTTCAGTGCGTGAATTCGACCCGCCAAAGGCGGCTGCGGCGGCATGACTGGCGCCCAATCCGTATTCTTTTGCCCCCACCAACCATTTTTCCTTCTTGACATGAATATGCAGCTATTTGATGTACCTGGTCGCATCCTGACCACTCTGCTCCTGCTGGCACTCCTTGCGTTTCCAGGCGCGTCACACGCCCAGACTTCAGCCGATGGGTATCCCGGAGCCCGGCTGGGCTTCGGCGCCGTACTTGAATTTGCGGGCGACGAACTTCTCGTGAGCTCTGCACCGGTAGACTGGCCCGCGGGTGCGGACCCGGCTGGTGAGGTATATCGGTACCGCCAGCAACCGGGTGGCACGTGGCAGGAAACAGGCCGCTTGGGTGCTCCGGACAGTGAGCACGGCGACGAATTCGGACGCTCCATACTGGCAGCTGACGGATGGCTGTATGTCGGTGCGCCGGCAAAGAGCGCCGTGTATGTGTTCCAGCAGGCCGTCGATTTTGGAGGCGGCACCACATGGTCGTACGGACACACCCTTACAGCGGGTGATCTGCCCGACGGATTTGAGCTCGGAGGCGCCTATGCCCGTGGCGGTTTCCGCACGCAGACTTTGGCTAAGTCCGGCGATACCGTATTTGTGACGTCATACAACGGCGACACATCGGAAGGCGCGATTCACATGGCGGAATCGGGGCAGGGTATGCTCAGTACGCTCGTACAGGCACCTGCCTGGGCCATAACGGCAACCGAAACGACGCTTTTTGCAGGTGCGCCCACGATGAATGACAATACCGGAGCTGTCATGGTCTTCGGACGTGCGTCCGATGGGTCGTGGCGGCAGACGGCTACACTGGCCGCACCGGATGGGTCGGGCGGGGCCCTGTTCGGGCGGGCGTTGGCCGCCGATGGCAACAGGCTGTTTGTTGGGGCGCCCGGTATGGATGGACAAGGTGTCGTCTACGTCTATGAAGCGACCCAGGGTGGTGACTGGGAACAGATTCACGCATTCAGACAGGCCGATTCCGGGAGCGACGGTGCCGCCTCGCCAGCCCCGATGTTCGGTCAGGGACTGGATGTATCGAACATGCATCTGGCCGTGGCTGCCCGTGGAGCCGCATTCATTGTTGACCTGGATGTGATGGACCGTGCACCCGTGCGCCTGGAGGCACCCGAAGACCAGCGCGGCCGGAATTTCGGTGTGGGCATAGCCATCCATGGGACATCGCTCGCTGTCGGTGCGCCGAGTGCCGATTATGGCGCGGGCCGCGCCATTCTGTATGAGCGTCAGCGGGACGGGTCGTGGGCGGAGATGTCCGATGCCACCAGCGATGTGGTCCGCTTCAAGTCCGTCACGGGTGGCCGCGTGGACTGCAATGAGGGCGAGGTAAATGGACTCTATCCGTGTGACAATGTGGATCTGGTGTCGATGGTCAGTACCGACGTTCTGGCCCACGACCGCGGAGCCAACCTGAACGATATATGGGGTTGGGAGGACCCGGAAACGGGCCGTGAATACGTCATTGCGGGTCGTACGGATGGTACCAGTTTCATTGACATCTCCGACCCGGAGAATCCGGTTGTTGTGGGCCAACTCATGCGCACCCCCGGCTCTCCAGGCAGTTGGTGGCGCGACATCAAGGTGTATCGCGACCACGCGTACATCGTGGCCGATGGGGCAGAGGACCATGGCATGCAGGTACTGGACCTGAGGCAGCTTCGGGACCTGGATCCGGCCGACATGCCGGTAGACTTTGAACCGACCTACGTGTACCGAGAACTGGCAAGTGCCCACAACCTCATCGTCAATGAGGAGTCGGGATACCTCTATGCCACGGGCGTACGTGCAGGGGGGGAATCCTGTGGTGGACAGCTGCACATGATGGATCTGTCCGATCCGGCCAAGCCGACGTTCGTGGGGTGTTTCACGCATCCGGATTTCGGTGGTACACACGATGCCCAGTGCGTCATGTACAAAGGGCCCGATACCGACTACAGTGGACGTGAGATCTGCTTCAATTCGAACGGGAATGCGCTCATCATCGCTGACGTGACTGACAAGTCGGCTCCAGTCACCATTGCCGTGGCAGAGTATCCGAATACAGCATATGCCCACCAGGGATGGCTCACGGAAGATCAGCGCTGGTTCTATATGAACGACGAGCTGGATGAGATGAACAAGATCGTGGATCGCACCCGCACGCTCATCTGGGACATGAGCGACCTGGACGAGCCCATACTGGCCGACGAGTTCTACCACGACAACGGAGCGAGTGACCACAACCTGTACGTGAAGGGAAATTTCATGTACCAGTCCAACTACCATGCAGGCCTGCGGGTATTTGACGTGTCCAATCCGTTGGAGCCTGTTCGGGTGGGCTATTTCGATACCGCTCCGTATGCCGACAACATCTACGGTTTCGGTGGGTCGTGGAGCAATTATCCGTTCTTCAAGAGCGGAATCATTGCAGTCAGCAGCCAGGCGGAAGGGGTCTTCCTGCTACGCAAGCGCGAGGTGGATCTGTAAAGAAGTGGTGCCCGTCCAGGACCCGGGTCACAGATCACTCCACCCCGACTGGAATGACGCGTCGGTACGTGCCCGACGTTGTCGTCACGACAAGGGCGTAGATGCCGGGCGGGAGTGTTCCGTCCGGGTTCACCTGGAACGTATGTACTCTGCTCGGCGCGTGGCCGCGGGCCACGCGCCGAGCAGATACGTCGAACAATTCCCAGGACACGTCGCCGGGTGCCGGGAGCGCCACTTCCACGGTGAACCGGCCGCCAGGTGCCGGGATCGGATATGCGGCCCGGATGCCGCTTCTCTCTCCATCTGGCGATGAGGCGTTATCCACATGCGTCTCCTCGACGGATGTCGCCTTCGATTCCAGCCGGAAATGCCGGACGCTGCTCTCATCAGAGCGTGCCAGTCCGTCCAATGCAGAAACGCTCCAGGCGTACCAGGCATCGGGCACGAACTGCCCGGTGGTGAGCGGCATGCCTGTGAATACGTCATCGTCGCCGGGCACGAGGACCGTTTTGTCGCGGACCACGATCGTTGTGTCCAGTCCCGGCCCGCGGACGCGTACTTCATGGAATACCAGATCCCCCGGGTCGCCGTCCACTCCTGCATTCCACTGGAATACGGGCAGCTGGGGTGAGGTCAGGCTGTCATCGGGCGCAATCAGCGTGGCAGGGGACGGGGCTGAATTCAGGGCTGCGTCGCGGCGACCAACGCGAAAGTGGGGTGACGTCACCACTTCGGTCAGCGTACCCACGTCATCGCGCAGTTGCACCCTGACGTCGTGAAACCCGGGCTCCAGGCCCGGCCCCACGGTAGCCGTCGATATGGGTCGATCCACGACGTTGGCGGTATGGGTCAGTGTAACAACCGGGAGTGACTCCCACAGGGAGGTGCCGGTTCGGCGGATGGCGATCTCGGCTTCGTATCCCACGTCGTGGAAAAACCGTACCTCTCCCGAGGCCCCCTGGTCAATCTGTGTCGTGGCACGTCCACCGGCGTCCAAGAGGCGCGCATGCGTAAACATCGTGGGCGGTCTGGGTTGGAGCAGTGAGTTGAAGCGCAAAGAAACCCGGAATCGTCCAGGAATGCCATCCAGGACGTACGCCCCGGCCTCGAACAACATCTCATGCTCGCCCGGTGTGAACTCGATGGTGTTCCGGAAACCTCTCCGGTGTGCATTCTCCAGGAGGAGCTGCTCATCTACCGTGCGACCCTCACCCGAGACGAGCCGGAACCGGATGGGCACGAGCGGCGCCTCGAAATCCTGTCCGCGGATGAAGGGTGGCTGTCCGAAGTAGCTGCGCCCCAGCGTCAACTGGAACATGCGGCCATTCCAGAATGGCGCCGTATTTCCGTAGCGCAGCTCGAGCGGTCGATCCACGCGTACCCACGGGAGGGATGTATTCGTCGTCACACCGAGCGCAGGACCTTCCGGAGTCCAGAAAACGAGGGGACCGTCGAAGAGGCGACGTCCGTTGGCCGCACGCTCGTGCACATTCATCTGGAAAAACCTGAATTCATGTTCCGGCGGCGGCCTGCCGTGCCACATTCGGTGGGGACCCTCCGCGACGTTCGCCTCTCCCGGGGTCAGGCGCTGCAGCTCCGGATCCTCAAGAACGAGCTCGAGTCCTACGCCCTGTTCGGTCCAGTGGATTTCTCCAACGTGGAGCGGTCCGGGTGTCGATGGCACGGAACCCCGGGCCACGGTCAGATCGATGGGCAACAGGTCGCGGGCATCGTTGGTGGCGATGGCCGTTGTCGGGCGAATGGTGATGGGCGTCCATGCCGGCTCCGGTGGCTGCCCCGCGTCCACGCGGCCCATCCAATCAAGTTGGATGCCCGCCTCGCCCGTGCTGAAACCTATCTCATCCCAGGATTGATCGTCAACGAGGAGCAGGCTCGTGCCCGATGCCAGGTCCCTGATGACCTCGAAATCACTCACAATGATTGCCGTGCGGTCCGAAGGTCCGACCGGATTGAGTGGAATCCATCGCGACACATCCTCGGCATCGAGTTCCACGGCCGTGGCGCCGTTTACCTCCACGCCGCGCCGTGTAATTACCGAGCGCCGGACAGCGTCCGTCGACGGATTCTCCAACTCGAAAGCAGCCACGACATCGTACGTTCCCGCTTCAAGCAGGACCGACGCCCGCGCGCCCGGATTGAGCAGCTGTGCACTCTCCGTCGTAAGCACGGCCACCTGCAAGGGTACGTGTGTGGAGGAGAGCTGCAGCACGTTGCCCGAGGCGGCCGAGAAGGGAATTCGCAACCGCTCCCGATCCGGGACCGGTCCCGTTGTCGATTCTGCAACGAGCCAACCTGCCAGATTGGGCGGGACGTTGTTGTCGGTAAACTGTGCCGAATTCACTGTCAGGATCAGCGCGGCTTCGGCAACAGCGCCCGGCGGCACGGCGAGGCGTGACGGCTCAACGCGCACGCTCGCCTGCGGCGGGAGTCCACCCGTTTGGGGCTCTACCGCGAGTGCGAGATCGAGACTCGCCTGGGACGTGTTCCTGAAGGTCACCTCGACCCGGCGCTCCACGATTCCCTGGTTGCTTCCGATGAGCCCGAAATTGAGACTTGCGGCCGACGGGACAAGAGCGGCCCGGATGGCATGATCCACCCGAAGCAGACCGGCCCCCTGTTCGAACACATTGTTTCCGGTAGATGCGGAGGTGGCCGCCAGGAGATGACGTATGTCGCTCTCTGAAAGATCGGGTCGCGCCTCCATGACAAGGGCGGCAGCGCCGGCCACATGGGGCGTAGCCATGGAGGTCCCCGAGAGTACCTGGAAGCCGCCACCGGGGCGTGCCGAGAGGATCTGCTCACCCGGAGCCACGAGTTCCGGTTTGACGGCGAACGTATTCAACGTGGGGCCGCGCGATGAGAAAGATGACACCTCGCCGGTGCGCGATACGGATCCGACACCGAGGGCTCCGGCTGCGGCCGCCGGCGTGCCTACGTCCTGGAACCGGCCGCTGTTACCCGTTGCGGCCACGACCACCACGCCGGCGGCCGCAGCCGCGTCCACGGCCTGCCCCAGCAGATCGTCCGGATGACCGGCTCCGCCGAGACTCAGATTGATGATGTCCGCCCCCGCACGCACGGCCCAGTCAATGCCCGCCAGGATGTGCGACTCCCTCCCCGAGCCTGTGTGATCAAGCACCTTGACTGCCAGCAGGGAAGCGGCGGGCGCGACACCGGCAATCAGCGGACCGATGCCCGCCGCGATTCCCGCAACGTGCGAGCCGTGACCATTGTCGTCCATCGGGTCTTCGTCGCCATTTACGAAATCATATCCACCGCGCACGCGCGCTCCGGGGCCGAACGCTCCGCCAAAGGCCGGGTGCATGTAATCCACACCTGAATCGAGGACGGCAATCGTTATACCGGCGCCCGACACGCCAAATTCCTGCCAGGCCGCTTCGGCCCCGATCGTCTCTACGCTGACGCTGTCCTGAACGGGCGCGCTGCGCCGTGGGTATGCATGCGTGCGCGCCGGATAGGCCTCGACCGGATCGTCCGTTTCCATGTGGATGACGCCCGGTGCACGTCGAACAATGGACAGCATATCGGCCGTTACCGTCAGTGCAACGCCGGGCGCCGGCAGCGAAAATTGTTGGTTCACGGCCGGGCGGCGTTTGCCGGGGGGGGCGTGCCGGTGCAGATAGTCGAGAAAAGCCGGAACGGGATTTTCGCTGCCGGCGCCCTTGCCGCTGGCTTCGGGCGTTTTGAGCGCCACAATGATGTGCACCTCGTCAGAAGAGTCACCGCCGAGCCGCGCATCTACCAAATGACCATCCCTGAACAGGATGCCACCACGGGAGAGTGTCGTCGTCGTACTATCTGCTTCGGTCAGTCGTACCTGCTGCGCGCGTGTCGACGCAGGCAGCAGTAGCGCGATGATGCAAACAGACAGGAGGTGCTGCACAGGCTTTTCCGATTGGTGCAGATCACGGACATTACTCGGCTGGCGGGGAGAACATGGCGTCAGGCCAGGGTTCTGTATGGAAATCCACGTTCGTGAAGTTCATTTCGTAGCGCTCCTCGCCGAGCGTACGCTCCTCGGCGTTCCAGACGCGGCCAACGTAGCGTGAGGGCACCAGGAGCCCGTCAATTTCCTGGTAGTCGCGGTATTCGAGCGCGCTGTAGCGGTCGCTGGGCTCGCCGGAATTGAATGTGACCGTATAGAGGAGCACCTTCATCAGCCCGGTTTCGGGGTCGAAATGGGCTATGTAGGCATCTTCCGAAGATTCACCGACCCCCTGCTCATAGGTAACCCTGACGGCCCGGTACGGCGTGCCATCAATCATCTGCTCGCCCAGATCCTCATGTACCGCACCATCGTCGGCCAGTACGAAGGGCGACTGGAAGAAGTAGAAATGCAGCCCGTTGTAGAAGCGGGGGTTGCCGAAAAAGGCATCCTCCGAGGGGCTCACCCAGACACTGTCCCCGTCAAACCCGAGCGTGAACCCGTCCCCGATCCAGTGGGTGCGGCGAGTCGAGAGATCAATGTGCTGCGTTTCGGTGCCGCCTGCCCTGTTGAAATCGAACTGCAGGGCGGGGAAGGAGCGCCACGTGTCGAGGCCGCCGTGGGCCTCAAGCCCCTCCCTGAGGGCATCCGGAAGGGTACTGAGGTGTTCGGTGAGGTCAGTCCGGGCGGCGTCAGTTGCCTGCGGGTTGGCATACGGATCCTCGGCGTCCCCTGCACATGCCGACACCAGGAGGGTCAGTGCGAGGAGAATGCCAGGATAGAGTCGGTGGTGGGTGGGATGCATGGGCGCGTTGTCGGAGCTTGTTTTACAGAACAATACTCCGGTACGATACGCCGCAGCGCGTTTCGTTACACCCTTCTGCCGTTTATTCCGGCTTTGCCGGCTTGTCACTGCCCGGCGTGAGCACGTTGTCCAGGAGGCCGTATTCCTTGGCCTCGGCCGCGCTCATCCAGAAATCCCGGTCGCCGTCCTCTTCAATGCGCTCGGGCGTCTGCCCGGTATGATCCGCGAGGATCTTGTAGAGGGTCTGCTTCATTTTCACGATTTCGCGCGCGTGGATTTCAATGTCCGATGCCTGTCCTTGAACGCCGCCCATCCAGGGCTGGTGGATCATGATGCGGGAGTTGGGCAGGCCCGCACGCTTGTCCTTCGCGCCAGCGGCCAGAAGCACAGACCCCATGGATGCCGCGAGACCGATACAGATGGTCGATACATCGGGCTTGATGTACTGCATGGTGTCATAGATGGCAAGACCGCTGTCAATGGAGCCACCGGGCGAATTGACGTAGATATTGATATCCCGGTCCGGGTCTTCACTCGTGAGGTAAAGCAGCTGGGCCACCATCAGGTTTGCGACGGCATCGTTTATGGGCGTTCCAAGCATGATGATCCGCTCTTTCAGCAATCGGCTGAAAATGTCATAGGCACGCTCACCTCGACTGGACTGTTCGACCACCATGGGCACGAGCGTGCTCATGGGCATGGCCTCTGACGGACCGGAGTAGATGTCTGAGGGGAGTTTGCCGAGACTGCGGCTGAATTTGAGGAAGTCGTCCATCATATAGGTAGTTGGGACCAAAGTGGGAGTGCCGCTTGCAAACCACCGCCGCCGGACAGGGGTTCCGCATGGGTGGAGACCAGAAACAGAATCCCGGTATTCCGGTACGCGGGGGCATCCACATTCGGGGGGTCCTGTATTCCAAACGCCATGTCCCAGCGCACATCGGTGCTTTCCATCCTGTTGGCATTTACCGCGGTATATCTGGTTTGGGGATCGACGTATCTGGCCATTGCCATTTCCATTGAAAGCATGCCTCCATTTCTGATGTTGGCGGTCCGATACGTCGTAGCAGGTGGACTCATCCTGGCCTGGTCCGTGTGGCGCGGGCACGAGCGGGCTACGCTGCGCCAGGTTTTCTACGCCATGGTGGTAGGCATTGCGACGCTCAGTGTGGGAACCGGTACGGTAGCATGGGCGGAGAAGGAAATCACGTCCGGTGTGGCGGCACTGCTTGTGACGACCGTTCCACTGTGGATGGTATTTCTGGACTGGCGCTGGTTCGGTGGCAGACGACCTCGTCCCCAGGTCATGCTCGGACTGGCACTCGGTCTTGCCGGTGTCGCTATCCTCGCGGCTCCCGATCTGGATGGTGGCATGCGCGGATGGGCAATGCTGGCGGTCGTTGTCGGCTCGGCCTTCTGGTCGGTCGGCTCCATGCACAGCAAACGCATGGATTTACCGAGGAGCCTGGCACGGTCCTCCGCGTGGCAAATGTTGGGTGGTGGCGCCGGAATGCTTGCGGCCGGTCTTGTGGCAGGTGAGTACAGCGGACTGGACAGGCATGCGATCACAATGCCCTCCGTCGCCGCACTCCTGTATCTGATCCTGTTCGGGTCCGTCGTGGCCTTCAGCGCCTACATCTGGCTACTGGCTCACGTACCTGCCCAGCAGATCGCATCCTATGCCTTCGTAAACCCGGTCGTTGCCGTTGTGTTGGGGTGGCTCCTGGCCGGCGAAGAGCTGAACGTGCAGATTGGTGTGGCCATGGCGGTTCTGGTCACTTCTGTGGCTCTGATCGTGCACTACGGAAGATCACCCCGGACTCCTGCGGCAATGGCTGTGGAAAGCACTCCGATGCCGGCAGCGGCCATTGCGTCACGGTAGCGGTGACATCGCAGGGGGCGCGGTCAGGACTTTTCCGCGGCTGCTTTCTGATACTCCTCAACATCAGCATCGATGACCGTTGTCCGGTCGGTGATCCAGGCAAACACCTTGTCCGAGAGCATACGCTCCCTCACATTCTGCAGCATCTGAGGCATGGATCCGTAGTACTTTTTCAGCATGTCGACGGGGAAACCAGCGCCTTCCGCCATTTCCTCGTAATGCTTCTCCATGTCATCTTCGGTGACCTCGATTCCCTCCGATTCAATAATGCAATCACGGATGAACATCCAGCGGGCCTGCAGCTCCGCCTCATCGCGCCGTGACGCCTTGTAGCCCTCCACGTCGAAACCCTCGGGCAGCTTGTCGTCATTGCCCCGCTTTTTGAGCTCTTCCACGTAGGCATCCTGGTACATTTCTACCACGGAAGCCGGAATCTGGAACGGGTGGAGCTCGCACAGGGTATCGATCACGTCGCCCTCGAAAAGCTCCCGCGACCGCTTCTTCCATCCTTCCTCCAGCTGCGTCCGGACCTCCTCTTCAAGCCCGGAGACGGTATCGACCTTGCCGTCCGTAATTTCGGCAACCAGCTCGTCGGTCAGCTCGGGAAGCTCGCGGCGCTTGATCTCCTTGACGGTGATGGCATATGTGCGGTCTTCCCCGTCCTGCCCGGGGAAGGTGACCGTTGTTTCGTCTCCGGCAGAAACACCCGTAAGGGCTTCCTTGAGCTGTGGCATGAGGTTCTCGTCGGAGAGCAGGAAGGGTACGTCGGCCTGACGGGTTCCATCCACGAGCTCACCCTCTTCGAGGCGCTCCAGATCGACCACCACGTACGACTCGGCCGTCGACGGGCCTTCGTCCGGGATGATGTCAGCCTGGCCTGCGCGAAGTACATCGATTTCCTTCCGGATATCGTCTTCTGTAACCTCATGTTCGAGCCGGTGCAGCGTCACACGGGAAATATCCTCAAGTTCGAAGACAGGTCGGACCCCGAACGTGACCACGGCCCGCAGATCACCCTGCGCTTCGTAGTCGAATTCGAGCTCGGATATCGTTGGTTGCCCCATGATGTCGAACGCATCGTTGTGCAGCACCTCCTCCTGGAACGTCCGCTGCACCAGATCTTCAGCGACGCCGTACGAAAGCGCCTTCCCGTAGATTTTCTTTACCAACTGTACCGGCACCTTGCCCGGGCGGAAGCCCTTCATGGTGGTGCGCATACGCTGCGTACGGATGGCCTTGTCGATGTCACCGGCCATGTCCTCGAACGTGGCGATTACTTCAAACTGGCGTTCCACGTCTGAGCTGTGGGTAATTTCTGTCTTCATGGGCTACATATTGTTTAAACCATGACCCAACACCCGCACCCGGATGTAGTTGCGTTCCGCCTGGTGACCTGACCCCTATTCATGAATTTTACAACCCGGTCAAAAATCCAGTCCAACCGAAATGTGGGTCGTGCGCTCTCCAAACGAAATTCCATCAAAGGGCCAGGCCACATCTACCCGGACGGGAAAGCCCAGCAGGAATGTGCGCGCACCGAACCCCGAGCCAATGAGCAGGTCGTCAAGTCGGGAACGCCCGTCAACGTCTTTGCTTGTCAGTTGGAACGATCCGGTCGTGCCCCGTCCGCCCCACAGACCACCGACGTCAAGGAACGTCACTCCGTGCAGTCGGGACAGGAAGAGCGGGCCCGGAAGCAGGCTGGCTGCCAGTGGAAAGCGAAACTCCGCGTTAAAGAGTGCGAAGTTTGAGCCATTGGCTGCGTTGATGTCAAATCCCCGGAGCGGCATGACGGGCGTGGCGAAAACGAAGTCCGTGACATCTTCAATCGGAAATCCATTGATGTCATCGAACTTGTTGTTGATCCAGTTCTGGACCCCTGATGAATAGAAAACCTGCTTGTCCGGCCCGAAAGAGCTGGCTCCCGCAAGACGAAGAGCCCATACGAGCCTGTTGCCGGCAGCCGAAAAGTAGGTTCTGGCATCGACCAGGACCGTACCGAACAGGATATTGTCGCGCCGGGGTGAGACCGGGCTGCCGGAAAGACTGGCAGCGAATCGCGATCCCCCGACCGGGTGCAGGAATCCGGGAACCGTCTTGTCCCGCGTAAACGTCAGACTGGGAACGAGAAGAGTCCTTGTGCGCGACGGTCGGGCCACGTCCGTGATATCGGCCTGGCTGACGCCCAGTACCCCTGTTTCAAACTCGATACGCCGGAACTTGTCCAGGGGCCACTGGACGGCAACACGGCCGCCGAACTGGCGATAGCGGAAATATGTGGGTGAGGAAAGGTCCTCGAAATCGGCCAGGAGGCGGGAGAAATGGAAGGTAGATACGGCCCAGTCCGCTCGCCCACCGAGGTACTCGTAGGAAAAAATGTAGTCGGAGTTGCGCAGGTCCAGCAACAGGTTGGTCGAGATCGATACCCGGTGGTCTCCAAGCATGTCGCTGAAGAGCATCTGCGTCACCCCCTGGACCCCATAGAGCGCATCGTACCCGGCCGCACCGGTCACAATGTCCGGTGAAAAGCGGAGTTTATAGCGCCGTGGGACATACGTCCCGTTCTCGTCCACGTAAGCCCGGTTTTCTTCAGGCTCACTGAGCGCCTGCACCTCTTTTGAGACCGGTCGTCGCCCTATGTTGCGAAGGCTCTCGAAGTCCACGCGGACACCTCCGAACATGGAATCGGCCGCTTCGGGACGGAATCCCGGATCGGAAGAGGCCAGTGACAGGGAATCACCTGGTGTCCTGTCCGCAGTCGGGAGCAGTCTGTCCCGGCCACGCCGGTAGGCAATGCCGGCGATGCTGTTTCTGAGGAACGGATTCTGGGCCTTCAGCGACTCGTGGGCGAGCCGGGCAACGGGAGCCTGGTCGAGCGAGTCAGGAGCTACCCGCTGGGCCCAGATGTTCGGGGCTGGCCGTGGTATGCGCCGTCCTGCCATGTCCCGCAGCAGATAAATGGAGGGTACGCCTTCCAAAAGCGAGACAGCGGCCATGCTCTGCCCGTTCTTCGATACGGCAATCTGCATGACGCCCACATCCAGGTCCGTTACGGCACGAGACGCGCCAGAGGTCAGATCCATGTAGTGGATATTGGGCACGCCATTGTAATCGGCGATGTAGAACAGGTCATTGTTGCCGGCGCCATAGCGAGCACTGTACGCATCCCAGGTCGTATTCCGGGTCAGGCGCCGGGCTTCGGCATAGGAATGCGATCCCAGGCTGGCCTCATACGGTATCTCGTAGATGTCGTAGCGCCCGAAATCCTCCTGGAAGATGTCGATGTCCGACGCGGAATGGCGGCCGAGCCTGGTGTGGGTATTCCGATCGGAATGGAAAACGAGTGCGCCCCCATCCGGTCGCCAGGAAGGTTCATGATCGCTGAAAATGTCGTTGGTGAGATTGTGAACCGCGCCACTGGTCAGATCCAGCACGTGGATGTCGCTCTGAACTCCGTTGCTGGCCCCCATCGCAATCTGGTTTCCGGTGGGACTCCAGGACAAGCTCAGGATTTGTTCAACCGACGGTACATCGAGATGTTGGACCATCTGCGTGCGTACGTCCACGAGGGCAATCGACTCCACCTCTCCCCGTCGTACGGCAACGGCAATCCGGGAGCCGTCCGGACTCCACGCCAGACCGGGTGTCAGGATGGGTAGCGCCTCGAAATCACGGGATGTCTGTCCCGCAATGAGCCGGACCGGACCGGATGATCCGTCGGTCGGCTTCATGTACACATCGAACAGGCCTTGAGTTGTGGATACGTAGGCGACGCGGTCCCCGAGTGGTGACAGGGTAGGGCTCACGTTGTAGAGCCCATCCTTGGGCGTGACGACAGCCTGACCGAGGTCTCCCATGTTCTCCCGGGCCGCCACTTCCGGGAAATGAATTTCACGAAGCGCCCGGTGCCAGCGGGAAGACAACTGTTCGAGCGTGAGTCCGATGGAGCGTTCGAATGCCGCATTGACGTTGCGCATGGTGCGCAGCCGACTCAGTATTTCGCCTATTTTCTCCTCTCCGTACTGCTCCGCGACGTAGTCCCAGACGCTTTGTCCTCCGCGATAGGCGAAAAAGCCCCGCAATTCCGGGATTGGTGCCAGGTGGTCGCTGAGTATGGCCTCCCGGACGAACATGTCGGATCGGGTATCCCAGCCGAGTGCGGCATACTCGGCCAGTCCCTCGTTGAACCAGAGTGGAATGCGTGCCCGTGGCCCCCCCGAAATGATGGCCTGGAGCGTGCCTTCATAGAAATACTCGTTCACCATGGCGTGAACCAGCTCATGGTGGATCACGTGGCGGAACGTTCGGAAGTCTCCCGTGAACGGTATGGCAATCCTGTTCTTGAACAGCTCGGTAACGCCCCCGATTCCGTCGCTGAACGCCGGCAGATTGACAGCATTCGTGACCGAAAAGTCTCCGTGGTCCTCATAGACAATGATGGAGAGCGAGTTGCGGGGTCTGAAATTGAACATGCCAGCCACCTGTTCATAGGCCTCTTCAGCCGCCCGTATGGTGAATTGGGCCAGATGATCGGCACCGTCATGATGGAAGACGGTGAAGTGCCGGCTCTCGAGGTAAAACCAGGTACGATCCTCGTAGTGGACCTTGTTTTTCCCGAACCGGAAATACTGTGCCTGTGCCGGTTCAGGCAGGGATACACCGGCAGCGAGGAGTACGCAGAGGAGTATGTAGCACCGTCGGGCCATACCATATAGTATGCCCGAAACGCGAAAATGTCACAGGCAGATCCGCGTCCCTTGTCTCAGGCCTGTCTGATCCAGCGAGCCAAATCGAGCAGCGAGGGTTTTTTGCCGTAGGACAGGATGCCCACCCGATAAATCCGACCTGCCACCCAGACTGCTCCCTGGATGAACAATCCCATGAGCAGCAGCGAAGCGGCCAATTCCCACAGCGGTACATCGATCATGGCCACACGCACGACCATCGGAATGGGGGACGTGAACGGAATGAGCGAGAGCACGACGGCGAGCGTCGAGTCCGGATTTTCGATCACGGACTGCATGAACGCTATAGAGAGGATGATGGGGAGCATGACGGGCAGCATGATACCCTGCGCATCCTGTTGTTGCTCGACGCTCGACCCGATGGCGGCGAAGAGTGTGGCGTAGAGCAGGTATCCACCCAGGAAATACACCACGAATACGACGTAGACCAGTGGCTCGATCACGGGAATGGAGAAATTCATGGCGGCCAGGACCTCCTGGTTCGTGGCCGTCGAGGGCAGCTGCAGGGAAGCGGGGTCCACGAAGAGCCCCACAACGAGACCCGAGAGCATGGAGCCTGCAGCTATCAGCATGGCCCAGAACGTCATCTGCAAAAGTCCCATGGCACCGATGCCGAGCACCTTGCCCATGAGCAGTTCCGTGGGCCGCATTGATGAGACAATGATTTCAACGACCCGGTTCTGCTTTTCCTGCATGACACCCTGCATGACCACACTGCCGTAGATGAGCATGGCCATATAGAGAAGGAAGCCCATGATGCCACCAATTACCGCATAGGCGACCACGTTGCCGCGCTCCTCACCGCTCTGGGTCAGCTGCACGCTGTCCATGGGGATATTGGCCATGATGGCACTGTAGGCTGCAGGATCAATGTCCTGTTGCTCGACGCGTAACGCCCGCACGGCGCTGCGTACAGCCCCCCTCAGCTCACCGTTCATGAGTGAGCCTCCGCCCGACGCAGAGTACCAGACAACGGTTCCTCCTGTGGCTACGTCTTCGGGAACAACCAGGTATCCATCGTAATCCCCTTCGAGAACCCGCTCCCGCAGTTCGTCTGGATGTGAGGTCGCCTCCCTGAACCGGATCTGATCGTGTAACAAGTGAGGAAAAAGCAGCCCCGACTCATCGATGACGACGACATCCTGCTCTTCACTTTCCACTGAGTTGATGCCCACAATGGCGACAACCACAAATAATCCGATCAGGGCAACAGGCCCCAGAAGTGTCGTCAGGATGAACCATTTCGTCCGTACCCGGGTCCGGAATTCGTTGCGGGCAATGACCATCATCTTGCTCATGCCATACCTCCTGCCTGCGTGACAGCCGCTTCGGCACCCTGCGCCTCGGTAACGGCGCGGACAAAAATTTCGCGCATGGGCAGTTCCATGAGCTCGAAGCGGATGAGCTCGTCCACATCCCGCAGGAGGTCAGTCAGGATCACGCGCGGGTTGGTATGGTGCGCGAGCTGGAACTGCACGTGGCGCTTGCTGCGCTGGGAAACACGCGCTCCACCCGAAGCAGCCACGCGGTCTATGAACGCATCCTTGCCCTCGTAATCCACTTCGAGGGTGTGTCTGCCATAGCGCTTCTTCACCTCGTTGAGTGTGCCCTGCAGAATGATCTGACCCTTTGAAACGAGGCAGATGTCGTCACAGAGCTGCTCCACCTGCTCCATACGGTGGCTGGCAAAAACGATGGTGCATCCCGATTCCTTGAGTTCCATGATGACCGACTGCAGAAGATCGGCATTGATGGGGTCAAGACCGCCAAAGGGCTCATCCAGAATGAGCAGTTCGGGCCGATGCAGGATTGTGGCGATGAACTGGATTTTCTGTTGCATTCCCTTGGACAGCTCGTTTGTCGCCTTGTTTACCCACGAGCGGGCATCAAAACGGTCCAGCCAGGCAGCCGCCTGATCTTTTGCCTCCCGCCTCGAGAGGCCTTTCAGCTCGCCAAACAGAATGAGCTGTTCGCCTACTTTCAACTTCGGGTACAGACCACGCTCCTCGGGCAGATATCCCATGCGCGCCTGCGTACCCGGTCCGACCTCCTCGCCGCCGAACGTGATGCGACCGGCATCGGGCGTCGTGATATAGGCCAACATCCGGATGGTAGAACTCTTTCCGGCTCCATTGGGCCCGAGAAGTCCGAGAATACGGCCGGGTTGCGCCTCGAATGAGACGTTGTCCACAGCGAGTGTGTCCTCGTACTGCTTTCGGGCCTCGTCGACTACAAGTGGGTGCATATACGAGTCTCAGCGTCTGTCTTTCGTGGTGTAATTTATCAAAAGGCTGTTGAAGAACCAGAGCGCACCATGGCGTTGCGGCGCTCGCACCCTGTCCACGCTGGTTTTTCAACAGCCTTTTAAAGCGATTGCGATGAATCGGCCTCGGCCCGATAGAACCTGACGTTATCAACCGCGAGCGTGTATGGTCCATATCCACTACTGAAAACAGCGACGTGGGTTACGTCGGTGCCCGAAAAATCCACCGGCCGCCCGAATCCTTCCTGGGAGAACCGGTTGAACGGAATCCGGAACCGCGTCCATTCATCGTTGGCCACCACGTAGGCGTTGTAATAATCGAAATCCCGGACCGATGCCGTGGCAATCTGAACCACGAACGTCTGCTGCTGACCCTGCAATTCCCTCAGGGCCAATTCCAGGCCGTCATAGGTGGACACGTCAACGGCGGACGATTCGTCTCCCAGCACGGCCCGTGCCCCCGAGACCTGGTTTCCAGCGCTGCCCGGTGGTCTCGTTCCACCAATGGTCAGATGGTATGTGGACCCTGGCATGTGGCCTTCCGTGTCGATAAAAATCGTGGACGTCGTCTCGCCACCGTCGGCTACGGACTCCCAGGGCGTGCCCAGCAGCGTGCGCGCATCCCCATCCTCGAAGTCATCCACCTGGCCCCCGATCATGGGCCGGATTTCCGTACGTCCGCCACAGGCGGACAGCACCAGGACGAGAAGCAGTAATACCAGGGTGAAAAAGCGCATCAGAGCAGGTTCATGGTGGATGTTGGCACAGGGATCAGATACTCGGGTCGGAACATGTCCTCGTGCACGCCGAATTGTCCGGTACCCCGGAAATCCACCGATACGAACCCGTCGACCGTGGCGCGGACCTCCCCGATGCCGTAGTACGTTGGCATGGGGCCGTAGTAGACCAGCTGTCCGTGATCGAAGTCCATCAGTCGGCGAGCCCGCCGGTGGAAGGCGGGAATGGCTGGCAGCAGCTCGAGGCGGTATGGACTGACTGTTCTCTTCACAGGTCGTTTCTCTGGCAGCCCCTATATTACTGATTACAATTTTTGTGTGACACATCCTTTCCGGTATGAACCATCAGGAAAAAATGATTGACCGTCAGGTCGGTCGGAACGCTGAACTGTTTGCCCTCAAGATAGGGGCCATTCCCACGAAGGCCGAGCGCTATGGATATATCCGCATTCTGGTGGCCATCATCGAGCAGGCCCACAGCGAATGGAACCAGACGCCCCAGAAACCCGAACAGATCGGGCACCTCATCCATCGCATGAGCAAAGGGCAGGTGGACAGGGAGGAAGTCAAGGAAATTGTCGAACTGCGCGACGAGGAGCGGGGTTACGCTCCCAAAAAGAATTAGGGCCTGTTCACACTACGCCAGAACCCGCTGTAGCAGTCGAAAATGGCGTTTATCAAGGCGTGAGGAGCGAAGTATGGCCGGGTCATTTGGCGAAGTATTTCGCCAGAGTGATGAATAACGCAGAGAAACGCCATTTTCGGCGCTACCCGGTGGGACGGGGCCAATTTCGCGCCCACCGGCGTTGTCCTCACCTCGAGTAACGCTGCTACACTTCGGCTCGTTCGCCTTGGCGGACACGAAATTGGCCTCCGTCAGCGGGCTCTGGCGTAGTGTGAACAGGCCTTGACGCGTGGGCGCGGCGATAGAACCCGTCATGTCGTCCGATCAGGATTGTCCTTGACGAAATCGGCCCAGTTCCGGTAGCTCCCACCGGGCGTATCCGGTCCCCGGTGCGCATGGCAGAGTGCAACGGCCACCGCGTCGGATGCATCGAGTGCCAATTCGCTGACCTCCCCGAGCGAGAGGATCGACGCAATCATGTAGCGGACCTGCTCCTTCGACGCATTTCCGTTGCCCGTGACGGATTTCTTGACCTGTTTGGGCGAGTACTCGACGACGGGGACATCCCGGTTGAGGGCGGCCAGCATGGCGGTGGCCTGCACCCGGCCCAGCTTCAGCATGGACTGCGGATTATTGCCGTAGACGGGCATTTCGACGGCGCAGTAATCGGGGAGATGCGACGCAATGAGTCCCGATAGTGCCTCGTAGATCTGCTTCAGGCGCAGTTGATGCGTGTCACCCGTGCTTACGCGGATGATCCCTGTATCGATCAGCGTCTCGGTCGCGCCCTTGCGCTCGATAACCGCAAATCCGGTGACGCGCGAGCCAGGGTCTACGCCGAGAATGATCATGGGAACAGTGAAGTAGTGGTTGTGCCGAGGTCAGGACAGGGCCGAAATAGTGGCCTCGTCAAACTCAAGCGTGGAATAGACCGCCTGTACGTCCTGCAGGTCTTCCAGCTTTTCAATCAGAGCGGCGACTTTCTGCGCGGTAACGGCATCGACAGGCGTCGTGGTGTTCGGTATGCGCTGCAGGGACGCCTCGGCCACCTCGATGCCGGCCTCCTCAAGCGCCGCCTGGACATCGCCGAAGGCTTCAACCGGCGTGGTCACAATGAACTGCTCACCTTCGAGCTCCAGATTCTCGGCGCCCGCATCTACCACGAGAAGGAACAGGTCTTCTTCGCTGTGCTCTGCGGCCGGTATTTCGAAGACACCCTTGCGGTCGAACTGGAACGCCACGCTGCCCGACTGTCCCATGCTGCCCCCGGCCTTGCTGAATAGCGCGCGCACGTCGGCAACCGTCCGGTTGGTGTTGTCGGTAAGGGCATCGATGAAGAGCGCGATGCCGCCGGGAGCGTATCCCTCGTAGGTCATTTCCACGTAGTCGCTGCCCTGGATTTCTCCCGTACCACGCTTGATGGCGCGTTCAATATTGTCCTTGGGCATGTTCTCGCTCTTGGCCTTCTCGACGGAGAGCGCCAGGCGGGCGTTCATGCCCACATCGCCCCCACCCTCGCGGGCAGCCACCATGATGTCTCGGGTAATCCGGGCCCAGGCTTTGGACCTTCGGGCGTCGGTGACGGCTTTCTGCCGCTTTATCTTGGACCACTTATTATGTCCGGCCATAGCGTGTCTTGGAAGTTTTCGATTTGTTCGGGTGCAACGCACACACAAAGCGTCGGGATTCGGAACATGACATTTTGTCGGGTATTCCACGCGTCATGCAAGCTCTACATGATATTCCGGTACTGGATGATCTCGATGCGCCCAAGCAGGTCGCCGTCACATCCTCCGGCAAGCGAAATGTATATCTGGAAACCTACGGGTGCCAGATGAACGTGTCCGATTCTGAAATCGTGGCCTCCGTACTGCGCGAGAACGGATATGGCCTGACGCACAATGAGGCCGAGGCCGACATCGTGCTCATCAATACGTGTGCCATCCGGGAGAACGCCGAGCAGAAGGTGCGCCGGCGACTCGACGAATTGCGATCGCGCAAAAAGCGCCACAATCCCGACCTGCGACTTGGAGTCCTCGGCTGCATGGCGGAGCGGCTTCGCTACAAATTGCTCGAGGAGGAAAAACTGGTCGACCTGGTGGTCGGGCCGGATGCCTACCGGGACCTGCCGAATCTACTCTCGCAGGCGCACGACACCGGGCAGGCGGCCGTCAACGTGCAGCTCTCGAAAGAGGAGACCTACGACGACATTTCTCCGGTCCGCTACGATTCGAACGGGGTCTCGGCCTTCGTATCCATCATGCGTGGATGCGACAACATGTGCTCGTTCTGCGTCGTCCCGTTCACGCGGGGACGGGAGCGGAGCCGGTCGGCGACGAGCATCCTGGACGAATGCAACCGTCTGGTCGAGGAGGGTTTCCGCGAGGTTACCGTGCTCGGCCAGAATGTGAACTCGTATGCATCGGGGGGCGTCAGCTTTGCCGAGCTGCTGTACCGGATTTCCCGGATTTCGCCGGCGCTGCGCATCCGATACTCCACGTCGCATCCGAAAGACTGCTCGGACGAGCTGCTGCATGTGCACGCCGAGCGGGAAAACGTGTGTAATTACATCCATCTTCCTGTGCAGCATGGGAATACGGACATGCTTCAGCGCATGCGCCGGACCTATACGCGGGACGAGTATCTGGCGCTTGTCGAGCGTGCACGGGGCATTGTGCCGGGGGTATCGCTGTCGACGGACATCATTGCCGGATTCTGTGACGAGACCGAAGAGGAGCACCGCGACACGCTTTCGCTCATGGAGGCCGTGCGCTACGACCATGCCTACATGTTCATGTATTCGGAGCGCCCGACAACGTATGCGGCGCGCAAGTACGAGGACAACGTGCCGGAGGAGGTCAAGAAGCGGCGTCTGACGGAAATCATTCAGCTGCAGTCACAGATATCGCTCGAGAGCAACCGGGCCGAAATCGGGCGCGAGCACGTGGTGCTCGTCGAGGGCACGTCCCGCCGCTCCGACGCGCAGCTGTCGGGGCGCACCGATACCAACAAGATGGTGGTGTTCGACCGCCAGGACTTCGCGAAAGGGGACTATGTCCGGGTGCGCATCATGGATTGTACGTCGGCCACGCTGATGGGCGTGGCGGTGCCGGGAGCATCGGTACCGGGTACGGCGGTGCCGGGAGCGTAGTCGGATGGACAGACAATCCATGCAGGAGCGCTTCGGTATTGTCGGGTCGTCGGAGGGAATCCGGCACGTCCTGGACCGGGTGCGCCTTATTGCCGGTACGGGTATCACGGCGCTCATCGAGGGCGAGAGTGGTGTCGGCAAGGAGCTTATTGCCCAGGCCATCCACGAGCTCAGCACGCGGCGGCACAAGAAAATGCTCATCGTGAACTGCGGCGCCATTCCTGAGGGGCTGATCGAGTCGGAACTGTTCGGTGCCGAGAAGGGGGCCTATACGGGTGCCGTCGAGCGCCGCAGCGGGTACTTCGAGGAGGCCAACGGATCGACCATTTTCCTGGATGAAATCGGGGAGATGCCGCTCACGGCGCAGGTCCGGCTGCTTCGCGTGCTGGAGATCGGGGAATTCTCGCGCGTGGGCTCGTCAAACGTGCTGCGTACCGATGTGCGGGTCATTGCGGCCACGAACAAGGACCTGGCGCGCGAAGTCGAGGCGGGCCGCTTCCGCGAGGACCTCTATTACCGGCTCAGCACGGTGATTATCCGCGTGCCCCCGCTGCGGGAGCGCCGCGATGACATCCTGCCCATATTCGAACATCTCCAACACCGGTTCGCCCAGAAGTACAACACGGCGGGTCCCC
>Ga0210009_1000691_pt1 | contig 34910 bp, 48 predicted proteins | sample CryGeyCG2114_065_FD_185457 | JGI IMG/M metagenome (GOLD analysis project Ga0210009, IMG submission 185457) | Groundwater microbial communities from aquifer - Crystal Geyser CG12_big_fil_rev_8/21/14_0.65 (SPAdes) (version 2) | ecosystem: Environmental > Aquatic > Deep subsurface > Groundwater ...
CGGGAGACAAGGTGAATTTAGCGGTAGAGCTGATTTACCCGGTTGCTCTGGAGAAGGAGAACCGCTTCGCGATTCGTGAAGGTGGTCATACTGTTGGCGCTGGTGTCGTAACCGAGATTATAGAGTAAGGTTAAGGTTTAAGCATGCCGTCCCAAACGATACGGATTAGTTTGAAAGCGTACGATCATAATCTGCTGGACAAGTCCACCGCTAAGATCGTACAAACAGCAAAGTCAACAGGAGCGGTCATTTCTGGTCCCATCCCAATGCCCTCCAAGCGCTCGATCGTTACGGTCTTGCGTTCCCCCCATGTGAACAAGAAATCGCGTGAGCAATTTCAGACGAAAATTCACAAACGGCTGGTTGATATTCATAATTCCTCTCCCAAGACGGTTGATGCTTTAATGAAGCTTGACTTGCCGGCTGGCGTGGATATCGAAATAAAGGTATAAGTTGGTAGAGCTATGCAGGGATTAATTGGACATAAAGTTGGTATGACTCAGATCTGGGACAATGAAGGTCGGATTTATCCGGTAACCGTCATCCAAGCCGGACCTTGCGTGATCGCTCAGGTAAAAACCGCCAAGACCGACGGATACGAAGCGATCCAGCTTGGTTTTGAAGACCTGAAAGCGAGTCATGCGAAAAGTCCTATTGCGGGTCATTTTAAAAAAATCGACGCTACACCAAAACGCCACCTGAAGGAATTTCGTTCGATGGAAATTGGTGATAAAAAAGCGGGTGATGATCTGACAGTTGAAATCTTCGCCGAAGGTGATTTGGTTGATGTCATCGGGACATCAAAAGGCCATGGTTTTACTGGTGTTATGAAACGCCATAATTTCAAAGGCGGCCATCGGTCACATGGTAAATCGGATCAATTACGCGCAGCCGGTTCCATCGGTGCGAGTTCGGATCCATCACGCGTTTTACCTGGCGTGAAAATGGCTGGGCGTCACGGTGGAACTCAAATTACAACACGCAATTTGAAGATCGTCCGGGTTGATGCAGAGAAAAATTTAATCATGGTACGCGGCGCCGTTCCGGGGTCGACCAGCAGCTTGGTATACATTACGAAATAGGCCTGTAGCTATGAAATTTGATATTTTTACACACGAAGGCAAACAGACCACCCAGACAGTTGAGGGATTCGATAGCGTATTTGGCGTTACCCCCAACCAACATACGGTCTATATGACGGTGAAATCAGAAATGGGTCATCTCCGTCAGGGAACTGCCAAAACCAAAACCCGCTCTGAAGTCTCTGGTGGTGGTAAAAAACCCTGGAAACAAAAAGGTCGTGGTGGCGCTCGTTCAGGTTCAAACCGCTCACCGGTTTGGGTCGGTGGTGGTCGGGCATTTGGTCCGGTACCCCGCACCTACGATTTAAAGGTGAATAAAAAGGTCAAGCAGAATGCACGGCGTTCTGTATTGTCCGACAAGGTTGCAAATTCAGCAGTTAAAATTGTTGACACATTAGTCATGACTGAGCCAAAAACTAAAAATTTCCTCCAGATGCTTACGGGCTTGGGTGTACAGAATAAAAAGGTTCTGTTCCTTATCTCGGCTTGGGATGACAATTTTTATTTGGCAGGTCGGAATTTGGGTAATGTTGCTATTGTCGAGACAAACTATGCCTCCGCATATGACCTGTTGGATAACGAAGTGATTGTTATGGATGAAGCATCTGTCGCAATTTTGAATGATCAATTAGGCGTATAAGAGGATATTGTTTATGTCAAGAGATGTCATCATCCGGCCAATTTTATCTGAAAAGATGAGTGCTTTGGAAGAATCGCAGCATAAATATGCTTTCGTTGTGCGCAAAGATGTGAACAAGATGCAGATCAAAGCTGCGATTGAGAAGCGTTTCGAAGTTGCAGTTGAAAAAGTTGCTACGATGAATATTGATGGGAAAATCAAACGCTCCACCGTTCGTAGCGGTGGTCGCGTGATTCGTACTGAAGGTCGTCGTACCGGTATTAAGAAAGCAATTGTGACCCTGAAAAATGGGCAGACAATCGACTTGTTTCGTGGCGAACAAGCGGTTTAATAAGCAGGATTAATTAAACATGGCTATTAAGAAATACAAACCAACGACCCCTTCCCAGCGCTTTAAAACAACGCTGGTAAACGAGGACATCACCAGCACGACCCCTGAAAAGTCGTTGTTGGCGCCATTACACAAAAAAGGTGGCCGGAATAACCTTGGACGTATCACCGCTCGCCGTCGTGGCGGCGGTCATAAACGCCATTATCGCATTATCGATTTCAAGCGCAACAAACCGGATATTCCGGGACGCGTTGACTCCATTCAGTATGACCCCAATCGGTCGGCAAATATTGCATTGATTGTTTATGCTGATGGTGAAAAACGATATATCCTTTCTCCGAATAAGTTGACCGTTGGCGACACCATTATTTCAGCCCAAAATGCTCCGATACGTCCCGGCAATGTGATGCCCCTTATCAACATCCCTGCCGGTACCGTTGTCCACAATGTGGAGATGAAGGTCGGTAAGGGCGGACAATTGGTTCGTGCCGCCGGTACTGGTGCCCAGATCATGGCCAAAGAGGGTGATTATGTCACACTGAAATTGCCTTCAGGTGAAATGCGGATGATCCATAAAAATTGTTATGCCACGATCGGTGAAGTTGGTAATCGCGACCATGAGAATGTTTCCATTGGAAAAGCGGGACGCAACCGTTGGCTGGGACATCGTCCCAAAGTACGCGGTGTTGCCATGAACCCTATCGATCACCCGATGGGTGGTGGAGAAGGCAAATCCTCCGGTGGTCGTCATCCTGTCACTCCCTGGGGAAAACCAACCAAGGGTTACAAGACGCGGAAAAAGAATAAACCATCAAATCAGTACATTGTCGCTCGTAGGAAGAAATAGGTTTCGTTATGCCAAGATCCGTCAAAAAAGGGCCATTTATCGATGCGAAGCTGCTTAAGAAGGCTGAGTCAGCCGCAGGCAGCCAAAAACGGACGGTTGTGAAAACCTGGTCGCGCCGTTCAATGATCATTCCTGAATTTGTGGGAATGACATTCGCCGTTCACAATGGCAAAAAATTTATTCCCGTGTTTGTGACTGAAAACATGGTAGGGCATAAACTAGGTGAATTTTCGCCAACCCGGACCTACCGTGGTCATTCTGGCGACAAAGCGAAAAAAAGGTAATTAATAGATGAAAGCTGTAGCAAAAGCACGATTTATCCACCAGTCCCCGCGTAAGGTTCGTCAGGTACTGGACGTGGTTCGTGGTAAGCAGGTTGAGCAGGCGATGAATACCCTGCATTTTATGCCCAAGAAGGCTGCGAGAGTGATCGAAAAGACCATTCACAGCGCTGTTGCCAATGCGGTCAATCGCGAGGGTTCAAAGGTAAATGCCGACAACTTGTTTATTGAGACGGCCTTCTGTGATGAAGGTCCGCGTTCTCGTCGTTTTAAAGCACGTGCCATGGGTCGTGTGAACATTCGGCGTCGTCGGTCGAGCCATTTAACCATTATCGTTGCGGATAAAGAAGCGAAGAATTAATAGGAGTATCCCTTGGGTCAGAAAACACATCCAATTGGCTTTCGGTTAGGTTTCAATAAAAATTGGATCTCCAATTGGTACGATGAACGTCACTTCGCTGAGAAGCTGAAGGAAGATGCGATGCTGCGGAAGTACATTCATGCGCGTTTGGAGCATGCTGCTGTAGCGATGGTAGAGATTATGCGCACCACCAAACGGATTACCATTACCATTAATACCGCCCGTCCCGGCATTGTCATCGGGAAAAAGGGTGAAGAAGTTGATCATTTACGCGAAGAAATTCGTCGGTTGACGAAAATGGATATTCAGATCAATGTTCAGGAAATCAAACGTCCTGAGTTGAGTGCACCACTGGTAGGGCGCAATATTGCAGACCAGTTGGAGCGTAAAATTTCATTTCGACGCGCCATTAAAAAAGCGATTCAGTCAACCATGCGTATGGGAGCTGATGGGATTAAAGTGACGGTCTCCGGCCGTCTGGGTGGCGCTGATATGTCGAGAACCGAAACATTTCATGAAGGGCGTGTGCCGCTGCATACATTGCGTTCAGACATTGATTATGCATTATCAGAGGCAAGCACAACATACGGTTTGATCGGTGTGAAAGTGTGGATTTGTAAAGGTGAAGCAGTAGGGGTTCCGGGCTAAGGAGATCGTATTATGTTAATGCCAAGAAAGGTAAAATATCGCCGTCAACACCGTGGTCGTAAACATGGGAATGAAACTCGTGGAAATGAAGTGTCATTTGGATCTTACGGCTTAAAAGCATTGGATGCCGGCTGGATAACCAGTCGTCAAATCGAAGCGACGCGTGTAGCGATTGTGCGTCAGGTGCGTAAGCACGGCAAAATGTGGATTCGAATATTCCCACACAAGCCTGTCACGCAGAAACCGGCCGAAACCCGTATGGGTAAAGGTAAGGGTGCACCTGAATTTTGGGTTGCCGTTGTGAAGCCAGGCCGCGTCATGTTTGAGGTGGATGGTGTGACGGCTGAGATGGCCTCCGAGGCATTCCGCCTGGCAGGTCACAAGCTTCCGATTCGTACCAAGATGGTTGCGCGTCGGGATTTACAGCAAATTTAAGGTTGAGATAGAGTTATTATGAAACAATCGGACATAGCTGAATTCAGCGTTGAAGAATTAAAAACCAAGCTTGCCGATAACGAGGCGGAACTGTCTAATTTACGGTTCCAACAAGCGCTGCAACAATTGGAGAAGCCGTCTCGAATCCGCCAAGTCAAACGGGAGATCGCCCAGATTAAGACCGTTTTGCGGGAGTTCGAATTGGGCACACGGAAAGGTAAGGAGTAGGTTCATATATGGAGAAGCAGGTAGGTCGTAAAAAGACTTTACAGGGCGTAGTGGTTAGCGTTACCAACGATAAAACCATCGTTGTGCGCGTAAATCGCCGTCTGCGACATCCCGTTTACGGAAAATTCGTGAACCGAAGCAAAAAGTTCATGGCCCATGACGAAGGGAATGTCTGTAAAATGGGTGACGAGGTACGCATTATCGAATCTCGCCCATTATCGCGGCGGAAACGGTGGCGCCTGGTCGAAGTACTAAAACATTCGGTTGAAGCTTAAAGCAGTAGGTAGATAAAGCTATGATTCAGCAAGAAACCAGACTGGCAGTTGCCGATAACACAGGTGCAAAAGAGGTCCTGTGTTTTAAAATTCTCGGTGGTACACGCCGGCGATACGCAACCGTTGGTGACTTGATTGTGGTGACGGTGAAACAAGCCGTGCCCAACAGTCAGGTCAAAAAGGGAGATGTATCCTGGGCGGTTGTGGTACGCACCCGCAAGGAAATCCGTCGTAAAGATGGTTCTTACATCAGATTTGATGAAAACGCAGCCGTACTGGTCGATAAAAAGGGTGAGCCCAAGGGGACCCGTATTTTTGGACCGGTAGCGAGAGAACTGCGCGATAAAAAATACATGCGCATTGTATCCATGGCGCCGGAAGTATTGTAAGAGCGCAGGAGACGAATAGTGAAAATTAGAAAAAATGATACGGTCAAGGTCATTGCCGGCGAAGACAAAGGCAAGCAGGGGAAAGTCCTGGCGGTTTTTCCAGACAAGGAGCGGGTTTTGATTGAAGGTGTGAATTTTGTTAAGCGCCATCAGAAACAGACCTCAGCCCAAACTCCGGCAGGCATTATTGAAAAAGAGGCTCCGATTCATCTGAGCAATGTGCAGTTAGTAATAAGCGACAAACCGGTGAAAGTCGGTTACAAATTCTTGGAAGATGGTCGCAAAGTTCGGTATGACAAAACTACCGGCGAAATAATTGACCGATAGGGTGTGAATTCGATGAGTGAGTATACGCCACGCTTAAAAACAAAATATGTGGACGAAGTTGTCGGGGCTTTGATGGAGAAGTTTAAATACGTCAATCCATTACAGGTGCCAAAACTTCTGAAGATTTCAGTTAATATCGGCCTTGGGAATGCCAAAGAAGACACCAACGCACTTAAACATGCGCAGGAAGAAATGGCAACCATAACCGGACAAAAACCGGTGATTACCAAGGCGAAAAATTCGATTTCGAATTTCAAAATTCGTGAAGGTGATCCGGTGGGAGTCAAAGTGACCCTCCGTGGTCAACGGATGTGGGAATTCTTAGATCGCTTATTGTCAATAGCATTACCCCGTGTACGCGATTTCAACGGTGTTTCGAACCGTGCTTTCGACGGTCGCGGTAACTATGCTCTGGGCGTTAAAGAACAAATTATCTTCCCGGAAATTGACTACGACAAGATTGATAAAGTTCGAGGAATGGACATTAACATAACCACTTCAGCGGAAACAGATGAAGAAGCCTTCGAGTTGCTCCAGGCTTTGGGTATGCCATTCAGGAAAAGACAAGGATAAAAATCAGATATGGCTAAAAAATCACTGATCGCGAAAGCCAAAAGGACACCAAAATTTGAGGTCCGCCAGCATAACCGTTGTGGTGTGTGCGGACGTCCGAAGGGCTATATCCGTAAGTTTGGGTTATGCAGACTATGTTTCCGCGAGATGGCGCTGCGTGGTGAAATTCCCGGTATAACGAAAGCAAGTTGGTAAGGAGTGCATGATTTATGTCGATGACTGACCCTATTGCGGATTTTTTAACCCGCATTCGAAATGCCTCCATGGCAAGCCACCGTTGGGTGGATGTGCCTGCCTCCAACTTGAAAGTTCGTATGGCAGTGTTGTTGAAATTGGAAGGCTATATAAAGGACTTCGTTTTGGTCGAAGATCCCATTCAGAATATTTTGCGGATGTATTTACGATACACGCCGGATGGTAAACCCGTTTTTGCTAGCCTGCAACGCGTTAGCAAACCAGGTCGCCGTCATTATGTTAATGCCGGACAATTGCCGAGAGTGCGCAATGGTTTGGGAATAGCTATTTTAACGACCAGTCGCGGCGTTATCACCGACAAACAGGCTCGCAGAGAGCGTGTTGGCGGCGAAGTGCTGTGTTACATCTGGTAGTGATAAAAGAGGTCTAACGTGTCACGAGTTGGAAAACAGCCGATTCAAGTTCCTCAGGGTGTGGAAGTGACGATTGGAGCAGACTTGGTTTCGGTAAAAGGCCCGAAAGGGCATGACCAGGTCAGTTACAATCCACTCATCAAAGTGGAACGCAAAGAAAATGAAATTTTAGTAACTCGTCCGAACGACGAGCCCAAGTCCAGAGCATTGCACGGCTTGACCCGCATGCTGGTGAGTAATCTCATCGAGGGTGTGACTAAAGGGTATCGTAAAGAGATGGAACTTATTGGGACTGGATATACGGTGTTTAGTAAGCAGAATGGTCTGCTCATTAATGTCGGTTATTCACATCCCATTTTTGTTGGTCCCATGGAAGGCATTTCATACGAAGTGACCAACAATACAAATTTCGCCGTAGCGGGGGTAAGCAAATATTTGGTGGGTGAGATTTCCGCCAAAATTCGTTCTATCCGTCCACCTGAACCTTACAAAGGTAAAGGAATCCGTTACAAGGGCGAGCATGTCCGTCGTAAAGCTGGCAAGACTGTTGGGAAATAAAGGAATATCGCTGTGAGTGGAAAAAAGAATCTTCGCGAGCAAAAGCGTCTGCGTCGGAAAAAAGCGATTCGCCAGATTGTTTCGGGTACGGCAGATCGTCCCCGGTTGGTCGTGTATCGCAGTAACAAGCATATATTCGCACAACTTGTGGATGATGTAACCGGAAAAGTATTGACCGGAATTTCATCTGTTACACCTGTTATCGCCAAATCCATTGATAAGGAGATGACGAAGACAGATGTCTGCAAGTTAGTCGGGAAAGCACTGGGCGAAAAAGCTGGTGCGGATGGTATTAAACAAGTGGTGTTCGACCGAAATGGCTTTGGGTATCATGGCCGCGTGAAGGCTTTTGCTGATGCGGCTCGTGAAGCAGGACTGGAGTTCTAATGGCCCGTATTAATCCAAGTGAGATAGAATTTAAAGAAGAAAAGGTCGTTAAGATCAACCGTGTCGCCAAAGTAGTAAAAGGCGGACGTCGGTTCAGGTTTAATGCGATCGTTGTGGTTGGTGATGGACATGGACATGTTGGCGTTGGTTTGGGAAAAGCCAACGAAGTCATGGAAGCCATTTCCAAAGCCAAAGAAAATGCCAAAAAGAGCGTTTTTAAGATTCCAATTATTAATGGCACAATTCCTCATGCAATCATTGGTCAATTCGGTGCCGGGCGCGTGTTACTGAAACCCGCATCACCGGGTACCGGAATCATCGCTGGCGGCCCTGTCCGTGCAGTTATGGAGCAAGTCGGAATTGCTGATGTTCTCACCAAGATTCTCGGCACCTCAAATCCTCATAATGTTGTGAAAGCGACAGTTGCGGGCTTGAGAGGTTTGGAAGATGCCATTGAAGTGGCTCGTAAACGCGGTTTAACCATTCAAGAATTGTTCAATTAAATCATGACTGCAAAAACAACAATTGACAAAGTAAAAGTGACCCAGATTCGTAGCGTCATTGGTCAGGTTGAAAAACACAAACGGACTATTGAAGCACTGGGTTTGAAACGCATTCGGCACACTGTTGTGCACGATTTGACACCGGCCATTCAAGGAATGCTGACGCAAGTGAAGCATTTGGTAACAGTGGAGAAGGTTTAATGCTGAGTCTCGATAAATTAACGCCCGCTCCAGGGTCCGTACGCAAGCGTAAGCGCGTCGGCCGTGGAAATGGATCCGGCCACGGGAAAACTTCTGGTCGCGGACACAAAGGTTACGGATCACGTACTGGTTACAAAACCGCCGGATTATTCGAAGGTGGACAGATGCCGTTGCATCGCCGCTTACCGAAGCGTGGTTTTACCAATCACTTCAAGAAGGTTTATGAAGTTGTGAACCTTCGTGATATGGAACGTTTGAATGCTGGTGATGTGACACCTGAGATTCTGAAATTGTCAGGATTGATTCAGCATGCTGACGGACTGATCAAAATTTTGGGTGATGGTGAACTTACCAAATCATTTAATTTCAGCGTCCATAAAGTGAGTAAATCAGCTTTGGAAAAAATTGAAGCTGCCGGCGGGAAGGTTACTCTGCTATGCTAGAGAAATTCCGGAATATTTTCAAAATTCCTGAATTGCGTAGACGCATACTGTTTACGCTGGGGTTAATTGCGGTTTATCGCCTGGGTGGGCACGTGCCTTTACCGGGTGTTGATGCCGAAGTACTGGGTGCTGCGATTGCCAATTTGCAGAAAGGCTTCCAGGGTTTCCTTGGATTATATGACCTCTTTGCTGGCGGCAACCTGAGCAAGGCGACCGTTTTTGCCCTGGGAATCATGCCCTATATCTCCGCATCAATTATTATTCAGCTACTCGGTGCGGTAATTCCCTACTTCCAAAAACTCCAGAAGGAGGGTGAAGAAGGCCGGAAAAAGATTACGCAACTCACACGCTACGGCACCGTGCTGATTTCTTTGGCGCAAGGGTGGAGTATCGCCGTCTTTTTGACTAACATGGAGGCCAGTGTTAATGGCGCTACCATGAGGGTTGTACCCGGCGGTGGTTTTGGATTTATGGTCCTCACGGTGCTGACTCTGGTTACCGGTACGATATTTCTCATGTGGCTTGGTGAGCAGATCACTGAGCGCGGTATTGGGAATGGCATTTCTCTGATTATCATGATTGGTATTGTGGTGCGTTTACCCCAAGTCATTCTGAAAGAGATCCATTATGTCCAGAACGATGTCCATACCATTTTCACCGAATTTCTGTTGATCGGCATTCTGCTGTTTGTCGTTGCCGGCGTTATCCTGTTAACCCAGGGGATGCGAAAGATTCCGGTCCAATATGCAAAACGTGTTGTTGGTCGGAAAGTTTATGGTGGTCAGTCCACTCATATTCCGTTACGCATTAATACAGCCGGTGTAATGCCCATCATCTTTGCCCAGAGTATTCTCATGATTCCGGGGATGTTCGGGACATTTTTATCCGATAACGCCTTTATGAATAATGTGATGCGCTGGTTTGATTTTAATCATCCGTTTTACTGGGTGACCTTCAGTATGCTGATCATTTTCTTTACCTATTTTTATACTGCTATTGCCTTCAATCCGGTTGAAGTGGCTGACAATATGAAAAAACACGGTGGTTTTATTCCGGGTGTACGACCGGGCAAAAAGACCGCTGAATATATTGATAATATTTTGACAAGGGTGACGCTACCCGGAGCCTTTGCGCTCGCGTTTGTGGCGATCTTTCCCTATATGATTACATCAACCCTTGAAGTTGACTACGAGGTTGCTTCATTTTTCGGCGGGACAAGCCTGTTGATTGTGGTTGGTGTTGCGCTGGACACGCTTCAACAAATTGAGTCTCACCTATTGATGCGTCACTATGACGGCTTTATGAAAAGCGGCCGTCTGCGTGGTCGTCGTCGGATGTAAGGAAGTTTGCACCAGCAATACATACATAATATGATCCGGTTAAAGACAGAAGATGAAATCCGAAAAATCCGTAAAGCGGCAAAAATCGTTTACGAAACACTGGAAATGGTTGGTGAACATGTCCAGCCAGGTGTTTCGTTGAACGAGTTGGACCAAATGGCGGAGAAATTCATTGTGAGCAAAGGTGCAATTCCTGGCTTCAAAGGATTGTATGGATTTCCAGCCACACTTTGTCTTTCTCCGAATGATATGGTTGTCCATGGCATCCCGAATGGACAAATACTGCACGAGGGTGATATCATCAGTGTTGATTGCGGAGCTATTGTAGATGGCTATTATGGCGACGCTGCCCGTACTTTTGCAGTGGGCGAAATCGATTCAGAAATTAGAAAACTGATGGATGTTACCCGAACTGCACTTGAGAAGGGCATCGCAAAGTGTCAATCCGGTAACCACCTTTACGACATTGGTCATTCGATTCAGTCCTATTGTGAATCATTTGGATTTGGTGTTGTCAGAGAGTTGGTTGGCCATGGCATTGGTACAAAATTGCATGAAGATCCACAGGTACCGAATTATGGCGTTGCAGGTACCGGTCCGGTCATGAAACCAGGTTTATGTCTGGCGATTGAGCCCATGATAAACGCCGGTGGGAAAGAGGTCTATACCGCGAAAGACGGTTGGGCTGTTCACACCATGGATGGAAAAGCATCCGCGCATTTTGAACACACTGTGGCAATTACCGAGAATGGTCCCGTGGTACTCAGCCAGGGCGGTGAAACCATATTCGATTCGTGAAAAAGGTTACCCCAAATGGCTAAAGAGAAGATGATAAAGGTGGACGGGACAATTGAAGAAAATTTGCCCAATGCATCTTTTAAAGTGAAGCTGGATAATGGACATCAGGTTTTGGCCCACATTTCCGGCAAGATGCGCATGCATTATATTAAGATTTTGCCAGGTGACAAAGTTATGGTAGAACTTTCACCGTATGATCTATCCCGTGGACGAATCGTCTACCGTTACAAATGAGAAGGTGTAGGTAGCATTTATGAAAGTCAGAGCTTCGGTTAAGCCGATATGCGACAAATGCAAGGTGATTAAGCGACACGGCAAAGTGCTCGTGATCTGCTCGAATCCAAAACATAAACAGAGACAAGGTTAGGGAGGCGTCATTTGGCTCGTATAGCTGGTATCGATTTACCCCGCAATAAGAAGCTGCAGTACGCCCTGCGGTATATCTATGGCATCGGATTTCACACGGCTGGCGAAGTTTGCCAAAAAGCCGGCGTGAATCCTGAAATCCGCGTTGAAGACCTGACTGACGAACAAGCCCGCGACATTCGTGAAGTCATTACCCGAGACTATAAAGTCGAAGGCGCTTTGCGGACCGAAATAACCATGAATATTAAAAGACTCATGGATATTGGTTGCTACCGTGGATTACGGCATCGGCGAGGACTACCTGTCCGTGGACAGCGTACCCGTACCAATGCTCGTACGCGCAAGGGTCGGAAACGGACCGTCGGTTTAGGTAAAAAAGCAGCGAAGTAAACATCGTTCAGAACTCGAAGGAGTGATTTAATTGGCCAAAGTGCAAGTTAAGAAAAAGAAAAAACGCGCCAAGGTAGACCCTGAAGGGGTCGCCCATATCAAGGCTAGCTTTAACAACACGATCATCAGTTTGACTGATAACCAGGGGAATGTTATCTCTTGGTGTAGTGCTGGTATTGCCGGTTTTAAAGGCTCGCGTAAAAATACACCATTCGCAGCATCTTCTGCCGCCGAGAAGGCTGCCAAAGAAGCCATGGATCTGGGACTCCAACGCGTTGAAGTACGCGTCAAGGGACCAGGCGCAGGCCGTGAAGCTGCTATCAGATCGATCTCAGCGGTGGGTCTGGATGTAACGGCAATCAAAGATATAACACCAATTCCGCATAATGGTTGTCGTCCGCCTAAAAAGCGCCGGGTATAACAAGGAGTAGTTGAGTCATGGCAAGATATACAGGACCACGCGGGAAAATTTGTCGTCGATTGAATTTTCAGGCGTTTGAATCGCCAAAATTCGCCTCGCCAAAAAGAGCGTATCCCCCGGGTCAGCATGGACCCACAAGCCGCCGGAGAACCTCCGATTATGGTCTCCAGTTGCATGAAAAACAGAAAATGAAATATCTCTATGGTCTGTTGGAAAAACAGTTCCGTACCTATTTCGCAAAAGCAGCCGCCAAGGAAGGCATCACGGGTCATACGCTGGTCCAATTGCTGGAATCACGCCTGGATAATACTGTATTCCGGATGGGCTTTGCCCGGACCCGGAGACAGGCACGTCAGTTGGTGTCACATGCTCACTTTTTGGTCAATAACCGTAAAGTGAACATTCCCAGCTATCAGGTGAAACCAGGTGATGTTATCCAGGTTCGGGAAAAAAGTAAAAAAATGGAAATGATTCACGACGCCATGCGCCGGGTGCAGGGCGAAGGCGCCTATGCTTGGTTGCGGTTGGATAAAGCCAACATGACCGGTGTCTTTGTGGACTATCCATCCCGAGACATGGTGACCGAAGATTACAATGAACAGCTCGTTGTCGAGTTGTACTCGAAATAGTCACTAGACGCAGAGAAGGGTCAAGATGTCTAATTTTAACATACCGAATTCTTATACCAAACTGGAGCAAGGAAACGGTCCGAACACGGGAACCTTTATTGTTGAGCCTCTGGAGCGTGGCTATGGAATCACTTTGGGCAACAGCCTGCGGCGAATTCTATTATCCTCAGTTCCCGGCGTGGCCATCACCTCCCTGCGGATCGACGGCGTCCTTCACGAATTTTCCACCATTCCTGGTGTTCGTGAAGATGTCACAGAAATTGTCTTAAACCTTAAATCGGTGCGCTTCAAGCTCGTCGATCCTAAGCCGGACAAAATTCTTGTCGACCTTAAAGGACCAGGAGATTTCAAAGCTTACGATATTGGGAAAGACAATCCGCAATTCGAAATTCTAAATCCAGATACGCATATCTGCTCGTTGAATGATGATGCCGATGCGAAAATGGAACTCCGGATTGGTAAGGGGCGTGGATATGTTCCGGCCCATCAGAACAAACCGCCCGATTACCCAATCGGTACCATTTTTATCGATTCCATTTTCTCACCCGTTGTAAGTGCTTCTTTTGAAGTGATCCAGCTTCAGGGTGGGGAAGATACGGATCTGGAAAAACTGCAACTCGAGATCGAGACTGATGGCAGCATCACTCCCGAGGAAGCCCTGTCCTACGCCGCCAATTTGGTCGTGCAACACATGCAGGCGTTCATCATCGAAGAAACGGCGCAACAAATTCATGAACCAGATTCTGAAGTTGATGAAGAGGTATTGCGCATCAGGAACGAGTTGAAACGCAGTATTGACGAACTGGAACTGTCAGTCCGTTCTTACAATTGTCTCCAGGCTGCCAATATCAAATCCATATCTGACCTCGTCAGTAAGGATGTTCACGAAATGTTGCGTTTCAAGAATTTTGGACGCAAGTCACTGTCTGAGTTAACGGAAAAGTTATCTGAGCTGGGACTGCATTTCGGAATGGATATTGATCAGTATCTTCGGGAAGATGTATAATCGCGATTCCGGTGCGCTGGGATTGCTAAATTTGTTAGCCAGATGAATTAGGTATAAAGCATGAGACATTTAAAACGCGGAAGAAAGCTGAATCGGACAGCCAGTCATCGTAAAGCGATGTTGGCTAACATGGCTTCGAATCTGATTCTCCACAAACAGATTAAGACAACCCATCCAAAAGCCTTGGAAACACGCAGTTACGTTGAGAAGCTCATTTCCAAAGCCAAAAAAGGAGATTTACACTCACGCCGTATGGTCATGCGTAAACTCCATCAAAAAGATGTTGTGAAAATTCTGTTTGACGAAATTGCACCCATGTATCAAGACCGTAATGGCGGATACACACGTATCTGGAAGTTGGGTCAACGCCGCAATGATGGCGCTCCCATTTCGATCTTGGCACTGGTTGATTTCGAAGGTCACATCAAAGCCGAAGAACCAAAAGAAGACATTAATAAATCAAAGAAAAGTCCGGCTAAGGCTGCACCAAAGGCTGATAAAGCCCCCAAGGAAGCTAAAGCTGATAAATCGGCAATACCAGCAACTGCGGGGACTCAACCCGCCGCGGAGCCGAAAGCAGACGAAGCTCAAGAATAAGCGCCATCCTGGTGGTCGCTTAATCATGATGCAAGCTATTCGCTTAAAGACAGGGTTTATCCCTGTCTTTTTTGTTTTATTGCTGATCACAACCTCTCTTCAGGCAAAGCTACAGGTGAAGGGACTCTGGGTTGTGAGAGGCACCTTAACCACCCCCGCCCGAGTCGATCAGATGATTCGATTCGCGATCAGTGGTGGCTATACGGACATTTTTGTACAAGTTCGGGGACGCGGTGACGCATTTTATGAAAGTAAAATGGTACCGAAATCTTCCCTGATTCGCCCCCGCACGTTTGATCCACTGGCTGATATTATACACCAGGCTCATGGTGCTGGCATTCGTGTCCACGCCTGGTTTAATACATACCTGGCATGGTCAGCTTCAAGTCTGCCATCTGACACCAAACATGTGGTGAATATGCATCCGGAATGGTTTGAAGTGAATGCAGCAGGCACTCACGACCTGGCTCGCCTCAAAGAGGTCAGTCGAAATGGATTTGAAGGTGCTTATCTCGCCCCAACAAATCCCGATGTCAATCCATACCTCCTCTCTCTGATTGATGAGTTGATCGCAAATTATCAAATTGACGGATTGCATTTTGACTATTTGAGATTTCAGGATACGGATTATGGCTATAATCGAGATGGGCGTAAACATTTCATGCTGGATCACCAGGTTGATCCGCTGACATTGGTGAATGGGGGAGGCTCCTATTGGTATAGTCTGAATGCTGCTGAGAAAACGCAGTACTGGACACTTTGGAATGACTTTAAACGGCAATCCATCACAAACTTTGTGTCCGATGCTGCCCAACTCGCTCGGGACTTCAATCCAAAAATCAAGATTTCAGCAGCGGTCAAACCCAACTTCCAGCAAGCCTACCATAGGTATTTTCAGGATTGGAAGGGTTGGCTTGAGCACGATTATCTCGATTTCGTGGTGCCAATGAACTACGCGGTGGCCATGCCCGATTTTGAAAATAATATTACACTCATGCGCAACGCAGGCGTAAACTTCGCCCAGGTTTACATGGGTATCGCGACCTACAATCAGCAACCTTATGCGGTAATTGGCAAAATCTATAAGACGATTTCGATGGCGTTTCCGGGAATTGTCTTGTTCTCCTACGACACGTACGAGGACGAGCCCAACTACTTTGACACGATACAGCCCGTCATCCGAAAAAACTGAATCATCGGAGGAACCATCCATGCGGATTGAAAATAATATCCCGATGGGAACCGAACTGCATTGTAAGGGGTGGCACCAAGAAGCCGCTTATCGAATGCTATACCACAACGTCAATCCAGCCGTGGCCGAACGCCCGGAAGAGCTGATTGTGTATGGTGGTTATGGGAAAGCCGCGCGTAACTGGGAAGCTTTTGACGCAATCGCCAAAAGTCTGTTAACGCTGGAAAATCACGAAACCTTACTTGTCCAATCCGGTAAGCCGGTCGGCATTTTTAAAACGCACCCGGGAGCACCCCGAGTTCTGATCAGCAATTCCATGCTCGTGCCCAAATGGGCGACATGGGAGCATTTCAACGAATTGGATAAAAAAGGTCTGATGATGTACGGCCAAATGACTGCCGGAAGTTGGATATATATCGGGACTCAGGGCATTTTACAGGGCACTTACGAGACCCTGGCATCGGTTGCAAAATTGCATTTTGGTGGCGATCTCGCCGGAACCCTGACATTAACAGCCGGATTGGGTGGAATGGGCGGCGCACAACCTCTGGCTGTGACCATGAATAATGGGGTGGCGCTGGTTGTAGAGATTGACCCGACTCGTATTCAGCGACGCATCGAAACGCGCTATCTTGATAAACATACAGATAATTTGGATGAAGCAATCAAATGGGCTTTAGCTGCGAAATCCGCGGGGACGCCATTAAGTGTCGGGCTTTTGGGCAATGCAGCGGATGTCCTGCCCACACTATTGAACCGGGGAATCATACCGGACATCGTCACCGACCAAACGTCAGCCCACGATGAGTTGCGAGGGTATGTTCCGCACGGAATTTCGTTTGAAAAAGCCCAAATTCTGCGCCAAAATGATCCTCAAAAATATATCGAAATGAGTTATGCCAGTATGGCTCAGCACGTTCGCGCCATGTTGGATTTTCAGAAAAACGGCTCAATTGTCTTTGATTACGGTAATAACATCCGGGCTCAGGCTCAAAAAGCCGGTGTCTCCAACGCATTTGATTTTGCTGGTTTTGTTCCAGCCTACATCCGACCGCTTTTTTGTGAGGGGAAGGGTCCTTTCCGGTGGGTAGCGCTTTCCGGGAATCCGGAGGACATCTATAAAACGGACGCCCTGGTTAAAAAGTTATTTCCGGAGGATAAGGCACTCATTCGCTGGATTGACATGGCTCAGGCACGGGTGGCTTTTCAAGGGCTTCCCAGCCGCATTTGCTGGCTTGGGTATGGTGACCGTGCCAAATTCGGTCTGGCAATAAACGAGGCTGTTCGATCGGGTGAAATTTCTGCACCCATCGCCATCGGCCGTGATCACCTGGATTCCGGTTCCGTCGCTTCCCCAAACCGTGAAACGGAAGGGATGAAAGATGGGTCGGATGCCGTTGCTGATTGGCCGATTCTAAATGCCCTTACGAATGCTGTTGCCGGCGCGAGTTGGATTTCAGTTCACCACGGAGGTGGCGTTGGCATGGGTTATTCCATTCATGCCGGAATGGTCATCGTCGCCGATGGAACCCGGGAAATGGACGAACGGCTGGAACGCGTTCTGACAATCGATCCCGGAACGGGTGTCATGCGCCACGCCGATGCCGGTTATGACATTGCAATCAAGGTCGCTCATGAGAAAAATATTAAACTGCCCATGATTACCGGTTAACGATCGCACCGTGTTGAAAGGAATTACAAACCTCGGCCAATGGCTCACCTGGAATGAAAAAAAACAGGCGATGGAAATTGGCGAAGGTGGAACGCTTATTTTCGAAGCTGACCAAATTGCAGAGTACTCGAACTCCGTCTATTCTGGCAATGAATGGATAGATGCCCAAGGAAGATTTGTTTCACCCGGATTCGTTGATTCCCATACCCATCCGGCATTTGCAGCAACGCGTGAAATGGAATTTGAGCAGCGCGGTCAGGGTAAAACCTACCAGGAAATTGCGGCCGCTGGTGGTGGCATACGTAGTTCGGTGACAGCTTTACGACAAATTGATGAAGACAAGCTCACGGAATTAATCAGGCTTCGTTTTGACCAGATCCTGGCCAGTGGAACCACGACGCTTGAAGCAAAAAGCGGTTACGGATTGACTCTCGAGTCTGAACTCAAATCGCTACGGGCTATCACGAAAGCGGCGCAGGGTCATTCGATTGATGTCCACCGCACATTTCTGGGGGCTCATGAAGTTCCGGATGAGTTTCGTGATGGGCGCGAGCACTATATTCAAATTTTGGTTGATGAAATGATCCCGGCTGTAGCGAATGCAAAACTGGCAGAATATTGTGATGTTTTTTGTGAAGAGGGGGTCTACACCATTGCGGAAACGCGCAAAATCGCCCGGGCTGCTCAGTCGTATGGATTGAAGATTAAACTTCACGCCGATGAATTTGTGAGCACCGGGGGTGCGCAATTGGCGGTGGAAATTGAAGCATTATCCGCTGATCATCTCATGGCCGTCAGCGATGCAGGCATTCGTGCTTTAGCTGAATCGGAGGTGGTTGCAACGCTTCTGCCCGGTACCACATTTTTTTTAGGACAATCACAATGGGCGCCGGCGCGAAAGCTTATGGAAGCCGGTGTAACGGTGGCTCTGGCTTCTGACTTTAACCCCGGAAGTAACATGGCATTTTCGATGCCGTTCATCATGACACTGGGCGTCATCTATTTGCATCTTACACCGCTGGAAGTTTGGCAGGCTGTCAGCATTAATGGCGCTAAGGCTCTGGGGTTGCAGTCATCCGTTGGTGCCTTGCGACCAGGTTTCCGGGCCGATTGTGTGATCTGGAATTGTAACAATTACCGGCAAGTGCCATATTTTTATGGCGTCAATCAAGTGCATGCCGTCATCAAGTCGGGCGCACGCGTATCGAATCAAGAGGAATAACTGAAGGAGCAATCATAATGAAGAAGTTAAATGTCTGGACGCTTCTGATTTTAATAAGTACCCTTTGGGCCAGTATCACAGTTGGACAGGACACCTCCCGGGTGTATTTATCCACCAATGATGTGGTTCAATCTGGTGAAAATTTCATTCTGGATGTCAACCTTGAAAACCCGGTGGCGATCCGTGGAGTCGAATTTTATCTAACGCCGGTCCCAAATACGGTGACTTTTCAGGAACCAGAGACGACTGAACGAACGGATGGGTTCATGTTGGCCGACACGGTTTACAACGGTACAACCCTACGGATATTGTTGTCTGATTTTGGCGGGGCAGACATACTCCCGGGGGATGGTCCGATTTTGCGACTTGAGTATCAAGTCGGGACAAGCGCTCAAGGCGAAATTTCCATGAATTTTTCTAATGTCCTGGTGGTTGGTCCTGAGGCAGTTGCTTACCCCTCGGTGTCTGAGAACCTCATTTTGGATGTTTACACGAGCATTGAATCGGGTCCTTCTTTAATGCCTGATCAATTCAATTTGCTCACGAACTACCCCAACCCCTTCAATCCGGGAACACGGATTCAGTTGACACTGGAAGAACCTCAGTCGGGAAAAGTTTCGATCCACAATCTCTTGGGTCAGGAAATATTTAATGTGGCTACGAGAAACTACGCAGCCGGTCAAATTGAAATGTACTGGGATGGGAAAAATATTCAGGGTCTGGATGTTCCATCGGGCATTTACATTTGTCAGTTCCTGGGGCAACAGGTTCAACTCAAACAGGCGTTGATATTATCGAGGTAGCGTGAAATCCTTAGCGCTTGATTTCTAATCACATGGCGCACTATATTCCGCCCAATTAAACCGCAACCTGCTGGAGGACCAGTTTTGAAAAAGCTCCTATATATTCCACTAACCCTGATGTTCATATTCTCCATCGGGTACGCCCAATCCAATTCTGATCTGTACCGCGAAGCAAATAAATTATTCCAGAGCTACCGCTACAAAGTTCCATTTGAAAATTTCCAGGTCCGCACTTTTCAGGAGGATGGGAAAGAGGTGCTAGAGCTTCTAATCATCATAAATGCTCGACGCAACAATTTTGATGAAGCGATGCTGGTTGGGTTCGGTGCGGCAGGTGCGGCCATTGCCAAAACAGGGTCAAAAATTGACCTGGTCAATGTGGTCATCAAAGTCCAATACAAGGAAGAAATTTCGATTTCAGCCATAGCGGATGCTCCCGATACCATAAAGTTATATGAGAACAAAATCTCCCCCAGCAGCTTTATGAGTAAAATTATTTTTCATTGATTGCTGTTTTAAACGCACACTTAGAAGACCCATTCATTCTGGGTCTTTTTTTTGAAAAAAACCAGATTGAAACGACAGCAAACCCAACGACGGAAACGATATGAATGTTAGACGACTCCCGATCATTATTCTTATGGGCACCCTCCTCGCAGGGTGTGCATCATTTTTCGGACCATCAGTAAAACCGGGCGTTGAGCTAGCCAATGCAGGTGACCATGACGGTGCGCTGGCCTATTATCAAAGCATTATTGCCACCGGCAAGGTAACCCCGGAGATTTACCGAAAAGCCTATGAGGAAGCATTCCAGTTAGAAAAATTTAGTCTGGCTGATCAGCTTTTTGCAGAAGCCATAGGTACGGGTAATGAAGTAGATTCAATGCAAACGCTGGCCTTGAGGTTATGGTATCAGCGCGCCTTGACGGCTATGTCGAATGAGCATTGGATAACGACGCAAACAGCCACTGATAAAATCAGTTCTATGGCGAATGAATCCCGGCAGGCAAAATTCTGCCAGCACATGCTCGCAGGAAAAACGCTATATGACAAAGGATCGACCAAACAACTCTGGGACGCGATTGGTGAATTTGGCAGTGCGGCGAACCTGAATACGAAATCGGGATTGCCCTATCTTTGGATGGGGCGCACGCGTTATAAAAATGATCGCACGAATTATGATGCTGCATTGAAGGAATACGACCGAGCGCTTTCACTTGAGCCGAATGCTCCCTTCGCAAAGGCTGCGAAAGTGGAAGCAGACAACATCAAAGCAGTGAAATTGAAGATGAAGAAATTCTGGGGAAATTGATCAGGGCTTTAAATTGACCCAAATTGGCGTGGATAAATAAATCCCCGGCCACCGTTTGTTACCGGGTGTTTTTATTTCGAGCCGGAAATAGCCAGCACTGGTGACCTCTGTTCTAACAGAATCCTGTAATTCAAATTTATTCGATCCGCTTTCCCAAATGACTTCCTCGCGCTGGCTTTCGAATACACCCTGGTAAAGCTCAATCTTGATTAGGGGACCAAATTCAGTCGTGGATTTTCCTGAAATATTTAGAGTGATGTTATCACCAGAATTGCAAATTGCTTCGTCACCGATTTCGACCACTTCACCAGTAGGGAGCGTCAGGGTTATGTCGCCAACAGGAGCGGTTGTTGCCGCGGTTCGGCGTTTAGCCATTGCATCCATCATATCCATCATTTGGGTCGAATTGGATGCTATGATCGTTCTGGCTTGCCCCAATATCTGATCATCCATTTGAAATAAATTGATCATCGGCATCTTAACCTGACGAAAGACATTGAAATTGCCATGGGCGTCACTGCCGCCGTAAATCGCCAATTTTTTCCCCTTTAACAGGGCGGCAATCCAGACTGCACGACTCCGACTGAAATCCGCACTTTCCGGTGTTCCACTTAACACCTGAGCGCCATTCAAGCCATCGCCGAGGAGGTCTTCCAGTGACCATTCGTCACGGTCGATGAGCAATTTATGCAGAAATGGTACCCGGTATTGAGGGTGCGCTGCCACAGAAATGGTGCTGGTTGAACGCTCAGACAGGACACTGGCAAGGTCGTGTTCTGATTCTGTGTTAAGCCAGCGTTCGGCCCCATCGCCGGATCCAGGGAAAAATTTTGGGTCATTATAATGCAATAAATGGACATTGTGACCACCATGGTTGCGAATCGTAATCTCCTCACTCGGAATAAGCTGGCAGCCCTCGGGTTGGTTCTGGTTAAGCTTTCGCATCTGGACACGACTCTCATGCCATTTTTCCAGTGCCGGGTCGTTCTTCAAATAATTTGTCGGGTAATCGTCCAAGTCATAACTGTGGTCGGTGGTAGCCACGAAATCAAGTCCCATCACTGTTGCGCCGTGCCGGGTCATTTCAACGGGCGCACCAAACTCAACCTGGTCGGATGTCAGATGCGTGTGGAGGTGGACATCACCGCAAATCCAGCCAGGCTGAGTCGGCAGCGACTCATTCGCCAGGAAGGTCTGTAGTGGCTTTTTAGTCAAACCGAAATAATTATCCACAGTTACCCTTTTCGCCTTCCCTCGTAAAATAAAATTCAGCGTGGGTAAAATGCTGATCCGGGCTGGTCGCTGAATTTTATCAGGGAGGACGAGGGGGAGATGGAACCACAATTGATTGACCATTTGTGTGAGTGGAATTGTCGTTTGACCCGATTCACCCGAATCAGATTCCCAATTTATCGTCACCGATTTCAACTCAACGGGCCACCTGTTTGCGCTTTTGATGAGTAAGAAAACGGTGGGTACTTGATTCGGCGCGACGCGCCAGGGTGTATCGAAAATAATTTCCGGCGCTCGTCTGAAATAGAGACTAAAAGGAAAATATCGGAATCGGTAATGGGTTTCAGCGTAGAGAGGAATCAGTGGGAGAGTTGGTAACAAATATTCGTGCAAGCGATGGGCATCCTTTCAGTAGCTTCCTAACCTAGAGGGTTCGGTTTGCGGATTCAAGCGTTTTTACTCCAATCGGCTTGAGCGCGTGGATCACTTGGTGAAATCCTCTGACCGCTTCCATGAAATCTGAGAAGGTAATTAACCCTAAGTTAATACTGATTTTGCTCGATTATTTTTGGGCGGATTAGTCAGGCAATTCTGCCATATAAACCCTTGTAAATGCTGGATTCACCGGTTTAATTGGCACCGCACTGAGGGATAAACAAATTGACATGCAAAGGGCGCGAAATTAAATTCGCCCATCCAAAAAGAGGACAAGAGGATTTATGGGATCGACCGCTGATATTCGCAATAATGTGGTACTGGAATTGAATGGTGGACTTTGGAAAGTTGTTGAATTTTTACACGTAAAACCGGGCAAGGGAAACGCCTTTGTCAGAACCCGGTTAAAAAATATTCCTGGTGGTCAGGTGATTGACCGTACATTCCGCTCAGGTGAAAAAATTAATGATGTCCAGCTTGATGCACGGGAAATGCAGTATCTTTACAGGGAGGGTCAGCATTATCACATCATGGATACGACCTCCTATGAGCAGATCGTGATGGAAGAGACACTCATGGCTGATGTGAAAAGTTATATCAAAGAAAACGACACGATCAAAGTCCTGTTTAAAGAGGATACACCGGTGGAGGTCGAAATTCCTGCGCATGTGACATTAACGATCACAGAAACCGATCCGGGATTAAAGGGCGACACCGCAACTGGTGGAACCAAGCCGGCCACTCTGGAGACGGGTTTAGTCGTCAATGTCCCCCTATTTTTGAATGTGGGTGATAAAGTCAAAGTAGATACCCGCAGCGGTGATTATTTGGAACGGGTTCGCGAGTAAACTGAAAAGGAAGCTCCTTGGATACCAAACAGATTCAAAAACTGATTGATTTATTAACTGAGGCCAACGGAATATCTGAAATTGAATATTCCAGTTGGGGTCTGAAAATTCGTGTAAGCAAACAGTCCAACGGGACCATTGGCGTAGCCCATCCAACTTCGAATGTCGGGTATGCGATTGCTTCTCAGGCTTCACCAGCAAAACCTGAAGAAGCTGCGCCGATCTCAGCACATGACAAATTCCATGGCATTGAATTCAAATCACCGATGGTGGGGACTTTTTATCGTTCGCCGTCACCGGATGCTGATGCCTTTGTCAAAGTTGGCGACCATGTAACGGTGGGACAGACCTTGTGCATCATCGAAGCTATGAAGATCATGAATGAAATCGAAGCTGAAGTTTCCGGTGTGATTACCGACATTCTGGTGGAGAACTCTCAGCCGGTGGAGTATAATCAACCCCTGTTCATGATTGAGTCATAACTCAACCTCCTATGTTTAAAAAAATATTAATAGCAAATCGCGGTGAAATCGCGCTTCGAATAATTCGTGCGTGCCGGGAGATGGGTATTTCAACGGTAGCCGTGTACTCGGAAGCAGACGAACTCTCGCTGCATGTGAGGTTCGCTGACGAAGCCGTATGTATTGGCCCGGCGCCCTCAAGTCAAAGTTACCTCAATGTTCAACGCATCCTCGCCGCAGCAGAAATCACCAACGCTGATGCTATTCACCCCGGATATGGCTTTTTGTCGGAAAACGCTGAATTTTCGGATATTTGCGCCAAACACAATTTGGTTTTTATCGGTCCGGTGGGCGATGTTATCCGATCCATGGGAGACAAAGCGTCGGCCAAAGAGTCTATGAAAAAAGCCGGTGTCCCGGTGATTCCCGGCAACAAAGGTTTGCTCACTTCGATCCGGGAAGCAGAGGAGCTGGCAGAGGTTGTGGGGTACCCGATTATTCTGAAGGCAACTGCCGGGGGCGGCGGACGCGGTATGCGAATCGTTCGTGACGCCAAGGATATGGGCTCAGCTTACGGTATGGCACAGGCGGAATCAGGAACGGCATTTGGCAATAGCGCACTTTATCTGGAAAAATATGTGGAGAAACCACGCCACGTGGAAGTACAGATCATTGCTGATATGCATGGAAATGTTTATGCCCTCGGGGAGCGTGAGTGTTCGATTCAACGTCGGCATCAAAAATTATTGGAAGAATCACCCTCCCCGGTGGTAACTCCGGAATTACGCAAACGCATGGGCGATGCCGCTACCGCCGGGGCGAAAAGTGTGAATTATGTCGGCGCTGGCACGATTGAATTTCTGGTTGATAAAGATCTGAATTTCTATTTCATGGAGATGAACACACGAATCCAGGTTGAGCATCCGGTAACCGAACTGGTATTCGGAATTGACCTGATAAAAGAACAGATCCGCTGTCATGCGGGTGAAGAATTACCCTCCTGGTATGCCAAAATCCAGCCGCGGGGACATGCCATTGAATGTCGCATTAACGCCGAAGACCCTGCAAAAAATTTCATGCCTTCACCAACGGAGGTACAGAACTTGCACTTCCCCGGGGGAATGGGGGTGCGAATTGATTCACATATTTATTCCGGTTACCGTATCTCCCCGCATTATGATTCCATGATTGCAAAATTGATTACACACGGGAGTACGAGGGAGGAAGCCATTCAACGAATGCTCCGGGCGCTGGATGAATTTGTCATCGAAGGCGTGAAAACGACGATTCCCTTCCACCAACAACTATTGGCTGATGAACGTTTCAGAGCTGGTGACTTTGACACCGGATTCCTTGAGCGTTTCACATATAAGCCCGAAGATAACGATTGAGAATGAATTGGAGAGACTGCTATGAATGTCCCTGAAAATCTAAAGTACACAGAAGAACACGAATGGATTAAAGTTGACCAGAACATCGCGACGGTGGGAGTCACCGATTATGCCCAGGGTGAACTGGGCGATGTCGTTTTTGTTGAAATGCCGACACTGGGCAAGTCTTTTAAAAAAGGTGATGTCGTTGCAAGTATCGAGGCGGTCAAAACGGTAGCTGAAGTCTACTTACCCGTTTCGGGAAAAGTCGTTGAGCTGAATGATGCCCTTAACGATGCACCGGAGTCGATTAATGAGGACGCATTTGGCAACGGCTGGATGTTTAAAATCGAAATGTCCGATCCTTCGGAATTAGACAGCTTAATGACAGCGGAACGCTACAAAGATCTCATCGAGTAAAATTTAATGCATCAATACATACCAAATACCGTTGATGACCAGCGGAAGATGCTGGCTGAACTTGGACTGGGCACATTTGAGGAATTGCTGACACTGATTCCGGATGGCATCCGTTTCAAGGGAGACTTGCCCCTTGCGGCGGGTGTATCAGAATTGGAACACAAATCCACGGTGAGTGAGTTGAGCCGGTCTGGGGTCAGTACATCCAGCCATGTCTCTTTTTTAGGGGCAGGCAGCTACGATCATTATATCCCGCAAATTGTCGATTTTTTAACAGCCCGGTCAGAATTTTATACGGCCTACACACCCTACCAGGCGGAAGTCAGTCAGGGTACACTCCAGGCGATGTTTGAATACCAGTCTATGATCTGTGAACTCACGGGGATGGACATTTCAAATGCTTCCCTTTATGATGGCGCGTCTGCTTTGGCAGAAGCTTGCCTGTTAGCCGTTCGGCACACACAGCGGCATCGCATTTTAATTGCTGAAACGGTCAATCCAGTCTACCGTGAAGTCGCCGAAACATATGGACAAGCGCTGGATGTCAAGTACGAGACGCTTTCAAATGGTAACCGGCAAATCAACCTGGCGGAACTTTCAGCAATGGACCTGAGTGATGTGGCTGCAGTGGTTGTTCAAACACCTAATTTCTTCGGTACGCTGGAGGATGTCAGCGCCATAAAGAAGGCGATGGGTGAGTCCGGAACGTTATTAATCACCATCAATAATCCCATCAGTTTAGCATTGCTAAAATCACCGGCAGAGCTGGGTGCTGACATTTCAGTTGGCGAGGGTCAGACGCTCGGCGCTCACCAGAGTTTTGGTGGACCATATTTGGGATTTATGGCGGTAAAGATAGCATTCGCTCGCAAAATTCCAGGCCGTATCATCGGTGAAACGGTTGATAACCAAGGACGTCGGGCATTTGTGATGGTTTTGCGGACGAGGGAACAGGATATTCGCCGGGAACGCGCATCATCCAATATTTGTTCGAATCAGGGACTCCTGGCGTTGACCGCTTGTATCTACATGGCTGCTTTGGGTAAACGCGGGTTGCGTGAGGTTGCGGAATTATCCACTCAAAAAGCACACTATCTGGCGGATGAAATTGGCCAGATTCCGGGATTCGGCGTCAAGGGAAATTCATTGTTTTTTAATGAATTTGTCGTGACCTGCCCCATTCCCGCCAAAACCCTGATCGAGCGCGCGGGAGCTGTCGGATTTTTAGCTGGTGTTGCTGTAGAAGATTTTTTCCCGGGTTCTCCCAATGAACTTCTGGTAGCCGTCACCGAGAAACGAACCCGGTCTGAATTAGACCGTTTCATTAATTTCTTAAAGACCATCTCCTAGTGGCGAGTTTGATTCCATAACATGGGTATTTACCAAAATCTACTGGATATTGCAGCCGCAAAGGGAGCGGGGTATCTGGTCCTCATTGATCCGGATAAATGGTCGGAAGAGGCAATCGTCAGTTTTGTTCACCGGATTAATCAATCCGGTGCTGACGGCATTTTGGTTGGCGGGAGTTTGAACACACAAGGCTTATGGGATCGCAAAATATTTAAAATCAAGGAAATGGCTAAACTGCCGGTGATCTTGTTTCCCGGAACCTTGAGCCAAATATCGGAACACGCCGATGCCCTGCTTTTCCTTTCATTGATCAGCGGCCGTAACCCGCAATTCCTCATTGCGGATCAAGTCCACGCTGCACCGCTCGTGAAGCACATTGGCATTGAGCCAATTTCCACCGCCTATCTGTTAGTAGAATCCGGAAAGCCTACCACCGCAGAATTTATGAGCGGCACCCGTCCGATTCCCCGGACGAAACCCGACATTGCCATGGCACATGCTTTGGCAGCCGAATATCTTGGTTTCAAATTGATTTATCTGGAAGCCGGTAGTGGAGCCGAATTCCCAGTTCCGGTTGAAATGGTCAAGGCCGTGACAAGTGCAACGCATATTCCGGTCGTTGTCGGCGGCGGTATCCGAACACCTGAAACCGCCCGCCTGTTGGTCGAAGCCGGAGCCCGGTTTATCATTACGGGTAATATTCTTGAATCCATAAAAGATCCTGAGTTACTCAGAGCTTTTGTCCAGGCTGTTCATATCCACGAAGCATAAAATCCGTGTCGGTCTCCACTCCTGATACCGCCAATCTCAAAGAATTCCACATTTATCTGCGCATTGAGCGCAATTTAGCTGAGAACACACGCTTGGCCTATCTGGCTGACATGGAAGATTTCTGGGCATTTGTTGCAAAAAAGGGTATTGAACATCCCAATCGGGTCACTCGTGAAATTCTGATCAAATACATTACCGATTTAGCGAAGCGAAAAATGGCTGATACGACCCTGGCGCGCCATTTTTCATCCCTGCGAATGTATTACCGATTTCTGATCATGGAGGGTTTGGCTGACCAGGATCCGACGATCTATCTCGAATCTCCCAAGCTTCCCGGAAAACTTCCCAAAATTTTAGAGGTGAGTGATATTGAATTATTGCTGAACGCAGTGGATACCTCCACGAAATTAGGTCTTCGAAATCGAGCGATGTTTGAATTGTTGTACGCGACGGGAATGCGCGTCAGTGAATTATGTACCCTGACCCGGGATCAACTTCTCCTGGATGAGGATCTGATTCGAGTGCGTGGTAAAGGTGATAAGGAACGATTGGTACCGGTTGGGGGAGAAGCCAAGTTCTGGCTAAATCGTTACCTCATTGAGGTGCTACCCAAGCTTAAAAAAGGTAGGCTGACACATGGATCAATTTTTTTAAACCACCATGGACAGCAATTACAACGGAAGGGTGTTTGGTTTGTTTTGAAAGCGCTTGCCAAACAAGCCGGGCTAAGAAAACCAGTCAGCCCCCATGTCTTTCGGCATTCATTCGCAACACATCTGTTGGAAGGGGGTGCTGACTTACGCGTTGTCCAGGAGATGCTGGGACATTCCGACATTGCCACCACTCAAATTTACACCCACCTGGACAGCTCGTACCTCCGGGAGGTCCACCGGTCGTTCCATCCCCGGGCATAACCAATAATCAACGATTTAATTTTTCCAGAATTCAATGCTTACGCTACAATTATCTCAGGGCATGTTGAATTCTGTGGGATGAAGCTGCCGATCATTGCTGCCAGAATACCAGCCTTGTCCAAGGATCGTAATAGCTCACTAGCGACATCTTCCGGGACACAGATGAGTAGCCCGCCGCTTGTTTGGGGGTCGTAGAGCAGCCAATTTTTGGGTGAATCCGGTTGTGTAAGCATATTCACGCGTGGATGATAATATTTCTGATTGGTTTTACAGCCTCCGGGTAGTACGCCCTGGACGGCATATTTCTCAGCGCCAGATAAGAGAGGCAGTGCATTTAGGGATAATTTTAAACTCACCTTACTGGCATCACAAATTTCGAGAGCATGACCTACCAGCCCGAATCCGGTTACATCCGTCAGTGCGGAACAGTTGAAACGGACAGCCAACTCACTTGCGATACGATTTAATTGTGCCATGGTCTGAGTGAGCAGCTCGGTTTCCGCTGAAGTCGCAAGCTTACGTTTTACAGCCGTCGCCAGAATACCGGTGCCTAATGGTTTGGTAAGGATGAGCCGATCTCCGGCAACAGCACCCTGATTCGTCTTCAGCTTGTCTGGATGTACGGTTCCTGTGACGCTCAATCCATACTTGATCTCATCATCCTTAATTGAATGCCCACCAACCAAAAGTGCACCGGCTTCTTCGATTTTGGATAATCCGCCCAGTAGAATCTGGCGCAGAATGTCTTTATCCATCGTTTCAATAGGAAACCCCACGATATTCATGGCCGTTAGTGGTGTCCCGCCCATTGCGTACACATCGCTTAGGGCATTAGCGGCTGCGATTTGACCAAATGAGAATGGGTCGTCAACAATCGGTGTGAAAAAATCCAGCGTCTGAATAATTGCCAGATCAGGTCGTAAACGATAAACACCTGCGTCGTCATGTGTTCCAGCCCCAACCATCAGATCAGGATGACTCGGTAATGTCAGATACGACAAAATATCGTCCAGGTCCCCTGGACCAATTTTCCCGGCTCACCCGGCTGCTTTAACCTGCGCAGTCAGGTTTATGCGCTGAATTTTATCGACGGGCATAAACGCAGTTTTTGTTTTTCATGCGGGCGAATATAGCGGGGGAAGGGAAGAAACGATAAAAAAATACAATTAATTTTGAGGAGACTTAATCAATCCGAATTGGTCGACGAATCATCAAAACCATTAGTTTAGCAGACCGGCCATCAGCATGGAGACCTTTTGTGCCGTGGAAGATTTGCGGAATTTTAGGGTGCGGATGATGCCTTCAATTTGGTCGCTACCCAGGCGGCGTCCGGTTTGATGATGCACCCACAGGCTTAGCAGTAGTGCCGTTCTGATGTTTTGTGTATCGAAAGGCAGGTCTTCAAGTAACCCTGTAAAAATGGACTCAAGGTAGGTCACGGGGATTTCACTAGATCTGGTCAAATCCGTGGAGAGCTGGAAATCCGAAGAAATTGAGGCGAGTTGTTTATAATTCTCCGGCTTGCTGGCACCGAAACGGCTGATAAAAATTTCGCATAATGACCAGTTCATGAGTGAGATCAGTAGAATATCGGGCTGTTTCACAGCTAGTCCTCCTCCAGGCGTGTCAGATATTCCTCATGTTTTTCGATGAAAATGCCGAGTTTTTCCACCAATGTGCGACTCAGGACATTCATATCACCTGGAATTGGTTTAATGGTGATTTCGCCACCTTTTTCATCCACATCCAGCGTGACCTCAGAGCCTTTGTCAAGATGCAGCGCGGTCAAGGTGGAACGGGGAATTACGATTCCCAAGGATGATCCGATTTGTATGATTTTCCGTTTCATTTTCCCTCCGGATGATTATGATTATATTGTACTACTACGATGCACGGCGTCATAACTGATTTTGAGACAATCCCAATGAATGTGACACAGCATAAAATTATGCGAATTAAATGGTTATCGAGCAGAAAAATTTCAAAAAAAATGTCCCACCCGGAGCATTGGAAAATTCACGCCATATTTTCCGATGAAAAGGCTTGCCTTCAAAAGTGAATTCAGGTAGTCTTGATCAAATAATTTGTAAACGAAGGTGCTCACATGCCGAATATGATACCGGAGATTCAGCCAATATCAACGATCAAAGTACTTTTCGCCACGGCTGAATGTGCTCCTTTTTCAAAGGTTGGAGGATTGGCCGATGTGAGTCAGGCCTTACCAAAGGCTCTGATCGAAATGGGGACCGAAGTCACGATCATTACACCCCATTACGGCTATGCTAACGATGCCGGAGTGAAGCATGAACAACATGAGGTATTAAGCGGTTCAGTCAACCTGGGTGAACACCGGAAACGCAATTTTCGGGTCGTAGCCGTCATAAACAGTGAAATTTTTCCTGGTTCAATTTACTTGGTGGAATCTGCCGAATATTTCGGTCGCAAGGGCATTTACGAAGACGAACAAGGGTTCCCATTTTGGGATAATGGCGAGCGCTATATTTTTTTTCAGAAGGTCGTTCTCGAAGTTCTTAAGTCCGGTAATTTCCAAGTTTTACACGCCAACGATCACCACACTGCACTCCTACCGTATTACATCAAAACCGGCAATCTTGATTCTCCCCCCAAAACCGTTCTCACGATACACAATATTGGCTACCAGGGAAATTATTCACCGGATATTCTCAATCTGACCGATTTGGGCTGGGGCGGATTTTACCCAGGGGGTCCGATCGAATTTCATGGACAGGTCAATTTTCTGAAAGCCGGAATTCTTGCTGCCGATGCGGTTACCACTGTCAGTCCGGGTTATGCTGCCGAACTATTAGCCAGCCCGGAGATCGCCTTCGGATTGGATGGCGTACTTCGATCGTTACAAAGACCCTTATCCGGCATTCTGAACGGTGTGGATTATCGTACTTGGAGCCCTGAAACCGATCCCAGTATTCCGGTCAATTTTGACATGGAAAATCTGCCCAAGAAAGGCATCAATCGGAGCGCACTCTTAGAAAAGATAGGACTATCCAACCTGCCAGATCATGCCGTGATTGGGATGATTAGTCGCCTGGTGGATTCAAAGGGATTTGAGTTATTAATGCCTTTGGAAGAGGAGCTGATGGCATTGCCACTGCAATGGGTGATCCTTGGGTCGGGAGAACACCGATTTGAAGAACTTTTTCGTGGCTGGGCAGAACGGCATCCGGATAAAGTCATCTTTTTTTATGGGTATCAGCCCGATTTTTCTCATCTCATTGAAGCTGGTGCGGATATGTTCCTCATGCCCAGTAAGTATGAGGCATGCGGATTGAACCAAATTTATTCATTGCGGTATGGAACCATTCCAATTGTTCGGCAAACAGGTGGGCTGGGTGACACTGTTCATACCTGGAACGGAAAAAGCGGCACGGGTTTCACTTTTCAGATATACTCTTCCTTCGCACTTTTACAGGCTGTCCTACAAGCGTTACATGTTTTTAAAGATAAAGAGGCCTGGCAGCACCTCATGCGCAATGCCATGTCCGAAGATTTTAGCTGGGAACGGTCAGCAAATTCCTACATGAAGATCTATTCTGATATCCTGCAATAATGTCGAAGCTGTCGAAATGGATGCTACCGGGTCTTCTCGCCCTTTTTTTGATCTTCGGGTGTAAACCGATAAAAAATAATTATCTATGGCAGAACGAAATCATCTATTTCCTGCTGATCGATCGTTTTCACAATGGCGACCCAACGAATGACAGGGGTAACAACCCGGCGAGTCATGTGACCTATGATGGTACTAATCCGGAGGCGTTGAAAACGTACCAGGGGGGTGACTTGCAAGGGGTGATCCAACGACTTGACTATTTAGATTCTCTGGGCATCACAGCCATCTGGTTATCGCCATTTTTTGATAATTCCGATTCCGATTTCGTTGGTTGGTGGCCGTATCATGGGTACCATCCGGTGGATTTCTACAGCGTGGACGAGCATTTTGGGACAATCGCCGATTTGAAAGAGTTGGTTAATGAAGCCCACCGGCGCGGTATCAAAATCTTATTCGACATGGTGTTTAACCAGGTAGCCGCGAATCATCCCTGGGTGACTGATCCCGGTAAAAAGGACTGGTTTCACCGGACGTCTGAGGGGACTTTTTTCCCAATTACGGACTGGTTTGACCAGGCACAAATCGAGCGTGGAGCGCTTCACGGCATGCCCGACCTGAATACGGAGAATCCCGAAGTCGTTGACTATCTCACTCAAATGTCTCAATTCTGGATCGATCAAACCGGCTGCGATGGTTTCCGATTGGATGCCGTAAAGCATGTAAGCCCCTCGTTCTGGGATCACTTTAATCGAACCATCCATCAGAAATACGGGAACCGTTTTTTCGTAATCGGGGAAATTTTCTGGGGTGAACCAGAGCGATTGACGCCCTATTTGGATCTTGACTTCAACGCGCTATTCGACATTCCCGGATATTATGCGATAAAGAATACATTTGGCCAGGGCGGGAGTATAGGTGATTTGTCTGACTTTCGTAAGCAAGCGGATCACGACTACAATTCATACCCAATGGCAACACTCATCGATAACCACGATGTCGTACGATTTAACGTTGGAATTCAATCTCACGCGGATGCAAAACAAAACTTAGCATTGAATTATCTGCTCACTTCACCGGGCATACCCGTGTTGTATTATGGAACAGAAATTGGTCTTCCGGGCGGACCGCTTGAAAATCCAATTACGGGTGACCCACAAGATTATGTTAACCGTCTCATGTTTCCGGAATCGCTCGATTTACGGGAATCCCGAATACTTGAGGAAACCAGCGCTCTGATTCGATTACGCAAATCATCCCCAGCTCTAACCAAATCCCCATTGTTTGAAATTTATAAAGACTGGGGAGTCTACGCATTTTTGCGAGGTAATATAGATGAGCAGCTCCTCGTGGTTTTGAACAATGCGGCTACCAGTGAAACCGTCAGTTTTGCTATGAAGAATGATCGCTATGCCTTCACGGGATTGGGAGATGAAGTCTGGGGTAGTGGGGGAATGATTGCCACTGGTGATTCCATTTGGGTGACACTTCAACCCTTCAGCGCCGCTGTTTGGTCGGTGGATGTCGCAGTGGTAACTGCGAATCCATGGACCGATTTTACCGAACGGTATACGGGTGATTACCAGGTAGCCATCTTCAAATATGCTCAGTCAGAATTATCGCCGGATGATTTGGCCATCGCTGGTGATTTCACCAACTGGAAACCTAAACATTTCCCCACGCAAGTTGATGGAGACACCCTGAAAATGCAGGTTCCCTTGCGGCCGGGCAGCTACCGGTACAAACTTGTCTTGAACAATCGGGATTGGATTTCAGATCCGCTGGCACGGTTTCAGGAAGCTGACCCTTACGGTGGTCAGAACAGCGTGATTGAAATTCCCTGAATCAATTTTCCTTTTTGGGCAATTCATTAAGTAGCTCAAAATTTACCCAGGTCTTAAACTGGTCTTGGTTTGCCTCGACCATTTTGATGCGAAATGTTCGCCACTGTTCGTCTCGATAATCCTGTTCAACCCTATTGATTACTCGCTCATACGGCAGCGGGTAACGATGGCGAATCGTTGCCTCGACCAGCCACCAACCGCCATTTGAATTAATGGGACCCTTCACCGTATGGATCGGCGAATTCAACACTTGATCATAAAGCACGGGATAGTCTGTGGTGCCGCGTACCTGCCACCCCAGGCGTTTAAATTGTCCTTGTGGTGGGAGAGAACGGAGGTCGGCTAATCCATTGGTGTCATTCAATTTGATGAGAGCTTGACTAGCTTGGCTCTCGTTACTGAAGTAGCAGCCCTCTAGAAACAGACTATCCGGCGCCAGGTACTGAGCTTCCCAGGTTGTATTGAAGTATGATTTTAATGCTGCAGGAGAAATGGTGAGTGAATCCCATTTTGACTGGAGATAAAGCTGAGCCAGGATTTGGTCGCGTCGATCCTGAATTTCAGACTGTACATCCGGGTCATCTTCGAACCCCGCCTGAGCCGCTTGTACCAGCAAAAGTTCATCGCGAATAAGGAAAGCGGTGGCTGTTTGAAGGTTTTGGAACATGAGTCTCGCATTCATAAAAGGCAGGTGTGATACCAAATCGTGGACCGTCCAGCTCTCCCCGGAGAATGTCACCAGGCGTTCATTCATAAAAGGCGCGAGGTCATTTTGAATGATTCCAATTTCCCGGTTGGAAATTTCAGGAACCTTGT
>Ga0210009_1000692_pt1 | contig 34895 bp, 32 predicted proteins | sample CryGeyCG2114_065_FD_185457 | JGI IMG/M metagenome (GOLD analysis project Ga0210009, IMG submission 185457) | Groundwater microbial communities from aquifer - Crystal Geyser CG12_big_fil_rev_8/21/14_0.65 (SPAdes) (version 2) | ecosystem: Environmental > Aquatic > Deep subsurface > Groundwater ...
CTTATATTTTTTATTTCTTCTTTTTGTTGTTCTGTATATTTTCGAGGTTTGCCTTTTTTCCAACCCCTATGGTCTTGTGTTACTTCCTTTTCATCGGTTTTTATCCATTTATTAATGCTGTCCCTACTTGCCACCAAATAGCGAGATATCTTTCTTACACTCCAACCTTTTTCTTTGTGTAACTCTCGTGCCTTTATTCTCTTTTTAATTAGTGTTCATCTATAAACTCGTAATTTTACTGAAAATCTGTAAGATTTTCAATCTTTAAAAATCTGTAAGATTTTTAAATTGTCAAAAACATAATAATTTACCTTGAAAAAGTTAAAATTTTTTCAAAATTTTATACTTTATAGATGGACACTAATTAATAATATATGAATTTGAAATGAATTAAATTATTTATGAATTGAAATGAATTAAATTATTTATGAATTGAAATGAATTTGAAACAAATTTAACATGAAAAAAGTAATAATCATCCTTTCAGGGGGACTTGACTCCTGCGTTGCAGCAGGTTATGCAAGGACTGAGGGTTATAAATTACATAGTTTGTTTTTTGATTACGGACAAAAACCGCTGGAAAACGAGAAAAATGCAGCAAAAGAAATTTCAAAATTTTTAAATGCAAAATTTGAGGTCATAAATCTTGAATGGATGAAAAATTTAAAATCCGGCTTAATGTCGGGAAATATTCCGAAGGTTAAATTTAGCGATTTGGATGACAGGGAAAAAGCAACACAGTCCGCATCTCGGGTTTGGGTTCCTGCCCGTAACCTGGTTTTTTGTTCCATCGCCGCGGGTTTTGCCGAAAGTGAAAATGCAGAAGCAATATTTACCGGCTTTGATAAAGAGGAAGCAGAGACATTTCCAGATAACAGCAGGGACTTTGTTAAAAATTTTAATGATCTGTTAAATTTTGCCGTTTTACAAGAGAAAAAACCAAAAATTATTGCACCTTTAATTGATATGAATAAAGATGAAATTGTAAAACTTGGGGAAAAAATTAATGCACCGATGCATCTTTCGTATAGTTGTTATTCAGGTGCAGATAATTCTAACATTCATTGTGGAGAATGTGAATCATGTTTAAGGAGAAAAAGATCTTTTAAATTGGCAAATGTAAAAGATATGACAAAATATTTAAAGTAAATATAAATTTATTTTAAGTAACCACAAAAACACTAAAAATGAACATTTGTGAATTTGATTTTGAAAAATTTGGACTTATAGAGGTTTGTAATGTATGTGGCAAACCACTTTTAAAAGGACAAAAATTTGGCAGATGGAAATAATTATCTTATCTATAATTTAAGTACAAATGGAAAATTTTAACCTTGATTGTGAAAAATTTGAGGAAAAATGTGTGAAATTTATTAATGATTATGTGAAACAGAATAAAATAAAATGTATTGTCCTGGGTGTCTCTGGAGGTATTGATTCTGCTGTCTGTGCGTATTTGCTTGCAAAAGCAGATATCAGAAAAATTTTTGTCATAATGCCAATTAAAGGAATAACTCCTGATAATGATATAGAAGATGCAAAGGAAATTTCAAACATTTTAAACGCAGAAACAATTTGCATAGAAATAAATCCCCTTGTTGAGAAATTTACAAAAATTTTAAATTTTGATGAAAAGCACGACAAAAAGGCGATTGGAAATTTAACTGCGCGGGTCAGGATGAGCATTCTTTATGCTGTTGCCAATAAAAACAGCGGAATTGTCTGCGGGACCGGGGACAAATCAGAAATTTTGATCGGATATTTCACAAAATACGGAGACGGCGGATGCGATATACTGCCAATAGCTGGCCTTTACAAAACACAGGTTAAAATTTTGGCAAAACATTTAGGAATTTCTGAAAAGATAACTGCAAAGAAATCATCTCCGCGCCTGTGGAAAAATCAGAAAGCAAGAGATGAAATAGGGATGGACTATGATAAAACAGACAAAATTTTAATGATGAGAGAAAAAGGAATGAATGCAGACAAAATTTCTGAGAAAACAGGGATTTCAATTGAAAATGTTGAAAAAATTTTTGAAATGAATAAAGCAGGTCAGCATAAGAGAAATTTACCTGTGGGTTTTAAATTTTTCTGAAAATGTGTAATGGAGCAGTTATATTTATTTCTCACCGGAGTTTTGGTGCTGACCCACTAAAATTGGGATAATTATATATTTGTTTTTTACTATTATTTTTATAAGTTATAGGACTTACTTATATTATTTTGTAAATGAACATAAAAAGTCAAGAATTCATATTTGTTTTGTGTATGTCCTGTAATGTTTAAAATTAAATTTATAATATTCAATTTTAATTTTTAAGCAGATTTTTAAAAAATATCTCACAAATTAATTATCCCAACTTAAAGGGATGAGCACCTAAAATTTCATCGGGAACATTATACTTTGGTTGATTTTTAAGATAATCACTCTATAGCTACACCAACAGAGCAGGGATAAGTTATCACGGACCCAAAATATGAACATAAATTTTTAATAAATGTTATCCCTTTATAATCCCCAAAGGCACAACCTTTGCCACAATCCTGCTTAATCCCGCCATTTCAACACTCTTTACAACCTCATCTATATCTTTATAAACACCCGGATGTTCTTCTGCCAAAACCTTTAGGGATGCTGACTTTATAACCTGTCCTTTTCTTTCCATTTCTTTCATTATATCTTCGCCCCCCCATCTTATTATTCCGCCTGCCCTGGACATAACCCTGCCCGCACCATGACACACACTCCCATAAGTTTCTTCCATCGCCCTTTCAGTTCCCACCAAAACATAAGACGATGTTCCCATACTTCCCGGAACAATAACTGGCTGCCCAGCATTTCTGTAAATTTCAGGAATTTCGCTTCTTCCAGCAGCAAATGCCCTCGTTGCACCTTTCCTGTGAACACATAATAATTTTTCTTCTCCGTCAACTTTATGCTTCTCAAATTTTGCTATGTTGTGGCAAACATCATACATAAGCTTTATTTCAGCATTAATTTTTAAATTTTCAAATGTTTCTCTAATCCAGTGGGTTATTATCTCTCTGTTACAAAATGCATAATTGGCGCCGCAATACATTGCTTTAATATAGTCGTTTCCTTCGTTTGAATTTATTGGAGCGCAGACCAGTTCCAAATGAGGTAAATTTATATGATATTTTCTTGCTGCTGAAAGTAAAATTTTAATATAATCATCACAAATCTGATGTCCATAACCCCTGCTTCCGCAATGAACCATTATCGTTATCTGTCCCTTAAACAATCTGAATTTTTTCGCTGTATTTTCATCATAAATTTCTTCTACTTTTTGAATTTCAAGAAAGTGATTTCCGCTTCCAAGCGTTCCAAGCTGATCTCTGCCCCTCAATTTTGCCCTTTGAGAGACCTTGCCTGGATCTGCACCATCAATACATCCGTTTTCTTCCATAAAATTTAAGTCCTCTTTGATTCCATAATTATTTTCTATTGCCCATTTCGCTCCCAGTCTCCCAACTTCATCTATCTTGTCAATACCAATTTTTAAAATTCCTCCTTTTCCGACGCCGCTTGGAATATTTTTGTATAATTCATCTGTCAAAATTTTTAATTTTGGCTTTATGTCCTGTTCTGTCAGCGGTGTTGTTAAAAGCCGGACGCCGCAGTTAGATACAATAAATTTATTTGCAACAAAATTGTGATGTGTATTAAGGGTAAAATCATAAACAAATTCATTAAAATTTACTTTTTCAATTTTCACAACTTCGTCCCACACATATTCCGTTTGTATTTTTTTATCGTTGTCTGTTGTGGTGCGTATATTGTTCATATATTTATCATAGGTCTCAAAATTTAGGGGAATCCTTGGACCTTCTTTCCTGCTACTATAGACAGACCGCTCTAAAAATCTTTTATTAATGTATGGCGAAATTAAAGAACTGTAAATTTCAGAGGGACTTTTACCTTTTTCGTAAAATTCCTTTGCCTTTTTTGCTTTTTTCTCTCTTTCTTTAATAACATTATTCTTTACCTTTAAATACTGAACAACTGCATTGCTTTCTCTTCTTTTTGATAAATCGTATTCAAAATTTATGGTTTCATAAAAATTAATTAAATTTTCAGTATCGTTTGAAATTATTGCTTTAAAACGAACCGATTTACTCTCTTTACTCCCTTTCTTTCCTTCTCTTTTTCCAATCTTTTGTGTCTTTATATCAAAACCAGAAAGGATATCAACTATCTGAAGCATAAATTGACTTCCGTTTTCTTCAAATTTTTTTGATTTATTCATTGAAAAACATGGCGGATCAAAATTATAACCGTTATTAGTTACTTTTGGAGATGACATTTCTGCTCCAAATAAGGATGCGAGGAATAATCTTTTCTGCCATAACCTTGATGAACGAACCCATGCAGGAACTTCGTATTCCTGCTCCACCTTTTTGCCTGCTGGAACACCTAAAGAAAACAGCAAAACAGCAAAAGAACTGCTGACAACCTTCATCATGCAGGCAGTATTTTCAAATTCATAGTAATTGTATTCTGACGGAGTAAACCCGATTTTTAAAATATCTTTTCTTATTTCTTCCAGGTCATCAGTTTTTCCATAAAACGCAGTTATTCCTTTTTTATCCCCTTTCTGAAAATAAAGACATCCATCACCAAGAACAAATCCGATAATTTTTAATAAATAAGGAATTTGTGGCGAGTTGTATTTTAAAGGTAAAATTTTTATTTTTTTTAAATGTTTAATTACCTGCTGCACAGTGTTTCTCTGAAAGGTATTTCCCATAGCAATAAGATTTTCCTTAATTTTATCTTCATCCAAAATAATTTTTTCATCAGGTTCTTCATAAGGAACACCTTTAAAATGATACATTCCGAGCTTTTCCCCGGTCTTTAAATCCTTTACAGGAATCATTCCTTTTTGGGTCCAGAATGGATGATCTTCAGTAGCAGTTATTTCCTCTCCGCTTTTCGTAAAAATTTTATATACAGAATTTTTTGGTTTAAATTTAATAAATTTTTCTATAGATGCAATTTCTGAACATCCCTTAGAAAGATTGTATGATATTAAACCCTTTTCCAGGCAGTTTTCTTCAAATTCCTTTATTTCAACATAATATCCATGCTCGCATAATATATTTGTATCTCCCGAAAGGCAGTTTATATCGTAGCCAATTCCGCCAGGGCTGATTATTCCTTTCTCTGCATCAAATGCTGCAACGCCTCCAATTGGAAACCCGTATCCCTTATGCCCGTCTGGCATGACTAAACTTGCCCGGACAATTCCTGGAAGCCGGGAAACATTTCTCGCCTGATTTATAACATCTTCCTCCATTGAATTGACTATTTTTTCAGTTCCGTAAATTCTTACTGGAACAGGATGGTTTTCAACCTCCCATACACCTTTCCTTATTTGTTTAATTTGCCGGACAGACATATTATTCAGAGTTTTATCATTAAATTTATCATCAAATTTATTTAAATTTATAATCAAAATTTATTTATACTGCGTAACTTTATAAATTGCGTTTTTCAAATCTTTAAAATACTTTCATTTTGTTTCGCTACCTTTGTATATTTTAAATCTTTGTGATTTTGAAAATGTGCCATAAAAAGTGCATCTTTTGCCGTTGTTGAGTATAAATTTATCATCAAAATTATCATCAAAATTTATTTAAAATTATCATCAAAATTATCATCAAAATTTATTTAAATTTATCATCAAAATTATCATCAAAATTTTATATACAAAATTTATATGCTTATAATCTCTCTTTTATTTTCTTCCTCAAACAATTTTGCCCCGTTCCTCTTAAAGTCCTTCATAACTATATGAGTATTTGTGCCGATAACCCCTTTTTTTGTGGCAATCTTTGCAGTGACAAATTCCGAAATTTCATCCATATTATCTGCTTCTAGGTAAATATGAATGTCGTAGTCCCCTGTTACAACAAAAACATCCTTAACCCGGCTGTCCATTGAAATTTCCTTACAAATTTTTGCAAATCCCTCCCTTTCTTGTGGAATAACCTTTATTTGCAGGACCGAAGAAATTTTTTCCTTATTTATTTTTTTCCAGTTAATTATTGGCTTGAAACCCATTATTATGCCTTTGTTTTTTAGCCTGTCAATTGTTTTCTTTACTTCGCTTTTGCTTATGCCGGACATATCTGCAATTGTTTCGTCGCTAACTCTTGCGTTTTCCTCTAAAATTTTTAAAATTTTGCCCTCTGTATTGCTGTTTGTTTGTTTTGTGTTTGTTTTGGTTTGTTTTGCCATTTTAACATTTTAAATTTAATTTTTTTATGAACAATGTGTTGTTTGTTATAAATTTGTTTTTTCTTCATTTAAATTTTATTCACAGGTAGATTTTACAAGCAATCTGAATTATCTTTTATTATCCTTTTATTATCCTTCAGAATTTTTGGTATGAATTTAAGGAGACCAAGACAACATCGGTTCAAATTTCCCCCAATAGGCCAAAACCTGTGCTTTGTTTATCTCTCTAATTACCTTGCTTCTTGCATCAGTTAAAATTTCTGCAACTCTGCCAGGCAAGTTACTATAATTTCCGGTAATTATCTCTTTACGTTTCATATTAATTGCTTTTGATCATTCTTAATCGTCTTTCCAAAAAGTTCCAAAAGTTCCAAAAGCCGATAAATATTTTTCACTTAAACTCCCTTTATTTCTGTTTTTCGCCTGTTAAAAATTTCACATTTAAAAATTTTTCAATTTCATCCCTGCTTAAATATCCCTTTTCAATAATTATCTCTCTGATACTTTTATTCGTTTTTATTCTTTCTTTTGCGATTTCCACACATTTATCATAGCCAAGTATATTGTTTAATGCAGTTATCAAAGACAATGAATTTTCTGCATAAAATTTACATCTTTCTTCGTTTGCTTTGATGCCTTTAACTGTCTTTTCTGCAAATATATTTATTCCGTTCGTTAAAATTTTTACTGATTCAATTAAGGAATGAGCAATTACCGGCATGTGTGTGTTCAGTTCAAGCTGTCCCGCTGCACAACAATTAGTAATCGTTAAGTCATTTCCCATAACCTTATAGCATATCTGATTTATTGCCTCGCAAATTGAAGGATTTATTTTTCCCGGCATTATTGATGAGCCAGGTTCAACAGCGGGCAGAAAAATTTCATTAAATCCTGTATAAGGACCCGAGTTAAGCAGCCGTAAATCATTTGAAATTTTGTTCAAGTCAATTGCCACCATCTTTAACGCAGAAGAAAAATTTGCAATATCTGTTAAGAACTGCACACCTTCAATTCTGTTTTTTGCCGGAACGAAGTTTCTTTTCAAATAAAAATTTAAATGTTTAACTATAATTTCCCTGAATTTTGAATGTGTGTTTATTCCTGTTCCAATAGCATTTCCACCGATTGCGAGTTCCTGTAAGAAAATTTTGGCAAATTTTACCCTTTCAATATCCTTTTCAATTGCTCTGCTGTATGCATCAAATTCCTGCCCGAGTGTCATCGGGACAGCATCCTGCAAATGTGTTCTTCCCGACTTTAAAATATCTTTAAATTCATTGCCCTTATCAGAAAGCACATTTTCCAGATTTTCCTGTGCATAGATTAAATTTTCACTCAACAGATAAGCGGAAATTTTCATTGCTGAGGGAATAATATCATTTGTTGATTGTCCTTTATTCACATCGTCATTCGGATGGATTGTTTTCTTTCCGAAATTTTTTGTGCTATGCCTTTTATTCAAAATTTCAACGGCAAGATTCGCAATTACCTCATTTATATTCATATTCAGCGAGGTTCCGGAGCCGGCCTGAAAAATATCAACCGGAAACTGTGCTTTATATTTCCCAAAATTTTTTAGAATTTCTTCAGATGCCCTGATAATTGCCTCTCCTTTTCCCTCGTTAATCGCTTTTAATTCCATATTTGCCTTCGCACAAGAAATTTTTAAATAAATAATTGATTTAATCATCTCATCATACATCATAATTCCTGAAATCCGGAAATTTTCAACTGAACGAAGTGTGTGAATTCCATAATATGCATCACAAGGCACTTCCTTTTCTCCAAGGGAGTCACTTTCTGTCCTGAATTTATCCATTTTAAATTTAAGATGTCTCTTTTATTTTTCTGTTGTTTTTATCGCATTATCTCATTCTCTCATTCTCTTCTCATGGGTTTGAGTCGCCATTTCCTGCCGGCTGTCCATCCTTCCGGTGCGGATCTTCAACAGTCAGGATGTTATTGTTATGTTTCAGGAGTTTCACGATAGAAATACCTGTGTTGTTTGGCCTGCACGGATGCTTGGATGCGTAGATTCCATGCTGCTCATCATCCGGAAATGTTGCGTGCACCATCATAATCTCACCAGCCAGATCAAACTCTACATTACTGGTTGATTTGGACGAATAAACCGGCTGGATTGGGCACTCTTCCTTAGTAAGATAGGGCGTAGGTATAATCCCAACAGGTTCCATCTTCAGATTATACATGTTATCCTTTAATACAGATATGTTGTTTTTCATCCTATCTTTACTTTTTCCGCACATTCCCTGCAAATCCATATACCTTTTTCTCCCTTTTTTTCTCGTTTTAAAATTTTTAGCCGGCCTGGAAGGGTTATATCAAATTCCTTCTTACATATCGCACACACTCTTATCTTTTCTTTTTGAACCATTTTATTGTCTTATTGTTTGTCTGTTATTTTTAAATTTTTTATTCAGTTCCTCAACTATTGCTTTTCCAAATTTCCTCGACGCCCACGGACCGTTTCCCGTAATAAAATTTTTGTCTTTTATTATGACTGTTTTATTCTCAAAGCGTTCTTCTACATCAACAGCAATAGCGCCTTTTGACGACAGGTATTCTCCCATGCCAGGATATATCGTTGCTTTTTTCCCCTTTAAAATTCCTGCTTTTGCCAAAACCGCCGGAGAAGCACATATTGATGCTATTAATAAATTTTTCTTTTGTGCATTTTTCAGGATTTCCATAACCTTTTCATTTTTGTATAAATTTTCCCATCCTGGTGAACCACCGGGAACAACGACTGCACAATACTCCTGCTTATCAAAACCAATGTTATTAAAGGTTATGTCAGCATTTGTAGATGTTGGCATTCCGGGAATTATTCTCGCGGGAACAATTTTCTGTTTTCCAGCAGTAATGACTTTAAAGCCCCCATTTTCAACTTCTTCTTTTGAGTAGAAATATTCCTCTGGCCTAAATCCGTCCCCCACAATATATAAAACATTTAAGTCCTTTGCTTCGTTTGTCATTTTGAAAAATTTGAGATTTTTTTATTTTGCTTTATAATTTAATTTTATAAATTATGAAAAAAAGATAAAATATAAAATTTCAAAATGTCAGTCAAAAAATTTACCCGGTTGCTTGATATTGACAGGCGTCTGTTTGAAGCAGATATATGAAACATGACCTCGCAAAGGGGATGATGAGAAATTTAAAGTTAATTATAGTCATTTTGACATCTTTTGAGAATATTGTTTTTATCCATATTTATTATTCAAATCATAATATGCAATATTGATGTTCAAAATAAATAATTAAAAGTTGAAAAATTCACTATAATAAAAATTTAAATTGTTAAACGATTAAAAATAACTTTTGTAAAAATAAAGGTACCTGAGGAGCGGGTGGAATTTATAAAAAGAATAAGCAAGTTGCTCGATGCAAATATTAATTGCAACGATATTCGCTGGAGAAATTTATAAAGGAAACAGAGGATGAATATAAAATATGGGAATATTGCTGTTAAGCAAGGTACCTTATTATAGTTGAAGTAAGATTCAGCGACAATAATTGCTCAAAATTAAGACCTGCTGTTGTTGTCACTAATACTAATAATATATAACGAGATTTTTGATGATGTGATTGTTGTTGGATTGTATTCAAAAATAGTTGGTTGGGACTTTTCAATAGTAATCTAAAAGTTGATTCCATCTTCAATGTAGATAAACGCACAATATATAAAAAATTGGTGTGCTGAAAGAGGAGAAGATGAATGAAATAAAAAACATCCTCAGTGAATTGTTTAGTTAAAAATTAATAAAATTTCAAAATGTCCATCAAAAAATTTACCCAGTCGCTTGATATTGACATGCGCCTGTTTGAAGCAGACATATGGAATACAACAGCACACAACTTAATGCTGGCAAAACGGGGAATAATTGAAAAAAGCACAGCAAAGGATATAATAAAAAATTTAAATGATGCCTTAAGCGCGTTTAATAATAAAAAATTTAAATTTTCCCGGGAATTAGAGGATGTGCATATGAATATTGAAGATTATGTTATTTCCAAAGGCGGTGAAAAATGTGGGGCAATGCACACCGCCCGTAGCAGAAATGACCAGGTTGTCACGGATACGAGAATTCTGGCAAGAGAAATAACTTTGGAGATTATGAAAAATTTATTAAATTTATCTGATTCCCTGATTGACTTTGCAGAGAGAAGCACGGTCATAATTCCAGGATATACACATCTGCAGCAGGCGATGCCAACGCTCGCTTCACACTGGATTTTGGCATACACTGACGCATTTTTGCGCGACTTTGAACGGTTAAATGATTCATATAAAAGAACAAATTTGTGTCCTCTCGGAAGTGCTGCATTTGCCGGCACGAGTTTTAATATTAATAGGCATTGGACCGCAAAATTGTTGGGCTTTGACGGGCTGATTGAAAATTCTCTTGACGGTGTGGCAGGCAGGGACTTCATTGCAGAAATTTTAGCCGATCTGGCGATTTTATCAGCGACTTTAAGCCGCCTTAGTGAAGAACTAATTTTATTTAACTCTTATGAATTTGGCCTTATTGAAATTTCATCCGAATGGACAACGGGAAGCAGTATAATGCCTCAGAAGAAAAATCTGGATATTGCCGAATTAACGCGCGGCAAGACAGGCAGAATTTATGGAGACCTTGTTAACATTTTAGTCCTGCTTAAAGGTATTCCTTATTCCTATAACAGAGATATGCAAGAGGATAAATTTCCACTGTTTGATGCTGGTGATGAGCTCAACTCAATCCTAAAAATTCTGGCGGAAATGTCAAAGGGCATTAAATTTAAAGACCAAGAACAGATAAACAAAAAATTTTCACACGAAATTATTGCAACGGATATGGCAAGCCAGCTTGTTATTAAAGGCATTCCTTTCAGAAAGTCATATAATATAGTTAAAAATGCGATAAACAAAGGCGATTTTTCTGAAATAAATAAAATTGCTGGGAATGAAATTTCAAAGATTAATGTTGAGAATTGTGTCCAATCCCGGAAAATTACAGGAAGTGCAGGTTATGTTGAAGTTGAGAGAATGATTGCTGACAGAAAAAAGAAAATTGAAAAATTTTATGAAATTGTTGAAGAAAAAAGAAAAAGGACCGAAGGTGCAAAAATAATGACTAAAAAAGAGATTAGAAATTTATGCGGTTAAAAATATTAAGTATATCCTTATGGACATCCTCTTATTATTTTTAGATTACAGGTAAGTCATTCAATAAGTGTTTCAAGTTTGATAATATCAAAATTTAATTATTTAATATCAAAATTTAATGCAACTCATTAAAAATATAAAATTATCTCTAAAATCAATAAAACAGGAAACAAAAGAAAATTTGTTTTTGGAGAGGCGAGTCCCGTAAAACCGCCATTAAAAAAGAAAACAATAACTACAAATGAACTATATTTTCTTTTACAGGAGATAAACACCCGGTTAGAAAACATAGAGTCACAGGTGTATGAAAATACAATGGCGGAAGAAATAATTGACGAAATAGAAATTTATAACAATCCTCGGGTCATGGCAGATATCAAAGAAACGATTAGAAAATGTAATAAGGATATAAAATGTGGGAAGGCACATGATATTAACGACATCATTGAATAACAATATGTATAAAGTAATCGTCCCCGAAACCTTTCAAAAAGAGGTTGAAAGCTTAGGATAAGGGGGTTGTATGAGATAGTTGGCGATATAGGTTACCCTAAAAATTAATCAAACGGCACAGATATTAAAGTGTAAAGTGCAAGATTTTCACCTTAATTTTAACCAAGATGTGTCAGGATATTTCAAACTTCGCTGAAATCATTGAAATTGTGAATTTTACTCTTTAAAACCTTAAAAAAGCAACAACTCTGTTGTTTAATTTAATCAGATATTTCCAGTATATTAGCATCAGTTAAAGCATCAATTATGTCCTTACGAACTTCTTCAATACTCCTGTTTCCGTCAACAAACACAACATCAAGGTCAAATTTTGTCTTTAAATGTTCCAGAATTTTCAGGTAATTTTCCTTTACCAGTTTTAACTGTTCAATATTCTCGTAAAGTTCTATATGATCTCTGTTATGAGTAATTCTTTCAATGCATGTTTCCGGTTTGACATCTAAAAAGATTACTCTGTCCGGCTTTCTTGCATATCTGTTTATTTCAATGAGAAAATTTAAGTCAATTGTCTGGGACTGATAAGCAAAATTTGAAATATAATACCTGTCGGAAAGGACATAATCATAGGCATCAAAATTTATATTTGCCAGATGGTCTGTTCTATCGGCAGCAAACAGCAATGTCAGGGTAGTGTCATCAAAATTTATCCGTTTTCTTAATGTATTTTTTATAAGCATTCCAATCATCCCATCCGTAGGTTCTTTTGTAAGTAAGACCCCTGCTTTAGTCCCGAGCAGATATTCCTTGAGAAGATGGGACTGTGTGCTTAATCCGCTTCCGTCAATTCCTTCAAAAACAATAAATTTCATTGTCTTTATATCACCTTTATATTGCTTTATATCACCTTTATCTCACCTTTATATCGTTGTTTAAATAGCTAAAATTGTCTTTGAAATGGGAGGTCTCTTTTTAAACCATATATCCGAGCCCCTTGTTTTACATTTCGTACATTTCATCCTGTTTCGCTTTATTTCTTCATAAGTACTTTCATTCCCGCATCGCAAACACACATATTCGGACATTGTAAATAAATTTAAATTTTTAAATTTTACTTTTTATTAGATTGTTTTTCTACAACTGATGGAACATACGCCCCACCTGCAAATTTTGCTTTACATCCTTTACATATCCATATACCAGCTTCCAGCCTATCAACCTTTTTCTTTCCACATTTGGGACATTTGTGCTTTTGCTTGCTGATATCTTCAATTGCATTTATATCTTCCCTTGTTCTTTTTCCTATCCTTGAACCAAATCTGCCTGCACTTCCGACCTTCATTGTATGACTATAAGCCATCTTAAAATATATTTATTAAATTTATTAAATTTATTAAAATAGATTTATTAACAAAAGTTTCCCAATTCATTAAATTATTAAGATTAAACTTATAAATAATCTCAAAAATTTATACAAAAGATTTAAATCCTTGTTTTAGGAAATATTTTCACAATTTTAAAATCAACAGATTTTCAATCTTATTTTAAATTTCGTTAGAAATTTTAAATCTCCGAACGAAGTGAGGTGACAAAATGTTCTGAACATTTTGTAAATCTCCGAACAACAGCGAGGTGATTTGTTAATGAAGTAAATTGAAATAGGAAACTTTTGTATTAAAACCCTTCTTTCCCACCATCAAAAAATGGACGAGTAATTTTAAAAATTTACAAAATTAATTATGCTTAAAAACAAAAATACGCTCACTTCGTTCGTATCTTTTCAAATTCTCTGCGAATTTGAAAATAACCTCACTATCGTTTGGATATTTTTAAATCTTTAGGATTTAAAAATTACGCCCAAACTTTTACGCTGGGGTGGGAAAATCAGGTTAAAACAGATTTAAAAATTTGTAATTGAACATTAAATTTATTGTTGAAAATAAAAAACAATCGCCAAATAAAGGTAAGTGAAGTAAATGAAGTAAATGAAGTAATAGGTAAATAAAGTAAATAAAGTAATAGGTAAATAAAGTAATAAAGTAATAGGTAAATAAAGTAATAAAGTAATAGGTAAATAAAGTAATAAAGTAATAGGTAAATAAAGTAAATAAATGGAAAATTTTTCAGTTATTTTGGTTGAACCGATTTATGGAGGAAACATTGGCTCGGTTGCACGGGTTATGATGAATTTCGGATTTAAAAATTTAGTGATGGTAAATCCGCCGTTGACCGGAATTGTGGCAATGAAGTTTGCGGCTCATGCAAAGGAAATTGTTCAGAATGCAAAAATTTTTAAGTCCTTTGATGAAATGGCAGGAAATTTTGATTTATTAATCGGAACGAGTGCCAAAATTGCAGGAGATAAAAATTTTATTAGGACTCCAATTTCTTCTGCCAAAATCGGAAACGCTGTTAATGTCAGCGGAAGGATTGGAATAGTATTCGGAAGAGAGGACTGCGGATTGCCTGATAAGGAAATAGAAAAATGCGACATCCTTGTTACAATTCTAACTTGTAAAAATTATGAATCATTAAATTTATCACATTCTGTTGCTGTTATTCTTTATGAAATTGTGAGGGAGAAAAATTTAAGGCAGAAAAATTTTAAAAAGATGAAGCTCGCAGATAATCTTGAAAGAGATATTATGCTTGAAAAATTTACTGAATTAGTCAGTGTGTTTGCTCTTGGGGATTTCAGAACGCTGCTTATAACAAAAACATTTAAAATAGTTACCGGAAGAGCGTTTATCTCCGGAAGGGAATGCAATACGCTTACAGGAGTTTTCAGGAGGTCTTATGAGTTAATAGAAAAATTAAAACAAAAAAAGGTATGAATTCGCAAAAATATCTAAAATTTCTAAATTTATTTATATCTACTCTTAATATTTAAATTAATAATCATAAATCTACAAATACAACCAAATAAATAAAAAGAAGGATGGTTACGGAAAAGAAAGAGGAAAGAGGAAAGGAAAAGAAAGAAGAAAGAGGAAAGGAAAAGAAAGAAGAAAGAGGAAAGGAAAAGAAAGAAGAAAGAGGAAAGGAAAAGAAAGGAAAAGAAAAGAAAGACATTGCCAAAACAGAACATAAAGAAAGTAATGCCCAGACACATAGAATTGTCAGATTACTGGAATATGCCCTGAACGGGGATAGGAAAGTAAGCGCGGCAATGAGAGATATTAAAGGCATTGGATATAGAATTGCATCAATATTGTCAAAAAAATTAAATACAGGAGACAAATTACTTGCTGATCTGGATGCCGACGAAATTTCACATCTAGAAACAGCCCTTAAAAATGTAAATACCTTTGTGCCTTCCTGGATGATAAATCATAAAAATGACCAGTTTACTGGAACAAATTTACACCCTGTTGGAACTGATCTGGAACTAGCAGTGAAAAACGATATTGAATTTATGCAGAAAATAAAGACATATAAAGGAATCAGACATACGCAGGGACAACCTGTCAGAGGACAAAGAACAAGAACATCTTTCAGAAAAGGTAAAAGTGTTGGAGTAGTTAAGAAAAAATCAGCACCTGCAAAAGAAGGAGCGAAAAAATCAGCAGCACCCGGGGGTAAAACAGCAAAAAAATAAAACAAATAAAAACAAATAAAAAATATTAATTATTTTGATTAACTTTAAAATGAGTATTAAAAAATTTAACAAAAAATATTCTACTCCCCGGCACATGTGGCGTGGAGAAAGAATTAACAGTGAAGCAGAAATTATAAACCAGTACGGACTCAAAAATCATAAAGAAATCTGGAAGGTGCTCTTTAAATTAAGCCGGTGGAGAGAACTGGCAAGACGTCTTATTATAAACAATGATTCAAAAGGAACCGATGAACTTCTGAACCCGCTCACAAACATAAGTTGTTTAAAAGAGAGGACTCTTGAAAGTGTTTTTGAAATATCGCCGAATGACATATTTGAAAGAAGATTGCAGACCGTTGTTTTCAGGAAAGGGCTGGCAGGAACAATAAAACAGGCAAGACATTTAATAGTACATAGACACATAACTATTGATAATAAAGTGGTAAATGCACCAGGACATATTGTGAGTAGCAATGATGAAAGCGGGATAACCTGTGGCCTGACATTTGTAAATCCAAAAACAGTTGAAACACCAACAAGAGAGGGAGGTGTAAAAGAGACATTTGTATATAGAAGAAGACAAGAACGAATGAAACCAAGGAGAAAACATATCAAACGGGAAAATTCAAGAAAACAATTTGACGGTTCAAGAAAACAATCTAATAAGCAACATAAAAATTAAATATAATAAAAATATACTGCCTGATAAATTTATAAACAGCTAAAATGTCAGAAGATATTAATACAGACAAGGAATCTAATATTAAGGTGGAAAACCAAGTAAACATTTCATCAGCAGAGGAATCTGTGAAAGAACAAATTACTGGTAAAGATAAACAAAATACAGAGAATACACCTGCATCTCCTCAGGAGGCAAAGGCGTATGTAAAACCAAGTGAAAAAAGGATTGAAAATATCGGCGGATCCGAGAAAAAGGGCCTTTGGGGCATTTTACATATTTATTCGTCGCCGAATAACGCCATTTACATGGTTACTGATTTAAGTAATTCAGAAACAATTGTTACAAAATATGGAAAACAGATGGTTACTTCAGATAAAGATAAACCAACACCTTATGCAGCAATGAAAGCAATGGGAAAAATAGTAGAAATCCTGAAAGAAAAAGGTATTGCGGGTGTTGATGTTGTGGTTCGTGGTCCTGGTGGGCATACCGGTCCATGGTTTCCGGGAAAAGCCGCACAGGCAGCAATAAAACAACTTGTGCGACTGAATTTTCCAATAGGTAAAATTTCCGACCACACCCCTATTGCTCATGGAGGGTGTATGCCAAAAAAGACAAAAAGAAAAAAATAAAAAAATAAACAGGTCTTAAAATGGAGATATCAAATTTTAAAAAGAAAAAAAATATAGTATCGTTTACAATAAAAGGGATAAATATCGCAATGGCAAATGCGATTAGAAGGGCAATAATTACAGATGTCTCAATAGTAGCAATTGAAAATGTGACAATTGACAGAAACTCATCGGCAATGGCAGACGAAATACTTGCTCACCGGCTTGGTTTGATACCCCTTAAAACGGACTTAAATTTTGTTGATACGACCCTTTTATTGGAAGTTAAAGGTAACTCAAATGAATTAAAAACGGTTTATACCAGTGACTTAAAATCAAGTAATCCTGATATTGTTCCTGTTTATAATAACATTCCAATAGTAAAACTCTCAAAAGGACAGGAAATAAAACTTGAATGTGCAGTACAAATAGGAAAAGGAAGGGATCATGCGAAATGGCAAGGTGGACTGGCAAGTTATGAAAGTGATGAAAACGAATGTGATAAATTTAACTTTTTTGTGGAGTCATACGGACAAATGGATGCTAATATATTAATAAATGCAGCATGTGACGAATTAATTAAAGAAAGCAGAAAATTTATGGACTATGTTTCAACAAATATTAAGTAAAAATATTGAGTAATTAACAAATTAACCAAAATAAAATAAATTTATAATTTTTAATATATTTTAAATAAAAAGATTTTAAAATGGCAAGAACATTTAAAAATCCTAATCCGTTAAGAATCAAACTTATAGAAGATTTAAAAAATTTTAATGCAGATAAGGATTATGGAATCTGGAATGCGGTAATTAGGGAATTGTCAAAGTCAAAAAGGAATGCACGGACAGTAAATTTATGGAAAATAAATAAATATACAAATGAAGGAGATGTCATTGTTGTGCCAGGAAAAGTACTCGGGCAGGGGGATATTGACCATAAAGTTACAATTGCCGCATTTGAATTTTCAGAAGGCATAAAGCAAAAAGCAACAAACAACAATGTGCGATTAATGTCAATTTATGAATTGTTTAATGAAAATCCAAAAGGAACCAATGTTAAAATAATAGGTTAATAAAATGATTGTAAATGCTGAAGGACAGGTCCTTGGCAGGATGGCATCTTTTGTGGCAAAAAGGGCATTAAGAGGAAACAAGGTAATAGTAGTTAATGCCGAAAAGGCGCTGATTTCAGGAACAAAGACAGGTGTTCAGACAGAGGTGGGTCTGAGAATAGGCATAAGAAATTGGGGAAATCCTAAAAAAGGCCCTTTTATGATGAAACAACCGGATAACTTTGTTAGAAGTGTTATAAGAGGAATGCTGCCTTATAACAAGAACAGATACGGGCCAAGAGGCAGGGCTGCCTTTAAAGAGGTAACTGTATTTATGGGCGTTCCGCAAAAAGAGATAGAAAAGTTCTATAAAGGTTTTAATCCGGCAACTATTGATGAAATTTCAGGTAAAAATTTACAAAAAAAACCTTTGAGAAAATATGTATCTGTATCTGAATTTTGTAAAAAGTTAGGATATACTGAAAAGAAATAAGCAAAAATAATATTAAAAGCAATAAATATAGTTAAAAATGGTTGTAATATCATCAAAAAGAAAAACATCTGTTGCAAGGGCGCATGCAAAAAAAGGAAGCGGCAAAATAACGGTAAATTCATTGTCATTGGATGTTTACCTGCCGGAATTGTTAAGGGACTATATAAAGGAGCCGGTTTTACTTGCTAACGGTCTGGTAGATATAAGTAAAATTAACATATCTGTTAATGTTCATGGTGGAGGCGTCTCAGGAAGAAGCGATGCAGTACGGTCGGCAATTGCGAGGGCATTGATTGATTATACTAAAAACGAAGTCCTGTTGAAAAAGTATATAGAATATGACAGACGGCTGATTGTAAATGATGTCCGAAACACAGAACCGCACAAACCAAGTCAAAGTAATAAAGGCCCAAGGCACAAAAGACAAAAATCATACAGATAAAACAATATTTAAATTTTTAAATTTCCGGAATTAAATTTTAAATTTAAGATAAAATGGCACATATGCATTCAAAAAGAAAGGGAAAATCATCATCAAAAAAAGTAGTTAAGTTTGGAATGTCCCCATGGATACTTATGGATAGTGAAAATTATGAGGAGGAAAAAATAAGTGATTTGATTGTTGGATGGAAAAAATCCGGAGAAATGCCGAGTAATATTGGTCACAAATTAAGGGATACTTACGGAATCCCCTCCTCAAAGGAATTCTTCGGAAAGAAGCTGGGAAAGGTCTTAAAGGAAAATAATGTCCGGTCAGATATTCCCGAAGATATTAATACCTTGATGAAAAGGGCCGTAATGTTAAGAAAACATTTGGAAATTCATAAAAAAGATATTCATAACAAAAGAAATTTGTTGCGGATAGAATCAAAGATTAACCGGCTTGCCAAATACTACATAAGGGAAAATGTCCTGCCATCAAAATGGAAATACGAACCTAAAAAGATGGTATATAAAGTCTAATGCAGAAGAATAATTTTTCCACATTGCTTTATACTTTTTAGTTTTTTATTTCTTATCTCTTTTTTTAACTTGAAAAAATTTTTGCATATAAATTTACTGCCCTGACATAGCAGTTTTAATTTATAATAAATCAAAAATTAAATCAATTTTAAAAATTTAAATTTAAAAATATGCATTATGCTGAAATTTATTCCGAGATTGAAGATACAAGAAAGGGGGATGTTTTAAGCAGGGTTGTAAATTTTGACAATCTGCATTTAGAACATTTGGATATTTCTACATCTTATGATGGGGATAAAGGCATGCTGACTACAAAAATAAGATGTGATAATTTAAAGACACTGAACAACACAATTCATGACCTGCTTAAAACACAAAGTTTAACCGAAAAAATTTTGGAAATTTAACTGACTTTCGCTGGTATCTACTTTTTGATTAAATTTTTCACCAGTTCTTCTGCAATTAAATTGCTTAAATCAATATTACCAACTTTATTCGGAATTGAATTTGTTGCAACGACTTCGTCGGCAAGAATCCTCAACATCAGGAAATTTTCCGCATCGCAAAACACTCCATGAACACATGCTAAATTTATACTTGCTGGATTTTGCTTTTTTATGACTTTTAACGCTTCAATCATAGTTCCACCGCTTGAAATTATATCATCAGATATTAAAACATCCTTCCCTTCAACATACAGATTTTTATCCGCGGTTACTATTTTTCCAGTTACCATGTCTCTCTTTTTGATGAGATAATCGCTTTCGCACTTTAAAATTTTCGCACATTTTTTTGCCATATCCGACGCTCCTTCATCCGGCGATATGATCTTTGGATTTTTTAAATTTTTGAAATATTTCGCAATTTCAGAAAACGCATCTATGTTGTAAATTTTGATTCCATAACATGTTTTTTCGCCGCTCTCCCTGAATATGTGGGAATTTATGAGAAAAATTTTATCTACATAATTTTTCAAATTTTTTAACACAACCTCCGCACTCAACGCCTCTCCATCCAGAAAAATTTTGTCCTGTCTCATGTATGTTAGATAAGGTGCAACAAGCATTATACTTTTTGCTTTACTCCTTTTTACAGCATCTAATATTAAAATTGTCTTTACTAATTCATCACTATTGTAAATACTTTTGACAACAACGCAATTCTCGTTTTCAATATTACCAATTACTCTCGCATAAAATTCACCATCTGGAAATTTCTTTAATAAAATTTCTCCTTTCTTAACACCAAAGTTTCCATTTTTTTCCTCTAATTTTTTTAATTTTTCCGCAACATCAAATCCAAATTCAAAGATATACATTTTAAATTTTGCATTAAATTTTATCAGATTAAATTTTATCAGATTAAATTTTATCAGATTATAAATTAATTAAACTCTAATAAAAACTCTAATAAAAACTCTAATAAAAACTCTAATAAAAACTCTAATAAAAATTATAAAAAAATATGTTCCTCACCCATCCCCTTATAAAGCCGGATACTGTTGAACTGCGAAAGTATCAGGAAGCAATAATTGCAACCTCTGCAGGCAAAAACACGCTTGTAGTGCTTCCGACAGGGCTTGGAAAAACACTGATTGCCGTAATTGTTGCTGTCCACCGTCTGAATAAATTTAATGGTTCAAAGGTTCTTTTTTTAGCACCAACAAAACCGCTTGCCGTTCAGCATGTCGAGACCTTCAGACAGATTTTAAATTTAAAGGACGAAGAAATTTCAATATTCACATCAGCAACAGCGACAAATAAGCGCAAGGACTTATGGAAAAATTCAAGAGTTATTTTGGCAACACCGCAGACAATAGACAATGAAATAATGAAAAAGTTAAATTTAGAAGATGTTTCTTTTCTGGTCTTTGATGAAGCACATAAAGCCGTAGGAAATTATGCATATTCTTTTATTGCAGACGAATATGTGAAAAAAGCGAAAAATCCGCTAATTATGGGATTAAGTGCCTCTCCTTCATCAGATATTGAAAAAATTTCGGAAATTTCAAAAAATTTATTCATAGAAGCAGTTGAGATAAGGACAGAAAATGATGCTGATGTGAAGCCGTATATAAAGAAGGTAGAGGAAGAATGGGTAAAGGTTGAACTGCCTCCCGGCTTTAAAGAAATAAGGGACAACATTACTCTCCTGCTTAAATTTTATCTTAAACAATTAAAGGATATGAATTACACTGATACGATCAGCCAGATAAATATAAGCAAAAAGGACTTATTAATCATTCAGGAAAAGATAAGGAACGACATATTAAAAGGGAAGGGAAATTTTAATGCTTCTTCGCTTATTGCAAAGATTATAAAGCTTCATTATGCGATTGAACTTATAGAAACGCAGGGAATTTGGACATTGTCCAAGTATATTGAGCGGCTGAATTTGCAGAAAGGAAGGGGGATAAAGGAATTGTTTTCCGATGAGCGTATGAAGGAAATCTGTGAAAAAGTAAGGGTTTTGTATGAGTCAAAAACAGACCATCCGAAGTTAGATGCACTTCTAAAAATTTTAAAGGAAAATTTATGTAAAGAGGGATTGGTAGGCAAAAAAATTTTGCTTTTCACACAGTACCGGGATACAGCTGAAAAAATTTATGAAATTTTAACAAACAACAACATAAAATGTGAAAAATTTATAGGTCAGGCAAGTAGAGATAATGACAAAGGAATGACCCAGAAAGAGCAAATTGCAACACTTGAAAGGTTCAGGAATAATGTGTTCAATGTGCTAATTGCCACCTCTGTCGCAGAGGAGGGCCTAGATATTCCAAAGGTTGATATTGTAATATTTTATGAGCCGATTCCGAGCAGCATACGACTGATACAAAGGCGGGGAAGAACAGGGAGGATGTATGAAGGAAAGGTAATTATTCTGATGGCAAAAGGAACAAGGGATGAGGGATATTACTGGAGTGCAATTTCAAAGGAAATGGCGATGAAGAGATATTTAACAAAATTTCAGATTTCCGGAAAGGAAGGCATTGAAAAAGAAATACAAAAAAGGCAGGGACAGCAAAGTATTTTAATGTATCCGAATGGAGAGTATCCGAATGAATATAATAAAGATAATAAAGATAATAAAGAAGGAGAGGATAAAGAAGGAGAGGATAAAGAGGGGGATAACACAAATAAATTTCAAACAGAAAACAAGACAGTTAAAATTTATGTAGATATAAGGGAGCGAAATACTGAAATTTTTAAAATTTTGAACAAAAAGGCAAATGTTGAAGTTAAGCAGTTAGAAGTTGGGGACTATATATTAAGCGAAAATGTTTGTGTTGAGAGGAAGACAGCAGGTGATTTTTTGCAGTCAATTGTTGATAGAAGGTTGCTTGAGCAGGCGGGAAATTTAGCAAGAAATTTTGAGATTCCGCTTATGATAATTGAAGGAGAGTTAAATTTTTCTGCGAGAGGTATTCATCCTAATGCAATAAGAGGGGCAATCGCTTCGCTTGCAACTGATTTTAAAATTTCAATAATTCCAGCAAAAAACGAGAAAGAGACAGCAGAAATGCTGATTGCTATTGCAAGGAGAGAACAGGAAGAAAAGAAAAAAGATGTTGCTTTAATCGGCGAGAAAAGGGCATACACGCTTAATGAAAGACAACTTTTGATGGCTGAATCACTTCCGAATGTATCTTCTGTACTTGCTGAAAATTTACTTAATCATTTTAAGACAATAAAGAAAATTGCAAATGCTAGCGTCAAGGCGCTGATGAAGGTTGAAGGGATTGGATCAAAAAAGGCAGAGGAAATTTTTAAGGTTACACATTCTGAGTATAAAAAAGAAAGATAATGAAAAAGAAAGATAATGAAAAAGAAAGATAATGAAAAAGAAAGATAATGAAAAAGAAAGATAATGAAAAAGAAAGATAATGAAAAAGAAAGATAAAATAAAAATAACAACTTGAAAACTAAATTTATAAAATAAATTTTTTATATGATAACTTTAAAATGGATTCAAAAATACATTTGTACAAGATGTCCCTTGATGAACGGAGGAAAAATATCAAGGAACTTACGAATTTAACTGATGAAGAAATTGCATATTATAATGGAAATTTGACAAACATTGCAGACAAGATGGTTGAAAATGTAATCGGAACCTACGAATTACCTTTGGGGATAGCAACAAATTTTTTGATAAACGGAAATGACTATTTAATTCCCATGGCAACAGAAGAAGCGTCAGTCATTGCAGCTGCCTCAAACGCAGCAAAAATGGCGCGGGTTAAAGGTGGATTTATAACACATACTGATGAGCCGGTAATGATAGGACAGATTCAGGTGATAAATTTAGATGATGTTGAAATAGCACAGATTAAAATTTTAAAATATAGGAAGGAAATAATTGAGATGGCAAATGCCTGCGATGCTACACTGGTAAAATTCGGAGGCGGATGCAAAGATATTGAAGTGCGGAAGATCAGTGATAATATACTGGTTGTTCATTTACTTGTTGATTGCAGGGATGCTATGGGAGCAAACGCAGTAAATACGATGACAGAAAGAGTTAAAGAAAAAATAAAAGAAATAACCGGAGGAGATGTTTTATTAAAAATTATTTCAAATTTAGCAATATACAGAAAGGCATACTCTTATGCGATATTTGATAAAGATACACTGGGTGGCGAAAGCGTGGTTGATAAAATTTTAACAGCATACAAGTTTGCAGTGAGTGATATATTCAGATGTGCTACACATAACAAAGGTATAATGAACGGAATTGATGCTTTGATAATCGCAACGGGAAATGATTTCAGGGCAGTTGAAGCAGGGGCACACAGTTATGCTGCGATGCATGGTTACATTCCATTAACCCATTACAGCAAAGACAAAGACGGAAATTTAGTCGGAAGTATTGAAATTCCAATGGCAGTCGGAATAATAGGCGGGGCAACAAAAGTCCATCCGCAGGCGAGAACAAATTTAAAAATTTTAAATGTGAAATCAGCAGGAGAACTTGCTGAAGTTGCAGCATCTCTTGGTCTGGCACAAAATTTAGCAGCATTGAAAGCACTATCAACAGAGGGAATTCAGAGAGGGCACATGGAATTACACGCAAGAAATATTGCAATAAGTGCAGGCGTTCCCGCTGAAACTACCACCAGGGTTGCAGAAATCATGATAAAAGACAGGAAAATCAATATGGATTACGCAAAAGAAATTTTTGAAAAAATAAGATAAAAATGAGCGAAACAACAGAAGTAATAGATATGGACAAAAAGTATTTATTCAGATGGAAGGATATTCCCGGAAACGACAGTGAGAAATTTCTGAAATTTTTAGAGGATGATATGAAAATATTGTGGGCAAAGACAGCAGAAATCAAAAAAAGCGATGATGGTAAAATTATATTTGTTATTGACAAATTAGATAATAAAAATTCAATTGAATTTAAATTTAATGAAAAAAAAGGCAGATCAATCATTGAAATTTCAGGAGAAAAGACTCGCAAATACCTTTTAAAAGAAGAAGAGGGCAAGACAAAGATCTATAAATTTGGAAAAGATATTAAAGGATATATAGATGATCTGGAAAAGATAATTGCGAGCGATAATAAAGGTAAAGAAGGCAAAAAAGCAGATGAGACCGAAGAAACGAAAGAATGCAAGTATTTGTTTAGCTGGGATGATGTTCCTGAAAAAGACAACGGGCAACTTCTAAAATTCTTGAAAGACAATCTAAAAATAGAGTGGACAGAGAATGCAGAAATCAAGAAAAGCAGAAACATGGAAACAATAAATGTTACAAATAAAAACAAAAATTCGGATTCAATTACCCTTAAACTTAATAAAACAGAAAAGAAGGTAGTTTTAGAAATCTCAGGTGGCAAGACATACGAATACATTTTAAAAGAAGAAAATGGCAAGTTAAACATATACGAAGGCAAAATACAAGCAAACATAGTAGAAAATATTGAAGATATAAATCCTGAGATTTTTGAGAAGTATGTAACAACCATGGAAATTCCAATACCAAAAAAAACAATTGACCAGGTTATTGGACAATATAAGGCCGTTGATATAATAAAAAATGCGGCAATCCAGAGAAGACACATAATGCTCATCGGTGATCCAGGAACAGGAAAGTCAATGCTTGCCAAAGCAATGGCTGAATTACTCCCTGTTGAAGAATTAGTGGATATTCTTTCTTTTAGAAATTTTGAAGATGAAAATAATCCTAAAATAAAGGTTGTTAAGGCCGGTGAAGGAAAAAAAAATGTTAAAAAATTTGCCGAAAACACACGAACATCTTCTTCAGGAGAAAGTAAAACATTTCTTTACATTATTGTTTTCTTTATTATTCCTTTGGCAATCTATTTTTATGCAATGACTCATTATATTCAGATAGATTCAACTATTATTTTTGCACCGATGCTCGTCGGAATGTTTTTACTGCTATTTCAGGGAATGAATTTCAGGCAGATGATGGGCGTACCAACCCGTGGAAATGTGCCAAAGGTAATTGTTGACAATGCAAACAAAAAACATGCGCCTTTTTTTGATGCAACCGGTTCGCATGCAGGTGCATTGTTTGGTGATGTTAAGCACGACCCACTGCAATCCGGTGGATTAGGGACGCCCCCGCATTTAAGGGTTGTGGCCGGAATGATACATAAAGCCAACAAAGGTTTACTTTACATTGATGAAATTTCAACATTGGGAAAGTCACAGGCGGATTTACTTACTGCCATGCAGGAAAAACAACTTTCAATAACTGGAAGAAGTGAAATGAGCAGCGGCGCAATGGTAATGAGTGATCCGGTTCCGTGCGATTTTATATTGGTTGCCGCGGGAAATCTGGTGGATATGGAACACGTGCATCCGGCATTAAGATCCAGAATAAGGGGATATGGTTATGAAATTTATCTGGATAATACGATGCAGGATACAATAGACAACAGAAGAAAATTAGTCAGATTTGTTGCTCAGGAGGTAATAAAAGACGGAAAAATTCCTCATTTTACAAAAGAATCCGTTGATGTAATAATCAGAGAAGCAGAAAGAAGAGCCGGAATGAAGGGAAAGTTAACACTGATTTTTAGGGAACTGGGGGGACTGATAAGAGCATCCGGGGACCTGGCAATAAAAAGAAAACATAAATTTGTAGAGGTAAATGATGTATTTGATGCAAAAAAAATAGCGAGAACACTTGAAGGGCAAATCGGTGATATTTACATGGATAAACGTAAAGAATACGAAGTAATCCTGACAAAAGGCATAAGTGTTGGAAGAGCAAATGGGCTGGCTGTTTTCGGAGATGTGGGAATGGTTTTACCGATTGTTGCCGAGGTTTCACCATCGTCAAGTGAAGGAACAGGACAAATAATAGCAACGGGAAAGCTTGGAGAAATCGCAAAGGAAGCAATAACCAATGTGTCTGCAATTATTAAAATTTTTATGGGAAAAGAAATTTCAAACTACGATATTCATGTGCAATTCCTGCAGACATACGAAGGTGTTGAAGGTGATTCTGCATCTATTGCAGTAACAATAGCAATGATATCTGCGCTTGAACATGTTGGAATATATCAGGAAGTTGCAATAACCGGCTCGCTTACTGTAAGGGGAGAAGTACTGCCTGTGGGAGGAATAACACAAAAAATTGAGGCGGCGATAAATGCAGGGCTTAAAGGGGTTATAATTCCAAAGAGTAATGAGAAAGATGTGCTGTTAGAAAAACGATACGAGGGAAAAATTAAAATTATTCCTGTTACAACAATTGTTGATGTGATTAAGTATGCATTCAAAGATAATAAGAAAATAATGGAGAAAATAAATAAAGCAGCAAATTGAAAGGGATTCATATTTTTAAATCCGTGAGATGGTGAAATATGTTCGCTTTGCTCTCATTTCAAAATACCATCAGCAATCAGTATTTTGAAAGATTGAAACCGAAGATTTCAGTTGATTGTTTAGATAATCCTTTCTTTCCCACCATCAAAAAATGGACGAGTAATTTTAAAAATTTACAAAATTAATTATGCTTAAAAACAAAAATACGCTCGCTGTTGCTCGGATATTTACAAAATCTTTTGATTTTGAAAATACGCTCGCTTTGTTCGTGTCTTTTCAAATTCTCTGCGATTTTGAAAATACGCTCGCTTTGTTCGGAGATTTTAAAATTCACACAATTTGAAAATACGCTCGCTGTTGCTCGGATATTTACAAAATCTTTTGATTTTGAAAATACGCTCGCTTTGTTCGTGTCTTTTCAAATTCTCTGCGAATTTGAAAATCACCTCGCCATCGTTTGGATATTTTCAAATCTTTGGGATTTGAAAATTACGCCCAAACTTTTACGCTGGGGTGGGAAACTCATGGCTAATTAAAATGTAATTCCTCACACAGAAACACAAAGAAGTATGAGATTTATACTACCATGGCTTTGTAACACTTTTGTTCGGAGATTTTTAGATGTTTTATGGATTTGAAAATGGCAACCTCGCGATTTTAAATTTATTTAATTTCCGAGCGATTTTCGGGATTGTCCTGATTTTAAAAATGAAATTTTTAAAACTCCGGGCACAAGCAGGATAGTATTAAAAATAAAGGTCTTAAACAATCTCTCGGTTATTTTGTTATTTTGTTATAATCCCTTAAATTTAAGTATTTCTAAGCAATTCGCAATCCGTCAAAATTTTGCGGAGCAGATGCATCTATATTAAAAAATTTATTTATTGCATATGCAAAATTTACACATTTCTCTTTTTCGCCGTGAACGACAAAGACCTTTTTTGGTTTGGGATTTATCTTTTTCAGGTAGCCCAAAAGCTGCCTTTTATCCGCATGTCCCGAAAATCCGTCAACGGTTGAAATTTGCATCTTAATTTCATATCTTTTCGCCTTTCCTTCTTTATCAGGTAAAACAACATCGTTCGCTCCATTTTGTATATCGTTTCCAAGAGAGCCCTTTGCCTGATACCCTACAAATACCAGGGTATTCTTTTCATCACCGCTTAAGCCCTTCAGGTATTCCAAAACCGGGCCACCTGTCATCATCCCAGCAGTAGTAATTATAATACACGGCTCAGGAGAATTTATTATTTCTTCTCTTTCTTTTATACTCCCTACTTTATGAAAATTTTCGTATAAAAACGGATTATCTCCACTATAAGTGCGATTTTTTAAATAAGAATTTAAATATTCAGGATAAGTTGTATGAATTCCTGTTGCTTCCCAAATCATTCCATCCAGATATATGGGCACATTAATTTCCCTGTATCTTTCCAGTACGAGCATAACATCCTGCGATCTTCCGACAGCAAATGCAGGTATTAAAATTTTTCCTTTTCTTTCAATCGTCTCCTGTATTTGCTTTATCAGATTTTCTTCTGCATCTTTTCTGCTTGGCTGTTCATCGTCTTTACCTCCATAAGTTCCTTCAATTACAAGCGTTTCAACCCTGAGAAAATGTGCCTGCGCTGGCTCCAGTAATCGCACATCACCAAATTTCATATCTCCTGCATAAACAAGATTATGCATGCCTTCTCCAATATGAATATGCACCATAGAAGAGCCAAGAATATGACCTGCATTATAAAGTGTCAGTTTCATGTCAGGAGTTATATTTGCCACCTCATTATAGTCAAGAGTAATTGTATGCTTGATTACTTCTCTTATATCTTTTGCAGAATATAATGCTTTTTCTTCATTCTTCTCCCATATATTTATTGCATCAAGTAAAAGCAGAGTCATCAAATCCCTGGTTGGTTCCGTACAATAGACGGGTCCGCGGTATCCATACTTGAATAAATACGGAAGAAATCCGCAGTGATCCATGTGTGCGTGTGAAATAACAACAGCATCTAATTTATCTATTGCCAGGTCAGCCGCTCTGAAATCAGGAAATCTGTTTTTGTCCTGTGCGGCAACATTTATTCCACAGTCCAGCAATATATTGCTTTCAGGTGTTTTGAGTAGGAATGTAGATCTTCCGACTTCGGATGCCCCTCCCAAAGGCATAATCCTCACCCAATCAGGAGGTGATAAAGGAGAACGATAAATTTTAAAGCCAATGTCATGTAAAATTTCCTGTCTTTCATGCATTAAATTTTTTGGATATTCAAAAAGTTCTTTCCATTCCTTTTTCTTTGCTAAATTTATTGTTCTTTGTGTTTCCATATTTATCCCCATAATTGTTTTTCTTATGCTGTCAACAATTTCTGCGTTAATCTGCTGCTTTCTTATGACCTGGGCATTCCACCCGGTCTGTTTCCAGACCTCATTTAGTGTCTCTCCGTGTTTGCCTATGACCATTCCCAACTTCTCTGCTTCAATATATACATTTTCAAAATACGGGTCAAAATTTATTTCTGTTATATTTGCATCCTCAGGAATTATCTCCTTTATTTTTTTAATTGTCGCCTGCGGATCCAAAAGACCTGACACACCACCTCTTAATATTATTCTTTTTTTCAATTGTAACGCCAGTTCCTTTATTTCATCCAAATGCTCCGCAAAATGTTTTCTATCATCCACATAAACTACGATCCTCGGACCCTCAGGAACAACCTTTGTTACTTTATTTCCCAACTGTTGCTCTACGATACGCTTTATATCTTTAAATTCCATCTTAATCTTTGTATTAGAACTTTACTTATTTTTCTTTTTCTTTTTCTTTTTCTTTTTCTTTTCTTGCTGTTAAGAATAGTTAAATTTAATCAAAAAAATAAATATGCCTGATGCTTAATAGATTAACATATATGAAGTGCAATAACATAACACAATAAACATAATGCAAATTGTAATCTAATCCTATGTAATAGGGCAATAATTAAAAGAGCACATAATATTATAATAGACCAGTTAAAAAATCGTGCTTATGATTTGTACTTGTTCAGGAATAACTTAAATAATAAACCAACACAAATACACAAATTATGAAAAATAATTATGAAAGGGAGTAAATAAAATAAATATATTCTCTAAACAGTTACTAAAAATTTAAATACCAATAAATTAATTAAAATTTAAATACCAATAAATTAATTAAATTTAGATATAAATAAAGTAACTATTCAACCATCCCAAAAAATCAATAGTAAATTTTTTGATTTTACACTCACTTCGTTCGTGTATTTATAAAAACGTAACTCATTTTTGTAAGATTGAAAATCTTATAGATTTTTAAAGATTGAAACCAAAGGTTTCAGTATTTTAAAATTTCGTTTTAAAAATACGCTCACTTCGTTCGTGTCTTTTCAAATTCTCTACGAATTTGAAAATCACCTCGCAGTTGCTCGGAGATTTTAAAATCCTTTTGGATTTTAAAATAAGTTCGCTTCGCTATCATTTAAAAATTCCGTAAATTTTTAAAGATTGAAAATCTTGTAGATTCTTAGTATTTAAAAAATCCCAAGATTTTTTAAAGATTGAAACCGAAGGTTTTAGTATTTAAAAATCTCAAAGATTTTTAAAGATTGAAAATCTCAAAGATTTTCAGTATTTAAAAAATCCCACAGATTTTTTAAAGATTGAAACCGAAGGTTTCAGTATATTTTCAAAACTTTGCGTTTTGAAAATCACCTCACTATCGTTCGGAGATTTACAAAATGTTCGGAACATTTTGAAAATACTCTCTGAATAGTTACATAAATTTTTACTTTCTCTTTACTTCATCATAAATTTTCTTTACTTCATCTTTTGGTATTTCTTTATATCCGTCTGTTGTTATGACTGCTACTTTTATATGATTTCCTGTACCAGAATCCCTTTCCATAGCAATAGTAAGGGATTTTACTCCCAGCCGCAGATTTTCATCAATCGTTTTTTCAGAGGAGTATTCGCTTTCAAGAATACCGTACGCAGTTAAACTTCCCGAACCTGTTGAAGCTGCATCTTCCTCTGTGACGCCGCCTATAGGGTCAATTGAATATACCTCTCCTTTGTTATTTTCAGTGTTATATCCGCAAATTAAAATCTGCACAAGATAAGGATAATATCTGTTTCCGTGCAAAATATGGGTTCCGAGCCTTGTAATCCCTTTTGTTGATAGCTCCTTGCCGTTTTGAAGCCGGTAAAATGATGCCTCTACATTAAGCAGTTCCATAAATTTCTCTGCATCCCCAACGCTTCCCGCAACAGTTCCTGCTACATGCTCTGAAATCTGGTAAATTTTTCTTGCTTCTTTGCTTGCGATAAAACTTCCCATAGATGCCCTTGAGTCCGATACAAGCACAACACCGCCTTTACATTTCAGTCCGATTGTTGTTGTTCCCTTATATATATCTTTTGTGTCCATTTATGTTTGATTATGTTTGATTATAAAAAATATCTGTAAAAAATAATTACAACTATTAATTACGAATATAATAAAAAATAATTACAACTATTAATTACGAATACGAATATAAATTTAATGAATTAACAATTAACTGTGCAATAAAATCCGGTAAAATTTACTCTGTCAATAAATCCCTGCTGGAGAATTATTTGTTGATAATATAATTAAATTTCCATCAAAGAGATATTTGGGAAGGACTTCATCAAAATTTGTATTTTTTCTGAATACGCCAAAAACATAATCATCCGTCATTCCACAATACAATGCCTCTTTCATTAAATAATTCAGGAGTTCATGAAATCTGGATGTATTTCCGAATGACTGCAATACACAACCCAAATTTGCCGCTGTGTAAAAATTTCCCTTTAAAATTTCATCCCACAACATATCAGCAGCACCTTTTATGTTTATATTTTCATTTATATTTGTATTTTCATTATCCTCTTTATTTTTTGGAATGAGAATAATTTGCAATTTTTCATTTTCTGCATACCGCAAAATTTCATATCTTTTATGTCCGGATTTATCTGTTTCATTTGTTTCATTCGTTTTGCCAATAGCAATTCCACCAAAATAGGAAGAGTATGCCTGAATATAATTAATGCAGGTAATATCTGAATTTATTAATGAAATTATATCCTCAAAAATTTCTCTATAGGTATAAATTTTTCCCTTAATTTTTATAAGTTTTCTTTTTGTGAGCTTGTCGCTTCTTAACTTTTTTTCCATTATTTCATCATAAACTATGCCATGCCTGTTTGCTACAACGCCATAAGCAGCAATGCACACAGCAGAAAATATTGAAAATTTATCGTTTTTGTTTTCAGAGGAAATCTGAATGTTTATTCCATAAGGAAATTCAAATTTTTTAAAAATTTTATCAATGAAAATTTCTAACTTGCTCTTTAATTCATCACACCCGTAAATTTCAGTTATGTCTCTGTTTTCATTAATTGTTGCTTTTGCCTCAGTCTTTAAAGATATGCTAAAAAATGCCGCTCTTTTGTCACCAAAATTCACCAGTGGAAGCGAGGAAAAACAAATTGCAGAAATTTCCTGTTTGTCCGTGCTAGTATTGGTTATTTTATCTGTATGGCTCATAGTCCTCCGATGGTTTTTTGTAAGCTGAAAATTTTTGAAATTAATTTTGTTTTAATTGTAATATTTATCAATTTTATAAAATTAACAATAAGAGCATTTATCCAAATAATTTATGGCTAATATAACTGTATGTTTATATACTCCTATGAAAGACCTGATGGCAGGAAATGGGATTAGTTCTGCTATAACACAGCAAATAAGCATGCTGAAAACGAGCAAAATCAATGTTACATCTGATACTGCTGATTTTGATATCCTTCATATAAATACGCCAGATCCATTTTCGCTTTATGCAATATATGAAGCAAAATTGAGAAAAAAACCTGTTGTAATACACACCCATATCAGTGCTGAGGACTTTAGAAACAGTTTTATTTTTAGTAATTCTCTATCACCTGTTGTTAAGGACTACCTAAAATATTTTTATGGCCTTGCTGATACGCTCGTTTGTCCAAGCGAATATACTAAAAAATTACTTGTTGAACAATACAATATAACAAAACCAATAAAAGTTATAAGCAACGGAATTAAAATTGAACGATTTAAAGATAAGATTTTGCGCGCAAAAAGGGATATCTACAGAAAAAAGTTTAATCTAAATGGAAAAGTGGTCTTTTGTTGCGCCGGGGTATTTGAAAGAAAGGGGCTCTCTGCCTTTATAAATGTGGCCAAAACATTAAAAAATAAAAATAAAGTATCTTTTGTATGGTTTGGGAAAATTCTTCCTCTTTTGACTCCGGCAACAACTTTGAAAACTTATATAAATCAAAAAAATGTTATTTTTACTGACTATGTTGAAGACATACAAGCAGCCTATGCATCAGGAGACATATTTCTTTTTCCTACAAGGGAGGAAAATCAGGGGATCGCATTACTTGAAGCCATCGCTTCAAAAAAACCAGTAATAGTAAGGAATATTGAGGTCTTTGATTGGCTTGTAGATGGGGTTGATTGTCTGAAGGCAAAAAATGATAAGGAATTTATTGCAAAAACAAAAATATTGCTGAATAATCACAGGCTTGGAGAAAAATTGGCTGAAAACGCTTATAAAAAACTAATCTCTGAAGGGCATGATTTAAAAAATATAGAAAAAAAATACATAGAAATGTACACTAACCTGCTTAAAAATAGGAGCGATCTTTGTGTTTAGTTTTTATCCTATTAGCACGAAAATTAAGCACTAAAAAAACAGATATTTTTTCTAATTTTTTTATATTTGCCCTTTACCGCACGCTGTTTTTCTGAAAATTTATTTGCTGAAAATTTTAAAAATTCCAAGTTAACAAAATAATACGATTACTCTATCTTGTTTTTAAATATTTTTACTTTACCAATAGTTAACTTGGACTTTTTGAGGTCAAACTCACAGCATTGACCTTCATTTTCGTTATTTTTTTCGTGCTAATGGTTTTATCTTTTATCTTTATCTGTATGGTTCATAGTCATCAGATGGTTTTTTGTAAATTGAAAATTTAATAAAATTTTTTAGATGGTACATAATGATATTTACAGTTCCTCCTTTTTCAACCCTTCTTGGTGATGTGAATACATTCGCCTTTCTCGCAAAAACACATTTTCCAAATTTAGACGCTCTTTTACTTAAATCAAGGTCATATGCAGTAACAAAATTTTCTTTAAGACCGTTTAATTGCTCAAATATATCCTTGCGGTAAGCAACACATATGGTATAAAATAAAGGTGTGTTAATTTTTGAGGAAAGATATGCAAGTTCAGAAGATAAAGAAAACAGCAGATTATTGATGTATGATGAATTTGTTTTAACATAAGTACAGACGCTTACAACATTCTCATCTTCAAATTTCTTTGAGATTTCTGTTATTGCCCTGTCAAGAGGGTAAGTGTCTGCATCCATTAAAATTAAAATTTCTCCACTTGCCTGTTTTGCACCGAAATTTGTTGCTATCGCAGCACTTGCCTTGTCCAAATGAAATACCTTAAAATTTTTATCTGCATTGGCATATTGTTTTGCTATTTCATAAGTCTTGTCCGTGCTTCCGTTTTCAACTACGATTACCTCTAAATTTTTATATTCATTATTTTTTATCTCTTTGAGTTTTGACGAGGTTTCTTTGATGTATTTTTCTTCGTTGTATGCGGGGATAACGATAGAAATTTTTTTGCCCATATTATATTTAGATTAATCCGAAAATAAATTTTTAATATTTTCAATAGTGTATAAAATTTTTAT
>Ga0210009_1000697_pt1 | contig 34711 bp, 35 predicted proteins | sample CryGeyCG2114_065_FD_185457 | JGI IMG/M metagenome (GOLD analysis project Ga0210009, IMG submission 185457) | Groundwater microbial communities from aquifer - Crystal Geyser CG12_big_fil_rev_8/21/14_0.65 (SPAdes) (version 2) | ecosystem: Environmental > Aquatic > Deep subsurface > Groundwater ...
CATTTCCTGTATGAAGCTGGTGCTTTTTTTCTTGAAAATAAAGTTCGTGAGCAAAAGTATTACGCGGTAGATACTGAATTTGAATCAGTTCAAACTGCGTCGATAAGCCAGCAGACCTTAGAATTATTTGCTAAAAATCATCCATCCTTTGAGGAGTATGAAAATAGCTATCAGCAAGTACAATTTCATTTACACGAAGGCAATGCTTATCAAATCAACTTAACTTTTCCGTTTCAATTTGATTTGAAAACGACGGTTGAGCCAAGCTCTTATAATACATTTATGGGAAGCTCCAAGGCCGCAAGTTTCGCTCAAAGTATTTACTGGCCTAAGCAAAATATTACGTTTCTTTCCAATTCTCCAGAAACTCTTTTTACTGCAAGACTTAAACAAAATGGTCAGTGGCGAGTTTCTTCTAAACCAATTAAAGGCACTGCCAATACAGGTGAGTGGGAAAAGCTTAAAGATTCTAAAAAAGATCAGGCCGAACTTTTAATGATTACTGATCTTGTTAAAAATGATCTTAATTTTTTATCAGGTGGAAATGCCATTGTTGATCATTTGAAAGAACGTCTCGATGTGCCAGGACTTGTGCATCAGTTCAGTGAAGTGTCGACCGAAGTTCCTGGTAGCACAAGTGTTGGCAAATTGATGAGAAGCTTATTTCCTGGTGGAAGTATTACGGGTGCACCTAAAAAAAGAGTATGTGAACTGATTGATGAAATCGAAGAAAAGCCTCGTGGTTTTTATTGTGGATCAACGTTGTTTTGGGATGGCTCAGGATTGAGCGCATCGATTAATATTCGAAGCGGAGTGATTGATTGGTCCAAACAAAGTGCGACTCTTCACGCTGGAGGAGGTGTGACCGTCCACAGTGATTGTGAAAGTGAATGGAATGAAATGCTTTCGAAATTAAAAAGTTTTCAAAACGTACTGACTACAATTTAGCTAAAAGTTTTGGTATTTCTTCCTCATCTAAAACAATGAATTGCCCTTTATCATCATCATAACGAAGAACTTCTGCCTCAGTGATATTAAACCACCAAGCATGGAGTCTTAGACCACGCTCTTTAATTGCATTGGCTATGGCTGGATAGCTAGAAAGGCGTCTTATTTGTAAAATCGCATTGGCTTGAGAGGCAAGATCAAGTCTGCTCCATTCGCCTTTAGGTGGTTTGATTTGTTTCATCTCAGCGCCAATCCCAAGCCAAGCTGCAAGATCACCTTCAAACTTCATATCATCCATAATCGCTGCCACAGCACCGCAATTCGAATGGCCGCAAACAATCACATCTTTAACTTGAAGCTGATTAACAGCGAACTCAACGGCCGCACCGACGCTTCCACGAAAAGTTCCGTACTCTGGAACAATATTGCCAACATTTCTTAGTACGAACATATCGCCTGGATCTGTTGAAGCGAAGAGATTTGGAACCACACGACTATCTGAACAAGCGACAAGTAGTGTATCGGGGCTTTGAAAAGCAGAAAGATCAGAAAAAAGTTGAGCGTATTCTTTTCTTTTAGTTTTTCTAAAATCCAATATTCCGTTCAGTAGTTTTTTCATAATCTAACTCCTAACGCCTCTTAGACGTGGTTCTATAGAAACCTTGAAGATCAATAGGTTATATTGAAATAATCCTAAGTTCTAATAAAATCTTACATGCAGTCATCAGAGAATAGCTTTGATTGACAGTGATGAAAATGGCCCGATATGCTTGGGTTGTCATTCATAAAAATGATTTCTCGGCATGGATATGTCTTTAAAACTACGATGTTTTAGAGGCGCTGAGCGAACTGCAAAGGAGTGTGGAATGGCGCAGCAAGACGCAAAACAGGTGGAGCTTGGGAACCTAACAGAGGAACAGAAGATCCCTTTAGATTCTCTTTCATCGTTAACGGGTTTTCCGGTCGACTTCATCAAAAAGGAGCTGCTTCTAGAAGAAGATCAGCTATCTTTGGCGGAACTACGTCGCTCGATGCTAAGTTACTTAGAATCGAATTCGGAAATGTTACAAGGTTGATTCCTCTCGATTGTCAGTAGGACTCCTGAGTCGAATCAATATTTAAAGCCCAAGGGTTCACCCTTGGGTTTTTTTTTGTAATATACTCACGGATATAGGCACTCACTCCTATAGATTCTTAACGAGGCCTGTCATGTCATCAATTCTATCAATATTGCTTCTTCTCTTATCATTTAGAACTTTTGCTTTTGATCATGATCATACGGCTTTGAGTAAGATTTTAAGCGAAGCCTTAAAAATTGAAGGTGCTCAGACACTCGTTAATTATAAACAGCTAAAGAAATCACCAAGACAACTCGATGCCTATCTCGAAACACTTTCAAATCTTAAGAAGTCTGAATATGACCGCTTTAGTAAAGATCAAAAACTAGCCTTGATGATTAATGCCTATAACGCTTTTACGTTGAAGCTTATGCGTGATGCCTGGCCAGTAAAATCCATTAGAGATCTTGGCTCACTTTTTACCAACCCATGGAAAAAAGAATTCTTTAAGCTCCTTGGTCAAGAAAGACATCTTGATTGGATTGAACATGAAGTTATTAGAAAAGAATTTAATGAGCCTAGAATTCATTTTGCCGTTAACTGTGCTTCGATTGGTTGCCCTGCTCTAAGGCAAGAGGCATTTATCGCCTCTAAGCTAGATTCCCAACTCGAAGAGCAAGCAAAAATGTTTCTTAATGATAAATCAAAAAATACAATCAAAAATGGAAAAGCTTACCTTTCAAAGATATTTGAATGGTATGGAGATGATTTTATCAAAGAAGAAAAAAATATCTTAATCGTTCTCAATCAATGGCGAGACGATAAATTTAAAGAAGATTCAAAAATTGATTATCTCGATTATGATTGGGCCGCTAATTCTTTTGAGAGCAACTAATGATAAAAAAACTAATAATACTTCTCGTTCTAGCACTAGTTGTCGCAAGCTATTTCTATTTTGGACTAAATGAGACGTTAACCTTTGCCTATCTCAAGGAAAATCAAGTCTATCTTCAACAAATGGTTCGAGATCATAAACCTTGGTCTATTCTCATTTATATTGGTATTTATGTTCTCGCCACGGGCTTAAGTCTTCCAGGGGCAACTATTTTAACGTTAGCTGGTGGCGCTTTATTTGGATCCATTATCGGAACATTTTATGTCTCTATCGCCAGTACATTAGGGGCAACTCTGGCCATGATTATGGCGAGACTCTTTTTACAAGAGTGGGTGAATAAAAAGTTTGGTAAAAAAATTGAAGCCATAAATCGTGGTGTTGAAAATGAAGGTGCATTTTATCTTCTCACTTTAAGACTTGTTCCAGTTGTTCCATTTTTCTTGATCAATTTAGGAATGGGCTTAACCAAGATGAGAGTCTTCACTTATATGTGGGTTTCTCAGTTAGGGATGCTTCCAGGCACCTTTGTTTATGTTAATGCTGGCTCTCAACTTTCAAGCCTTAAAAGTGCTTCAGGTATTTTATCACCAGAGGTTTTAGGCTCTTTTGTTTTACTTGGAATCTTTCCTTTAATTGCGAAAAAATTTCTTGGCTATTTGAAGGCCAAAAAAGTTTATAAAGGTTTTAAAAAACCAAAGAAATTTGAATACGATATGATCGCCATCGGAGGCGGAGCTGCAGGATTAGTAACGGCATATATTAGTGCTGCTGTTAAAGCTAAGGTTGCACTTATCGAAAAAGATAAAATGGGTGGAGATTGTCTCAACACTGGTTGTGTTCCCTCAAAAGCTATTCTTAAAGCTGCCAAGCATGTTTATCACGCTAAACATCTCGATCAATTTGGAGTTAAAGTCACTGGCATCGATATTGATTTTTCAAAAGTGATGAAGCGTGTCCATGAAGTTATTAAGGCGATTGAACCTCATGACTCTAGAGAGCGATACACAGGTCTTGGAGTTGATTGTTTAGAAGGCCATGCCAAAATTGTTTCCCCATGGGAAGTTGAGCTAAATGGCAAAAGACTAACGACAAGAAGTATTACGATTGCAACTGGGGCGGCTCCGTTTGTTCCTCCTATTCCTGGAATTGATCAAGTTGATATTCTAGTGTCTGAAAACTTATGGAATATAACAGAACTTCCAAAAGACATGGTTATTTTAGGTGGTGGCCCTATTGGTCTTGAAATGGCCCAGGCTTTTAGCCGTCTAGGCTCAAAAGTGACTATCGTTGAAATGCACCATCGCCTCATGAGTAAGGAAGATGCTGATGTCGCTAATGTTATTGAGAATCGTTTAAAAGAAGAGGGAGTTACAGTTTTAACTTCTCATAAAGCTTTGAGATTCTCTGCTTCTAATCAATTAGTTGTCGAACATGATAGCAAAGAGTTGACTATTACATTTGAAAAAATTCTTGTTGCTGTTGGTAGAAAGGCGAGAGTTAAAGGTTTTGGTCTCGAAGATCTTGGAGTAAAACTAAGAGCGAACGGGACTATCGAAACTGACGAATACTTAAGAACGAACTTTCCTAATATCTTTGCTTGCGGTGATGTCACTGGTCCTTATCAGTTAACTCATATGGCTTCTCACCAGGCATGGTACTGCGCTGTGAATGGAATCTTTGGCTTTCTTAAGAAGTTTAAAGTTGATTACTCTGTCGTTCCTTGGGCCACTTACACTGATCCAGAAGTTGCTACCGTTGGTCATACAGAGGACAGCGCTAAAGCTGCAGGACAAGAATATGAAGTTTATAAATATCAACTTGATGATCTTGATCGAGCGATAGCGGACGGAGAAACAGATGGTTTTGTGAAGGTTTTAGTTTCACCTGGAACTGATAAGGTTATTGGTGCAACTATTGTTGGGGCAGAAGCGAGTGTGAGTATCCTTGAATTTGTTCAGGCGATGAAGCAAGGCTTTGGTCTTAACAAGATTCTAGGAACAATTCATCCTTATCCAAGTCTTGGTGAAGCGAATAAATATCTTGCTGGAATTTGGAAGAATTCAACCAAACCAGAAAAACTTCTAACTTATCTAGAGCGCTTTCATCAATGGAGAAGATCTTAGCTTTTATATCTTTGATTAAGATTTAAGCCTTTTTCATAGATTTTGTTCATAAGCTTTCTATCCATCTTAATTTTGTAACCAATCTTTAGAAATTGGTTCATCAATGCTTGTTTATAAAGTCCATTTTGTTTAAAACGAATTGAAGAAGTCATTGATGTTGACTGAAGTCTTACAGGTTTTGCTACTTTTTGAAGTCGTTCACAAAAAATCGTATCTTCAAAAATATCATCAGTACCAAAAGGGGTATCAATACCATTTAACAGATCTTGATGTGTAAACAGACAATGATCGAGATAATAAATCTTAGATAAATCACCACGGATTCGATTTGACCAAAATGACGTAAAGTTTAACAGCGGATGATGCTTATCAAATCGATGAGTAAAAGCCCCCCACGAAGGCTTATCTAGTGATAGAAGCTCTTCTTTAAATCCTGGAGATAAAATACTTCTAGGGTGATGAAAGACGAGCCAAGGTCCTTTAGCGGCTTTAATTCCTTCATTTAATCTAGAAGCTCTGTTTAGAGCAGTACTTTTAAGATAAGTGAAGTTTCTCTTTTTACATTCTGATTCCATGCCATCATCGCTAGGTGTATCCACGACGATAACATCTAAACCCATTAAGGAATCAAGAACCTTTAATGTTAAAGGACGTTTGAGGTCATTGAATGTCGGAAGAATAATCGTTAACAGCAAGCACTTCCATCTGCCTGAACAGCGCTCTCATCCAGGTAGGGAACATCCATACCGCAACCTTTAAAAATACCAAAGTGCTTAGAAAAGTCACCTGCAAATTCAAAGTGTTCTGCAAAACGTGACTTATTCAACATTAAATAGGTATTGCCGCAAACAGATTCCCATTTACCACTTTCAAAATAATGATGACCATCAAGCAGAAAGCCATTTGGTGATGTGTCGAGTGAGCCTTTGTATTTTACCACTTGACCGAAATCTTCGCAGGCATCTTCAAGCTCTGAAATTTTGAAGAGGCGATAAGTCACTGAGTAAAACTTTGCAGGAGCTATCATTTGCTGAATTTTTTCATCACCTATAACAAGTTGTCTTGAAGAGACGATTCTTGGATCGCTAAAGCCTGAGGCTTTGCTGAAGCGGTGAAAGTCATTCCAATAAAGTGCTCCACCAAGACATTCACCACGTACAGTTGGATCTTCCTGTAATTCTTTTGATAGACGTCTATCAGTATAGACATCACTAAAATAAAGCTCTCCACCATCTTTTAATAGATTGAAGGCATCGGTTAGAACCTTCTTTTTATCTTCAACCAGATTGATCACACAATTTGAAACGATAATATCAAAAGAGCCTGGAGCGAGATCGAGTTGATCTAACTTTTCAATATCGCCCAAAAGGAATTGGACATTATTAAAGCCAAACTTTTCAGCGTGAAAGGGAATGTTTTTATTTGCGACTTCAAGTTGATTTGGAGTCATATCCACGCCTACAACACTACCATTTTTACCAACGATATGAGAGATTGCGAAAACATCGCGACCAGCTCCACTTCCTAAGTCTAGTACTCGTGTTCCTTCCATTTTTTCTGGAATGACGATGCCGCAACCATAGTATTTTTGATGAACTTCATCAGATAAAATCGAAAGTGCTTTTTTCACATAGGGAGCAAGGGATTCATCCGTACAGCACGCATCTGTTTTTAAGTCAGCACTTGTTTGTAGAGTGTCACCGTAATAAGTTTTCACATCATCTTTAATACTCATACTAAACTACCTCCACATGAAGAGCCTGCGCCGGCACTACAGCCATAACAATGTTGTCCCCATATAATTTCTTCATTTTTAATTTGATCAAAATTTTCAATATCCCAAATCGTAGGCTTGTTCTTAGAATTCAATTCAAGCATTTGGTTAAAGTCACAATCATAGATTTGACCATCATAACCTATGGAGATGAGATTAAAGCACATCATGTTGGCAGCAGCAGAGGGATTAAAGGCATCGATCAGAGTTTGTTGATATTCTTCAAACTTTCCACTTCTTTCAAGATCTTCGAGAAATCTTTTAATTGGCATATTGGTAATGGTGTAAAGATTATTAAACTCAATATCAAACCAATCTTTAAGGTTAGCTTTATAATCTTTTTCAAGTTTTTCCTGAGATGGAGGAAGCACAGCAGACAGAGGATTGTAGACTAAGTCTAAAGTTAGACCTGACTCTCTAGCATAACCAAGTTGATTTAAATTTCTTAGACCTCGTATTGATTTTTCAAAAACACCTTGGCCGCGTTGCTTATCGACATTCTCTTTTGAGTAGCACGGCAAGGAAGCGACCACTTGAACTTTATGTTCAGCTAAAAATTCAGCCAAGTCTTCTTGGCCTGGTTCAAACAGCACAGTGAGGTTACAACGATCGATCATTGTAATATTTCGTTTAGATACTTCTTTAACAAACCATCTAAAGTGAGCATTAAGTTCTGGCGCTCCACCGGTCATATCAATCGTCTTAACTTGAGATTGATCAATTAAGCTAAGTAGGCGATCAAAAATATCTTTGGTCATGTTCTCAGTGCGTGTAGGGCCGGCTTCGACATGACAGTGCCTACAAGCTTGATTACATAATTTTCCAAGATTTATCTGCAAAGTATCGATACTTTTTCGCATTACTGGCAGCTGATTTTCTTGAAGACGAGATAAAAACATCATTGGGCAACCTTTTAACTCGGATTTTAAAACACCGATGAATACTAACTTTTTAAGTTTCCAAATTCTGACTAATTCTGTTTTACAGGCAAAATTTCCACAATCCAACTACCTACGTCGATTTTCCTCAAATCCTTTTCAAGATTTCCGATACTTAACCATAGAAATTTGAAAGTAACAGGATTGTCCATATGGATTTAGCTACAATTATCGGTCTCGTGCTTTGTGTTGGTGCGGTGATCGGGTCAATTTTCGCTGGTGGTGATCTCTTAGCCTTCGTCGATATTCCATCGGTTATCGTGGTTGGACTTGGGGTATTAGGATCAACGTTTATTAAATGGCCATTAGAAATTGTGAAGGGTGTTGCTGGCGTTATTATGAAGTCAGTCTTTTATGCACCGACTGATATTAAATCTACTATTGAAGAAATCGGAAAACTTGCAGACACAGCAAGACGTGAATCAGTTTTTGCGCTTGAGAAAGTTCAAATTGATGATCCGTTCATGAAGAAGGCGATGACACTTGCCGCAGATAACAGACCTCCAGAAGTGATCGCTTCGATTCTTCAACTTGAAATCGATTCAATGGGTGATCGACACAAAACAGGTCAAGATATCATGCAAGGTATTGCGGATGATGGCCCAGCTTTTGGTATGATTGGAACTCTTATTGGTCTAGTGATCATGCTTGGCAACCTTTCGGATCAAGCAGCGATTGGTCCCGCCATGGCCGTTGCCCTTTTGACGACTTTTTATGGTTCTTGTTTGGCTAACATTGTGGCCAACCCGATTAAAGTTAAACTCGGATATCGTTCAGCCACTGAACAATCACGTATGACGATTATTATCGCTGGAACACTCGGTATCGTTGCCGGTGAAAACCCAAGATTAATCAAAGAAAAACTAAATGCATTCTTACCACCAGGTGAAAGAGATCATGGTGATGATGCAGAAAAAGGCGAATAGGATAAATTGTGGCAGAAGAAGCAGTAAATTCTCCAGTCTCAGATGATGAAGGCGCAGGCGACGCTCCTGTAAAATGCCCTCCATGTACCCCAGGTCTTCCTGGATGGATGGCAACGTTTTCAGATATGGTGACGCTACTTCTAACGTTTTTCGTTTTGCTTCTTTCCTTTGCTAAAACTGAGTCCGCTAAATATGAAGCTGCAATGGGATCTATTCGTAATGCCTTTGGTGGTAACGTTCTTAAACAAGGCGAAGTAATTCAAAAAGGTAAATCACCTGATGATTCACCAACGATGATGGAAAGTCAGGATCCAATTCAACCATTTCCCATTGAATTTTTAACAACTGAAGGTTTTCTCGATAAGCACGAAATTAATCGTGAAAGTACAGAAGACCTTAATACCATGAAGAGTGATCTGCAAGAGTATGGTCTCTCAGAAAACGTAACAGTTTACGAAATGACTGAAGGAATTAAAGTTGTTGTTAAAGATAAAATCTTTTTTAATGAAGGCAGTGTTACTCCTTCAAAAATCGTTGTTAAAGTCTATGACGATCTTGTCAAAATGCTAAGTTCAAAAGATTGGGTTGTTTTTGTTCAAGGGCACGCCGCTGTAGGTGAGAGATCTGCCGATGGTAAGGATGCTTTCGAATTATCCGCCCAAAGAGCGGCAGCGGTCTCCAAGTCACTTATTAGGCGCGGGGTTAGAGCAAGTAAAGTTACGACTGTATTTTACGGTGATACGCGAACAATCACTTTGCCTAATCGCTCACAAGCAGAAAATGATGAACTATCGAGAAGAGTCGAGTTTATGATCAGAAAAGCTGATCTCAATACTCCTGGTAGTAAGTCAAATTAAGGATTATATGCAAGCTGGTCTATGCCCACTTGAAGACTGGGATCAAGCACTAGACTTTTTAAAAGCCCTAGGGATTTCTAGATCTCATTTAAAAAAGCATTTAAGCTCTGCTCAATTAAAAAAATCACTTCGTGCAAAAGCAGAGTTAGACTTCTCTCTTGATGTTTTAAATCCAGGTTTAATCTCTCCTGAATACTCAAGTCAGCAGCCTAAAATTATCGATGAAAATGATGACTTTATTATTATTCATAAACCTGAAAATGTTCATGGTCATGCGCTTAATTATCTTGAACAAGATAATATTCTTTGTTGGCTGAGATCAATTGGTTACGGTAAATATTTAAATGTAGCCCTTGCCCAACATGAACGAGGTCTTCTTTATAGACTAGATCAAGCCACTTCTGGAGTTCTTCTCTATGTTAAAAGAGAGGATCTATGGAATGATCTTCGAGCGCGCTTTCATCAGGTTGCCCACTTGAAACGCTATATTGTTGTTCTTGATGAAAAGCCAGTTAAAGAAGGTTTATTAAACGCTTGGTTTGATTTAACAGGAAAAAAAGTGAAAGCTTCTGAAATTCATAAGGCCCAATGGGTTGAAGGAAGCATGTTTGTAAGAACGATTCGAGAGGATGCAAGGGGAGTGGTCGTTGCCGTTGATTTGGCCCACGGTCATCGTCATCAAATTAGATCTCATTTTGCGATGTTTGGTACACCGATTCGTGGCGACAAATTCTATAACGGAAAGGAAGCAGAGAGATTATTTCTTCATGCCTATCAATATAAAATTGAAAACTTGATCAATGCTAAAGACGTAAATCTAGGGTTTGGCAGCGACTTCTTGGACTTGGACAGTGACCTTGAGATGCTCGGCGATCATAGCGGGATCATTCATGGTCGCTAATTTCACAACGTACTTACCTTCACTAACGGCATTGATTGTTAGTCTTGGGTGAATCAATTTAACTGCAACAATATCCGTTCTTTCTAAGTTATCGCTTGGTGAGTTTAAGGCCACTGACTTTAAGTTATTCGCCAGTGTTCTAAAAAGTGTTTTTCTAAGATCAGACTCGGGGATAGGTTTATCTTTTGGTTCAGCAAAATTCATCGTTATTGTTAAACTGTTACCATCACAAGAAGTCGACCAATTGGCAGGAATACGTCTATCAAGTTTGACTAGTACAGCTCTGCAGGAGGTCGGAATTAAGGCGCTACGATTAAACAAACCTTCTTTTCGACCAAGGGTCATAAGAAAGATCGACATCATTAAAATACCGACGACTAAAATTGGATTTTTCATTATAGATTTCAATAGCATGGCCATATTATCCATGTTTTTACTGAAAAAAGCACTCAAGGAAGCAGGAATAATACCCGATAAGAATTGTACGGAATTGAGGAACCATCCTCACCATACAGGGGCACCTAGGGTGACGTTTAAAGATCTATTACCAAGAAAAGAATTTTGGAATCTTCTCAAGTCACTAGAATCACTTGAGAATCCAACATCTTTGAGCTCCTTTGCTAATGCCCACGAAGTTAAGCCTCATTTGGTTTGTGAGGTGGTTAGTGTTTTGCAAAAGCTAAATTATCCACTCGTGATTGATGATCACCACGGACAAGACATTCTCGTACCACCGTCACATTCTCCTGGGATTCATTTTGAAATGAGTCTATGTGAATGGTTGGCGTTGCAGGCGATGTTTCCCGTGATCGGTAAAGAAGAATCAAAGCCTCATTATGCACTCGTGGCAGATAAGCTTGAGGATCTTGAAGCTCATTATCCTGAATATGATATGTACAAACTGCTTGAAGAAGAAGAAGCCAAAGAAGGAATTCTAGGTCGTCTTGGTGAACAGGCCGTAGAGATGGTAAAGAAAATTGAAGATGGTTTATCGCGTGGACTTGTGGTTCAAGTTCACTGGGGTCAATCAAGAGTGACTAGCGTTTATCCTCATAAACTTGTTTACTTAGAAGGCGAGCTTTCTTTAGTAGGTGAGGATGCGGGCGATCGTTGTCTTGTTTCGTTTTCAGTTAATGATATCAATTCTATTCGCTTTGATGTGACAAAAAATTATCAACCAAACTTTTCACCGATTGAAGTCGATGACTTTATTTTAGCACTTCGAGTAGTTTCAGGAAATGAAGAGAGACTTGTTCTAAAATTAAAAACAGCTAATGATGTGGATCTTAATCCTCCATATCATTTCTTAGCGAATCCTTATATTACGACGAACTCCGAGGGAGATGTCATTTGGGCTGCATCAGTCGAAGTTTGTGATGATTTCTATGCCTGGTTACACGATCTAGGCGATCGTGTGCAAATTATGGATCCAACTCACGTAGCAACAGGCTATAGTGAATGGCTCCATCGATCGAGTGAAATTAAAAAGGCTTCATAATTAGGTGAATAAATCTAAGGGTTTTATTCTTTTATCTTTTCTTCCGGCCATTGTTTTTTGGTGGCTTGAAGAAAACTATCCTCTACGAATTGCTCTTGCCGCCGGTCTCGGTATGGCTGTTATTGAAGTCATTGTTGAGCGATTAATGCTCGGTCATGTTCACAAAATTTCAAAATTCAATTTTATTATTTTAATGTTCTTAGGAGCGATGTCTTTATTAGGCGATGAAGGCATTTGGTTTAAACTTCAACCTTGTTTCACTGGTGTCGGTGTAGGAAGCTTTCTTTTCTATCAACGATATAAAGGTCAAAGCATAATCGCTGATATGCAAAAAGAATTTCCACAAAAGGTATCTATTCCGGCCAAGCTCACAAAACGAATAGAGTTTCATATGGGCATCTTCATGTTCTCTTATGGGCTATTTATGGCAGGTGTCGCCGTTAAAGCTTCTACAGACTATTGGCTCTTCTTTAGAACGGCAGGGTTCTATATCTGTAGCGCTATCTTTCTTGGTGTTGAAGTGGTCTATATGCGCCGTTGGGTCAGACATAACGGTCTAGATTGACTTTATTAAAGGGCTGCAGCGTTGTAACTACCAAGAACTTTAAAAGTCTTCGTAATATTTTTAAGCTCCAGCAAACATGCAGCGACCTCTGGATTTTTTTGATCTCCAAGAAAATCAATGAAGAAAACATACTGAAATGGATTTAATGGATCTGGGCGCGACTCAATCTTTGTCATATTCAGCTTATGAGAAGAAAAGCATTGGAGACATTCTAAAAGAGCACCTGGCTTGTGATCTGTCACAAAAGCCAAGCTTGTTTTATTTTTCTCAAGTGTATTGGGATTTTCACCTAATCTAGATAAAACTAAAAAACGAGTGAGATTCGTATCATTATTTTGAATCTTATCACTTAGGATTTCTAGATCATAGTATTTGGCACAAAGTTCACTGGCGACGATAGCTTTACCTTTTGATTGATCTGCATTTTCACGTAGAAGCTTGGCCGCGCCAGCAGTATCGTATTCGGCGTGGGCACGAATATTATGACGACTTAAAAAATCACGACATTGTGATAAAGCGATCGGATGAGAAGCTGCTTCTGTGATTTCTTCAAGAGGAGTGCCAGGTAAGGTCATTAAACAGTGCTTGATGGGTTGAAAATGTTCTCCCCATACTTCGACATTTTCAGCATATAAAAGATCGAGGTTAACTGTAACGTTTCCAACAATTGAGTTTTCTACAGGAAGAATAGCGAAGTCGACTTCTTTTGCTAATAGAGCTTCAACGACCTGTTCAGATAAGGCAAAGCCAAGTGGTTTGGCTTGTTGTCCGAAAAAACCTTGAAGAGCTAGTTCTGAATAGGCTCCACGTTCGCCTTGAAAACCAACTTTCTTCACTCTTCACCAAGTCTTAGTTTTTGATCAATCGCCGTTAGAGATCCAATAAATCTTGCACGAGCTTGATCAGCAAAGCGATTATATTTATTCATATCAACAAAAAGCTGCCAGCTATCATTTTGAACAACACCTAAAATTTTCATCAAACGCTTATAGCCTAAAGTTTCAATTTCTTGTCTTTCAGCACCTGTATCCATGAGCGTTCTGCCAATGAAGTGAGCAAGAACAAGAGAGTGACTGATTTGGCGATCATGCTCTTCAGCCGTTGTTTCAATCACTTTTAAGCCATGGCCATTAAGGTAGCGCTTGATATCGTTTAAAAGTTTATCTTCGATTCTAACTGGACATAAAACAATCTTATGACCAAAGACAGTTTCTCTCGCCGAGTCCGGTCCAAACATTGGGTGAGTGGCAAGGATTTGAATATTTTCAGGTAAATGCTTAAGCATGGCATTGACGGGTAACTCTTTTACCGAACACACGTCAACGAGCAAGCTTTTAGGGTTGAGCTTATCTTTAATTTGAATCATGAGGTTTTCAAACTCACTAATCGGAACAAAGGGAATCACAATAGGGCACTGACAGACTTCATCAAGAGTTCCAGTTTGAACTCCTAATTCTTTAGCTTCTTTAGAAACATCAGATAAATCGCAGACAATGACATCAGCGTCTTCTTTTAGATAGCGAGCAATCAGTTTTCCAAGGCGGCCAAAGCCTATAATTCCAACTTTCAAAGTAGTACCTCTCTCATACGACGAAAGGCTTCTCTTAAATCAGATTCACTTGCTGTAAAAGCAAAACGAAGATGTCCTTCCATTCCAAAAGCCGAGCCGCCTAGACCTGCGACACCAGTCTTCTCTAAAATATAAGTGGCCATCTCTGCTGAATCTTTAAAACGATCAAAATACTGAGTGACTTTAGGAAAGAGATAAAAAGCTCCACCAGGAGTTTCAACTTCAAACAAACCTTTTGATAGTTCAAGACACAAGTCTCTTCTTTTTTTCATGAGCGCAACCATAGGAGGTACAATTTCCTCTTCATGATCAATGGCGGCTACTGCTCCCCACTGTGCAAAAGTACAGTTATTACCTGTTAAATGGCTTTGAAGTTTATTGAGGTTTTTAGTGATTTCAGTCGAGGCAATACTGTAGCCAATTCGAAATCCTGTCATCATAAATGTTTTAGAAAAGCTTTGGACAAAGATAACATGATTGAATACTTCATCTGATAAAGAAGCAAAACTAAATTTTTCTTGATCATCATAAACTAAAGCATCGTAGGCTTCATCACTAACGATATGAATATTCTTTTCGACTGCTAAATTAGCAATAGCAATCATATCTTCTTTTTTATAAACAACTCCTGATGGGTTATTGGGGGAGTTGACGATAATGAGTTTTGTTTTTTTTGTAACAGCAGCTTTAATCCCGTCTACAGGAAGCTGAAGATCAGGGGCATCAATGAAAACAGGAATTCCACCGGCAAGCTTAACAGCTTCAGGAAAGCTTACCCAGTAAGGTCTTGGAATAATAACTTCATCGCCCGGATTTAATAGAGTTTGAAAAAGGTTATAGAGTGTTTGTTTAGAACCGTTTGAAACGAGAACTTGTGAAGGGTCAATCTTACGTCCCGTTTGTTTTTGAAATCGAGTTGCGATTCTTTCACGCAGTTCAGGGATACCCTCAACAAGCGAGTAGCGTGTATGGTTTTCAAGCATGGCTTTATAAGTCGCCTCTTTAACCACATCGGGAGTAGCAAGGTCAGGCTCTCCAACATTGAGAGCAATGATATCTTTGCCTTCTTTTTTCAATTTCATTAAAACGGAGGCAAGGCCCACAGATTTTGAGCCTTCAACTCCAAGTAAACGATCTGAAATCATATTAGTCCTTCTTAAGGCCCGTATTCATAAGTTCTGTTTGAATACGTACCGATTCTTCGTGAATTGTATCAAACAATTCTTTTACATAATCGGCATGAAGGCCAGCGCTTTGTCCTTGAGATAGGCGTTTTTCCATTAAGGCACCCATGCGCTGCATTTGTAGTGGAGTCACGTTGTTTTCAGCTTTTGCTTTTCCAATTTCAGTGACGATATTTTTTCTCATTGAAAGAGCGTCAATAAGCTCTTGATCGATACGATCAATCTTTGCTCGAAGTTCATCAAGCTGAGCTTCAAAGTTTCTGTCAGCAGAAAATTCAGTTCTAAGACTTAGAGAAGTTAATATTTCTTTTAATGAATCTGGCGTTACTTGTTGAGCGGCATCAGACCATGCATCATTTGGACTCATATGCGTCTCAATCATCAGGCCTTCCATATCAATGTCCATGGCTTTTTGACAGATACTGCCAACAAGATCACGAACACCGGCGATATGACTTGGATCACAAATCATTGGAAGATCAGGAAGCATTCTTTTTAATTCAATAGGGATTTTCCAAATTGGGTTATTTCTGTACATGGTTTTTTCATAGCTTGAAAATCCACGGTGAATAGCACCAATCTTTTTAATACCGGCACCAGCGATACGCTCAATAGCACCAAGCCATAAAGCAAGGTCAGCGTTAATTGGGTTTTTAACTAATACTGGAATATTAGTACCTTTTAAAACGTCGGCAATTTCTTGAACTGAAAAAGGATTGGCCGTGGTACGAGCACCGATCCAAAGGATATCAATACCATATTTAAGAGCAAGTTCTGCATGGGCCGCAGTTGCAACTTCAGTCGTAGTTAATAGACCTGTTTCTTCTTTAGCACGGGCCATCCACTTTAGACCTTCTTCGCCAACACCTTCAAAGGTATTTGGACGAGTTCTAGGCTTCCAGATACCAGCTCTAAAGATACGAACATCGTCGTTCTTTTTAAGCTCGTGGGCTGTCTTGATGACCTGTTCCTCAGTCTCAGCAGAGCATGGACCAGCAATAACCAACGGCTTTTTAAGGTTCGGGATCCATTTAGATAGAGGCACGATATCAAGTTTCATAGCTTTCTCGAAGTTCAGGGTTTTGTCCTAATAGAGCAAGATATATGCCTATCTTAGCATTGTTAAGCTGCTGTTTTTTCGTGTATAACACATGTAAATGCTGACTTAGGCTCTACATATGTCTAAAAAGCTGACGGTGACTTCGCAAATCAATGAAAAAAGGATAACTAAGATTATGCCTAAAAGATTTACCTCTACAAAACGCTTTATTGGTTTCCCTTGTACCCACCGTCAGTGGAAAGCTGATAGTCATTGCAAGTTCGTGCACGGCTACAGTCGTGAGTTCTATTTTGAATTTGAATGTAGTGAGATGACGAAAGAGGGTTGGGTTGTCGATTTTGGCGGACTTAAAGATCTTAAGGCTTGGCTAGATACGATGTTTGATCACACTTTTTTAGCTTCTTCAGATGATCCATACTTAGAACTTTTTAAAGACATGGATCAAAAAGGCATCATTCAGCTGCGAGTTCTTCCTAATGTTGGAATGGAAGGAACGGCAGAGTGGGTTTATCACGAGTCTGATAAATTGATTCGCGCAAAAACGAATAATCGTGCTTGGGTTTCAAAAGTTGAAGTTCGTGAAAATGAAAAGAACTCAGGCATCTACAAAATCGTTGAATAATCTTAAACTTCTTCATTTGAGTTTACTAACCAATAAAGTTCTTGATTGTTTGTGCTGTCCATTCTGTACTATCAATGGCTAGGTCATGACCAGCTTCAGGATGCATTTCTAGTTTTCCACCCCAAGCCTGATGAATTTTTTCAGAGCAAGAATAATGACATAGACGATCTTTTTTTCCGGCCATAATGAGAAGCTTTGGTTTTGGTTTTTCTTTTGAAGCATTGTAGGTGAGAGCAGCTGTAATTTGATTAATGAAGCTTTTATGTGAAACTGGACGTTCACGCTGATATTCAATCCATTTTTTTAAGATAGGTGGATGTTTATCTTTTCTATTGGATACCATTTCTAAGATGCCACGCTCAACTTCATCTCTGTTACGTGTGACAAAAAGTTTTAGAAAAGTTTTCATGCTTTGTGGTTGAAGTCTTTTGTGAATTGGACAAATACCTTTAAAGCTTGTGTTCATTAAAACGCAATTTTTAAAATCATCAGGGTAGAGCTCCATCCATTGACGGGCCATCATGCCACCTAATGAAATAGCGACTAATGTATTTTCTTGTTTACCATCAAAGCAATGAGCATATTCTTTGCGCATATCTTCAACATAGGCTTTAAAATTTCTAGGTGAAATGATTTCATTTTTTTCACCAACACCTGGATAGTCTAAGCCGATGATGTTGGCTTCTGGGAAAGTTGAGCGCATTACTCCGTAAAAATCTCCCCAATGTCTTTTTTCTCTAACAAGTCCTTTTAGTAAAAAGATATTCAAAATTTGATTCCTAGTTGAGTTTGCGTCCATCACATCATAATCTAGCACTTCTCACTCACCAAGTGATTCAAATGTTCCTAGGAGTTGACTCATGTCGTCAGTATTTACAAAGATTATTAATGAAGAGCTACCTTGCTTTAAACTTTATGAAGATGATCTCGTCATGAGTTTTTTAGCAGTTCCACCAAATCAACTTGGTCACGCTCTGGTTATTCCTAAGGAAGAGATTGATCATATTATTGATGTACCAACTGACACTTATGCTCGAGTGATGCAAATTGGTCAGTTAGTTGGAAAGGCTATTCATAAAGTTACTGGATCAAAACGTGTTTGTTTTATGGTTCAAGGATTTGAAGTTCCACATTTTCATCTTCATGTGGTGCCGTGTAATCAACCGAGTGAGTTAGATTTTAGAAATGCCAAAGCAAGATCAGATGCTGATATGAAAGACATGCAAGAAAAAATCGTCGCAGAATTAACTAAGTTAATCTGAGACGAATTTATCTGTTTCTTCAATAAGTTTTGAGCGAATTCCTGTTTCTGCTAGAGCATGTCCACTATCAGCAATAATGTGAAGTTCAGCTTCAGGCCATGCTTTCTTTAATTCCCAAGCGTTCTCAACAGGACAAACCACATCATATCTTCCGTGCACTATAACGGCTGGAATGTGGCGAATCTTTTCAACATCACGAAGCAGTTGATCTTCTGGTTCGAACCAACCTTTATTGACGAAGTAATGACATTCAATGCGCGCGAACGCATCTGCAAATTTAATATCTTCTTCGAAGCCTTGAATGTGAGCTTGATCTGGAATCAGCTTGCTTGTTCTTGCTTCCCAAACCGCCCAAGCTGTTGCCGCTTCTCTTCTAACACTGGCATCTTTTGATGTTAGTCTTTTATAAAAAGCACTCATGAAGTCATGACGTTCAGACTCTGGGATAGGCTTGATATAATCTTCCCAAAAATCAGGATAAATTTTTGAACAACCTTCTTGGTAAAACCAATCGAGTTCTTTTTTTCGAAGCATAAAAATGCCACGAAGAAATAATTTTAAACAACTCTCGGGATGAGTTTGTGCGTAGGCGAGGGCAAGAGTTGACCCCCATGAACCACCAAAGACGGCCCATTTAGAAATATTTAAATGCTCTCTAATTTTTTCTATATCAGAAACAAGTGTCCACGTTGTGTTGTCTTCAAGTTCTGAGTGAGGTTGAGATCTTCCGCATCCTCGTTGATCGAATAAGACGATACGATATTTTTGTGGATTAAAATAACGTCGATAATTCTTCCCGCATCCACCACCTGGCCCGCCATGAAGAAAAACAACTGGTGTGCCTTCCGGATTGCCACATTCTTCAACATAAAGTGTATGAAGCTCTGAGACTTTAAGGGAAAACGTGTGATACGGTTCTAGTTCTGGGTATAATTCTCTCATGGGTACGATCATGCCATTTGGAGATGAGTTTGGCACGCGAACAGTTAAATGGATTTTTAATAAATGGTTATTATAGTGAAGAGCGTGGGCGTCCAAGCCTCGTTCTTTGGCTACGCACAAAAGAAGCTCCTGCCAAAATCGTTATTTCTGATCCTCAACTTGTTTTTTTTATATCGCGCGACGTTTCAAGTGAAAAACTGTCAGGCATTGCTAAATTTGAGCGAAAGCTCTTACCTCTAAAAGACATGGGCTTTCGTGATGTCGACGGCCTTTATTTTCAAAATCATAAAGATCTTTTAGAAGCAAAAGATATTTTACAAAATGCAGGTGTTCGAACTTACGAAGCAGACATAAGACCATTGGAGCGCTACCTCATGGAGCGTTTCATCCACGCCCATGTAGAAGTTTCAGGCACTATTCAAAATCATGCAAAGAGTTTAGTTGTTCATGAGGCGCAGCTTCGAAGTGCAAAACCCTTCGACGTCACTTTTTCTCTTTTGTCTCTAGACATTGAAACAAGTATGAAAGGTGATCTTTTATCAGTAGGACTTCACCAGATTAATCATGATGGAACTGGAGATGAGAAATCTTTAGTGCTGATGAATGGATCTGAAAATGGTGAAAAGGATTCAACTCTTCCGGTGGAGTGGCTAGGTAATGAACTTGAAGTTTTAAAGCGAATGCTTGAGACGATTAAAGATTGGGATCCCGACGTCATTACGGGCTGGCACGTCATTGGTTTTGATTTTAAATTTCTAGAAAAGAAAGCCAACCAATACGGTATTCACCTTACAATGGGACGAGAAAACGATCGCCTAAATATTTTTGAGCGAAATGGAGCAAGCTTTGCTTCCATGAAAGGAAGAATTGTTCTTGATGGGCCTTGGGCCTTTAAAGCGAACTTCTTTTCGTTTTCTAATTTTAAACTCGATACCGTGGCCCATGAAGTCTTAGGTGTAGGTAAAGATATTGAAGCTACTGGAATGGAGAAAGTTGCTGAGATTGAAAGACGATACAAAGAAGATCGTACTGCACTAGCTCGATACAACCTGATGGATGCCGTTCTCGTTAATCAGATTCTTTTAAAGACTGGTTTGTTTAATATAATGCTTGAGCGCTCAAAGATTTCTGGACTCATGATTGAAAAAACTGGATTTTCTACAGCGGCTTTTGATCACTTTCTTTTACCTAGGCTTCACCGCAAAGGGCATGTTGCACCAAATGTTTTAGATATCGATATGGAAGGTGGCGCAAGTGGTGGCCACGTTTTTGATCCTGTTCCAGGCTTACACGATCATGTCATCGTCTTGGATTTTAAAAGTCTATATCCGTCCATTATGCGTACTTTTAAAATTGATCCCTATTCAAGAATGGTAGCGGAGTTTGAATCGAGTGAAGGTAAAAATATCGATGATATTCTAAATACTCCCACAGGCATTAACTTTTCAAAAAATGAACATATCTTGCCAGATTTTCTAACTGAACTTACTCATAAGCGAGGCTTGGCGAAGAAAGATAAAAATGCGGCGCTATCTCAAGCCATTAAAATTTTAATGAATAGCTTTTATGGGGTTATGGGCTCTCGAGGTTGTCGCTTTTATCATGTTGAGCTACCTGAAGCAATTACTGGCACTGGGCGCTGGATTTTAGAAACTTCTAAAGCCTGGATTGAAGAGCAGGGCAATAAAGTTATCTATGGTGATACTGACTCCCTTTTTGTTCAGCTAAAAGTAGGCGAAAGTTCCAAAGCATTTGAAAAGGCTCATGATTTAGCTGAAAAACTTAATATTGAGCTAGCGAAAATTATTCAACAACGATTTAAAATAACTTCGCATCTGGAAGTTGAGTATGAAAAATATTATAGAAAGATCTTCTTCGCGCCCTTAAGGGGCGGTGAAGGGGCAGCTAAAAAGCGATATGCTGCCTGGCAATGGTCGAGAAGTGATATTGAAAGTCCTAATCCGAAAGGCGAGTTTACCTTCAGTGGCCTTGAAGTCGTCAGACAGGACTGGACGGAGCTTGCTAAAATTTATCAACGTGAAATTTATCGTCGTCTTTTTTTAGATGAAGATATTAAAGAGTGGACCAAGAAGTTTATTGAGCGAGTGAAGAATCGTGAATTCATCAAAGAGCTCATCTATAAAAAGCGACTTAGTAAAACTGCTGATGAATATAAAAAGAATATTCCTCAACATGTCCGCGCCGTTATGATGCTTTTTGATCACCCAGACTTTGCTGAAGAGGCTAAGAGCGCCAGAGATGTTGAGTATATGATGACCTCTAGAGGTCCAGTACCAATACAGTTAGATCCGCAAGACATTGATTTTCAACACTATATCGATAAACAGATTCGTCCTTTGGCCGAAAGTGTTTTATGGTATTTTGATACAAGTTGGGATGATTTAGAGGGCGGAGCCCAATTGGACTTATTATAGTGAGCACGAAAAAAAGAGAGATCGTAATTAAAGCTTTTCGTCGCTTTTTTCAGCAAAGAGGGACGACTCTTGCTGCTGCCAGTTCTTTTTACTTTCTTTTAACTGTTGTTCCTACTGCCTTACTTTTAGTTCGCGCTGTTGGACTTATTTTTGGAGATCTTTCAACTGCACTTGATCAAGTCTTTCTAGTGGCACAGAACTTCTTCCCCAATTTAGCGGGGGGATTTCTCATCACGATTAGAGAACTGGTGCAAACAGCCTTGTTTGGTTCAGTAAATATTACGATCGTGAATTTCATTTTCTTAATTATTGGTTCTTTATCTTTTGTTAATTCGCTTTGGACAGGTGTTTATCTTATTACAGAGGATCGAAGCTATCTTTCTTGGCGAAACTATTTAAGTGGTTTGTCTCTGTTAGGTTTTTCATCGATTTTTGTCTTTTTGGTTCTCATGATCCCAGTCTTAACCCTTTGGTTTATCAATTTTATTAAAACGAACTCGTTTATTTTAGCTATCTATGAAGCGATCGATTTACCGAGACAACTTTTATTGCAAATTACTCTTTTAGACTTTGATTCAAACTTCCTTATTAAGTCTGACTACTTTGCTCTGACTTTGTTTGTTTTATATTTTACCTATGCTTTTCGCCAAATTTTTAAATCAAATCTGGCGTGGAAACACGCTTTGATAAGTGCCATAACCTTTTCTAGTGGCGTCTTTATCTTGAAAAAAGTTTTTTGGCTTTATCTTCAGACGCTCAAGGAATCGCTTTTAAGTAATTATGGTAAAGCCTACACGCTGGTTTTGGGTGCGCTTTGGATTTATTTGTTGATGTGCTTTTTCTTTTTCGTTGTCTCTTTAGCTAATGAACTCACATCGCGGCGGCGCGCCTTGGTGGCTCATTCAACAAAAGGCTACCATGGTGACGCTTTAGAAGGAGAGTTAAATTGATTCGCGTACTGATCGATCTCTACACATTCTTGCTTATCATCGATATTATTTTGAGTTATCTGCCTCAATATCGTCATCAGCCAATCGTAGCCAACATTAAAAGGGCTGCAGACTTTACGTGTGCCCCTATCAGACGTTGGTTACCAAAAGATTTACCTTTTGATTTTTCTGCTTTCATCGTTATTATTCTTTTAAAACTCATCGAAGTTCTCTGGTAGCTTGTCATATACTTGCAGTGAGTCGTATCATTAGATTTAGGATGATATACAACTGAGGTTTGAATGGATTCAAGCTTAATGCAATTTGATTTAATGGCTAGAGAAACTCTCGAGCTTTCTAAAAATTTAGACCCAAGTATGTTTGATGAGATGGAATCTGATTTTCGTCCTTCAGGTCAAAATTTCAAACCAATTGGTCCAGGAATTCTTTATCGAGTCGTCACTGGTGGAAGCACATTCAGTCTGCGTGGAATCGCTTGTGAGAGTATAAAAGAAACATTTGATGAATTAAATGATGGTGATCGTAGTCTTCGAAGTGCTTTAAAAATTGAAGATGATGAAGAAGTTGAAATTCATCACTTTCGCTGTGATTTTATTGAACAAGCTGAAGTCGTCATGGATCAGTTGTTTAATCGTCGTTTTCCACTCTATGAAGATATGCTTTGTAATCTAAGTGATCCTGGTTACAGCTGGTGGATGGAACCAAACCAAGAAAGTTTGATTGTTTATTTCAAATCTCAAAGTATCGAACGTGAAAATAACCTTATTAAACTTGGACCAATTGGGGATGATCTTCTTGCTCATCGTCGTTTTGGGGAATTAAAACAATCGCTATCATCATTGTTTAGTGTTCGTGAGTTTAGCTGTGATGAAAGACGTCTTATCATTAAACCAGTTGATTCAAGCTCAAAAGGGTACAAAGCCCTAAGAGATATCTTTGAAAGTGGCCGCTCACCAAACGATTTAAGTGGTTTTGGAAGCAGTGAAATTGGTCGCACCTTATTTTTCTATTTAAATGAATTGGCCAGTGTTCGAAATTTTTGGAGTCAATTAGCTATTAAATTAGAGAAAAAAACAAACCTATCTTGATGCGATTGCTTGCTTCGTCTATAATTTAAATATCAACAGGAAGTTGATTTTGATAACAGGATGTTTACTGTGGAAACTGCTAGTCATTCACAGGGCCTAGGCTCTGATCGTTTAAGAAAAGCTATTGAAAGAAATCGTGCCAAGCAAGAGAAGCGCGAGACAATTCAGATGTCACGTCAAAGCTCGAACACCCAGTCTTCATGGACTTCTGGCACAACTTCACAAGGCCCAACCATTGCTCAAGATGCTGACCAAGTTCGTTTTTCAAGTACTCTAAGATCAGGCCCAAGAAAGCCTCCGGCGCCTGTGAGCTATTCAAAAAGATCGACCGCTTTAGTAAAAGTAAAACCAAGAGTTAAAGCAAAATCTCCAAAACGTCGCTCAAACTTGAGTAAACCACTCAATGTTAACGATACTGTTGTTAAGGTGTTTTGGGCCGTTTGTGGTGTATTAGTGCTTAGATTGATTTTCTCTGGTGGTGGAGTCGTTGACTACTATAATCGCAATGCTCATCTCAATGATAAAGTTTACGAAAAAGAGCGTATCTTGGCCGAAAACGAAGCTCTTCGTGGTGAAATAGAACTGATTAAAGTGAACAATGCTCACCAAAAGAAATTAGTGAGAGATCACCTAGGCTTTATTGCAGCTGACGAGTTTTTGATTCTATTTGCGAAAGATTCAAAGGCGCAAGAACTTGCAAGCGTTCACCAACTTTAAGAGCTTTTGCAAATTCACTTGAAGCTTTAACTTCAAGCACATGTCTGGCACGAACCGTTTTTGAAAAGACAATATTTGGTGGCTCATCCATCCCTGGGTGGGCTTCTAAGTTCTTATCGATATCAACGATCGTAAGCTCATCATCTAAAAAAACCAAATCAAGGTTGAAGTAAGTATCAGGCATCCAAAAGCGACGAGTGCCAGTAGAAGGATACCAAAAAAGTGCACCTTCATTGTCTTTGAACTCATGATCCTTTGTTCCAGACAACCCAACTTCTTGCTCTTTCATTGAAACCAATAAAACTGTTTCAATCATACGGCCAGAAGGATGGGCCAAACGAAAACGTCGCACAGAGTCAAGGGGATCATTCGCATTTGCCGTACGAAGGGCCTTGAAGGTTGCCGGGTCTTTTTGCGTTGTGACACTTTCATCTTGGCAGCCGATAAATGCGCTTAAAGATAAAAAAAGGATGAGTTTTAGGCTTATTTGGGGCATAAATTTATTCATGCCTTCTATCCTAGAAGATGCATGAAGAGGTGACAATGGAATCGAATCATACTGCTATAAAAACCGGACTTATGCGTACTCATCATTGTGGTGAATTAAGAGCAAGTGATATCGGAAAAGATGTCATCGTTGCAGGTTGGGTAAACAAGTCTAGAGATCTTGGCGGTCTTCATTTCATGGATCTTCGTGACAAGTTTGGTGTAACACAATTAGGTTTTGAGCAATTCAAAGGTGATCTTTCTATTTTAAAAAAATGCTCGCTTGAGTCAGTCGTTTTGGCGAAAGGAAAAGTTGGTGCCAGACCTGACAGTGCAAAAAATACAAAAATGGACACTGGAGAAGTAGAGGTTCAAGTCGAATCTTTAGAGCTTCTTTCTCAAAGTGATATTAATACCATTCCATTTCTTCCATACGGCTCAGTTGAAGCCACGGAAGATTTAAGACTTAAGTACCGCTACCTTGATCTTCGAACTCAGCGTCTGCAAGAGATTCTAAAACTTAGATCAAGAGTAACAACGAAAGTTAGAAATATTTTGGCTAACGAAGAGTTCATTGAAGTTGAAACTCCAATTTTATATAAATCTACACCTGAAGGTGCACGCGATTATATTGTTCCATCTCGTGTTCATCCGGGTGAAGTTTACGCTCTTCCACAATCTCCACAAACGCTAAAGCAATTGTTGATGATTGGTGGAACTGATAAGTACTTTCAAATTTGTCGTTGTTTTAGAGACGAAGATTTGCGTGCCGATCGCCAACCAGAGTTTAGTCAAATTGATATTGAAGTCAGTTTTGCAACCCCGGTTTATATTAAAAAATTAGTTGAAAAAATTATCTCAGGGCTATTTGATCTTCCAAGTGATTTTGTCATGAGAACAATGAGCTACGACGAAGCCATCCGTGATTGGGGCAGTGATAAGCCTGATGTTCGCTTTGGTTTAAAACATTATGACGTGACTGATCTGTTTGCTGACAGTGAGTTTTCTGTTTTTAAAACAGTGGCCGATGCTAAGGGCTTAATTAAAACCTTCTTCGTTCCAACAGAAAATGCGACTTTTTCTAGAAAAGACACTGACGGCTTTACTGATATTGTGAAGCCTCATGGTGGAAAAGGGGTTGCTTTCTTAAAAACTGATGCTGAAGGTGGGATTAAAAAATTCGTCAGTGATGAATTAAAAGCAAAGCTTAAAGAGCGTTGTGAAGTTACGGGTGAAGGAACATTCTTGTTCTTCGCTGACCCTAACGCTGATGTTTCTCATAGCTGCGCTGATGCTCTAAGACGTCACCTTGGAAAAAAACTTGGCTTGATTAAAGACGGCTATGAATTCCTATGGGTTTATGACTTTCCACTACTTGAGTGGGACGGCGAGCTTAATCGCTTCTTTGCTAAGCACCACCCGTTCACTTCTCCAAAAACAGATAAGTTTGATACGTTCTTAAAAGGTGATACTGAAGAGCTTAAAGCTCTAAGCGCAGAAGCCTACGACGTTGTATGTAATGGCTATGAACTCGGCGGCGGATCTATTCGTATCTTTAGAAAAGATATTCAAGATAAAATGTTTGAGGTTCTTGGTTTTTCTGCTGAAGATGCTAAAAAACAATTTGGCTTTTTTGTTGAAGCGCTTAAATACGGTGTACCTCCACACGGTGGATTAGCCTTTGGTCTTGATCGTATTGTTATGATGCTAGCTAAAACCGAATCAATTCGCGACGTGATTGCCTTTCCAAAGACAACCGCTGCAAGTGATCTAATGGCCCAAGCTCCTTCTGTTCCATCTATTGATCAGCTCAAAGAGCTCCATATGGAATTTACAAAAAAATAAGGTGATCTATGACTCAAAAACGTTATGAAACATTTAAAGAGTTCTATCCCTTCTATCTATCAGAACATTCCAATAAAGTGTGCCGATTGATGCATTTTATTGGAACGACTTTAGTTCTAGCTATTCTAATCTATGGCGTGGCGACTGAGCAGTATAAGCTTCTTTGGTTTTTACCAGTTGCAGGTTATGGTTTCGCTTGGATTGGACATTTTGTCTTTGAAAAAAATAGACCAGCATCTTTTAAGCAACCATTTTATAGCTTTATTGGTGATTGGGTCATGTATGCACAGATCTGGCTTGGAAAAGTTAAGATTTTCTAAGCTACATCTTTTGACCTGACAGACCAAATAAAACCGTCATACCAAAAATGTAAAATTCTAATGCCAACAATAATGGCAACACCGACTTGCATCCATTCATCGACAATTGTAAATATCAAAAATGTAGCTAGTAGCGTGATTAATACAAAAATAATGAGTGAAGCAATCTTTGGAAGTTTGGAAAATAAATGATGTTTTTCTTTATGCCAGACAATCCAATAATATTGGATTGAATGAAGTAATGCCATCATTGTCACTGCCATTTCTATGGGAAGAAAGATGAAAGCGCTAAAAACACTAAGAGCTAAAGAGGCATTAAAGAGCCATTTGTTTTTATTAAGAGAAACACCCTGTCTGGCTTGTTGCAACTGTCTGAAGAATTTGTAAAAAATAATACTAAAGATCACAGCAAAAATAAAAATAAGGCTGTAAAACTGTGTTTCACCTGGGAATGTTTTTTCTATATAGCTCATTTCGCCCCAAGGCGTTCTTGAATCGAAGAGTCTTTCCATCTTCATTCGACCATTAAGAAAAAAACCATAAGCAAATCTCGTCATAAATAGCGCTGGTACTAGAAAAATTCCAAGATGAATGACTTGATCACTTAAACGATGCCTGAGTGGATTCTTAGAACTCATCATTTCATAGATTCGAGCAAGACCAAAGTTTTGCATCGAAACGTGCCATAGATCCCAAAGTGCAACAAAACATGCCACATAAAACAACACGCTACCTGGAAGAGCGATAAGTAAAATAATGAGAAGAGGGGAAAATAACATACGCTTTTTAAATTTTGTATAAATACTACTGTTGCCATGGCTGCGCCAAAAAACCAAAAGTAAGTGAGACAGATCTAGATAAATAATGAACGATATAAATGGAGCTAGTGCCATATTGATTTCATGACTTTGAAGCGTACTAAAAAAAAGTAGAAATAAAAGGATTGGAAGAAATAAGACAAATAGATAGTCTTGGCCTTTACTAACGATATAAGAATCATCGATGGTGAGGCTTTTCATTTTAATTTCTTTTCCAAGTAGTTTACACCCATCTCGATTGCCTTTGAAGAAAAGGCGAATGCGAAACCGTGGCCCCAAAATCCAATGTCATATCGTTCAACTGGTGTTTTATTGATGATTAACTTAGATTCAAATGATGTCGTTTGAGAATGCTCTACTAAATTATCATTTAGAGCATGGTACAGAAAAAATGGTGGAGTAGCTTTACTTAGATGATTTACAGGAGAAGCATCGATATAGGTTTGAAAAGCATCATCGCGGTAAAAACCAGTATAGGCTTTAACGTACGGAGAGTGAGTATACCAAGTTAAGTCGTAGGGGGCACCGCCACTAACAACGGCTTGCACTTTTCTTGATCTTGTTAGCGCATAAAGACTGACTGTGTGTCCACCAGAAGAATATCCCCAAAGAGCAATCTTCTTAGGATCAAGTTTTAACTCTTGGGCATGATCTAAAAAATATTGATGTGCTATTTCAAGGTCATCAACTGGAGCAGGGTGCTTATATTTTGGGGCAAGACGATAATTAATATTCATGACCACAAAGCCGTGACTTGCAAGAGATTTTGAAACCAGATCCATGTCTTCTTTTGATCTTGACTGCCATCCTCCACCATGGACAACAATGACACCAGGATATTGACCATCTTCTTGTGGGATATATAAATCAGCTAAAGAGCGACCGTCTTCGTAAAGAGTAGGATTATATTGAAGATTAAGCTTAGTATCATACTTGCTTGCTCCAATATAGCTCGCACAAGATGATAAAAATAAAAGAGCAAATAGTAATGATTTCATTAAAAAAGGGTATCACAATGAAGGGCAAATTCTAGCTAGGAAGTTTTTAGGAAATTTAGACAAACCTCTATTATAATAATTGAGATGAATCATAAAATAAAAAAAGTCTTCGTTTTAGACGATGATGATAAAACTAATCTTGTTCTTGCAAAAGTTTTGCAAGGTTCAGGTTATACAGTCAAAATTTTTAATCAACTTAGCCAAATTCAATCTGCTTTAAAGGCTGAAGTTCCGGATGCTTTTATTGTTGATCCGCATTCACATGATGCAGGTAGTTCAGAATTTTTACTTTTTAGACAAAATGATCAAGTCTTCAAAAAAATTCCATTAATTGGTTTTACTGAGAAAATTAGTCGTGAAGAAATTGTCAAAATGCTATCACTTGGAGTGCATGACTACCTAATAAAGCCACTCAATGCGAAGTTGATTCTGTCTATTTTAAAGAAGTATCTTGCCAGCGATGAGCACAAGCATTATTTGTTTGAAAATGAAGAAGATGCTATTGGCTCAATCGAGCTTCATTTTACACGAGTTTCTGAAACGAATATCGTAGGCGAATCACCCGTTAAGTTAACCGATGATGAAGATGGACTTTACCGGATTGTTTCTCGAGAGCTAGAAGATCGTGATGTTTCTAGTACTTCTCTTTCACTTTCTAAAAATACTACCTTCGTCTCTCAAGAGGGCCTTTTTAGGGCTTACTTTCGTTGGCGCGGTTTAAGTGAAGCAGTTCTCCAGCTCATTCGCTCGGGGAGATTTTGATGGCTCCAGTAAAAAAAACAATTTTCCATATAGATGATGATATTGAAATCCTAAAATTAGTTAAATCTGTTTTTGAAAAAAGACTAAGTGTAAATTATCAAGGTTTTGAAACAGTTGAAGCCTTTTTACACGCTATTAAAAATAAACAGCCAGATCTTTGTATCATTGATCTCAATCTAACTGAGAGTTTAGGTGCAGGCTTTGCAGTCACAAAAGCTATTCGTAATAAGGCAGAAGGTAAGATGCCTATTATAGTAATGTCGAAAAGAAGCCATGCCAAAGACATTTCTCTAGCTCTTGAGTTTGGAGCCAGTGACTTTTTAGCAAAGCCAGTAGACTTTGATCTTTTGATTGAAAAAGTAATGTATCTACTTCGTGGTGCTGAAAGTAATATGTTTCCGGTCCACCGAATTAAAAAACCTGTAAAAGGTACGCTTGAAGTTCATCTAAAACCTGTCATGCTTGATGAAGCTTATTTGTATGTCAGCTCAAAGTTTTTCGTTCTAAAAAATACAACAATAGATTTGCAGCATACTCTTTTAACGAAAATTTTTGGTGAACCTAAAAAAGAATTTTTAGTGCATGACTGTCAGCTTGAAAGCCATGAAGGGCAGTATATTCTAAAATTGATTCCTAAGAACCCAAAAGATGATTACTTCGATAAAATTCATCGTTATCTTTTAGAACAAACCTAAGCAGCTTCATCGAATAGATCAAATTGATCTTTATCCTCGATGACAGCTTGATCAAGAAGGTGTTGCTCAAAGAATTCTTCGAACACAACTTCAGTATCAGAAAAGAAATCAGGTAAGCCTTTTTGGTCTTTTCTTAAAAGCGGTAGAGCAAAGAGAAACAGTCCTGTTGCGTAACAAACAAGATATCCCAATGATCTTTTGGCCGATTCGCCAAGGCTAAGATGAAGATCGGGCTTGGTCGGTGAATAAACGCGAAGACCAAAAATCATCTTACCTAAAGTCTTACCTTCAGACGTGTAATAACTAATAAAGAAGTAGGTGAAAAACACAGACATCAACACACCAAGATGAACGACTGGAAGACCATTCGCTACACTCTCTTGAACCTGATAACGAAGCTGGTAAAAGAAGCTTGTAAAAAAACTTTTATAAGTCAGCATAATTAGCTTTGATGTCATGCCAATCATGAACATATCAAAGGTAAACGCGAAGACTCTGTGTTTTGATAATAGCTTTAGATCTTGGGTTGGCTTTGCAATTTCCATATAGATCTCATCGGTAAAATGAGATCTATATTAAATAAAAGTGATTTGCTCGGATTTAGCTGAGGTTTCGGCTTTCATCCCACGTAGTTTTAAGCTCATGCAGCTTTTGAAGCGCTTCAAGTGGCGTCATTTGCATCACATCGACCTTAGACAACTGCTTTTCAAGACGTTTGAAATGAACCGGAAGCTCTACTTCTTTAGCATCGTCTTCAAAGAAACTTAGTTGTGTGTTTTGAATTTTAGTTGGCTGTTGCTCGTGGTTTTCAAGTCCGTGCAGAACTTCTTGGGCGCGCGCTAGTAGTGGTTTTGGAAGACCCGCTAGTTTTGCCACGTAAATACCAAAACTTTGAGAAGCCGCCTTTTCAACTAAGCGGTAAAGAAATTGAACGTCCCCGTCCAAAGACTTTGTCTCTACTGTTAAGTTCTTGGCCGCAGATTTTCTATCTTCAATGAGTTCAATCAATTCGTGATAGTGAGTCGCAAATAAAGTGGTCGCTTTAGTTTCATCAATCAGCCATTCAACAAGGGCCCAGGCAATTGAAAGACCATCCCAAGTCGATGTGCCACGTCCCACTTCATCAAGGATGATCAAGGATCGATCAGTTGCGTGTCTTAGAATTTCTGCGGTCTCGGCCATTTCAACCATGAAGGTTGAGTGACCGCGAAGAATATCATCACTGGCACCTAGTCTTGAAAAGAGAAAGTCACAAACGCCAAGGTTGGCGGCCTTCGCTGGAACAAAACATCCCACCTGAGCTAATAATTGAACGATGGCCACTTCACGCATGACTGTAGTTTTACCGGCCATGTTAGGACCGGTGATCAGTCCAAAGCTTCTCTCTTTTGTCAGAGTAAGGTCATGACAAACAAAAGCATCTTTAAGTGTTGCTTTAATCAGTGGATGCCAAGCTCCTTGAAGTTCAACTCCACGGTGAGCTTGTTTAACGTTTGGTTTAGCAAAGTCTTCTTGCCATGAAACAAAAGCAAACGAGGTGAAAGCATCAAGCATACCAAGCTCAGTTGAAAGCGAGCCTAGTCCTTCATTAAGACTTTTAATCTCTTCAATGAGTGCATTGAAGATTTCACGCTCAACTTTTTCTAAGCGTATCTTCGCTTGCATCATATCTTTTTCAAGAGCACTTAATTCATCTGTAATATAGCGCTCGGTATTGACCAGGGTTTGTCTGCGCTCAAAAGTCTTAGGCATTTTATCTGAAAGACTTTTTGGAATTTCTACAAAGTAGCCAAAGATATTATTACTTTTAACTCGAAGTTTTTGAAATCCTGTCTCTTGTTGGTAGCGCTCTTCAAGTTTTTGCAGCTCTTCTTTAGCACCACCAGCAAGTTTGGCCAGCTTGTCTCTATTTTTATTAGAACCAGGACGGATCAGGTTGCCTTTATCAAGTGCTGCGCCGATTTCATCATTGATGGTATTTCGAATAACTTCTTTAAGCGCTTCTAATTTTTTCATTAAGCTTTCGCTTAGTGGATTTAAGCAATCGATCGGAGCTTTAACTAAAAATAATTCAATCGCCTGATAGACTTCAATGCTTGAAGCAATATTGAGAAGATCGCCACCAGTGGCTTTACCAGTCGAAATCTTGGCCATGATACGTTCAAGGTCACGAACCTTAGAGAGTTCTTCTCTCGTATCTTCAAGAGTCGAGATATCACTGATTAAATATTCAATGAAATTTTGGCGCGCCAGAATTTGTTTTTCATCAGTTAATGGAGAAACCATTAAGCGCTTAATCATACGATTTCCAAGCGAGCTTTGACAGCGATCCATAAAACCAAGCAAGGATTCTTTATAATGGTCACGAGACTTTGGAAGTATTTCAAGACCTGTTAATGTCGGAAGAGTAACTTGCATACTGCCGCTATCATCACTTAGACGTAGGGGGCGAATATGCGTGAAGTTTTCAATTTGTTGAGTGGTACCAACGTAATAAGCAAGGGCTCCAACAGGACCTAGAACATCAACATGTTTTTTAAGAGTTTGATCACGGTTATAAGTTGGAACAATTTTAGTAAGCCAAGGCTTAGTCACTTCACGACTAAAATAATCACTGCTTAAATGTGTTTTTAAAATTCCTTCATGCTCACAAAGACGATTAATTTCTGGAAGATCATCCCACTGGCCCATAAAAGTTATAAGTTCGCGCGGAGAGTGAAGGCGAAGCTTTTCAATAAAAGTTGAGTCGTCTTTACAAGCTTCAGCGACAAAGTCCCCAGTCGTGAAATCCAGTAGCACAAGCCATAAACAATCTTTTGATCTGGCAGCACAGGCCATGAATTTTTGATCTTTATCTGCACGCTCTAAATCATAAGGAAGGCTAGGCGAGACCACTTGAGTAACTGCGCGCTTAACGATACCTACAGCATCTTTTGGATCTTGAATTTGTTCGGCGATGGCAATGCGAAGTCCCTGACCAGTTAAGCGATCAACATACGCAGGTGCAGCGTGATGAGGAATGCCGGCCATTGGTATTTCGATGTCGCCAACTTTTCCACGATGAGTAAGTGTTATATTTAAGCGCTTTGAAACTTCAACGGCATCTTCAAAAAAGACTTCGTAAAAATCGCCCATGCGAAATAAGACGATGATGCCAGGATATTGAGATTTGATTTCAAAATACTGCTCCATCATAGGAGTCAGCTTAACGTCAGCATTGATGACGTCAGTCGTTGTCGCGTAGCTCAAAACCGTCTCCCTAGATTAAGTGTGTGTCTTAAGTGTGTATCCGAGCGGTATGCTCAAAAATACCATGAGGCAAAGAGGGTCAGCAAGCCTCAATTGTCCCAATTTTGTTGTATAATAAGGTACTTATGGGTGGTTTTAAGCGCACAGATCTCTTTCTTCTCTTATTCGTTGCAACCTGTTTGGGGCTGGTTACATTTTCATGGACCGGCAACTGGGATAGCGATGAATTTAATACGGACAGCCCGCTGGCCCAGGCACCGGATAGTGGCTACACCAGTTTCTTTCAAAAGGCGCTTTATTTTAAAATTGTTAAAAATGCACCGTCTATTCATATGGAAGCGAGTCAGCTGAGTCTAAATTCGCGCAGCAAGTGGATTTATTTTTTAGATCCAAGTGGGCGAGCTTTCTCCAACGATGGAACGCCGATTGATTATACTGCGCTCAAGGGAAGTCTTGATCAAAGCGGTGGGCGTTTAGCGCTTGAAGAAGATGTTCAAGTTATCTCTAGAGATTCAACCATTTCATCTCAGCGAATGAGTTATGTGATTTCTCAGGATTTACTAACAAGTACTGGAAGTGTGAAAGCGAAGTCACTCAATAAAGAAAATGGTGATCTGGTTTGGATTAATAGCGATCAATTGGTGGCCAATCCAAAACGGCGTGAGGCGGTTTATAGCGGAAATGTGCAAGGTCGGATTCAGAGATCTCGCGCCTATGAAGAAGGAATCTCGTTTTCATCCGATCGGGTGGCGCTTGATTTGAACCAACAACACGTCGAACTTCAGGGCGAAGTCTCTATGAAAAAACAGCAACTTACAGCGCAAGCCCGCAGAGGAGAGATATTCCTCGAGAATTATAACAAAAAGCTCAAGTATTTCGTCCTTTATGACGATGTGAAGCTTAGAGAAAAGGTATCAGCAAAAGGTGAGCGCTTGGAGCGCAAGGCCTTCGCTGAAAAATTAGAAGGCATAATGAGTGAGGATAGAATTATCCTCACCGGCTTTCCTAAAGTGCTCCAACGTGGAGATATCATTAAAGGAAACCGCATTACGCTGAGAGAGAATAACGAGGTGGTGGAAGTGGAAGACGCTAACACCAACTTTAAATTACGTTAGTAGATAAAGGATTGAATGCAACCAACTGTGCTTGAAGCTCAACATTTAAAAAAATCTTATGGCGGAAGAACCGTTGTGAAAGATGTTTCATTGAATGTGAGCCAAGGTGA